>Ga0105243_10002618_pt1 | contig 14983 bp, 13 predicted proteins | sample KBSM34metaG_FD_81525 | JGI IMG/M metagenome (GOLD analysis project Ga0105243, IMG submission 81525) | Miscanthus rhizosphere microbial communities from Kellogg Biological Station, Michigan, USA - KBS M3-4 metaG | ecosystem: Host-associated > Plants > Roots > Rhizosphere > Soil | place...
TCCAGATGGTCATAGATGTTTCGCGCCCGCGCCTTGGCGATCATGGCGGGCGACAAATCCACCCCATCCAATCAGGCGGCAAGCGGCTTGAATGCCGCTCCGGCCAGGCCGGTGCCGCAACCCAGATCAAGAACCGCCAGCCCTTCCCGCCCCGGCATCACCAGGCCCGCAAGATCCAACAAGATCTGCGGCGCGGCATAAGCCAATTGCCCGATCATTCGCTGGTCGTAATCGGCGGAGAATTGGTCGAAGAGATGGCGCACATAACCGGGATCGGAACGGGGCGCGGCCAGAATGGCCTGGGCGGCGGCGATCATGTCGGCGGGGGGATTTTCCAAGGCTTGCAAATGTTCCAGCGCCTTTTCGGCTTCGCCGGCTTTGAGCCAGGCTATGGCAATCAGTTCCCGCGCCTGCGCCAAATCGGGATCCAGCCGAAGGGCGCGCTGCAGTTCGGCGATCGCCGTGGGCAAAATGTCTGCCGCCAGCAACGCCTCTCCCAGGGCCAGAACCGCGACCGGCACTTGCGGATTGAGCGAGACCGCTTCTCGCGCCTCGCTCAGCGCCGTTTGCGTATCGCCCATCGCCAGCAACGCCTTGATCAAGGTCAGGCGCGCCAGCAAACCGCCCCGCCCGCCCTCAATCCGCGCGCGCAATTCCCGTGCCGCCTGCTCGGGCCGCCCTGACGCGATCAAATCCTCGGCCGCTTGAATCGGATCGCCGTCAAGCAAGGATGCAGCGTCCATTGTTCAGCACCACAGTGCCGGGCCGTTCCTTGACCGAAGCGCGATAGGAAATCGTTCCAGCGTCCTGCCACATCTCCACCACCAGCGTCTCGCCGGGGAAAACCGGCTTGGAGAAGCGCACATCGAACTGCTGGACGCGTTCGGGCTGATACTGGCCCAGGGTGGACAATACCGCGCGGCAGGCGGTGCCATAGGAACACAGTCCATGCAGGATGGGCCGCGGAAAGCCCACCAGTTTTGCAAAAGCCGGATCGCGATGCAGCGGGTTGCGGTCGCCCGACAAGGCATAGAGCAGGGCCTGGTCCGGCCTGGTGTCGCATTCCTTCACCAGGTCCGGGGCGCGCTCGGGGATGACATGCAAGGCCGGCCCGCCCTCCGGCGAGCCGCCGAAACCGCCATCGCCGCGCGCAAAAATGGACGAGACGATGGTGAACAATTTGTCCCCGCTGCCGGCTTCACGCGTCACTCGTTCCTGCACCAGGACGGCGCCCTTGCCCTCACCCTTGTCCAATATCGCGAGCATGCGCTCATCCGACACGACCTCGCATTTGGCGGGCAAGGGTTTGTGGATGGTGATGCGGCGCTCGCCATCCACCACCAACGCGAAATTGATCGTGGACTTTTGCGGCATGCGCTGGCGCTCGGCCGGCGCCTCGCCGCGGTTGATGACACTGGCGAAAGTGGGGATCACCTTCAGTCCATTATTCTCATAAACGAAAGGCAGTTCCTTTTCGTCCAGCGGATCGCGCCCCATGCCCACGCCCAAGGCGTAAAGCATCACATCCTTTTCGTCGTAACGGGCGGTCAAACCCGTGGCGCCTGACTGCATCATGTCGTCATAGTCGATTGGCATGAACTTCCCATGCGTTGCTCTGGTCTCAATGTAGAGCCTGTGATGGTATGACGCCATGACCCTGCCGGCCCCCTCCTCCGCGCCGCCGCCCCGTTATGCGCAGCAGAAGCGTGGCAATGGCTGCCTTTGGGGTTGCCTGATCTTGATGCTCATCTTCCTGCTTCCACCCGTTCTGTTGGGCGGCTATGGCGCCTGGTTCCTGTATGACGGTTATCGCCGCAATCCGGTCCTCAGGGTGGTGGGCGAACTGGTACGTGAAGACGGATTGGCGCGGGAAGCCTTGGGGCCGGGCGCCGTGGTCGTCGGCGTGGAAGGCAACCTCTTTTCCTGGGTGCCGGGCCGGATCAGCGACAGCTATCGAGTTTTGCTGGAAGGACCCAAAGGCGAAGGCCATCTGGCGGTGAGGGCGCATCATGCCACATTCGGCCCGCCCACTTTGGACAGCGCCATTCTGACCGGCCCGGACGGGCGCCGTTACGATCTCATCAAGCACGCCCGTTTGCCGGGCGACGCCGTGGTGCGGCCGGACAATTCGATTTAGGCCAGTACGACCTGCGGTTCGCCCGAAAGCTGCGTGAGCGGTAAGCCGTTCTTCTCGATGCAGGCGCGGGCGGTGTCATAGCCCTCTTGGATGGCCTGGTCGAATTTCTTCCAATCGCGCAGCTGAATATCGGGCATGGGCGGCTCGATCAGGTAATCGCATTGCTCGCGCACGATGCGCCGCTGCGCCTCCGAGCCGACCGTGCCCGACCGCATCAGGATGGAAACGATGGAGGGATTGCCGCGCATGCGCTGGCCCAAGAGCCACCACCAGGGGCGCTCGCCATAGCGGTTGTCTTGCGCCTGGAGGTCTACCTCGCCGGTGATGTCGCAAGCGATGATGGGACCGGCCCCACCCGCCTGCTCGCGCATCACGTCCACGGGCAGGTTGTTCATTACTCCGCCATCGACCAGCAAGTGACCATGATGGGTGACTGGAGGAAGAATGCCCGGCAAGGCCACGCTGGCGCGCAGCGCTCGCCACAATTTGCCGTCGCGATGGATATGGATGCGGCCGGTGGTGAGATCCGAGGAAACCGCGAAGAAGGGCAGCGGCAATTCCTCGATGCACACCTCGTCGAAATGCTCGCGCAGCCGGGCGCTGACTTTCTTGCCTCTTACCAGCGCGATCAGCGGCAGGGTGAAATCCGACAAGGGATTGTCGTCTACAAACACCGCGCGCATGCGGTCGCGCATTTCCTCGAGGCTCCATTCCCGCGCCAGGCCGGCGGCAATGATGGCGCCCATGGACGTGCCGCCCAGCTGATCGAAGGGGACACCGGCCTCTTTCAAGGCCTTGATGATGCCGATATGAGCGAAACCCCGCGCCCCGCCGCCTGCCAGCACCAGGCCGACGGCGCGGCCGGCGATGAAGCGCGCCACCCGAGCGACATCTGCCTGATGCCCGGCCCGCAAGTGGTGGTGGTTGGAGAACAATCCGCCGCGCACAGAAAAGTGCTCCGGCAGCACGGCGCTGGCGCCATCGGGATGCAACAACAAGAGTTCGGGCGGGCCCGAAGCGCGTTCCTTGAAGGCGGGCAGGTCCAGCGGCGCCAAAGGCAAGGGGTGATTGGCACGCGCCAAAAGGAAAATGCGATCGGCTTGGCGCAGGCATAGATGCGTCCACGGACTGTCGGGCGCGTCGCCGCGATAGAACACCACGTCGTGCGCCTGTTCGAAGCTGTTGAACCATTCCGCCGTCTGGTCGCTGGCGGACGCATCCAAGACCGCGGCGCGGCGGCCCATGGCGGCCAGCGCGTTGGTCAGGCGCTGGGCGATCGGCACTTCGCTCAGCCCTTCATGCAGCGGCACGATGGCAAAGGTCTTGGGCTGGGACTTGGGGCTGCGCCCGCGATTGGCATCCTTCAGCCGCTTCACCAGCATCTGCATCAGATTCATCATCACCCGGGGATGGCGGGCGATCAGCGCCTCAAATCCGTCGGGACTGATGCGCAGCAGTTCGGTATCGCGCAATGCCACCAGCTGGGCGGAGTGGTTGCTGGAGCCGGCGATCAGCGACATTTCGCCTACCGTCTCGCCGGCCGGGATCAAGGCGACCATGTGGCGCTGGCCCTGCTCGTCGGACACGAACACGCCCAGGCTTCCCGTCACCACCAGGAACAGCGCGGCATTGTTCTCCCCGTCGCGCTCGAGCAAAGTGCCGCCGGGCAAGGCGAACCAATTGGCTTCGGCCAGGAGATTGCGCAGCGCCGCGTCCCCGACATTGTCCAGCAGCGCGAAGCTTTTCAGCCGCTCATGCAGCTCTTCGGGATAGACGGTTTGCTGACCGATCCGAAAGGAGGACAGGAACGCCATACGCATCCTTACCCCAACCCCTTTGGAGTCACCAAGCGGTCCAGCCCCCGTCCACCTTGAGACAGCTTCCCGTAACAAATGTGGACGCCGGCGCCGCCAAGAACAGCAAGGCACCGCCGATTTCCTCAGCCCGGCCGATGCGCCTGAGCATGGTGCGCGATGCCAGGCGATCCTCCAGTCCTGCCGGCATCTTGCCCGGCTGCGGGAAAGGTCCCGGCACCAGGGCATTGACGCGGATTTTTTCCGGTCCCAGTTCGGCGGCGAGATGGCGGGTGAGCTGTTCCAGCCCGGCCTTAGCAGGACCGTAGTGGAAAGGACTTTGTTGCTCGGGTGAATCGTAAAGCCGGGCGTCCGGCGAAATCTGGGCGTACATGGATGAAACATTGATGACACTGGCGTCGCCCGATGCCGTCACCGCCTGCCTGAGGGCCGGCAGCGCGGCACGGACCGATTCAAAAGCGGTTGTCACCGTTGCGGCATAAGTGGCGGCAAAGTCGCTCGCCTCGAGGCGGCCGAAGGCCTTGGCTTGCATAAAGCCGATGTTGTTGACCAGCACGTCCAACCGCTTCAGCCCGCCGAAAAAATCCCGGATCCGGCCAATGTCATGGGCGTCGAAGCAAACCGCCTCCACGGAGAGATGCTGCGCCTTGAGTTCCCCGGCAAAGACCTCCAGCGCCGCTGCGTCGCGGCCATTGACCAGGACATGCGCCCCCGCGCGCGCCAGGGCCAGGGTCATGGCACGTCCCAGATGGCCACGGCTTCCGGAAACGAAAGCGGTCTTGCCCTCCAGACCGAACATATCTTGCGCCATGAAACTTGCCTGGAGCCGCCCAAATCAGTTCCGCCAGCGTGCCAGCGGCCGGCAAACAAGTACATACGATGCCAGCCGGGACTTGCTGCAATGCAGCATATGTCAATGGGATCGCCTTATTGGAAACAGGCCTTGGCCACAGTAAAGTTGCAAAATTCTTCACAATAGGACACCACCCAGGGGCCCTACACAGGCCGCAAGGCTGAATCACAAAGGACGACTTCCCATGACCAGCAAATTCCTCATCGCCGCCGCAACGGCGGGTCTCCTGTTTGGAGCCGTGCAGGTCGCCTCCGCGGCTGATGCTCCCAAGCCCCCGCCGCTCACGCCGGCCGTCGCCAAGGCCCTGATGGAGGCCCAGAAGGCGGGCAACGCGAAGGATTACCCCACCGCGATGGCGGCAATCGAAAAGGCCAAGGCGGTCTCGAGTCCCAAGCCCTATGACACCGTGATGATCAATCGCTTCGCGATGGGCATCCATATCGGCATGAACGACCTGGCCGCCGCCGGCGTGGACGCCGAAGCCGCCGCCGATGTCGACCCCAGCGTGATTCCGGAAGCTGACAAAGCTGCCGTTTACAAGCCCGCGCTGCAATTGGCGATGAATTCCAAGCATTACGACAAGGCCGCGAAATACGCCAAGCTGTATCTCGCCACCACGCCGCCGCCGCCCGCCGCCGATGTTGGCCTGGCGGCCCAGGCCTTTTATCTGGGCGGCGATTTTGCCAGCGCCGTCGCGCTGGCGCAGAAGAATATCGATACCGCCACTGCGGCCGGCCAGAAACCGTCGCGCAATGACCTGGACATCATCCTGGCGACCCAGGTCAAGCAGAAGGATGAGGCCGGCGCCGAGAAGACGCTGGAGACTTTGGTCGCCACCTACAACATGCCGGAGGACTGGAACCAGATCATGGGCGTCGCCCTGACCACCCGGGGCATGCGCGACATCGACTACATCTATATGGGCCGGCTGATGTTCCTGCAGAGCGGCAAGATCACGCCCAGTGATGCCACGCTGATCGGCTCCACCGCTTCCCGTTTGGGTTTCCTGGGCGAAGCGGCGCAGGCGCAAAAGTTGGGCGGCACGGGTTTCACCGATCCCGCTCCCAGGATCGAAGCCGATAAGAAGACCTTCGCGCAGCAGGTCTCGGCCGGCTCCAAGCAGAACGGCACCTACAATGTGAAGACGGCGGAAGCGGCCTATGGCTATGGCCAGTATGCCGATGCCGAGAATTTGGCCAGAGCCGCAAAGGAAAAGGGTGGCGTGCAAGACGCCACCGAACCGGACATGGTGATCGGCATGGCCCAGGCCGCGCAGGGCAAATATGCCGATGCGGCGCAGACCTTCGCCTCGGTCAATCAGTCCAACCCCGCTTCGGCTCGCGTGGTTCGGCTGTGGACCTACTTCGCCAAGACGAAGGCGAACCCAACGACCGCTACAGCAAACTGATGGCATGAACAAAAAAACGGAGCGCGAAGGCGCTCCGCTTTTTTTGCGATAGGACTCTCCATGAACTTGGTGGCGGGCTTCGCGCCATTCATCCTGTTCACCATCCTGTCGCGGCTTTCGGTCGATCTGGCACTGTGGATCGCCTTCGCCACTGCCTTTGTCGTCACCATTCGCGATTTTGTCGAAAGCCCCTCGTTGCGCTTGCTGGATGCCGGCAGCCTGGTGCTGTTCGCCCTGCTGGCTTTGGGCCGGGGCTTTTTGGATCCCAATCTTTCGCTGGCGGCGGTGCGATTCATTGCCGCTCTGTCGCTGTTCCTGCTCTTGGGATTGCCGCTGGTGCTGAAACGTCCTTTCTCGGTGGACTATGCCCGGCTCGACCCGCGCGAAGCCGGCTGGCCGCCGCATTTGTTCTTGCGGGTGAATTACCTTGTCTCCGCCGCCTGGACGAGCGCCTTCGCGCTCATCGCAGCGGCCGATGCCGCCGTCACCTTCGAGACCGGCTTGCCGCTTTACGCCAGCATCGCCATCAGCCTTGTGGCATTGGCCTGCGCCATCACCTTTACCCTGCGCTATCCGGCCCTGGCAGCGAAGCGGCTGAACAGTTAGGGTCTTTTGCAGGAGAGCGCGCATGAAACAGGCAGCCATCGTCTCGACGGCCCGAACCGGCCTGGCGAAATCGGTTCGCGGCGGATTCAATGAAACGCACGGCGCGGCGATGGCGGGCCATGCCATCAAGCATGCCATCGCGCGCGCCGGCCTCGACCCCGGAGAGGTCGAGGACGCCTATATCGGATGTGGTTTTCCGGAAGGCGCCACCGGCAACAATATCGCCCGCGAAAGCGCCCTGTGGGCGGGTTGCCCTGTCTCCACCGGGGGGGTAACGGTCAACCGCTATTGTTCCAGCGGCCTCAACGCCATTGCCATGGCGGCACAACAGATCATGACCGACGGCACCGACATCGCCGTGGGCGGCGGCGTGGAATCCATCTCCCTGGTGCAGATGGGCGGGATCAATCTCAAGCGCTTCACCGAGGAGCATCTGCTGCAGGTCCATCCCGCATTGTGGATGACGATGATCGAGACCGCCGAAATCGTGGCGGAGCGTTACGGCATCGGCCGGGAGCGGCAGGATCACTATGCCCTGCAAAGCCAGCAGCGCACCGCCGCCGCGCAGCTCGCCGGAAAATACCGGGACGAAATCGTGCCGCTCGCCACCAAGATGAAGAAAGTGGACAAGGCCAGCGGCGCCGAAAGCATGGCCGATGTCACCGTCGATCGCGATGAATGCAACCGCCCCGACACGACGCTTGAGGGATTGGCCGCGCTCAAGCCGGTCCATGCCGGCGGTCAGCAAGTGGCGCAAGGCAAATACATCACCGCCGGCAATGCCTCGCAATTCGCCGACGGCGCCAGTGCCTGTGTGCTGATGAGCGAAGAAGCGGCGGCAAAAAAAAACCTCAAGCCGCTGGGCCTCTTCCGCGGCTTCGCAGTGGCCGGTGTCAAGCCTGATGAAATGGGCATTGGCCCCATTTTGGCCGTGCCCAGGCTTTTGTCGCGCCACGGCTTGAAGGTCGGCGATATCGATCTGTGGGAATTGAACGAAGCCTTCGCCAGCCAGACGCTCTATTGCATGGATCGGCTGGAACTCGATCCCGCCAAGACCAATGTAAATGGCGGCTCCATCTCCATCGGCCATCCCTATGGCATGACGGGCGCGCGGCTGACCGGGCACATATTGCTGGAAGGACGGCGGCGGGGCGCCAAGCTTGGCGTGGTCACCATGTGCATCGGCGGCGGCATGGGCGCGGCCGGCCTGTTCGAAATCCTGCCGGGCTGAGCATGATTCGCCCCGCCCTATTTCTGTTGGCCTGCCTGACCCTTGCCGGTTGCTCGGTATTTGAGTCGGCCAATGCGCCACCCGGGCCGCCCGATCCCAAAACCATGATGGGCGCATTGGAGACCCGCATCGCCGTCTTGGTTGAGGAGCAGCGCCGGAAGCTGGATCCCAAAGCCAGACCGTTGGCGATCGATCCCGAACTCTCGCAAATCGCCCGGGCTCGGGCCGGCGACATGGCGGCCAACAATTACCTGGCGCACGCCGCTCCCAATGGCGACACCTCCGCTACCTTGCTGATGAAGCAAGACGCGCGATGGCAGGGGCTTTTGGGGGAGAATCTTGCCGCCCAGCATTACACCAAGGAAGCTGGCGTGGCGGTGGAGGACTTTGCCCAGCGATTTCTGGAGGAATGGCTCAAGAGCCCGCCCCACCGGGACAACATGATCTACGCCAGCTATGACCATGCCGGCGTGGGCGCGGCGGTGAACGGCGATACTGTCTATGTCGCGGTGTTGTTTTCGACCGACATGGGTCTCAAGCCCCGGGCCGCCGAAACCCCGGCCAATGCTGTCACCAGCTTGGAAAGCCCCTCCGCGGCGGGCACGACCCAACCCAAGCCCGATCCCCCCCGTTTGCGAGGCTCCCAAGGCGTGCGGTAGCCCAGCCCGGCTGCAACTATTCTGTGCATGGTTTGGCGGTCAGGCCTAACGCCACTGCTCGTACCGTCAACATTCCTTTACACAATATTTTGACCCCGGTACCTTTTGTAGCGGGTGTGCGGGTCTGTTGATTCGAATGCGGGCAGAACTCCCCTGGAATGTCGCCGGTATCCCGCCAGAGGCTCGGGAAGCCGCACGGGCTGCCGCCCGGCGCGAGGGGCTATCCGTGGGAGAATGGCTGACCAGGCATATTCTGAGCGGTTTTTCCGGACTTGACGAAGAACAGCTGGCCGCTGCGGCCTTGGATCGAAGGCTGACACTGGACAGCTGGGACCTGCCTCAGAGCGGCGCCCGTGACAGCGAGGATATGTTGGCCCGGGTCGGGCGCAGCGAAACCGAATCGGATCAAGCCTGGCGCCGGATAGAGGACCAGTTGCGCGGCATCGGCCACCGCCTGGAATCCAGCGAACGCAGCCATAGCGAGAGCAACCGCTTCCTGTCGCGGACCGCCCAGGAAATAAACAGCAATGCCCGCCAACAGGCTCAGGCCTTCGAGCAACTGGGCGACACAATTTGCGGCCTCCGCGAGAGGCTGGAACGGTTGGAGCGCAGCGCGGCGGGCGACAATATCCGTCAGGCGATTAAGGCACTGCATCAAGGTCTGTCGCGGTTGGCCGATCAGCTCACCATCACGGCCGGCAATTCCGCCGGCCAATTGGCTCAGGTCACCGCCAATTTGGAGAAGCTGGCAAGCCATGTTGGGAAAGTCTGGGAAGATGCCGACAACAGCGCGCAGCTGTTGAATCAGCGCATCGATCTCACGCACACCGAGCTGGCCCAGCAGCTCAAGGATAATGAACAGGCCTTGGATGCGCGACTCTCGGCCACCGAGAAGACGGTGCAGTTCGCCACCAATGCGCTGGACCATGCCTTGGAGAAGATTGAAGCCGCTGCCGGCGAGCGGGCGGCCGAGTTGGAGGAAAATCAGCGCCGATCCCATGCCTATGAGGAAAATCTCCGCGAGCTCAAAGAGTCCTTGGCGGAACTGGAAGCGCGCCTGCCAGGCCTGAAACTGGAATCGCGGCTCAATGCCATCGAGAGATCCGTCGGCGGCCTCAAGGAAACCATGGCGCAGCCCGCTCATGCTTTCGACAATGCCGTGCAGGACTTGTCGCAACGGCTGGAACGGCTGGAACGGGACCATGTCGCGCTGATCGAAGAATTGCGCGCCGGCATCGCGCAGGAGGCGATAGAAACCGGAATCCTCCAGCAACCATCCGAATTGGCTGAAGAGGTTTTGCCGCAATTTTCAGCGCTTGAGCCGGCTTCCGTGGAAGTCCCATTGCAAGAACCGGTTGAGACTCTCGCGCCGCCGCCGCTGGACGACGAAATCATATTCGCCGATCAAGAATTCGAGCCGCGGAAGGACACTCCGGAAATAGAACCGTTTGCCGATTTCGATGGCGCTTTTGCCGAACCGGAGCCGGACGATATCCTGGCGCAAGCGCGGCGCTCCGCGCTGGAGGCCATGGAACGCGCGGAAGGGGAGCGGCTGATTCGCTTGTCGTCCTTCCGTGCCGATCCTCTTGGGGCGGAGCGAGAAGAGAAAGCCAGGTCGAAATACTTGCTTCCGGCGCTGGCCGCATCGCTGGTGGTGATGTTTACCGTCGCCGCCTTGATGTTGAGCCATCGGGAAAGGATTTCCGAGACGCAGCTGACCGCGGCCAATACCGCCAACGTGCCGCTGCCCTCCAGCGCGCCTCCCGTGTCTCCGACCGAAACCATGGCGGGCGGCGCCGACAACGATCATACCGCTGAGATCGCCCCCGCCCGCGACGATACCCGCACCGAAACGGTTGCGACGCCGCCGGAGTCGCGCAAGCTCGCGGCAGACAGGGGCGTAAGCATGGCCTCGCAATCCGCGCCCAGGACAAGCGATCGCGTCGCTCAGTTGGCCAATGCCGGCAATCCCGTTGCACTTGCGATAATTGGCCTCAAGGCGCTCGACGGCGGCGCCGGGACCGCCGTCAATCTGCCGGAGGCCGTGAAATATCTCAGCCAAGCCGCCGACAAGGGCCAAGCCGTTGCCCAATACCGCATGGGAACCCTGTATGAACGCGGCCAGGGCGTGGCGGCGGATCCCGTCAAGGCGATGCGCTGGTATGAAATGGCCGCCAATCAAGGCAACCGAAAGGCCATGCACAATCTCGCGGTGGCCTATGCCAGCGGTCCCGCCGCGAAGAGAAACATGACCGAAGCGGCACGTTGGTTCGCCAAGGCGGCCGCCTTGGGCCTGGCCGATTCGCAATTCAACCTTGCCGTGCTGTATGAGCGCGGGGAAGGCGTGTCGCAGAGCCTGACGGACGCTTACAAGTGGTACGCGGTCGCCGCTCTTTCCGGTGATGCGGAAGCCAAGTCACGCATGGCCGTGCTCGCCACCCAGATCGGTGAATCCGACAGAAGCGCCGCCGGAAAGTCTGCCGCAAGCTTCCGTGCCGCCCCACTGGTCCGCAGCGTCAATGTGCCACCGGAGCCGGGCGACCTCGGCACATAGCATCGCATCGACGCGCAGTATTTTGGATCTCTGCTAGGGTCGCCTAGCAACAGCGTAGCGGCGACAAGCGATGTGGACTAAAACCTCCATGAGCGACGCGCGACGACGCCAGAGGCCAAAAGACAAGCGTTAGATGGAGATTTACCTTCCTGTCGCCGAAATGTCGGTCAACTGGCTGGCTTTGATCGCGCTCGGCACAGGCGTCGGTTTTCTCTCGGGCATGTTCGGTGTGGGCGGGGGTTTTCTGATGACCCCGCTTTTGGTCTTCACCGGCATTCCCTCGACCGTGGCGGTTGCGACCACGCTCTCCCATGTCACGGCCTCGTCCATGTCGGGGGCATTGGCACAATGGCGCAAGCGCGCCATCGATTTCACCATGGCAGGCGTCATGCTGGTGGGCGGGGTGGGCGGCACGCTTTTCGGGGTCTGGCTTTTTGCCCTTATGCGGCGGCAAGGACAGATGGACCTGATCGTGGCCCTGACTTATGTGCTGATGCTGGGCAGCATCGGCTTCATCATGCTGCGCGAAAGCCTGGCGGCACTGAAAGCCCATCGGGGCGGGCAGACGGTCAGCCGTCGCCTGGTCAATCGCGGCTGGATTCAGGCCCTGCCCTTCAAGATGCGGTTCCGCCAATCGCGCCTTTATATCAGCGTGCTGCCGCCCATCGCCATCGGCTTCGCAGTGGGCGCGCTCAGTGCCATCATGGGCATCGGCGGCGGCTTTATCATCGTGCCCGCCATGATCTATCTCCTGCGCATGCCGACCCAGGTGGTGATGGGGACCTCCTTGGTGCAGATCATCGCCGTCACCGCAATTACCACCGTGCTGCAGGCGACCAACAATTATGCGGTGGACATTGTGTTGGCACTGCTCCTGGTCTCGGGCGGCGTGGTGGGAGCCCAGTTGGGGGTTCGCGCAGGGGCGAAGTTGCGCGGCGAGCAGCTTAGATTTCTCTTGGCGATCCTTGTCCTTGTGGTGGGCGCCGGCCTTTTCTGGCAGCTGGTTGCGACCCCAGCGGATGTCTATTCGCTTTCCGAGGGCAGGCCATGAGACGGATTCTCCTGGCCGCATTGCTGCTTCTAGCCGGGCCGGCCCAGTCCCAGGATCTGGTGTCTGGCATCAGCCAGGACATCATTCAGATCACCTCCAACTATACCGGCACCAACATTGTCGTGTTCGGGGCCATCGAGCGCGGACCGAATGTCCAGGCGCGCGACATTGTGGTGGTGGTGCGCGGTCCGGAAGAGCCGATGACGGTGCGCCGCCGCGATCGGTTCGCGGGCGTCTGGGTTAACAGTGATGCCGCCCGTTTCGAGGGCCTGCCGGCTTATTACTATCTGGCATCCACCGAGCCCATCGACCGTATCGCGCCGGCGCAGGCCTTAGCCCGTTATGGCATCGGACTGCAGGCCCTCACCCCGACCGCCATCGGCAGCCATCATGATCCGGAGCCTTTCCGCCAGGCCGCGATCCGCTATCACCGCCGGGTAGGACTTTACACCGAAAGTCCCGGCAGCATCGATTTTCTCAGCGAGAATTTGTTCCGCACCCGCGTGCCGGTGCCGGCAAGCGTGACGCGCGGTCAATACAATGTCGAGGTCTATCTCTTCCGCGACGGCGAAGTGGTCAGCGCGCAATCCACGCCGTTGTTCGTGGATGCCACCGGCTTGGAGCGGCGGCTCTACAACATGGCGCATGAATCGGCCTTCACCTACGGATTGGCTTGCGTGTTCATATCGATGCTGCTCGGCTGGATTTCCTACGTCTTGTTCCGCCGCCCCGAATAAGCGGCGCGGTTCTTAGACTGCGACACGGCGGGGGATCGCGTACACGCGCGCGCTGCCCAGCATGTAGGCATGGAACGGGCTCGTGAACAGCGAAGCGATGGCGGCATCGCCCACATCCAGGCCTCCGGTATAGGCACCGAAGGACGGCAAGATCAGCCGCGATCCATCCGACACAAAACAGCGGCGGCGCACACTGCGCCCCCATTTGGCAACGCTGGCGCAGGGATGCAGATGCCCTGCCACTTCGCCGGGCTCGAAAACCGCAAGCGGCTCATGGCGGAACACCAAATCCCCGAGTCTCACGCTTTCCACCACCTCGCCCCCAAGCCAGGCGGGCGGCTGGGGATCATGATTGCCGGTGATCCAGGTAAAACGCACGGTGCGGCCCAAGGACCTGAGCTGGTCGCGCTGCGCCATCGCCAGACGGTCCGCGGCGCCCGGATCGTGAAATGAATCCCCCAAAGCGATCACCCGCGCCGGATTGTGGCGGGCAATGGCGCGCATCATCCGCAGCAAAGTGCTGGCCGTATCATAGGGCGGCAGGAACTGGCGGGTCCTGGCATAGGAACTGCCCTTCTCGAAATGCAAATCCGCGAAGATCAGGGTGGAATAGTCCTTGGCAAAAGCCGCGCCGGATGCATCCAGCCGCAGCCTTTCGCCATTCACGACGATCTCAAGATATCCCCGCTCAATCCACACGCATCGCATCCCGTATCAGCGCATCCTCATTCTCGCGCAGAATAGCTTCGTCCACCTCGCCCGCAACCATTTCGCGCGAAATCTCCAACAGTGCCGGCACAGCCAAAGGCGAAACCCGCTCCAGGCGCCGCGTCACGATGCGCTTTTTCACCCGCGCCAACATGTCGCCCAGCCTGGCGACGTCCAGCAGCCCGCTTCCCGCATCCTGATAGGTGGCACGCAACAGGACATGGTCGGCCTCGTGTTCCCGCAAAACGTCATAGATGAGGTCGGAGGAAAAAGTCACCTGCCGTCCGCTCTTCTCCTTGCCCGGGAACCTGCGTTGGATCAAGCCCGCAATGATGGCGCAGTTGCGGAAGGTGCGCTTGTAGAGATTGGACTCGGCCAGCCAGCTGTCCAGATCGTCGCCCAGCATGTCTTGATCGAACAAGGCTTCCATATTGGCCGCGCCCATGTCCCGCGCCGCCCAAACGGCAAGGGCATATTCATTGGCGACAAATCCCAAAGGATGGAAACGCGCGCGTTCCAGGCGGCGGGTCAGCAACATGCCCAGGGTTTGGTGCGCCAGCCGGCCTTCAAAGGGATAGCAGACCAAGTAATGGCGATTGCCGCGAGGGAAGCTTTCCACCAACAGCTGGCCGGGCATGGGAATGACGCTGCGCCACTCCTGGATCTTCAACCATTCCTGCACCGGCTCGGGCAGCTTTTGCCAGCTCTCGGGCGCGGACACCATTTCGCGCACGCGTTCGGCCAGGAAGGTGGAAAGCGGAAACTTGCCGCCATTGTAGCTGGGTATATGAGCCTCGGGATCGCGCGTGCGGGTGACAAAGGCGCCGGTTTCCCGCAAGCCTTCAAAACGCAGCACCTCGCCTGCAAAGACGAATGTGTCGCCCACCGAAAGCTGTTCGACGAAATATTCTTCCAGTTCGCCCAGCTTGCGCCCGCCGGCGCCGGCAGGGCGGCCTTTGGCCTGCAGTCTGATTTCCACCATCGGGTCTTCTACAATCACCCCCGCATTCAGGCGGTACTCCTGGGCCAGCCGGGGGTGCGCCAGGCGCAACTTTCCATCCTCGGTCGGCCGTAGCCGTGCATAGCGGTCATAGGCGCGCAGCGCGTAGCCGCCGGTGGCAACGAAATCCACCACCGCATCGAAGTCCTTGACCGTCAAATGGGCGTAGGGCGCGGCCTTGCGCACCTCTTCGAATAGAGCCCGCGGCAAAAAGGGGGCCGCGCA
>Ga0105243_10002625_pt1 | contig 14956 bp, 12 predicted proteins | sample KBSM34metaG_FD_81525 | JGI IMG/M metagenome (GOLD analysis project Ga0105243, IMG submission 81525) | Miscanthus rhizosphere microbial communities from Kellogg Biological Station, Michigan, USA - KBS M3-4 metaG | ecosystem: Host-associated > Plants > Roots > Rhizosphere > Soil | place...
CATCATCCGCTCCACTTCGCGGAATGGCAGGTTCTGGTTGGCTTCCACCTTCCAGCATCGCCATCCCGGCTGAGCGGACACATCACGTGCTACTTCAAGCGGACATATCGTGTGCTACCGACACGGCTCTTAGTTTAGGCTTGCATCTGCCAAATTGTTCATATATACTCCCCGCACTGTTGTTGTAGTCGTAACATCCTGGAGGGCCGAATGCGGGATTTAAGAATTCAGATTTCCTTCGTGCTTTTCTTTGTGGTCGTTGTTTCGACGATCACTCCGGCAAGGGCGCAGCGCGTTACTGGCGACCTGATAGGCTCCGTGCGCGATTCCAGTTCGGCGATCATCGTCGACGCGAACATTCGCATAATTCACCAGGATACAGGTCAGGAACGGAGTATGGTTACGGATTCCAGCGGCGTTTATCGAGCTTCCACGCTGGGAATCGGACTCTACACCATTGAAGCCAGCAAGCCGGGCTTCAAGACCCTAACCCGGCGCAATCTTGAATTGCATGTCAACGAGGTTCTCAGAATCGATCTCGCTATGGAAGTCGGAAACGTCACCGAGAAAGTCGAGGTGACCGGAGAACCACCGGTAGTGCCTACCGAAACCGGCGAGATCAGCAACATTGTGGATGCGCGCCAAGTAGTGAATTTACCGCTCAATGGCCGAAACTTCATGCAACTGGGAATGATCAACCCCGGCGTGAATCAGAAGAACTATTCCGGTAGTGGTGGCTTCTCGGCTAACGGTCTGCCTTCGGTTTATACCAACGTGCAACTGGACTCAGCTGAAATCATGGATTTCTCCGACCAAAGCGGCCAGATTGGCGTGCTGGCGAATTTTGCTCCCAGCGTGGACGCGATCGCCGAATTCACAATGCAAACCTCCAGCTACGGCGCCGAGTATGGAACGCAGGCAGGGGCCAACGTCAATGTGATCACGAAGTCGGGAACCAATGAGTTTCACGGAACGGCGTTCGAATATCTCCGCAACGACAAATTGGATGCCCGCAACCCGTTTTTCGCGTTGAAGCCGGAACGGCGGCTGAATCAATATTGCGGTGTTATCGGCGGCCCCATCATCAAAGACAAACTGTTCTTCTTCTTCTCGTATGAGGGGACTCGTAAGCGCGTCGGAATCGTAAATGTCCAAAGCGTTCCCACAGCGGAGATGAAGACCGGCAATTTCAGTGCCGTGCTCCCCGGGACAATCGTGCGTGATCCTACGACTAAGATCCCGTTTCAAGGAAACATTGTGCCAGGCAACCTGCAGGACTCTCTGGCCCAGCAGGTCCTGCAAAAGGTTTATCCGCTTCCTACCGGACCCGGGCTAGCAAATAACTTTGTGGAAGCTCCGGTGCAGGCTTTTACCCAGCAGCAGTACCTTCCCAAGATTGACTGGCAGATCTCGTCGAAACATAGGGCGAGCTTCCGCTATGTGATCAACGATCTGACCGATATTGTTCCGTGGTCGATCGGCGGAAACTCTTGGTGTGGCTTTGGGTATCCGGGTTGTTCCAATAACAACAGCACCCGTGACCAGAACTTCGTGATCAATGGTGTTTCAATCGTCAGTCCTCAAACGGTGGCAAATACGCAATTCATGTACATGCGGCGTTACGAGACCCCCGTCCCAATCGGGTTGACAGCCTCTCGAATCGTCCCGATCCCGGAGCTAAGTTCTAATAATCTGCAGACGAAAATGCCGACGCTAGCCATTACCGGATTCGCCGCCAGCAACGTCAACAACGAGTTTCCGCATCCCCGTTTGCAGACGGTTTACAAGGTCAGCGAGCATTTCACCCGCGTCTCCGGTTCCCACACCATAACCTTTGGAGGCGACCTCACCCACATTTACTACGACAATCGGGCCGACTATCAGACCAACGGGAACTTTGCTTTTGACGGGTCTGCCACCGGCTATGGTCTGGCCGATTTCCTGACAGGCCGCGCATTCTCGTACCTGGAGAATACGGCGCCGCTCAATATGCCGAATACGGCGTGGCGAGTGGAGCCCTATTTCCAGGACAGGATCAAGCTCAGGTCCAATCTGACCGTCGGACTAGGTGTCCGCTGGGCCCTTTACCCACCCATGGTCCCCGTAAACGACAACAACTCGAATTGGAGCCCGGCCCTCTTTAACTTTTCGAAAGCGCCGCAAATCAATCCAACTACCGGACAGCTCATTCCGGGAACGTTCGATCCGGCCACCTACTATCTGAACGGCGTGTTTGTGACCGGTAAGGACTCTCCCTATGGCCACCGCATCGTGAAGACTCGGCATAACAACATCGCGCCCCGCGTCGATATGGCGTGGGATCCGACCGGGAAAGGTAAATGGTCGATTCGCGGAGGTTTCGGCACGTTTTTCGATGCGCCGGTGGGTAACTACTATGATTGCTGTGGAGGTACCAAACCTCCGTTTTCACAGCAGCCGACGATATTCAACACGACATTGAGCAACCCGGGTGGTGGAGCGTTGCTTCCCCAAGCCACCACCTTCCAGCCAACCAACACGGAAGGGGAAACCACCCACATCCTGACCTGGAACTTTGGAGTGGAGCACGAAATCCTGCCCCGAACCCGTTTTGCAGTGAGTTATGTCGGCAATCATGGCTACCACGAGCCCCAAACCCCGGACGTTAACCAACCCCTGAAGCCTAATGCCGCAGCTGCAGCAGGGACAATTAACGTCAATGCAATTAGGCCGTATGCTGGTTTCTCGAGAATGCAAGCGTGGACCTTTAGCTCGGGCTCTAAATATCACAGTATGCAGATTTTGGTGAATAAGAACTTATCACACGGCTTTGAAGTTCGCGGCGCCTACACTTGGAGCAAGACGACGACAGCAGGGGCCGACTCCATCTACGCATCTCCGATCGACGCCTATGACGGAAGCATGATGCGTGGATTCGCAGGCCAGGATGTGAACCATCTTTTCGTCGTAAGCTACGTGTGGGATCTTCCGGGCTTCCGCAAGTCGTCAGCTGTGCCTCGTCTACTACTCAGCGGCTGGACGCTGACCGGCATTACCTCGTTCCAGTCCGGCAATCCGTTAAATGTCACGATCTCTCCGAATCGATCTGGCACGGCGTCCACTTCCCAACGGCCAAATGTCGCCGGGCCCGTCGCGCAAGCCCGTACCGTTCAATCGTGGTTCGATATATCTATGTTTTCGCTACCGGCTGTTGGAACTTATGGCAACCTTGGTTATAATGCTGCGGCACGCGGACCGGGCATCCAGAATTACGATATGGGAATTCATAAACAGTTTCCTGTCGGTGAGCGAGTGAGACTGGATTTCCGATCCGAGTGGTTCAACATCTTGAACCATCCGAATTATGGGGCTGTCGGTACCGTTTTCGGGACCTCAACTTTTGGAAGGGTCACATCGGCCCGCGATCTTCGTATCGGCCAGATGGCATTGAAGTTAATTTGGTAGCTCAAGCCCACGCCTAGTGGAATTGGGGCCAGGGAGGCCAGCAGCGCGATGATGTGTGCGAATCCTATAGGCCAAGCAGGCGTCCCAAACGCCGGCCGGAACCACGCAGCAATTTATCTATTGTTATTGGTTTTGGAAAGAAACTTCTGTCGAACCGAACAATGCTCTATGATAAACTTGCGCAGGCTCAAAACTCCCACGAAGTCCGCTGTGGGACATCAACCCACGAGGCGGAGCGATAGCTGGCGAGAACAGCCCTTAGCACTAGGAAATTGGGCACGCAGCGAGATACGGCGTTCGAACGGAGTCGGCTTGTGACCGCCGCTCCCATCTTGACGAAAGCCCAAACGTTGAAGTGATGTTTCTCGGATAGCTCCTGGGTTGTCATCGAAGGACGCACCGCTATTGAGCGACGACACCCTTCCACAAAATGAATCGGCTGTGCAGTAAACGGTGTTTTGGGAGCACTGGATTTGTCCGGAGTCTGGATAAGACGAACGACAAGCCGCCGTGAGCCTCCGCAAGGTGGAACAGCCTCCCAGGCCCGAAGAGCAGACCCGGAACGCACTACGCTTCGCCATTCCAGAATTTAGAGCACGGCCCATTGCGGTCCTGTGATCAGGGACCGTTCGAAAACCCGCGACTCTTGTGGCGAACTTTCTTACGAGATCAGGCTGCTTCGCTGCGCCAAAGACCCAAGAGTGTCGAAGGTTCAAGGTACAAGCCCTGCCATCGCAAGCCGAAATGGAGATGTGGACCAGTGACGCGACCGCTCGATCCACTCCTCGCGATGGGAGCACCCTTGTCAATGGTGGCGCCCTCCTTGACCAGAAATTCGGAGAGATGCATGTACAGCGTGAAGATGGACTCCCCGTGGTCGATCACGACCAAGCCGCCTTCGAAGTACATAGCGCGGGCGATGCCGACGCGACCGGAGTTGGCTGCCCTGACTTGTGTACCCATTGTGGCTGAGTAATCGAGGCCCTGGTGCACGCTTCGGGTCTTGCCGTTGTAAACCCGCCGCGCGCCGAATGAAGACGTGTAACGGGTATTGGCTGGCGAGACAAACGGGCCTTGCCAGAGGCGCTCAAGCGGTGAAGATTTGAAAACCTCTTGCTTGGTCGCGACTTCCTCGTCGATCTGCGCCTGAACCTCTTTGGGTGGCGCCACAAACTTCTGCTGTACGGTAATCGTGGAGGACGGGTAGGCGCGGTCTGTGACTGCGACCTCTACTCTTTCGCCGCCAAAGACTAGGGGATAGCTGCCGGGCGCATCGTTCAAGCTCACACCTGCAAGAGCCGAGAAGGCATCACCATCGGGCCGGAATTCAATCGTTCTGCCGAGCCAGGTCGCAGGGCCGGAATAAGTCTTCGACTTAAAGAGGACCGGCGCCCCAACAAAAACAGGGCGAGGGTTCCATCGCACCGGGGAATCCTGAACAGGTGCCACTGTTGGACGCGCCGGGCTCTGCTTTTGAACTCGCGTTGTGCGCACTTGAGCGACGATCGGCGCGCTGAAAGACAATAACAGGGCGTACCGGCGGGTCATTGGGATCTGGTGCGAGGATATCATGGCACCCCCCGCATTTCACTCGGTCTGACCTTGCGAGGCTCGGAACTTTGCACCAAGAACTTCACGGCGCCCCCTGCCGGTCCGGCCTCTTTCTCTATTGCCTGCGGCCGCGATACACTCCCATTAGTTTGTGGGCTCGTTTGTCTTAACCGTAAGGGGCGATATAATACCCAAGGCTGGAGTTCTATCCTGACGCTTACTCACTGGAAAAGGAGAATCTCATGCAACATCGAGGGCGCATCATCTTCGCTTTGGGCGCTGCCACTCTAGTTGTCAGTTCGTGGGTAGTCTCGCCACGCATCGCGACGGTTTCTGCTCAAGATGCGGTTTCCAACCACAACGCGACTCGCGCGGATTTCGACAGATATATGAAGGAGTTATCCAACTGGGGCCGATGGGGCAAAGATGACCAGATGGGGGCCGTCAATCTCATTACGCCGGCGAGGCGCAAGCAAGCCCTCAGTTCAGTAAAAGACGGCATCTCTGTCTCGATGGCGCGGAACGCGTAAACGGAATCTGCAATCGATAATTCACGGCCAATCATTCGTCAGATGAGCGTAAGGCAAGGAGGCTTGCCGAAAAGCGACATCGGAGGCGCCGCCGACACGTTTACCATCTCTTATCACGGTTTTGTCCACACTCATATGGACACATTTTGCCATCGGACGTATAAAGGCCTAATGTATAACGGCATACCAGACAGCGAGGTTGATGACAAGGGTTGCAACAAGGGTTCGATCATTTCCTTCAAAAACGGAATCGTTACCCATGGCGTTCTGATGGATATTCCACGGCTCAAAGGAGTCGATTATCTGGAGCCGGGCACCCGGATTTATCCGGAAGACCTGGATGCCTGGGTGAAACAAGCTCACCTTAAGATTGGACCAGGCGATGTGGTCCTCATCCGGACTGGACGCTGGGCGCGCCGTGATGCCAAAGGAGCATGGGATGCAAGGCAACTTGCAGGACTTTATATCACCTGCGCGAAGTGGCTCCATGACCACGATGTGGCGATTCTCGGCAGTGATGGAGCTCAAGACGTCCACCCGTCGGGCATAGACGGAATAGCAGAACCAATTCATGCCTTGGTGCTCGTCGCCATGGGCATGCCTATTTTTGACAACCTTGATCTGGAGGCGGTCAGTAAGGAAGCGGCCCGACTGAATCGCTGGGACTTCCTGGTCACGGCCTCTCCCGCGGCAGCACCGGGAGCAACGGGTTCCGTGCTGAACCCGATCGCTACGTTCTAGTACGGTTTCTTCTAGTGAGGAGGGGAGCTTTTTTCAATGCCCCCCAGAATCAGCCGCAGACGTTCGGCTTGAGTCCACTGAAAAATAACATCAGCGTCCGCGTTCGAGAGTCTTGTATTACGGTGAATCCAGGTGTATTGCCATAGCGGCATAGCGCCGTCCCTCACCTGATTCGCGATCTCTGAAAGAGCGCGCTCTCGGCGAATTAGCGAATACTCTTCCCAGCGGGACAGATTCAAGTGCTCGCGCCCCTGCTGCACGTCATAATCGATAAGCCACGAAACAGGGGCTACGTAACTGTACCAGGGGTACCGCGTCGCCTCGGAATGGCAGTCTTTACAGGACCGCTCGATCAATTGTCGGGTTCCCGAATCAATCTGCGCTCCAACAAGCAACGGAGAATGCGAGTTTGCAGAAGGCTGCGGCCGCGTGAAATAAGACGTCAGCGCAACGATAGCGGCGATCACCAACAAAGCACGCACAGGTGGCCTGGATTAAATCATGTCGAGCCGCGCGTAGACGTCGCTAATGTTAGTGCGTATGGCTGCGCGCGAATGGTGATGCAGGTGAGGATGAGAATGCATTTTGGCTCCTTACCAGTAGTTTCAGATGCCCAGCCACTCTGTAGCGCAATCGAAAACTCGCTGCAACCCGACGGTGCCTTGTGCTGACGCGAAGAGCGGGAAATCCCGGGGACCGATGCAGAGTAGTTCCTCGAAACCGTCAACGACAAACAGGTAAGCGGTATTGTTTCGATACTCGGCGTACTTTTCGAACTCCTGCCATAGGTACTGGTAAAATATTTCCAGATCGACGTAGGTTCCAAGCGTGTCCATCTGCGTGGGAACCGGGCTCGACTTTTCCTGATCAGCGTATATGAGAAGGCTGCTAAAAGGCTTCAGCTTATTCCTCACGCCAAATGACACTGTCAACACGGAAGGCCGCGCACGCCGCACCGCCTGTATCGTAGCCCACTCGACAAATGTATTATTGACGAGCAGCGTGCCGTTGCCGTTGAGCAGTACCTCCCTGGCGAACTCAGCGAGCACGGGGTCGGCGGCAAACGCGGCTTCTCGGTCATGAATCTGGAGCTGTTTGAGGCGTTGTTCCAGTTCTTGTGGTCCGCGCAGGGTGCCGCCCTGCACGAGTCGATCGACTTCGGACATCAGGCGCGATCGATAATCCTTCAAATCCTCATAGCCCAACTTTACAGTGCCTGGGCCTGCATTAGAGACGTGACCGGCTGAAATCGCCCAAGCGCCATATGGATCCTTTGCGTATCGCCCGGTGAGTGAATTCTCAGATCCTCCTATAAGCAATTTTTGCAGGTAATATCTTTCGTCGGAGTCTACATCCAGCGGAACACGAAGTCCGTGCTGGCGAATGCGGAGCCACATGCGATCCACCGCCGCCGGAATTTCGGCAGGCGCGGTAATGATCACGAGGCGCGCCTTGCCCCGGCTGGCAATTTCTTCGTCAAGAATTGGGTCGATGTGTGCGAATACAATCTGGACCGCGCGCCGCCACTCTTGGTAAAACGGGCTACGGTTGAGGAAATCAATCTGCTTGAGGGTGAACTGCCGCTCGGGCCAGATCGATTCGTTTACACCCATGCGGCGCTCCACATTACGCAGTGGTGCGAAGACCAAATCGAGCTGAGTCGGATCTGATCGCTCCAACAGCGCCACCAACCGCTCGAAGTAGTTCTTTTCGACGGGGAAGAGAAGATTCCACGCCTTCACCTGGTCAAAGAAGAAGGCCGAGAACGATGTCGGCAGGCGGTCCAATACGCCCTTGTCGAGCATTTCCTGAAGCGCCGTTGAAACCGTGGGTGCTCCGGGCATTAGAGGATCTCGCTCAATGGTCTACCGGCGATTGCCCCCATGTGGACTTGGAGCATCTCAGCCGCCGTCGCAGCCACATCAATGTGGAATATGGGCCGCTCCGTTTCCCCTATACTTACGCCACCGCCGAGCGCAAGCAACCACATGTCGCGGCAAGATGCATCGCCGCTGCGATGATTCAGGAATCCGTTTGCTGCGTTCTGATCGCCGTCGCGTCCGAGTTCCGGCAGAATCAGCATGGTCGTCTTGCCTTGGTAGTGGGGATTGCTCTGGACTTCGTCCCACAGCATGCCCGTGAGACGGTCAGTACGCGTGATGGCCTGGAGATAAAGTGAGTAAGATCCCCAATGCGCCACGTCCATATCCCAGAAGTTCACCAAAATGACGCGTGGTGAGAATTCGCGCATAATTTCCCGCGTGATGAAGAAGGTGAGTTCGTCCCCTGAGGATGGCGCCTCCGGACCATTGATGTATTCCACCAGCCCGCGCATCAGACTTTCTCGCACCTTGCTATCCAGCGCCCGCCCTCCCTTGAAGATCGTCCATCCAACTCCTTCGTATCCTTCCGCGAGAACCGATTCGAGGTTGCGAAGCATATTCTCTCGATTCGCTACTCCGCCGCTTGACTTCCTCTTGACGAGGTCACCTACCGCATCGAGCAACAGCTGCTTTGGCAGCACGACGTTGGCCCCGTAGGTCATGCCTAGTTCGCGATCGGATCCCCATCCAATCTGCGAGAATGCCTTGTTGGTTGCAACTACCCAGGTATCCGTCGGACTTGCGCCTGTCTGTTTCCGGAAGTGTTCAAAGATCGTAGGTGAAGCCGGCGGCTGGAAACCGAAGTCATCGACTCGCTGCCAGTTTCCGGTAATAATGCTGCTGCTAGAGTTGAAATGTCCGAGGACGCCCGCGTTGGTGCACTTGCGGAAGAAGTGTCCCTGAGAGCGAAGCTGCGCCAAGCGGGGAATGTTCCGAAGTCCATCGAGCCCGAAAGTTTCACTGTAGCGGACGCCGCCGCCAAAAGTGACGATGATCACTCTTCGGCCAGTTCCTTCAGTATCTTTCGGGGCGCCCAGCAGACGGCGAGCTACGATGCTTTCGGCGATTGATAGCCCCGCGAGCCGAACGAACCGTCGCTTGGAGGGCGAGAACATCAATACTCTACGATCTCGCCGCCGCCGATCTTGCGACGCACTTTTTCTCCCAGGTCCAGGGGGTGATCGTAGCCGGCTTGGATCTCGCCCGTCGGGGAATAGTAGGGTCCGAGATCACACGCCATGCTGCCTTTGCCCTCCTCGACGAATGTGATCGACGTAATGAGCTTCGCGGATTTGTATCCATACCGCGCCGGATCGATTAGACGCAAAGGCGCTCCATGCCGATCGGCCAGCGGCTTACCGGCCATATGCGTCGCGAAAAGAACTCGCGGCGAGAGCACTTGATCCAGATTGAAGTATTCGTACCACTTGTCGGCGCAATCCAGACGAATAGCGTGGGCGGCTTTCTTGGGCTTTACCATCTCCATAAGATGGCCAAAGCGGAAGCCGCCCCACTCCGTTCGCGATGACCAACACTGGACACACTTCATACGCGAACTTTGCTTCTCATATGGAAGATGATGGATCTGATCCAAGGTCAAGGTTTGTGGTGCGTCGACGAGGCCAGCGATCTTGAGCCGATAGGTCTTTTGATCCATTGCCGGGACCGGACTATACCACATCAACCGAAATCCCATCTCATCGGGAGTATCGCTCGGCAAAAGCAGTTCCCGCTGCGAGTCTGCGCCAGGGAGTGCGCCGGCTGCGGCCATAGACGAAAGAAAGAGACGCCGGTTCATGACCTCAGAAAGAAAGCCGCAGTCCGAGTTGCGCGCGCCGGTTACTAGCCGGAACGGTCGTCAAAAGTTGACCGAAGTTGCCGACTCCTTGAGTGCTACCGATACTGGCGAATTGCGGCGTGTTGGTTAAGTTGAAGACTTCGGCGCGAATGGTCAGCTTGAACCGCTCCGTCATGGGAATATCTTTGAAGACCGAAAGGTCCATGCTTACCACCCCGGGGTAGGAATTTGTTGCATTACCTAGGTTCCCCTGCAGGTACGGAGTAGGGGCCGCGATGTTAGAGGTGTCAAACCACTGGTTGGGTGTGCGTCCGCCGGCTGGTTCGGCATTTGAATCCTTTCCCGGAACTACAGATGCGTATATGACATTGTTACCCTTGTTGTATCCGAGATATCCAACACCCTGGCTCGTTGTCAACGCGAAGTAATGGCCAGTGTGCAGTGTCAGGATTCCGTTGATTTGCCAGTTTCCGAGGGTATCCTGCAATAGGGTGTTCCAATTCGAGCCGATCGGCTTACCTTTGCCAATGGGAAGCTCATAGAGCCAACTCGTCACAAAATTGTGACGAATGTCCCAAGGTGAACTCGCGTAAATGGCGCCCATGTTGCGAGCGCTGGGCGACGTGACGTTTCCAAGAGCCCATGGTCCAGTGGGCGCGGCCGCGAGGGCGTGCCCCCACGTGTATGCAGCCGACATCTGCAGTCCCCTTGAGTAGCGCTTCTGGAAACTGAGGCCGAGCGCATTGTAGTTCCCATAACCGAACGAATTCAGATAATTGGGCATTCCACCAAGCGCCGGGTTTGGACGCAAACTGTTCAGCGTCGCGCTTGAGACTAGAACATTTGGGCTGTCCGGCGGCATGTTCGGATCCCAGACCACGAACAGGTGCGCCATGTGATTGCCGAGGTAAGAAATCTCAATAGATGAATCCCAAGGCAGTTCGCGCTGAAGCGCGACGTTCCACTTGTCCACTCGCGGATTCAGCAGATCCGGAGCGACACCGTGGAGACTGCGGCTGCTGGGTATCGGCCGGTTGAAAATATCCACTGGGAAACCGTTCGACAGACGTGTGACGTATGGGTTGAGAGTGAACGTCGGGCCGACGTAATTAATGTCCTCGTTGAAGGGCGGGTTTTCGTCGAGCGGCGTGAAGCCCCCGCGATTTTGCTCGCCGTCGTAGAAGATGCCGTAGGCTCCTCGAAGTACCATTTTGTCCTGGATTTGATATGCGACGCCAATTCGCGGGCCGAAATCGAACTTATCCCAAGGCACCATATACTTGCTGACCTTGCCGCGTGTGACGGGCACGCCGGCGCCCGCCAGGAAGGCTTGCTCGCCGGCCGTCAGCGGGTAGTCCTGATTCTTACCTGCACCGATCTGGAACTCCCATCCGCTTGGATTATTCGCCGGAACCATGTTGCCCTGCGCCGTGGTGTCGTCATAGAAAGGCGAGAACAATTCATAGCGCAGGCCGATGTTCAACGTCAGCTTTGGCGTCACCTTCCAGTCATCCTGTACATAAAATGCTGTGGTGTCATGCTTCTGGTATGAGGGATACGTGGAGGATATACGGAACGAGCTCGGATAACCTAGCAGGAACGACGCGACGCCATCGCCCGTTTTGCCGGAGAAGGCGGACTCGGGATTATTTGTGAAGTTTTTTGTGAATGCCATGCCACCATGACTCACGTTCGGCTGGAAAGTCGGCAGCGAGATCGGACGGAACTCGGCGCCGAACTTCCACGCGTGTTTGCCGCGGTTCCAAGCAACGTTTTGAATAAAACTCCATACATTGGTCGTCTCGTAGCTGGGATTAAATGTAGGGCCACCCAAGTTCGAATAGTTCTCGATCGAAAACGTGGGTAATCCACCGCCGGCTTGCGACGTGAAGGGATCGTACCCGGGAATTCCGTAAACCTTGTAGCTATCGATTGCGCCGTCGCTGTCTGCACGGTTCTGTACCGAACGCGTATAAGCGACACGTGTTTCTGTAAGGATTGCAGGGGTCCAGATGCGCGTATAGCTTAACATGGCCAAACGGGACAGCAAATCCGAGCTGTAACCGGGCGCGAGCGCGCCGCCATTTGCTTGGCTAAGTGCGGGAGGATTAAGTAGGATCCCATTCGACCAGCTCAGACTGCCAAAGATGTTGTCCCGGTCGGTGATCTTATGATCCACGCGAAGGTGCCCTTGGTCATTATTCTGGCGAGCTTGAGCGGGCGCAAAGTAATTGGAGCCAGGAACGGCCGAGTTCAGGTTCTGATTGGGGCTCGGTAGTTGGCTGAGTATCTTCATCGCTACAGGATCCATCCTGTTCATCGGAATGATATTGCCGGAAAAGGGCATACGCGTAAAGCCGCCCTTTCCATTTGGGGTAGTGGTTAGGAAATCGTAGATTTGTCCGCCCACGACTGCGTTGCCGAGCGAGTCTGTGCCGAGCGGCTTAGCGAGTAACTGAGAGAAGTCGCCGCGCACCATGGCGGCAGTTGGAATGGTATACAAAGTTGATGCGCCAAACGTGCCCGGAACGGCTGCGCCGAAAGAGTAAAACCTTAACCCTTCATAATCTCCGAAGAAGAACGTACGATTCTTAATCACCGGGCCGCCCAGAGTTGCGCCGAACTGATTTTGCCGCCAGCTACCCTTAGGAGACCCAGCCTTGTTTGCGTCCCACGTGCTCGTATTGAGATCTTCGTTCTGAAAAAACTCGTACGCTACCCCATGAAATTGGTTGGTTCCGGATTTAATTGTGACGTCCATCACGCCGCCGCCGCCGCGCCCATATTCTGCGTTGTAGCCGTTTGTGAGAATTCGCACCTCGCCGACCGCGTCCGGAGGAAGAGAGACGACATAGGCGGCCTGTCCCTGATAGTCGATGTTGTTCTGGTTGTTGTCTACGCCATTAAGCAAGTAGTTGCTGTTGCCCATGGAGGGCACGCCGGCGGCCGAGAATCCACCTCCCTGGGCGCCCGCGGCACCGACCTCGTCCGCCACTACGCCGACAGCCAACCTCGCCAGATAAGCGATCTTCCGTTGCCCCCCGAGGGGTAATTCGGCCGTGGCGCGCGAATTCAAGTTACCTCCTACAGAAGTACTCTCCGTCTGAAGAAGCGGCGCGCCCGCTGTCACCTCGACGTTCTGAGTCGCTTGACCAACCTGCAATGTGAGGTTGACACCCACACGGTCGCCCGCTGTAATCAAGACGTCACGGCGTACCGAGGTTGCGAATCCGGTCGCTTCCACTTGAACTGTGTAGGTGCTCGGCTTCAATGCCGGGCGGACGTAGGTGCCCGACGCGTCCGTCGTAACGTTATAAGAGAGGCCTGTTGCGTTCTCGGTGATTGTGATCTTCGCGTTCGGGACCACAGCGTTGGTTTGATCAGTGACCGTACCGGTGATGGTCCCCAAGTCGCGCTGGGCCAGCATAGAGGCAGCGAAAAGAATTCCCAGGACGGCCAGGCGCGCAGCCGCATTGTTGATGGAGAGAGACACAGTATTCCTCCTAATTTCTCAGGTGCAAATACCTAACAGCCGGGACCTATGAATCGAAACTAGCCTTCATCCCTAAAAACTCGACGGGAAGAAATTATCACAATTCCTATACCCTTGCAAGGGCCGTGTGGCACCTTTTTCGAAGCCTTTCGGTCCCGCTCGAGTAGCTGGTTACGTTCGTTCTAACAACCGCAGCGGCATTTGTATCCACAACGCTACGCAACGGGAAAAGCAACGCACTTCGTTAGATCGATGATATTAGAGGAGACGGAAACGATTCACGCCACCCTGCGGCGCCTTCGGCTTGCAGTGGGTAAGAAAATGGTAAAATCCAGACCCACTCATGAGTCAAAGAGGGCACAGGGTAGATTTTCAGACTGCTGGCGGCAGGAATTCCGCACCAATTCAACTCGACTCAACATTTTCGAGATCTGGATGCATTGTCCTTAACCTCTCTACTGCCAACGGGCCCTCATATATAGGCCCTGCACTAAGCCCTTTTTGTTCTCGCTGTTTTTCGGGTCCGGATCCAGTTGCCGCCCTCATATATCGCCCTGGTTGGCTTACTCTGTGTCGCCGCCATCTGGGTGAGTGGCTAAGGGAGTCGTGCACATACTCAGTTCTCATTCATAGTGCACTTAGGATTGGGCCGTTTTGGGATGCCTCCCTATATACCCGGCCTATAAACTCTGCGTAACTTGCGTGACCGCTCCGGCTTGCAAGCCTGGCTTTGTTCGCGTTAATCTCGCTACAGTGCTGGCACCCCGGAACCTGCTGCGATAAAAACTCACTAGACGCCCTCGGCCTTTTCGATCAGAACCGCTTCCAGGGCCTCACACAGCAGCAGATAGCGGGAAGCGTGATCGGTAACCGTCAGGGGATAGCAGTAGCGCTGGTTGCCCAGCCGGAACTCGCCCTTATAGTCGGTGGACCACAACGCATTCGGCGTCAGTCCCGCCGACAGCGGCGTGCCTTCCGTGCGTGTCCGAGACCGTTTGGCCCTGGCTACCAGCCCATGCCGATCTAAGATGGCGTGAATAGTACTGCGCGCGGGAACTTTGATCTCCTGCCGCAGCCGCCGCAACAGACGCTCGCGGATCTTCCGCGCACCCCAATGTGGCTTCTCCCGCTTGGCTGCCACAATCGCCGCTTCCACCTGCTCTGGCAAACGGTTGGCATACCGATAGGGCCGCCGCGCGCGATCAGTCAGACCTTCTAATCCACATTCCTCATACCGCTCCAGTATCTTGTAGCCGGTCTTTCGCGAGATCCCAAACTCCCGGCACAGGGAAGCCATGCTCTCCCCGTCCTTCAACCGAATCACAAACCGCATTCGTTCGTCCATAACAGAGCGTTCCTTCCATGGCATCCCTCACCTCCTGCCTCCTCAAAGGCAAAAAGTGTAACCCATGTCTCCGGTACGTTCTGTTACCTATGTCTCAGGCCGGACACGCAAAGTGCAATGCCATGGTCCGAAGGCAGAAACCCGGCGGTTCGGTGAAGTCTCGTCCCGCGC
>Ga0105243_10002630_pt1 | contig 14927 bp, 11 predicted proteins | sample KBSM34metaG_FD_81525 | JGI IMG/M metagenome (GOLD analysis project Ga0105243, IMG submission 81525) | Miscanthus rhizosphere microbial communities from Kellogg Biological Station, Michigan, USA - KBS M3-4 metaG | ecosystem: Host-associated > Plants > Roots > Rhizosphere > Soil | place...
GACGGGGCCGGTCCCCTTGATCAACGTCCGCACCTTCAGGTCCTCGGGCGGAGGCGCTTTCGGGGGCTTCAGCTTCGGTTCCTGTCTTTCCTCTAGCTCCGGCGGGATGATCGCGAGAAGTTCGACCACGTAGACGAGGGTGTCCTTCGGCTTTCCTTCCCGCACCGTCCCGAAGCGCGAGCCTTCGTCTGGAGGCACGATAAGCAGCCGCCTTCCGCCCACCCGCATGCCAGGGACTCCCTTTTCCCAACCGGGATTCGCTTGCGGCGGCTTCGCGCCGAGCTCGAAGACGAATGGTGATTCGCCCCGGTCCCAGCTGCTTTCCAGTTGGGTTCCGTCGACGAAGTCCGCGACCAGCTTCGTGACCAAGATGTCTCCCTTGCGGGCAACCGCACCCTCGCCCTTCCGCAGGTCCTTGATGACGAGATTCTTTGGTGGATCGCCTTTGGGCAGGGGGACCGCCGGCTCCTTCTTCGCCCCGATGACGAGCGTCGTGTGGGTCGCGTTCTCCTGGCTGTCGCTGTTGGCATCCGATGAGCTACCGCAGCCAGCAGCCAGCAGCGCTACCCCAAGCAGCAGGAACCAGCAGCTATGGAAAAGCCGGCGCTTCATTCTTTTGGAAGAGCTCTGACGAGGGGATTCCGATGACGTCGCCACGGAACCGCTTCTGGGTCCCATAGACCACCCACGTAGTGTCGATTTCGCCGATGTCGAGATCGAGCCGGAGCTCGTCCTCGTGCTCCTCGACGTGCTCAATATGAGTGAGGCCCGAGTCGTATTCGCCGCGCAGTAGGCCTTCGCCCACCACCGGCTTTGAGACCACGTCGATCACTTCCTCCCATCGCGAGAGGTCGACGTAGCCCTTCGTCGCGGGGACGATGCCGATCGACCGTGGCCGCTCGACCTCTCGCCTGGTCAGCAGGACGAGGTGCTTGGTCGGGTAGATGAAGGTGTCGACGACGAAGACCTCGCGCCAGTAGCGCTCGGTCACCTCGTGCACTTTTGGATGGGCGCTGCACTGGATCAGGAAGGCGTTATCTCGTCCCTTGATCATCTCCAGCCCATCGATGAAGTCGGCGATGAAATCGATCTGAAAATCGCCGATCCCCTGGAAGGCCATGTACTCGCGCGCTGCCCGCTCATGGCAGGTTCCGGAGGGGCCAAGAGTGACCAAGGTGACCGCAGCATTGCTCTCCTGGACCGCCATCCCGGTGCTCACGATAGCCAATAGCTACGAGCCATGTCGAATTACTCAGGTTCTATTGCGAAACCGGCTGCGGCTGGTATAAACGAAATACATTGACCGTTGCTGAGGTTCGACGGAAGGAAGGGATGCGGGCAGCCACGGGTCGGGCGGGAACCCATGCTTTGTCACTGCTTTCGACTCCTCTCAACGCGCGCGTTCTGCGGGCGTTGGCGCAGGGCCCACAGCCACTGGCGGACCTGCGGCGGATCACTGGCGCCCCGCCACAGACGACTATGCGCGGGCACCTGCGCACCATCACCGAGACAGGCATTCTGCTGCGCCGGAGACAGACCCACTTTCCGGGTTCGGTCGACTTCGAGCTCGACCGAGCGGGGGAGGAATTGGTCGGGGTTGCCCGCATTCTCCAGCAGTGGCTCCATCGTTCTCCAGATGAGCCGCTGGAGCTCGGAAGCCCGGCTGCGAAAGGCAGCATCAAAGCGCTTGTCGACGGGTGGTCTTCAGGCATAGTCCGGGCGCTCGCCGCAAAGCCGCTCTCGCTGACCGAACTCAGCCGGATCATCCCTGGGCTCAGCTATCCCTCCCTGGAGCGGCGGCTCGGCGCGATGCGATTTGCGGGCCTGATCGAGCGCTGTGCGGGATCGGGCCGGGGCACTCCCTACGCGATGACGGACTGGCTGAGGCTGGCGATCGCGCCGCTTGCGGCGGGTGCCCGATGGGAGCGGCGCTACTTGCCCGAACAGACGCCGGTGATCGGGAAGCTCGACGTCGAGGCGGCGTTCCTGCTCACCGTCCCGACGCTCTCGGCCCACCCGGGGAACTCGGGACTATGCCGGCTTGCAGTAGAGAGCCAGAACGGCAGCGGCGAAAGCAGGCTCGCTGGGGTGATGGTCGGAATCGAGGACGGCAGAGTTGTTTCCTGCGTCTCGCGTCTTGACGGGCGGGCCAGCTCTTGGGCGGTGGGCCCGGCATCAGGCTGGTTGCGGGCGGTGTTCGACGGTGAACTAGACGGACTCGAGCTGGGAGGGGAGCAGGCGCTGGCGGGCGGCCTGCTCGAGGGCCTACAGGGCCTGCTGCCACGGCCTAGCGGCGGCGCCTGACAGGTCGCCTCGAGCCATCTCCTTACCTTGACAAAGACTTTCGGGTTCCGATACCTTCTCCCGGCGTCCGGGGGACCCGGATGTCTGTAGGGCAGGAGTCAATGATCAATGGGGATGGGAATTGGTGATTGGGAAGCCTTCCTGGCCGTGTCGACGCCCGGCGTCGCCATCAGCCGCTCCGCCGGTCGACCTCTCTGCCTTGGCATCACACCGATCCAGGTATCAACTGACAGGGAGGGATAGATGTTCTCTCGAATTCACCAGAAGCTCGGCACCGCCGGCTTCGTGATCGCGATCGTGGCGCTGGTTGCCGCGATGGTCGGTGGCGCTTACGCCGCCGGAGGCGGTCTCACCGGCAAGCAGAAGAAGGAAGTCAAGAAGATCGCCAAGCAGTACGCCGGCAAGGACGGCAAAAACGGCGCCGCTGGACCTCAAGGCCCAGCCGGCCCGCAGGGTCCCGCCGGATCCAAGGGCGATCAGGGTCCCGAAGGCAAACAGGGCCCAGAAGGGGAACCTGGTCCACAAGGTGACCCGGGCGAAGACGGCGAAGACGGCGCAGACGGCAAAGAAGGAAGTCCTTGGACCGTAGGCGGCGAACTCCCGGCGGAAGCAACCGAGACCGGTGCCTGGTCGTTCGGGACCGCCTCCACCCCGCAGTTCGTCCCGATCAGCTTCTTCGTGCCCCTGCCCGCGGCGCTGGACAAAGATCATGTCCACTTCATCAATGCGGCAGGCAAAGAAGTGGTCTTCAGCGAAGCCTTCGAACCGGAAGAAATCGAAAATCCGGAATTCTGCGAAGGCTCTGTATCAGCTCCAGCAGCGGCTCCGGGCCACCTCTGCGTGTACGCCGGCTTCGTCGCTGAAACCGCGCTGATCGTCTCCGAATTCATTTACCCAGTGGATAGCGATAAAAGCAATCCGGCTGGGCCGGAACAGAGCACCGGTGCCTCGAGGACCGGCGCCCGGATGTTCGTCTCCATGTTCTCGAATGGAAACGGCTGGGGCTCCTACGCAGTCACCGCGCCTGAAGAATAGGCGCAGTCGCTTCTAGCTCTAAACGCCCCGGGCCATTCGCCCGGGGCGTTTTTTTTGCCGTCTTTCCGAGCGCTCGCAGCTCAGCGAATGTGCGGGATCAAGTCATGCACAGATCCGCACGCGCGATTTTCCGCCGACCGTCGTTTGCAGGCCAATCATCCTTCCAGCAAATCCAGTCGCAAGCAGACCACCTGCTTTGCTCGTGATTTCTTGATTGCGCGACAACTCCTGGCTATTGATGACCACGTTCCAAAGGGAGCGGCGCCCTGCAGGGAATGGGCGTCCACACATCATCATCGAAAGGAACTCGAATGATTCGCAATCTCAAGGTGCTGGGACTGGCCGTCGTGGCTGTCCTCGCCCTCACCGCGGTGGCGGCCTCAGGAGCCTCGGCGGCGGAATTCCACAGCGGAACCGCCCACACGACGTTCTCGGGAGCTCAGGAAGGCACCCACACCTTCACCACCGATCCGGGTACGGTCCACTGTAAAAAAGCGACCTTCGCCGGCACAGCTAGCACCACGACAACCACCACGGTAACAGTCACGCCGACCTACTCCGAATGCACCCTGACAAGCATCTTCGGAAACATCGCGGTGACCGTCGCGTTCAACGGATGCGACTACTCGTTCACATCAGACGGAAAAGTGCACGTTATCTGCCCAGAAGGCAAAAGTATCAGCGTCTCCGGCCCGGGCTGCTCCATCACCGTCCCCGGCGCCCAGACGATCGGAACCAACACGTTCACAAACATCGGTTCCGGTACCACAGCAGAAATCCTGGTGCACACCGCTGCAACCGGTATCAAATACTCGTACACCGGTTTCACCTGCGGTAGTGGCTCCGGTACAACCAACGGTACCTACAGCGGTACAACGAAGATCACAGGTGCCGATACAAACAACGTTCACGTCGGCATCTCCTGGGCCTAATTCGCTAACGCGGATCGGGCATAGAGGGGGCGGCGCAAGCCGCCCCCTCCTTGTTGCACGCTCGCCCTGCCCTGCCAGACCGCAGACATATCAGTGCCCCAGCCGACTTCGTGCACGCGCGCCTCTGGCGCACGGAATTTGCAGGGACTCGTCGAAGGTAGCGGGCGCAGTGGCTCAAACAGAACCAGTTACCTTGATTAAACGAGCGGAGCACATGAATCTCCCAATCTCATCGGACGCGGAGAGTGCATTAAAGGCCCTCCGACCACAATGAAAGGGAAATCATGATCCGTAATCTCAAGGTGCTGGGTCTGGCCGTAGTTGCCGTCCTCGCACTTACCGCTTTGGCTGCTTCGTCGGCTTCGGCAGCCAACTTCGTATCAACCGATGGAGCGGCACACGTCACCATCGAAGGGGCTCAGGAAGGAACTCATACCTTCGAAACTGATCCCGGCACGGTTCATTGCAAAAAAGCAACCTTCTCGGGCACAACGACGAAAAGTACAACTCCTGAAGTGACAGTGACGCCGGCCTACTCCGAATGCACCCTGACAAGCATCTTCGGCAACATAGCGGTCACGGTCAGCATGAACGAATGCGACTACCTCTTCACAGCGGGAGGCGAAGTTCACATCGTTTGTCCAGCGGGCAAAACCATTTCGGTCTCGGGTCCGGGCTGCAGTATCACGGTGCCTGGCCCTCAGACAGTAAGCAAAAACACCTTCACAAATCTCGGTGCTGGTACAACAATGGATGTCCAGGTTCACACCGAAGTTACGGGAATTGAATACAGCTACTCGGGATTCACCTGTGGTAGCGGCTCTGGCACAAAAAATGGGAAATACGTGGGCAAAACCACAATAACAGGAGTTAACACAAATCTGGGACACGAAGGAATTACATGGGAGGCAACCTGAGATAGAGCGGTCTCTGTGAAAAGGGCGGCCTGAAGGGCTGCCCTTTTTTGTCGTCGTTTACGCGGAAAGGGCGTTAAGCAATGAATCGTCGAGGACCGGGGTTCAGCACCGGGATGATTCTTGACAAAGACGGGGCGGTACAGGTATACGTATAGTGTAGTTCAGGCTATCCTGAGCATGAGCAGGGGACGGGGGATCGAATGAACGAGGCAGAGGAGATGCAACAGGGGTGGCGGACCCTGACTGCTGCAGTCCTTCTCTGCGGCCTTGTGGGCTTGTTTTGCTCTGGGCTCATTTTCCTAGCCCAGCCCGCCAGAGCCGCAGGGCTTCCTGAACTCCTTTTTCAAGTGCCCGAGGAAGACCCTGCAAGTGGTCAAGACGCAGGTCAGTTACTAAATCCGAGGGGAATCGCCGCCGACCCGTCAACTGGCCATTTCTTCGTTGCAGATGGTGGGAACTCTCGCATTGATGAGTTCACTTCGTGGGGCGAGTTCGTCAAGTCCTGGGGCTGGGGAGTGGCCGACGGCACTTCAGAAGAACTTCAGACCTGCACCACCACCTGCTTCGGCGGTCTAACCGGCTCCGGTCCGGGGCAGTTGGGCTTTCCGCAAGGCATCGCTCTCGATTCCGCCGGCAACGTCTATGTGGTGGACGAAGGCAATCAGCGGGTGCAGAAATACAGCCCGAGCGGCGTGTTCCTGCTGATGTTCGGCGGGGAAGTCAATAAAACCGATCATACGAACATTTGCACCGCCGCAGACATCGGAAGCGGTGACACCTGCGGAGCTGGAAAAAGCGGCAGCGGACCGGGCGAATTCGAGAGCATGGGTACCGGCCTCTACCTCGATGTCGGACCGGGAGACATCGTCTACGTGGGCGATAAAGGGCGAATCCAGAAATTTGATAGCTCAGGATCGTTCATCGGCCAGATCAACTTTTCCGGCGAACTGGGCACGGCGACCGTGAGAGCACTTGCGGTCGATTCGGCCGGGCACTTCTTCGTCGCCTTCAACGGGCTGGCGGATGTGCGGAAGTTCGACGGCTCTGGAAACCCATTGGAGACGTTGGTGGCCCAAGATCCGAAAGCGCTGGCGACGGATGCCCTCGACGGCGTCTATGTGATCGATCACGTCTCCGGGGAAACCGCTCGTGGAGTTGAAGAAGCTCTGCGCTATGGGAGCGACGGGGTCTGCACGATCTGTCCTGGCGATGGGTTTGCGCGTCCAGAAGAGAAGGGCGACCTCAGCCACCCGTTCCTAATCGGCATCGCGACCAATGTTCTCGGAGACGGCACGAATACCCCCGGTGACATCTACATCTCCTTTTTCCGGGGAGCCATCAGCTACGTCAACGCCTACGGCCCCCGGCCCCAGTTCGAACCCGCCCCGGCCCGCGCCCCTCTAATCCAGGGCCAGTCAGCCGGCCCAGTCGGCACCACCACCGCCTCGCTCTCGGCCGAAATCAATCCCCGCTTCTTCGAATCCACCACCTACTACGTCGAATACGGCACCTCGCCCTGCGATCTCGGCGGCTGCACCACTTTGGAGCCGGCCCCGCCCGGAAACCTCCTCGGGTTTGACCGAAACGCCTACTTCCGCAGCGCCCCGGTCGAGGTGGAAGGCCTTGAACCAGGAACCACCTACTACTTCCGCTTCGTCGCGATCAGCGACGACCTCACCAGTAAAGGCGAAGGCAAAGACTCTGAAGGCAAACCGCTCGAAGAAGAAGCCACCTTCACCACCTTTCGCGAAGGGATCGGCATGCTCGACGGCCGCGCCTATGAGCTCGTCTCACCTGCCGACAAGGAAAACGGGGAAGTCGGCTCGCCCGAACCCTCGAGCGGACTCGTCTCCACCACGGTCGCCCCCCAGCAGGCGGCGCTCTCGGGCGAAGGGCTCACCTATACCTCCTTCACCGCCTTTGGAGAGGATCCCCAGTCAGCGCCGGCGGCAAGCCAGTACCTCTCCCACCGCACCGCCTCGGGCTGGCAGACCAACAACATCACCCCAGCTGACCGCGAAAGCTTCCTCGCAGACCCCCTGCGCGGCTTCTCGCCCGAACTGGACTGGGGAGCGGTGGTGCAGGTCGACCCGCCGCTTGTCCCCGGAGCAGCACAGGCCTTCGAGAACCTCTACGTGCAGGACACCGACACCGAGACCTATGAGCTCGTCACCGAAGCAGAACCGGAGATCGCCGTCCCGCAGACCTCCTACTGCGCCGGCTTTGCCGGGGCGACCGATGACTTCTCCCACGTCTTGCTGACCGCGAGAGGGGCGCTTCGCGAAGGCGACCCGGTGGCAGCCGGCCAGAACCTCTATGAGTGGGTGCGGGGCGAGGGCCTGCGCCTGGTCAGCGTGCTGCCGAGCGGCAACCCGGCGGCGCCGCTTGACGCGACCGCTTTCGGGGCCGCGGGCAACGAATGCAAAGCCGGTGCGATCGCCAAGAACGCGATCTCAGCCGACGGCGAAGTGATCTTCTGGACCCGCGGCACCAGCCCGACCCAGCTGCTGGCGCGGATCGGTGGCACCGCTACCGTCCAGCTCGACAAAAACCAGGGCGGCACCGGCCCTGCCGGCGGCGGCCGGTTCTGGGCTGCCTCAGATGACGGCTCGGTCGTCTACTTCACCGCCCCCGGCAAACTGGTGGCGGGCGCCGGCACCAACGACCTCTACCGCTATGACTTCAGCCTGCCGGAAGGCTCGCGCCTGAGCGACGTCGCCAAAGGCGGCGAAGTGCAAGGCGTTTTGGCCGCAAGCGAAGACGGAGCCCGCGTCTACTTCGTCGGTGGCGGAGTTCTCGACCCCGAAGAAGGGCCGACGGGCGAAGTGGCCGAGGCGGGCAAACCCAACCTCTACCTCTTCGAAGAGGGAGGGGGAGCGCGGTTTATCGGGGTGCTCACCGCCAAAGACGAAACCGACTGGTTCTCGGCCCCCAACGGCCAGACCGCCCGCACCACCCCCGACGGCTCTGCCCTGGCCTTCCTCTCGCGCAACTCACTGACGGGCTATGACAACCGCGGCCAGTCAGGCGGCGGCGCCCCGGCCTCGGAGGTCTTCCTCTACAGCGCCACCGAGGACGCCTTGCGCTGCGCCTCCTGCAACCCGACCGGGTCCCGCCCGCTGGGCGACTCGGCGGTGCCGGGCTGGTGGACCCCCTATGAACAGCCCCGCTACCTCTCTGACTCCGGCGGGCGCGTCTTCTTTGAGAGCTCTGACGCCCTCGATCCTCGCGACCAAAACGGCAAACAGGACGTCTATGAGTTCGAGCTGGCGGGCGAAGGCGGCTGCGAGGAAGAAAGCCCCACCTACGTCCCCGCCAACGGCGGCTGCCTGGCCCTCGTCTCAAGCGGCGCCCAGGAAGGCGACTCGCTTTTGATCGACGCCTCTCCCACCGGCACCGACGTCTTCTTCTCGACCCCCGAGCGCCTCACCTGGGAAGACGTCGATCAGCGCTATGACATCTACGACGCGCGCATCGGCGGCGGCTTCCCAGAGCCACCGCCACCGCCGGACCCCTGCGAGGGCGAAGCCTGCCACGGCCCCGCTCAGCCTGCCCCCGCGACCCCAGCCCCGCCGGCCAGCTCGCAGGTGAGCGGCGCGGGCAACGTCAAGGAAGCCAAGCCCAAGCCCAAGCCCAAGCCCAAGCACTGCAAGAAGGGCTATCGCAAGGTCAAGAAGAAGGGCAAGGTCCGCTGCGTCAAAAAGCACGCCAAGCACAAGAAGGGGAGCGGGAAATGAGCGCCAAGCTGAAGACCCTCGCCCTCGCGGCGATCGCCGCCCTCGCCCTCACCGCGAGCGCGGCCCCCGCCTCCGCGGCCCCCGCGCCGGCTTGGTCGATCCACTCCCTGGCGGTGCCAAGCGCCTTCGTCGCGGGCGACAGCTCGGGCACCTATTTCTACGAAGTCTTCATCCAGAACACTGGCGGCGCCGCCACCAATGGTGAAGAGCTGACCCTGACCGACACCCTGCCGGCCGGGCTCCTCGTCAGCGACGTCACACTGCCCCTGCGCGAAGGCGGGGAGATGGTCGACAAAGCCGCCACCCAGTGCGAAACGACCACCGTCGCCGAAGTCGCCACCGTCACCTGCGTGATCCCAGAAGAACTGCCCGGCTCTAAACCCGCCCTCCTCGCCCCGACCGAAGAGGTGCGGCTGGTCGTCCACGTCGAAGTCCCCTCCGGGGCCAGCGGCACCCTGACCAACATCGCCCGCATCGAGGGCGGCGGTGCTGACCCCGCGGAAGTCAGCTCTGAAAACCCGGTCTCCACCGGACCCGCCCCCTCGGGCTTTCAGGAGTTCCGCGCCCAGCTCCTGGACGCAGAAGGCGGAGAGGTGACCCAGGCGGGCTCTCACCCCTACCAGTACTCGACCTCCTTTGCGGCCAACACCAAACCGACCCTGCCGGGCAGCAAAGCCCCCTTCGTGCCCTCCGGCGGGGACATCAAGACGATCCACGTCGACCTGCCCCCGGGCCTGGTCGGCAACCCCAACGCGACCCAGCGCTGCACCCCGCTTGCCTTCAACACCTCCCACAACGTCTCCCCGGGCCCGGGCTCGAGCTTTACCGCCAACGCCTGCCCGGACTCCTCGGTCGTCGGGGTGATCGTCGTGCAGCAGATCGAGGGCGAAGGCGGCGTCTTGCCCCTCCCCCTCTACAACCTCGTCCCGCCGGCGGGGATGCCGGCCCAGCTCGGCTTCCAGATCTTCGGCGCCCCCTTCTACATCGACACCTCGGTCAGGACCGGCGGGGACTACGGCATCACCGCCACCCTGCGAAACGTCAGTGAGGCAAAACGCGTCACCGCCTCGGCGGTGACGATCTGGGGCACCCCGGCCGATGAAGCCCACGACCCCCTGCGCGGCAGCTGCCTCAACGAGATCGAAAAACTCCCCTTCTCGATGGGCGATTGCCCGGCGGGGATCGCGGCGCGGCCCTTCTTCCGCCTGCCGACCTCCTGCCTTGAGCCGATGCAAACGACGATGAGCTTTGACACCTGGACTGCGCCCGGCGCCTTCGCCGCGGCTACTGAAAAAGGCCCGACCCCGACCGGCTGCGCGGCGCTCGAGTTCGGGCCCTCGATCGAAGCCGTGCCGCAGGTCAGCTCCGCCGACAGCCCCAGCGGCCTGCGCTTCAACCTCCACCTCCCCCAAAGCGAAGACCCCGAGGAGCTTGCGACCGCTGATCTGCGAGACGCCGTCGTCACCCTGCCGCGCGGGCTCTTCGTCAACCCCTCCTCGGCGGCGGGCCTCGAGGCCTGCGCCCCCGCGCAGATTGAACTCGACGGGCCCGAACCCGCCCGCTGCCCCGACGCTTCGAAGATCGGCACCGTCACCGTCTCCACGCCGCTGCTAGACCACCCGGTCTCCGGCAATGTCTTCCTCGCCGCCCAGGGGGCAAACCCCTTCGGCTCTTTGCTTGCGATCTACCTCGCCGCCGACGACCCCGAGACCGGCGTCGTCTTAAAGCTCGCCGGCAAGGTCGAGCCAGACCCCGCCACCGGCCAGCTCACCACCCGCTTCACCGACAACCCCCAGCTGCCCTTCGAAGACCTCACCGTCTCCTTCTTTGAGGGCCCGCGCGCCCCGCTTCGCACCCCGGCGCGCTGCGGGAGCTATGAGGTGGGGAGCTCACTGACCCCCTGGTCAGCACCCGCCTCCGGCGCCGCTGCGGCTCCCACCTCCTCCTTTGAGGTCACCTCCGGGCCCGGCGGCTCGCCCTGTCCCTCCGGCGCCCTGGCGCTGGGCTTTTCCGCCGGGCTCGCAAACCCGACCGCCGGCGCCTTCAGCCCCTTCTCCCTGCGCCTGCACCGCGAAGACGCAAGCGGGGAATTCGCGGCCTTGACCACCAACCTGCCCCCCGGGCTACTCGGTAGCCTCAAGGGAATCCCCTACTGCCCCGAGCAGGCGATCGCCGCGGCGATCGGGCGCTCGGGCCCCGGCCAGGGCGCCGCCGAGCTCGCCCAGCCCTCCTGCCCGGCGGCCTCGCGGATCGGCCAGATCACCGCCGGCGCCGGCGCCGGGCCCAACCCCTTCTACACCTCCGGCGGCCTCTACCTGGCTCCCCCCTACAAAGGTGCACCGCTCTCGATGGTGGCCGTCGTCCCGGCGCTGGCCGGGCCCTTTGACCTCGGCGCGATCACCACCCGCATCGCCCTGCAGGTCGACCCCGAGAGCGCCCGCATCAGCGCCGTCTCCGATCCCTTGCCCCAGATCGTGCAGGGGATCCCGCTCGACATCCGCGACATCCGCGCCGACCTCGACCGCCCGAACTTCACCCTCGCCCCGACCAACTGCGAAGAGATGATGATCGCCGCCACGGTGACCGGGACCGAAGGCCAAAGTGCTGAGGCCTCAGATCGCTTCCAGGTCGACGGCTGCCAGAACCTGAAGTTCTCCCCCAAGCTCTCCCTGAGCCTGAAAGGCGGCACCAAGCGCTCCAAGAACCCGGCCCTGCGCGCGGTCCTCACCGCCAAGCCCGGCCAGGCCAACATCGGCCGCGTCGCGGTGACCATGCCCCCGAGCGTCTTCATCGACCAGTCCCACATCTCAAACCCCTGCACGAGGGTCCAGTTCGCAGCCGGCGCCTGCCCGCCGAAATCGATCCTCGGCACCGCCCGCGCCACCAGCCCGCTGCTAGACGAGCCCCTCGAAGGCCCCGTCTACTTTCGCTCCAACGGCGGTGAGCGCGAACTGCCCGACATCGTCGCTGACCTAAACGGCCAGATCCACGTCACCCAGGTCGGTTTCATCGACTCGGTCCCGACCAAGGGCTCTGAAATCAGCCGCCTGCGCACCACCTTCGCCTCGGTCCCCGACGCCCCTCTGAGCCAGGTCGTGCTCGAGCTGAAGGGCGGCAAGGTCGGCCTGATCGAAAACTCCCGCGACATCTGCGGCCGCGCCTACCACGCCACCGCCAACCTCGCCGCCCACAACGGTCGCCACGCGAGCCTGAGGCCGCTGGTCCGGGTCAAGGGCTGCAAGGGCAAGAAGGGCAAGGGCGGGCAGAAGAAGGGCAAGGGCGGCGGGCGGTAGGTGGGTCCGGTGCTCCGAGTGGAGCCCGTTTTTAAAGCGAGCACGCGCGGTTTCGAGGTGGCGGAGATGCAGGGAAATACCTTGCCGGTGCGCTCAGGGTAGATAGGAACTCCGAGGTTTCTTGCTTAATCGTCCTCGGTAGTAGAGGTTCCACAACTCAGACAGAGGAGGAAGTTCTCTCCTCCATCAACGAAAGGAACCTCATGAATCGCACTTTTAAAACGGTTTGTACCACCATGGTGGCTGCACTAGCTCTGAGTGCGGGTGCCTCTTCTGCTTCGGCGGAATTCCACAGCGAAGTCGCCCACACGATCTTCAGTGGTTCGCAGGAAGGTACCGGCACCTTTACCGTCGACCCGGGCACGATTCACTGCAAAAAAGCGACCGTGTCGGGCACAGCCACTACGGCAACAACTAACTCAGTGACAGTAACGCCCCGATTGGAAGAATGTACCCTTACAAGTATTTTCGGCAACATTGCAGTGACGGTCAATATGAATGAATGCGACGCGATAATCACAACAAACGGTGAAGGCCACAGCATCTGTCCGGTTGGAAAAAGCGTCACGGTATCTGGGCCTGGATGCACCATCACGGTTCCTGGCGGTCAGACACTTCTCGGAGGAACCTTTACAAATATTGGAAGCGGCTCTACAAGGGAAATTCGGGGCCACGGAAACGTGACCGGAATCAAATACAGCTACAGCGGCTTCACCTGCGGTAGCGGTAGCGGCACAGAAAACGGAACCTCGACTGGGACAGGCGTGATTACAGCTACGAACACAGAAGGTGCGCACGTCGGCATCTGGCACCAGATTTAGCTATTCGCAGCAGACATAGGTGTCATAGGGACGGCCTCAAGCCGTCCCTTTTGCATCTGACCGCGCCTGAGCGGTTTAGACGCGACAGCAAACTTGACTGAACCGGCTTAATCAGTAAAGATTGAGCCAATGCGGGTCGCCTTATCGCGGCCTGGAAAGAACCAGTTACAAGGGAGAACAACATGAAGTCGATGCACCCTGCCAGGCTGCTGACGGCTGCCCTGGCGGTCGTTGCTGCGATGGCGCTCGTGGCTCCGGCCGCTCAGGCGGCGACGCCGGCGCCTGGCTACACGCAGTTCACGGGATGCCCCAGTCCGGCTGAAAATTCGCTCGTGACGGCCTGCTTGCGGTCCGTGATCACCGGCGGCCATTTCCAGATGGGGAGCAAGGACGTTCCGATCACCAACGCGATGCCGCTCACCGGGGGCCTCGACGCCAACACCGGGTTGATCTATGCCAATTCGGCAGGTGGTCTCAAACCGGTTAAACAGAAAGTCCCGGGTGGGGTCGTGGGCCTCACGGGTCTGACTTGGCTCCTTGAAATCCTGGGCAGCGAAGCGCTGACGCTCTACGCGGTTACCGAACTGGCCGGTCAGCCGCGTCAGAACGGGGCTGTCGGGCTCGAATTGCCGATCAAAGTACATCTGGTCAATTCGACGCTGGGGAACAACTGCTACGTCGGTTCCGCCAGCAACCCGATCAAACTGAGCCTCAGCGTGGCGACGACCAACCCGCCGCCGCCGAACAAACCGATCACCGGCAAAGAAGCGGAATTCAGCTTTGACCCTGTGACGGAAATTTTCCACATCGACAACGGGCAGTTCGTCGACAACTCGTTTGCCGCTCCCGGTGCGAGCGGCTGCGTCCTGACGCTCTTCGGGTTCATTCCCGTGAGCATCAACGGCCTGGTCAACAGCCAGTCCGGCCTGCCGTCGCCGGCGGGTTACAACGAGACCCGACAGGACTTCGATACGGAAATCGCGCCTGTTTCAAGGGTCTACCCGTAAGGGAGACCGAGGCTGTCTCTAGAGGCGCGCGGCAGGAGCCGCGCGCCTCTTTTTTGCCTGGAAGAGGGTTGACAAGCAGAGCGCTCAAATATAAATTGCCGCAATGCTCAAGCAAACCGTTGTATTCAGGGTTCTCAGTTTCGCACTCTTGATGGCTGTCGTCGGCCTCCTGGCCGCCTGCGGAGACAGCGACGAATCGACCGCCTCCGAAACGCAGACGAAGAAGGCCTACATCCAAGCGGCCGACGTCATTTGCGTCCGGGAAAACGCGAAAATTCGCGCGCAGGCCCTCAAGTACCAGAAAGAACACGGGTTCAGCAAGGATCCAGAAAAACAGCAGGAATTGATCAAGTCGATCATCATCCCCGCTCAGCAGGGTCAGGTGACTGGTCTGAAGGCTCTCGATCCTCCCGACGAAGATCAGGACGAAGCCGAAAGCTTCATCGAGCTCTTCGAAGAAGTGATCGAGAAGACCGAAGAAAACCCACCCCTCGTGCTTGAAGGTACCGGCCCCTATCAGGAACTTCGGGAAGCGGCGCAAGCCTTTGGCTTCAAAGCCTGCGGCCAATAGAGCGATCTAGCCAGGAAGCTTGAGCAGCCGGCTCGAGGACCTCACTCCTCGAGCCGGCGCAGCACCTCGTCGAAGCCGCCGGTCCTCGATTCGATCAACCGCGCCGCGATCTCCACTTCCCAGAACTTCGCTCCCGCGACCCAAGCCTGGCCCAGATAGTCCCAAGCGACCAGGGTGGCACCTACGGTCGTGTCGAGGTCCTCGGCCAGCTGTTCCATCAGCTCCTGGAACTCTCCCTGCATGCCGTGGATGACCGGAGTTGCGTCTGTCTGACCCATCCTCGTCTCGAGCATCACGGCGTGGCCGGTGC
>Ga0105243_10002635_pt1 | contig 14912 bp, 17 predicted proteins | sample KBSM34metaG_FD_81525 | JGI IMG/M metagenome (GOLD analysis project Ga0105243, IMG submission 81525) | Miscanthus rhizosphere microbial communities from Kellogg Biological Station, Michigan, USA - KBS M3-4 metaG | ecosystem: Host-associated > Plants > Roots > Rhizosphere > Soil | place...
GACGCAGGCCGTTGCGGTCGAGCACCGCCCCGACCTCGGTGCCGTCGGTGAAGGTCACGCAGGCGGGGCCGTCCCACGGCTCCATCAGCGAGGCGTGGAAGCGGTAGAAGTCGCGCCGCTCGGCCTTCATCTGGGCGTCGTTCTCCCACGCCTCCGGGACCATCATCATCACCGCGTGCGCCACGCTGCGGCCGCCGAGATGCAGCAGCTCGAGCACCTCGTCGAAGGACGCGGAGTCCGAGGCCTCGGGTGTGCAGATCGGAAAGAGCCGTGTGAGATCGCCGGGGATCAGCGCGCTGGCGAGCAGCGCCTCCCTGGCGTGCATCCGGTTGCGGTTCCCGCGCACGGTGTTGATCTCGCCGTTGTGCGCGACGAATCGGAACGGATGCGCGAGGGGCCAGGACGGGAAGGTGTTGGTGGAGAACCTGCTGTGCACGATCGCGATCGCGCTGTGGCAGCGGTCATCGCGCAGGTCGGGGAAGAACGCGGGCAGCTGCGCGGTGGTCAGCATCCCCTTGTAGACGATCGTCCGGCTCGACAACGACGGGAAGTACACCCCCGTGCCATCCGCCTCGACCTCGGGGCTCACCTGCTCGGCGCGCTTGCGCAGCCCGTAGACCAGGCGGTCCAGTTCCAGGTCCGCGGGCCGCCCGTCCGGACCCGCCGGTGCCGCGACGAACAGCTGGCTCATGTGCGGCATGCAGTCGCGCGCGGAGTGGCCGATGTCGGCGCCGTCGGGGTCGACGGGCACCTCGCGCCAGCCGAGCACCTCGAGTCCCTCGTCCTCGGCGATCGCACTGATCCGCTCGACGGCGGCGGCGCGTCGATCCGGGTCCCGCGGGAGGAAACAGATCCCGGCGGCGTATGTGTTCGCGCCGTCGGGGTTCGGCTCGGGCAGCTCGAACCCGGCCACCTCGGCCAGCAGGGCGGTCGGCAGCTGCAGCAGGATGCCCGCGCCGTCACCGCTGTTCGGCTCGGCGCCCGCGGCCCCGCGGTGTTCGAGATTCGCCAGGGCGAGGAGCCCGTCCGCGACGATCGAGTGTGAGCGCCTGCCGAGGATGTCAGCCACCATCGCGACGCCGCAGGAATCGGCCTCCTGGGCCGGGTCGTACAGACCCTGCGGCGCGGGCGAGCGAGAGAACAGCAACGGGCACCTCCACATCGGCCGGGAAGGCTGCCGGGTGTGGCGCGCGGGGCCATCGCACGGAGCCTCGGCTGGCGGGTCCCACCGGGTCGGGTGGAGATCACACCAGTTCGGGGTTCCGGGACGACTCTGGCCCGAAAAGAAAACTCCGAGCGTCACACTCGGGCGTGCTCAGTTTAGCAGCAGAAACGCCCGAGTATAGGGGCGTAACCAGGACCGATCAGCCCCTGAGCGGCCTGCCCTGCCCGTCCTTGACGTTGCCGGAGAACATCATGATCCCGTCGATGAACGACCAGAGCCACACGACCGAGAATATGACGAAACCGATCAGCAGGAACGTCGTGATGACGCCCAACCAGAAGAGCAGCAGCTGCGCCAGACCGATGCCGGTACTGCCCACGTAGAGGCGGCCGACACCGCAGATCCCGACGAAGGGCAGCAGGATCTGCAGCAGGCCCGCGGTCGCCTTCGACTTGTCCGACAGCGGTTCGCCGGTCAGCGGGTCGCGTCCGAAGGGCGCCGCCGGGGCGCCGCCGAAATACGCCGGCTGCACGAAGGGCTGCTGACCATAGGGCTGTTGCGCGTAGGGCTGGCCGAAGGGCTGCACGGGCGGCTGCCCGTAGGCCTGCGGTTGTGCCTGCGTGGGCTGCTGCCCATAAGCCTGTGGCTGCGGCTGCGTGGGCTGCTGCCCGTAAGCCTCCTGCTGCGGCGCGGTCGCGCCGGCGTCCATGAGCCATCCCGGGCCGGTGCCCTCGGGTCCGTACACGGGACCCGGTGTCGATCCGCCCTCTGGTACCTCAGACATGTCGATATCTCCCCCCTGGTTGTTCATGAGCTAACTGTCGGTCTTGCCCGCCTCGGTACCGCCGGATTCCGCGGGGCCCGCGGGGCCCGCGTCGGGTGCTCCTTCCGACCCCCCGGTCGCGGATGAACCGGTCGCCGCGACTGCGGTCGCCACAGGCTCCCGAGGATGCTTCGGCTGGAGCTCCTCCGGGGCCTCCCGGCCCTTCTTCGCCGCGAGGAAGTAGATCACCGCTCCGATGAACACGATGATCGACGTGAACACGTTGATCCGGATCCCGGCGATGTGGGTCGCGTAGTCGTCGCGCAGGAGCTCGACGAAGAGACGGCCCATGCAGTATCCGGCGACGTAGAGCGCGAACAACCGGCCGTGGCCGATCCGGTAGCGGCGGTCCACCCAGACCAGCAGCACGACGATCAGCAGGTTCCAGACGAGCTCGTACAGGAAGGTGGGGTGCACGACCTTCTCCACCACCCCGGTGGAGGTGCCGGCCAGCTGATCCAGCCGGCCGTCCGCGTTGACCCGCTCGAAGATCTCCAGGCCCCAGGGCACGGTCGTCTCGCGCCCGTACAGCTCCTGGTTGAAGTAGTTGCCGATCCGTCCGATCGCCTGCGCGAGCAGGATTCCCGGCGCGACGGCGTCACCGAGGGCGGGGAGCGGAACCCCACGCTGTCGGCAGCCGATCCAGGCCCCGATACCACCGAACAGCACGGCACCCCAGATGCCGAGGCCGCCCTGCCAGATCTTCAGCGCATCGACCGGGTTGCCGCCCTCACCGAAGTAGGTGCTCCAGTCGGTGGCCACGTGGTACAGCCTGCCACCGATCAACCCGAACGGGACGGCCCAGATCGCGATGTCGAGGACCGTGCCCTTCTCGCCACCGCGGGCGACCCAGCGCCGGTCGCCCCACACCGCCGCGACGACGATGCCGACGATGATGAACAGCGCGTAGGCGCGCAGCGGAATCGGGCCGATCGACCACACGCCCTGGGGCGGGCTCGGGATATAGGCAAGGATGTCGGCAGTCGAAGTCACGACGCCACGGTAGCCGAGCGGACTCCCGCGGCGAGTTCGGTGGTGATCGCGCGCAACGCCTCCTGGCCCTCGGCCACAGCCGTCACCAGCGCCGAGCCGACGATGACCGCGTCCGCGTAGGCGGCGATCTCGGCGGCCTGCGCGCCGGAGCGCACGCCGAGCCCGACGCCGACCGGGATGTCGGAGTGCTCACGCACCCGCGCCACCAGCTCCGGCGCCATGTTGGACACCGCGTCGCGGGCGCCGGTGACGCCCATCGTCGAGGTCGCGTAGACGAAGCCGCGGCACAGGTCGACGGTCTTGGCGAGGCGCTCGTTGGTCGAGGAGGGCGCGACCAGGAAGGTCCGGTCCAGTCCGTACTTTTCGGAGGCGGCCAGCCAGTCGGCGGCCTCGTCCGGGATGAGGTCGGGGGTGATGATCCCCAGGCCGCCCGCGGCGGCGAGGTCCCGGGCGAACTCGTCGACGCCGTACTTGAGGACCAGGTTCCAGTAGGTCATCACGACCGCCTTGCCACCGGCCTTGCTGATCGCCTCGACGACGGTGAACACGTCCCGGACCCGGAACCCGGCGACCAGGGCCGCGTCCGCGGCCGCCTGGATCGTGGGTCCGTCCATCACCGGGTCGCTGTACGGGATGCCGACCTCGATCAGGTCGCAGCCGGAGGAGACCAGCGTCTCGAACGCCTCGATCGAGCCGGGCAGGTCGGGGTAGCCGGCGGGCAGGTACCCGACCAGCGCGGCCCTCTTCTCCGCTCGACACTGCGCGAAGAGCTCACCCAGGCGGGACGGTGCTGCGGCGTGCGGCTGCGGTGCGGTCACTTCGCCTGGCCTTCCTCGTTGGAGTGGTCGGTGTCGCTGTCCGGCATCAGGCCGAACCACTTCGCGGCGGTGTCGACGTCCTTGTCGCCGCGGCCGGAGATGTTGACCAAAACGATCGCGCCCTCGCCGAGCTCCTTGCCGAGCTTGAGGGCGCCTGCCACGGCGTGCGCCGACTCGATGGCGGGGATGATGCCCTCGGTGCGGCTGAGCAACGCGAACGCGTCCATCGCCTCGGTGTCGGTGATCGGGCGGTACTCGGCCCGGCCGATGTCGTTGAGGAACGAATGCTCGGGTCCAACGCCCGGATAGTCGAGCCCGGCGGAGATCGAGTGCGAGTCGATGGTCTGACCGTCCTCGTCCTGCAGCAGGTACGAGTAGGCCCCGTGCAGTGCACCCGGGGAGCCACCGGTGATGGTCGCGGCATGCCTGCCGGTCTCGACGCCGTCGCCCGCGGCCTCGAGGCCGACGAGCCGAACCGACGGGTCGTCGATGAACGCGTGGAAGATGCCGATGGCGTTGGATCCACCGCCGACGCAGGCTGCGACCGCGTCAGGCAGCCGACCGGTGTGCGCCAGCACCTGCGCCCGCGCCTCGAGACCGATGATGCGCTGGAAGTCGCGGACCATGACCGGGAAGGGATGCGGCCCGGCGGCCGTGCCGAAGCAGTAATAGGTGTTGTGCGCGTTGGTGACCCAGTCACGCAACGCCTCGTTGATGGCGTCCTTGAGGGTGCGCGAGCCGGTCATCGCCGGGATCACCTCGGCGCCGAGCAGACGCATCCGAGCGACGTTGAGCGCCTGACGCTTGGTGTCGACCTCACCCATGTACACCACGCAGTCGAGGCCGAGCAGCGCGCAGGCGGTGGCGGTGGCGACGCCGTGCTGGCCGGCGCCGGTCTCGGCGATGACGCGCGTCTTGCCCATCCGCTTGGCCAGCAGCGCCTGCCCGAGAACGTTGTTGATCTTGTGAGAACCGGTGTGGTTCAGGTCTTCCCGCTTGAGCAGCAGCCGGGCGCCGCCCGCGTGCTCGCTGAGCCGAGTGGCCTCGTACACCGGCGACGGACGGCCGGTGTAGTCACGCTGCAGCCGATCCAGCTCGTTCAGGAACGAGTCGTCCCCGCGGGCCTTGTCGTACTCGGCGGTGACCTCCTCGATCACCGCCATCAGTGCCTCGGGGACGTACCGTCCGCCGAAGACACCGAAATGGCCGCCCTGATCGGGCTCGTGGGCGCTGCGCTCGGTCACACCGGCACTCATGCGGGGAAGGCCGCGGCCCTTGGCGGAAAGTACGGGATCGTCTGTGCTCACCCGTCCAGTCTGCCTTAGTCGGTGCGACCGAACTCACGTCGGGTCCGACCGCCAGGGGTCGGTCAGCGAGCGGGCTTGGGGCAGGACGGGTGCGCCCCGGCGGCCACCAGATCCTTGACGGCCGTGCGCGGATCGCCGCTGGTGACCAAGCCCTCGCCGACGAGGACCGCATCCGCGCCCGCGCCCGCGTACGCCAGCAGATCCGCGGTCCCGCGGACTCCGGACTCGGCGATCTTGACGACCTCGGTCGGCAGCCCGGGGGCGATACGGGCGAACGTGTCGCGGTCCACCTCGAGGGTCTTGAGGTTGCGCGCGTTGATGCCGATGACGCTCGCGCCCGCCTCGAGGGCCCGGTCGGCCTCCTCCTCGGTGTGCACCTCAACGAGGGCGGTCATGCCGAGGGACTCGGTGCGGTCGAGCAGCGACGCGAGCGCGTCCTGTTCGAGGGCGGCGACGATCAGCAGGATCACATCGGCGCCGTGGGCCCTGGCCTCGTGGATCTGGTACGGGCCGACGATGAAGTCCTTGCGCAGCACCGGGATCGTCACGGCCGCCCGCACGGCGTCGAGGTCCGCGAGCGAGCCACGGAAACGACGCTCCTCGGTCAGCACGCTGATCACCCGCGCGCCGCCCTGCTGGTACGCCAACGCAAGCTCGGCGGGGTCCGCGATGTCCGAGAGCGTGCCCTTGGACGGGCTGGCCCGCTTGACCTCGGCGATCACCCCGATACCGGAAGCCCGCAACGCGGCGGCGGCGTCGAGTGCCGCCGGAGCGGCGGCCGCGGCCGCCTTCACGGCTGTGAAGTCCAGAACGGATTCACGGGCTGCGACGTCTGCACGCACCCCGTCGAGAATCGAATCGAGAACCGTCATCGTGTCCCGAGTCCTTTCTGGGCCGTTGCCGTGTGAGCAACCTCATCGGATTGGGCAAGCCTAGAGGGCGCCACCATATTGACTAACGGCGGGTGTCTGTGCCTCCGGCATGCTCGGGTCCGTCCTGGTCGTTTGGCCCGGCCACGTCGCCCGTGGTCGGGTCCTCCCCCGCGTCCAGTGCGTCCCAGAGCATTCGCTCGCTGAGCGGTTCCTTCGAGGTCGCCGCGCGGTTGCCCGCCTCTTCCCTGCGGGCGGCGGGGGCAGCGTACTTCGACGACAGCCCGGCACTCGCGCCCGCCTTGCGGATCAGCGCGACCGCGGCGACGAGGGCCGTGACCCCACCCAGCAGCACGAGGACCGCAGGCAGGGTGAAGGCCTCGGTCGCGGTGACCTCCGCGCGGCCGGGCAGCTCGGCGAGCCGTCCGGCCTTGTCGTCGTCGACACCGCCTATCAGCAGGGACGCGGCCGGCACGATCGCCGCGACCGCGACCAGCGCGACCAGCAGCCCGACCACCCGCAGGGCCCAGCCGCGCACGGCGAAGGAGGCGGCGATGGCCGCGACCAGCGTCAGGGCCAGCGGCGTCGTCGCGGCCGCCCAGGTGCCGCCGATCAGTTCGCTGGTGCGGGCCCCACCGAGGCCGTCGAACGACTCCACCCGCACCCAGGTCATCCGCGAGGACGCCCACAGGCACAGCGCCGCGACCGCGAGCAGCAGCACCGGCACGGCGGCCGCGGACGCCCGCCCCCTTGCGGGCGCGGCGGCCGGGTCCCGGTCCGGTTCCTGCTCAGTCATCGGTGCCGCCCACGGCCCGGAGCGTGCCCGCCGCCGCGATCGCGCTGAGCACCGCCATCGCCTTGTTCTTCGCCTCGGTGTCCTCGTAGACGGGGTCCGAGTCGGCCACGACGCCGGCACCGGCCTGCACATAGGCCGTGCCGTCCTTGATCAGCGCGGTCCGGATCGCGATCGCGGTGTCGGCGTCGCCCGCGAAGTCGAGGTATCCGACGATTCCCCCGTAGATGCCGCGGCGGGTCGGCTCGAGTTCGTCGATCAGCTCCATCGCACGCACCTTCGGCGCCCCGGAGAGGGTGCCTGCCGGGAAGCAGGCCGTGACGGCGTCCAGCGCGTGCATGCCCTCGGCCAGCCGGCCGGTGACCGTCGAGACCAGGTGCATGACGTGGCTGTAGCGCTCGATGTGCCGGTAGTCGTGCACCTTGACGGTGCCCGGCTCGCACACCCGGCCGAGGTCGTTGCGACCCAGGTCCACGAGCATCAGGTGCTCGGAGTTCTCCTTCTCGTCCGCGAGCAGGTCCTTCTCGAGGAGGATGTCGTCCTCCTCGGTGGCGCCGCGCCAGCGGGTGCCCGCGATCGGGTGGGTGGTCGCCACGCCCTCGCTCACGGTGACCAGGGCCTCCGGGCTCGAGCCGACGATGGAGAAGGCGGTCTCGCCGTCCTCGCCGGGGACGTGCACCAGGTACATGTACGGGCTCGGGTTGGACGCGCGCAGCATCCGGTACACGTCGAACGGGTCGGCGTCGGTGTCCATCTCGAAGCGCTGCGAGAGCACCACCTGGAACGCCTCGCCCGCCTCGATCTCGCCGATCAGCCGTCGCACGTCCGCCCCGAAGCTCTCGGTGGTGCGCTGCCGGCGGTAGTCCGGGGCCGGCTTGCTGAAGGTGGAGACGGTGGACGGCGCCGGCGCGCTGAGCGCCCGGGTCATCTCGTCGAGCCGGGCGACGGCGTCGTCGTATGCCTCGTCGACCCGCTCGTCGGTGCCGTTCCAGTTGACGGCGTTGGCGATGAGCGTGATGGCGCCCTCGTGGTGGTCGACGGCGGCCAGGTCGGTGGCAAGCAGCATCACCATCTCGGGGATCTGCAGGTCGTCGGTCGCGTGGCTGGGCAGCCGCTCGAGCCTGCGGATGATGTCGTAGCCGAGGAAGCCGACCATGCCGCCGGTGAGCGGGGGCAGGCCGGGCAGCCGTTCGGTGCGCAGCAGTTCCAGGGTCTGTCCGAGGGCGGCGATCGGGTCGCCGCCCGACGGCGCGCCGGCCGGGACGTTGCCGAGCCAGCCGGCCTGCCCGTCGACGACGGTCAGTGCGGCGGGGCTGCCTGCGCCGATGAACGACCAGCGCGACCACGAGCGGCCGTTCTCCGCGGACTCCAGCAGGAAGGTGCCGGGCCGGTCGCCCGCGAGTTTGCGGTACGCAGACAGCGGGGTTTCGGAGTCCGCCAGCACCTTTCGCGTCACCGGGACGACTCGATGGTCGGCCGCGAGGGCACGGAACTGCGCCCTGGTGGTGGTGTGGTCATCCGCATCGGCGACGGCGACTGCGGGCTGGACGGTGGTTGACTCGCCGGACATACCGTCCATCATCGCAGGCGGAGCGACCGGGGACAGGTGGTGGCCCCGCCTACAATGCGGACCGGTCCATCGGTCGGGCCAGCGGCTCGAGTGCGCCCGCTTCGCGCAATCGTCGGTAGGCCCTGACCACGTCGCCGACCTCCCCCGGTGCCGCGATGCGCATCAGCACTCCCCCGGTCAAGCTCTCGTGCGCCGCCTGGACGTCGTCCGGCAACACCGCCGCGCGGCCGGCGGAGAGGTAGCCGAGACGTCCGACGACCGGATCGCCGATCGTGAAACCCGAGTCCTCCAGAGCGTCGAGCACGTCGTCGTCGGTCACGTCGCCGAAGTCCGGCTCCCACGCCCGCGCGACGGCCGCGAGAAGGTCGACCTCGGGCACCGCGGCCTCGACAGGGGCATCGACCGCGATCACGATCGACTGCAGCAGGAACTCCGGGGCGCCGCCCGCCAGTGCGCTGACCTCCACCTCCCAGCGCGGCTCGCCCGCGGTGGCAAGCCGCAGTCCGATGCCGACGACGTCCGACCAGTCGTCGGCCGATTGTGCTGCGCGCAGGGCCACCAGCAGCGAATCCCGGTCCGCCGGGAGGTCGGTCTCGGGGCCGGACCCGTGGATGTGCCGCCAGTTCCACGGCTCGCCCGGCCCACACGGTGGACCTGCCGCAGGGAGCATCAGCGCGAGCTGGTCCAGGGTTGTCATCCAGCGTGTGGCGAGCGCATCGACCGACTCGCGCCGAGGACCCCAGAAGCCCCGCACCACCCTCCGCATCGGCTCCCCCGTGTCCCTGTCGTCCGCCGCACGCAGGCTAGTCCCGAGGAGCCGGGCAGCGCACGTTGTAGCCTCACCCGAATGCAGACCGGACAGCAGGCCCCCGACTTCTCGCTCCCGGACCAGGACGGCACCGTCCGGACCCTGAGCGGACTGGTCGCGGACGGGCCCCTCGTGCTCTTTTTCTACCCCGCCGCCTCCACCCCCGTGTGCACGGCCGAGGCCTGCCACTTCCGCGATCTGGCGGGCGAGTTCGCCGCGGTCGGCGCGTCGCGCGCCGGGATCAGCACAGACACCGTCGACAAGCAGGCCTCGTTCGCGGCGGCGCAGTCCTTCGATTACCCGCTGCTCGCCGACGTCGGCGGCGTGGTGGCCGAGCAGTTCGGCGTGCGTCGCGGGCTGCTCGCGAAGCTGTCGCCGGTCAAGCGCACCACCTTCGTGATCGACACGGACCGGACGGTGCTCAAGGTGATCGCGAGCGAGCTGCGCGCGAACACCCACGGCGACCAGGCCCTGGAGTTCCTGCGCAGCCGCAACACCGCGCGGGAGAACTGAGCCCTCCTACGCGACCTGGATGGAGCGCTTGGCCAGGCCCATCCAGAACCCGTCGATCACCTGCGAGGGCACCTGCTCGGGGTCGCTGGACGCACCGAGCGTGACGAACAACGGGGCGAAGTGCTCGATGGTCGGGTGCGCGTAGGGCATCCCGGGCGCCTTGGCGCGGAAGTCGATCAGCGCGTCCACATCGGCGGCCGCGAAGCGCTCCCCCGCCCAGGCGTCGAACTCGGCTGACCAGCCGGGCGCCTGCGCGGTGGGCGACGGATCGCGCAGAAACGGCAGTCCGTGGGTGGTGAATCCGGATCCGACGATGAGCACGCCCTGTTCGCGCAGCGGACGCAGTCGTTCGCCCAGGTGCATCAGCCGCTCGGGGTCGAGGGTGGGCAGCGAGATCTGCAGCACCGGGACATCGGCGTCGGGGTACATGACGCTGAGCGGCACGTACGCGCCGTGGTCGAGGCCGCGGCTCTCCTGATGCGCGACCGGCTCGTTGTCCGGCATCAGCGCGGCGACCTGCCGGGCGAGCTCGGGGGCGCCGGGCGAACAGTAGGTCGCCTCGTAGTACTTGCGGGGGAACCCACCGAAGTCATAGATCAGCGGGGTCCCGGTGGCGGTGGAGCCGATGGTGAGCGGAGCCGACTCCCAGTGCGCGGAGACCACCAGGATCGCGGTCGGGCGCGGCAGCCGGCTCGACCAGGCCCCGAGCTGGGAGACCCAGAGATCGTCGTCGACAAGCGGAGGGGCGCCGTGGCTGAGGTAGAGCGCTGGCATAGCGTAATCGCTCATAAAGACTCCTAACATTGAAGCTTCAAGTATCTTGAGAAATCAACGTAGCAGCACGACGAATATTTCCGATGGAGGTCGCGATGACGCGGTGGTTGAGCGCGGAGCAGCAGCAGGCCTGGCGCGAGCTGGTCAACGTGATGACCCGTATGCCCGCGGCGCTGGACACCCAGCTGCAGCGCGACTCCGGGCTGACGCACTTCGAGTACTTCGTGCTCTCGGCACTCTCCGAGGAACCGAACCGCCGGCTGCAGCTGAGCGCGCTGGCGAATGCGGCGAATGCCTCGCTCTCCAGGCTCTCGCACGTGGTGACCAAGCTGGAGAAGGTCGGCTGGGTGCGCCGCGAGAGCATCATCGGCGCCCGCGGATCTCTGGCCGTACTCACCGACACCGGCTATCAGAAGGTCGTCGAGGCGGCGCCCGGCCACGCCGAGACGGTGCAGGCGCTGCTGTTCGACGGGCTGGACGAGCGGCAGGTGCGCGAGCTCCTCACCCTCGGCACGGCGATGGTCGCGCAGCTCGACCGCGGCCTCGCCGCGGGCAACGGCCAGGCCTGAGGGCGGGGCGCTCGATCAACCCAGCGGGACCCCGCCGACGCCCCAGTTCTCCCGCGGCACGTCGGTGAGGGTGACCCACACCTGCGCGGGGTTCTTCCCAGTGGCCTCGGCGTATGCCTTGGTGACGGCCTCGATGGTCGCCTTCTTCTGTTCGGTGGTGAGTCCGGGTGTCTGGCTGATCTGAATGAGTGGCATAGGAAGAACTGTGCCACAGGCCTATTCAGCGCTTCCTACCCGTGATTCAAGGGTGCGTACCCACCCCAGAAGAACAGGCCGAGCCTCGGCTAGTGCGTCCATTCTCGATCTCCTCCGTCTGATCTGATGCCCATCCCCACGGATCGAGGAGTCACGATGACCAACCCCAACGATTTCGAGTCCCCAACGACGGATCGAACAGACGCGACATCCCAGGCTGCGGCGCCCACATGTTGCAGCACCGAACGACAGGCCACCTGCTGCGACCACAGCGAGAAGTCGACGTGCTGCGGTCCGGCGGCGACCGCCGGCGGTGGATGCGGCTGCCAGTAGCCCTCAGGGCAAGATGCGGCGCGGTGCGAGCGAATGGGCTCACACCGCGCCGTCGTCTTGCCCGTGACCTCGCGGTCGTCCGGTCGCCGATCTCGTGCGGGTATGCCTGTCTACTGGTCCGCGGGTGAGGTGGCTCCGCAGGCGCACGATCCGCTGCGGGGCTGGTAATCGTGCACGTGGCCGGTCCGGTCCTGGCTGATCTGACAGCAGGCGTGCAATTGGGCCTGGAGGGCGGCGCGGCCGCGTTGGACTCGGGATTTCATCCCGGACACCGAGATTCCCGCCTCGTCGGCGGCCGCGGCGTGAGTTCGGGCGTCGAGGTCGACCTTCTTCACCGCCGCGGCCTGCTCGGCTGGTAGCCGACAGCATCGGCACCAGACAGGAGGCGAGTTCTTTCTCCGCCGCCTCGTCGGCGTCCGGCTCGCCGTCGGGAGGATTGTCGGGAACGCTGTCGACGGTCAGCTCGCGGCGACGTGGCGCCGACCGGTAGTAGTCGGTGATCGCGTTTCGGGTGATCGCATACATCCAGCCCAGGAGGGGTCCTGCTCGCGGAGGTTGTCGAGGCTCTTGGCCATCCGCAGGAACACGATCGACAGAATGTCGTCGGCGTCCTGGGGCCGCGAGACCCGGCGGGCGATGAAGGCCCGCAAGTCGCTAGAGAAGCGGCGCCAGAGTTGGTCGAGATCAGCTGACTCCGGTTGGGGTGCCGTGGTGGTGGCCGTGTCCTCGCTCATGATCCTGGTTCCTCTCCGTCTCCAGCATCCCCGCATGGCGGCGGGGTCGCGACCCCTGAATTCAGGGTCCTCGCGGAGGTACCGACGGCGGTGACCGCGATGGGACGCACTCTGCGTCCGAATTGGGGGTGCCTCGTCTGTATGGGTGTCGATGTTGATTCCGGATTCTCCGGTTCGACGTACCAGTAGAAGCGTGATGAGGAGGTGTGAGCGATGCTGACGACACATCTGTTGTCGGATCTGACCAGCGAAGAGGTCGATCTGATCGTGGCGGAGGAACTGCATCTGCTCGACGCCGCCGCATGAGCGCCGCCGACGCCCGCACCGGGCGCATCCGCTGACCACAGCGCTCTCCTGGCCCCTACCTCTCTCCACCGGATAGGGGCCACAAGAGTGCCGGGGGTCCGGACGGACAGCGCACACGAAGAACCCGCCCGTCTTTTCCGTGCGGAGGTGGAAGGAAGGGCGGGCGTGTCGTCGTTCAGCGGACGCGTGGCGACCGAATCAGTCGAATGAGGACGGGGACCGCGGTGACCGCGACCCACAACCCGATCGCGGCGACCAGGGCGGCGACGGTGTCTCCGGCGGTGGCGGTGCCGAGCACGTGTCCGCGCAGGGCGTCGGTGGCGTGCGCGACCGGATTCACCGTCGCCATGGCCTGCATCCAGCCGGGCATGGTCTCGAGCGGCGCGAACGCACTCGAGATGAACATCAGCGGCATCATCACCATCATCCCGGCGAACTGGACCACGTCCGGGCGGCGAAGCCGGTCCCCGATCAACCCGAACAGGGCGCTCATCGCCGCGGCCAGCGTCACCAGCACCACGACCGCGGCGACAGCATCCATCGCGGTTCCGTAGAACTCGAAACCCAATGCGACGGCAGCGATTCCGAGCAGCGCAGCCCGGGCGAGGGTGAATACGGCCTCGTTGATGGTGCGAGCAACCCCCGGCAGCGCCGCCCGCATGGGCAGGGCCGCGAAGCGGTCGTGGAGGCCGTTGGTGTGATCGATCGCGGCGGAGACTCCGGCGTTGGTGCCGGCCATCACGGTGGAGACGGCGAGCATCGCTGGGGTGAGGAAGACGACGATGTAGCTGGTCCCGGCCGGGAAACCCGGTCCGGCGGCGACGCTGCGGAATACCTGGCTGAACAGCACCAGCATTGCCATCGGCATGGTCAGCGAGAACATCAGCAACTGCGGGACTCGGGCGCTGGTGCGCAGGTTCCGGACGGTGAGGGCGGCGAGCTGGTCCCCGATCCGGCGACGCTCGATCGAAGGCGTGGTGGTGGTCATCGGTGTGCTCCGGGGGTGTGGGCGAGGTGGGTGAAGACGTCGTCGAGGCTCGGGGAGGTCACGTCGAGGTCGGTGATCTCGATGCCGCTGCGGTGCAGGTCGGAAACCAGTGCGGTCGCGGCGGTGGCATCGTCAACGGTGACCGACACCCGAGCCCGGTCGCCGTCGACCCGATTGGCATCCGGGATGAACCGCAGATCGGCGAGCTGGCCGGCGGGGATGGTGGCGCTGAGTACCTTGCCGCCGACAATCCGTTTCAGCTGTGTGGGGGTGCCGCGGGCGGCGACCCTGCCTCGACTCAGAACCACGATGTGGTCGGCGAGCCGGTCGGCTTCCTCGAGGTACTGGGTGGTGAGCACGACGGTGGTGCCCGCGGCGGTGAGCTCGTCCACGACGTCCCACAGTCCGGCGCGGGCGAGGGGGTCCAGGCCCGTGGTCGGCTCGTCCAGGAACAGCACTGACGGGGACCCGACGAGACTGACGGCAAGATCGATCCGGCGGCGCGAACCTCCGGAGAGTTCCCCGGCCCGCCGGGTCGCGTATTCGTGCAACCCGAGCCGGTCGATCAGCGCGTCGGCCTGGGCGCGGGCGGTGCGCCGCAGCCCGGTCAGGCGGCCGATCAGCTCCAGGTTCTCCCGGGCGGTGAGGAATTCGTCGAGTCCGGCGTATTGGCCGGTCACCCCGATCCGGCGACGCACCGCGATGGCGTCACCGACCACGTCGAGGCCCTCGATCTGAACGCGGCCGATGGTGGGCCGCACCAGGGTGGTCAACGTCCGGATCAGGGTCGTCTTGCCGGCACCGTTGTGGCCGAGCACCCCGAGCGTCGTCCCAATGGCAGCTTCCAGGTCGACGCCGTCGAGGGCCCATGTTTTGCCGTAGGCGACGTGCAGATCCTCGACCACGACGGCCGGGGCGCTCATCGCACACCCCCACGGTGGTCTCCGGCGGGGCGGGCGGACAGGTGGGTGGTCATCGGAGGTTCCTCTCGGAAGGTGTGCTCCCACCCGGTGGTGGATAGGAGTTCGCTTCCTCAGACGAACCAGCCGCGAATTGGACGCACCCGCCGCCGAATCACGTGGATCGAACGCGGGTTCCGGTGGTCAGGTTGCGGCTTCGGCGGTTCGGCGGGGCATGCTGGCGGCGGCGAACACCGCGGCGAGGAGGGCAATCGCGCCGAGGACGAGGTAGGTGCGGGCGTAGCTACCGGTCCACGAGGACAGCGCGGTCCCTGCCCAGGGTGCGAGCGCCATGACGATGACGATCGGCGCGGTCATGAGCCCGTTGAGTCGGCCGTAGTGCATTGCTCCCCACCTGTCGGTGATGGCGGTGGCTTGGACGAGGGTGAAGACGC
>Ga0105243_10002636_pt1 | contig 14903 bp, 10 predicted proteins | sample KBSM34metaG_FD_81525 | JGI IMG/M metagenome (GOLD analysis project Ga0105243, IMG submission 81525) | Miscanthus rhizosphere microbial communities from Kellogg Biological Station, Michigan, USA - KBS M3-4 metaG | ecosystem: Host-associated > Plants > Roots > Rhizosphere > Soil | place...
AAAATCGCGACTTCTTCACTGGGTGGTTTCGCGGCTCAGGGTCGGGTTCGCGCTGAGTGCCGGCATCGAACGCGAGCTTCTCGCACTCGGCGTCGCGGCGGAGAAGATTGTCCGCATCGGAAATCCCGTCTCGACGGAAGTGTTCGCAGGCGCGGCCAACACGCCTTCGCGTGAAGACACGGCCACGCTCAGAATCGGCTTCGTCGGCAAGGTCGGGCCGGTCAAGCGACCAGATCTCGTTGTTCGGGCGGTCGGTGCGCTGGCCCGATCCGGTGTGGAGACCACCGTCGTGTTCGCCGGGCCGTTCTCCGATAGCGGCTACGAGCAGCACCTTTCGGCCATCATCGACGAAGAAGGCGTGGCGGACCGTGTCACGATCAGCGGATTCGTGTCCGACATCGCGTCCGTCCTCGCTCACGTAGACGTTCTCGCATTGCCGTCCTCCGCGGAGGGGATGCCGGGAGCGTTGGCGGAGGCGATGGTCGCGGGCGTTCCCGCGATCGTCACCGACGTGGGAGCCATGGGCGAACACGTCAGCGCGGCCGAGGCAGGCTTCGTCATCGAGCCCACCGTCGCGGCACTGACCTCGGCTCTGGAGACGCTCGCCCGCGACCCCGCACTGCGGGCATCCCTGGCGGCACACGCGCGGGCGTACGGCATCACGACCTTCGCCGATCACGCCGTAGCGGACAGATTTCTCGACGCTTTGCACACTCACCCCGTGCTCCACCATTCGGAGACCTCGGGACCGGAAAGGAACCATGAACCACGTGTCTGAGCTCCCAGGCCTCGAAGACCTCGAAGAGATGCTCGCCGCCCATCGCGGCACGCGCGCATTCGTCGTTCCCATGACAGGCCCACGAGGCGGGCTCCTCGGGAACAACGGCGACCAGATCATGCATCGGGTGTTCCAGCGCATCCTTGAACGACTCGAGATCACCCCGGTCACCGCGGGAGAATCCGCAGATGTCGTGATCGTGCCTCCCAACGGCGCACTGCTCGAGATCTACCAGTTCCCCGAACTCCTGAAGCAGCGAATCGAGGCATATAGAGATGTGCCGCTCGTGCTGTTTCCTTCGTCTGCGTTCTTCCCCACACGCAATCCCGCTTTCATGTTCGAAGGTCGCTCCGCCCCGACAACGTGGATCCTGCGCGAGCAGAACTCGCTCACTCACCTGGAGTCTGTCTGGGGCGAAGGACTCGCGGCTGTGGGTGTCACGCTTCGACTCGACCACGATGTGGTTGCATCCGGTCACGGCTTCGTCGACGACATCCTTCCGAAGAACGCAGGCGCCCCGATCGCTCTCGTCGCCGCGCGAGTCGACGTCGAGGGCAAGGCCGTCGGCGCTCGCGCGGCGACCACGACGGCAGCGCCGAGCAGACCGGGTTTCCTGAAGCGACTCAGAAGAGCAGTGCCGTACTCGAGACTCACCACCTTCGGTGCTCGGTTGGCGCGGCGCTCGAAGCAGCGTGCCGCCGGCGAGCGGATCGTCGCTTCGTTGCCCTCAGAGTTGCGAGCTGAGCTCGCCGCGGTCGGCGCACGCACGGTGTACTCGGATGTCAGCGCGGTGCAGTACGCCACGTTTGCCGAGTATGCCCGGCTGATCAGAAGCGCCGAGATCGTTGTCACGAACCGCCTCCACGTCGCGCTGCCGGCAACCGTTCTGGGGAAGCGCGTCATCCTCGTGGACGCCGGTTATCACAAGCTCTCTGGTGTGTACCACCGGTCGCTTGCTGGGGCACCGAACGTCACTCTCGTCCAGGGCGCTAAATGAGTGGACCTAGCCGCGGACCCGTGAGGGGGATTCTCGGCCTCTCGGTCGGCACCGTCATTGTGCGGGCGATGGCCGCGTTGTCGCAGATCCTCCTGGCGTTCTGGCTCTCGCCGGAGCAGTTCGGGTACTGGGCGGCCGCGATGTCGAGCATCTCGCTCGTCGCGGGACTGACGAACGCCGGCGAAGTGAACGGGTACCTGAGCGGCAAGGGTCACGACCTCAAGACCACCTTGCGCTCCACGTTCCGCATCAACCTCGTTCTGACGGTCATCGCGAGCGGTATCGCTGTGACCTACCTCTTCACAGGCAACACCTTCGTTGCCCTGTTGGCTGCCATCGCGGCGGTCACCATCCCCTTCAGCGGCGCTGCTGATGTATCCAACGCAGCCAGCGTCAAAGCGGGAAAGTACCGCTACCTCGTAGGCGTGCAGACTGTCGCGGCGATCGTCCGGCTGGCGCTGGGAGTTCTTGTCGCCGCACTCACCGGGTCGGCGATCGCCCTCGCGATATCGGCCCTGACCTACTTCCTGGTCATTGAGGTCGGGTTGTTCCGCGTCGTGCGAGCAGCGCTGCGAATCGAGAAGCCCATCGAAACACGTGTGCCGGTGAGCACCCGAGTCAGCTGGGCCGCGAACTCTCTTGCGCTCACGATCCCGCTGCAGATCGGGTTCTTCGTCGCCCAGTTCGTCGCGAGCCCGGCTCTGCTCGGTGTGTTCTACCTCGCTTACCAGATCACGGTCGGGGTCGCGGGTTTCGTCGCCGGCCCTCTCGGTCGCGTCACGTTGGCACAGCTCGGCTCGCTCTCTGACACTGCTCGACTGAACACAGCGATAAAGCTCAGTGGCATCTTTGGCGGCGGGATGCTCGTGCTTGTCATCATGGCGCTGTGGTTCGCACCGTTGATCCAGCCGCTCCTGTCCTCGGAATGGCAGGCAGCGATACCGACGACGATCATCCTCCTCGCAAGCCTGCCGGCTCGAATGATGGGGCCGGTCGTTGACGCGTATCAGCAGGCGACGGGGAAATGGTGGCAGGGAACCGCGTTCAACGTGGTTGACGCCGTCGGCACTGCAGGTGCGGCTCTCTTCGCCATCAGTGGTGACGTGTTGATGCTGGCATCAGCCATGGCCGCCTGGAAGGTTGTGTTCGCACTTGTGCGCGCCGGCATGGTGTACCGATCCGCGGGAGCCAGGACGCTCGCGGGGCTCATGCTTCCTCTGACGATCGCGAGCGGTATCGTCATCACCCTCCCATCGTTGCCGGATGCTGAGATCTGGATTCTGGCCGTGCTCTCGTTGGCCACCGCGGGGTGGACAGCCTGGCAACTTCGGCCCTGGCTTGCACGAAGGAAGGGCTCACGTGGATAGCTGACGGCTGTCAGCCCGCGCCGCCTACCCTGTGGCAAGTCGGCGCGGTATCTCCAAACGAGAAGCCGGATGGATCGATTCGCATCGCGCTACAACGAGGGCGCGCTGCTAAACGTGTTGTTCACCGGTATTCGCGTGCCAGGGCAAACAGGCCTAGTGCCGAATTACACCTGTCGGTGGGGCCGGTTGAGGTCGTGTGACGAACCAGGAGACGGCGAGAATGACGAAGAGGTTCACCATCGCCTGCAGTAGCGACCCGCGGAGCAGAATCAACATGTAGAACGGTGTGATGCAGGCGACGACTCCGGGAAGCGGCGAGACCCGCAAAGTGAGTTCAGCGCGTCGATCAAGGCGGCGAAGCAGGAAGCCCACGAGGATCATGCCAACGATGAGCCCCACCCATCCGAAGTTGACGAAAAACTCCGACCACAGCGGAGCGGACAGGTTCTTGAAACGGTAGAGCTTGAACTCCGCAATCTCTGCGCCCGTGTCGATGGGTTTGGTGGGCCATATCGACCTCGGCACCCAGAAAAAGAGGACACCAAGAAGCTGTGTCCCCCAGGCGACCCCTTCAGCTCTGACCATCTCCGCAGTGTTGATGATCTGGGCGAAGGCGTCGAAGTCCCCCGTGGTCATCGAGTCGAGCGGGCTCTCAAGCTGGACCGTGGAGTCCAGGCTCCGACGGAACGTGTCGAGAAGCGGGAAGAGGAAGACGATCCCCACGAGCGAGGAAACAGCGACGGTGCGGAATCTCCGGACCGTCGCGTACGCGCCGAGCGCTCCTAGCACGGCAAGGAATGCAGTCCCGAAGGTGTAGCGGGCGCTGCTGACGGGGTTAACGAGCACGGCCAACGTGATGAGGATGATGACGGGCAATGCCCTCGGCAGGCGGTCTCCCGAACCCTTGCGTTGGTTCCGCAGATGCATCAACGCGACGAAGGCGACAACAAGCCCCATCCGAGCCGCGGCCGATACCAGGGTGCCGAGCGGATCGGTACCCAGTCCCTCAGCCTGACTGGCTTTGAGGTCCGATCGCGAAGCGAAGAGACTTGCTGGTCCAACGCGAATCGCGTAGACGGCCGCAAGTCCCAGGGCGATGGCGGTCCAAATGTAGGTATTGCGTCCATTCACGTGGCGAACTGAAGGCACCCGCTCTACAGTGCCTTCGGTTCGCCTCTGGCCGAGGGCCCCGGCCGCCGAACCCACGATCAGGGCGATACAGCCCACCAAAACGATGAGCGCCCCCTCCAGGCCAATGTCGAGGTTGACGTTCGGAGTCGTTCCGGGGAATTTGATGCGGTACTGCAGCAGCGGCGCAATTCCCAGGAAGGTGTAGACGAACAGCCACAGCACCATTTCGTGCAGATGGCGTTCACCTGAACCGAGCACCCACGCGTACCGCAACCCCGCCACCACGAGTGTGAGGGTGATCACGGTCTCCGCCGCGGGGTCGGCCGCTGGGCCGAGGCTCCAGAGCAGCACGGGGACAACGATGCACAACGTGATCGCAGCGAAGCTCGCGAGCATCGGGGCGGTCCGCCCAGATTGCTCAATCGTGGTCCTAGCCAGAGCAGTCGCCATGCCGAGAATCTTGCCATGCTCTCGTTTCCGCCCGGTGACGGCGAGGGGAAACTGTTGGCGTCACGCCCGATGGCGTCAGGTTGCCGGAGACGGTTGACCGCTATCGGCAGCGTGCTCGACGGGCGTGACGACCGCGTGATCTGCCAGTTCGGCCTTCGCGTGCTTCTGGCGGGCATTCAGGAAGTGACGCTCAACGACCCAGAACATTGCCCACGACACTGCCATCGCGACCGGGATACCGAGGAACGTGACCAACAGGTACTGCCCCCAGATCGGCAATCCCCACGGCAAGGTGAGGAGGTTGACGAGCCCCAGCACAGGGCTGTGAAAGAGGTAAAGACTGTACGAAAACAGTCCAAGGTACATCATCGGACGCGACCTGAGCGGTCTCGCGATCGGGTTGCGCTGTCCGGCGAGTTCTCGACGCCCGAGCCACACCAGAGCAGCCGCGACCGCGAGCCCGGCGGTCGTCTCAGCTGTGCCCGTCGTGGGGAGATGGAGCAGTTTACTCACCACAATCGACACGGGAACGAGCGCAATGAGCAGAATCGTAATCAGCCCGAGCGCCCGAGGCTCCTTGGGCGCGAGCGTAAGCTGCGCCGCCCACATCCCGGCTGCGAACAGCGCGACGAACCAGGGGTGCAGGAAGAGGCCCTTGCTCAGAAACAACGGCACGAGAGTGAGGACGAGAAGGCTACCCACGATCACCGGTGCCGGGATTCGACGCCACAGCGGAATCAGGAGGAGGGCCATGACGAAGTAGATCTGCCATTCAACCGCGACCGACCACAGAGGGCCGTTGATTTTGATCACCCACGCCGGCGACAGGTCATGGACGAGAAACAGGTGAGAGATTATCGCGGCGGGGGTGACCGGCAACTTTGAGTCCCATGCCGTGTCGGCCGGCTGCTGCATAACGGGGAAGATGAGCACCATCAACAGGGCGAACAACACGGCCGCGTAGTACGGCGGCAGGATCCGGCGGGCCCGGCGCTTCACGAAGGACCATGTCCCACCACGAAAGGTCAGGTCACGTGTGGTGGCCACAGGGAGCATCAGTACGTAGCCGGACAGCACGATGAAAACAGCCACCCCGATGTACCCGAAGCCGACGACGGCGGCCAGCCACGGCATCGCCTCCTTCGCGGCGCCAGTGTTCCCGGAGTAGAGAAACGCGTGGTAGACCACGACGACCAGAGCTGCACCACCTCGAAGGCCGTCGAGGTAGGGAAACTCCGGTCGTTTGATCACTCCGGTCATGAGCGGCACGATATCGGCCCATTGTTTCATTGAGGTGAACCTGACCCCGCGGCTCGAGCCGCGACGGACGCGGCTCGTCGGCACGTGCACTCGTGCAGGTGAGTCACCCCTTGAGGGTGGGCCACGAGAACGCGGCCGCTGGGGCGGGAGAGACGCAGACTGGAGCCGAGTGCCTCCCTGGCACGTCGTTACGCACGCGTAACGACGGAGTCATCCTCCCCCCGTAGGATCGGCCGCGTGCAGACGAGTCCCTCCGCCGCCGCGCATCCGCCGTCAACCTTCCGGAACGACATCCAAGGTCTTCGGGCGATCGCCGTGGGCGCTGTCGTGCTCTACCACTCTGGGGTTCCTTTCCTCCCTGGTGGGTACGCCGGAGTGGACGTCTTCTTCGTTATCTCTGGGTTCCTGATCACCAGTCATCTGCTGACCGGACTCCAGCACAGTGGAAAGGTTCGCTTCGCGAGCTTCTACGCAAAGCGAGCGCGACGCATCCTCCCGGCATCCTTCCTCGTCTTGGCGCTCTCAGTCGTTGGCGCTCTGGTCTTCTACCCGCCCCTGCTCATGGAGACCGTGTGGCAAGGTGCCGTCGCGACGGCCTTTTATGTGCCCAACTATCTCTTTGCGGTTCAGGGAACTGACTACCTTGCGGAGACTGTGCCGTCGCTTTTCCAGCACTACTGGTCGCTCGGGATCGAGGAGCAGTTCTATCTGATCTGGCCGGCACTGCTGGCCGCAGCGTTTTTCTTCCTGAAGTCACGTCGAAGCATCGCCGTCGTCGTTTCCGTCGTGGTCATCGCATCGTTCGGACTGTGTGTATGGATGACACCGCTAAGTCAGCCCTGGGCGTTTTTCGGGCTCCCCACGCGCGCCTGGGAACTCGGGGTCGGCGGTCTCGTCGCGTTGTTCTTGACATCGCGAGCGCGTCCGCTCCCGCCGGGACCGAGTTCAGTGACCGCGTGGCTCGGTATCGCTGGCATCTTCGTGTCTGTGTTCCTCTTCAACTCGAACACCGCCTTCCCCGGCTACTGGGCCGTAGTTCCGGTGGGATCCACCGCTCTAGTGATTCTGGGTGGCGCCAACGCGGGGTTCGGACCAGCACCGCTGCTCTCACTGAAGCCGATGGTGTTCATCGGGACGATCTCGTACTCGCTTTACCTCGTGCACTGGCCGATGCTGATGCTCCCGCAGGGCGCGGTCGGATTCCAGCACCCTCTCCCGCTGTGGGCCACACTGCTGCTCGGCTTCCTCAGCGTTCCGGTCGCGTGGGTTCTCTACAAGTACGTGGAAAACCCAGCCCGGAGCGCTCCGCTCCTCGTGCATGCCCGGCCCCGTCGAACGCTTCTGTTGTCGGCGGCGGCGTCAGTTGTCGTCGCAGTGGTTGCCACCGCGTCCTTCGCATACTCCAACAGCCGACCGCTGTCTGAGCCCGAAACTGTAGCGGCGGCGGAATGGACAGCGAGGCCCGCGGGAACCGCCTTCGTGCCCAGCAACCTCTCACCCGGGTTGCGCCAGGCCGAGGACGACCAGCCGGCGGTCTACGGCGACGGGTGCCATCAGGGCTTCGCGGGCACTGAGCCCAAGCGATGTGTCTTCGGCAATCCTGAAGGCCCTCGAGTTGTCCTCTTTGGTGACTCTCACGCGGCGCAGTGGTTCCCGGCGCTGCTCGCACTGGCAGAGGGCGCGGGATACTCGCTCGAAGTGCAGACGAAGAGCGCCTGTCCGTCCGTCGAGGTCGCGATACTTCGCGGCGGCGACTTCTACGACAACTGCTCGAAGTGGCGTGACAACGTGATCAACGATCTCGAAGCCGACCCGCCGGATCTGGTCATCCTCGCGAACTACGGAAACGTCGACTTCCGCACTGCCGGTGACAGCACAACCACGTGGGCGAGCGGTCTGAAGGCGACTCTCCAGGACATTGACAGTCCCACGGTTGTCATCGCCGACACTCCTTTTATGGGCGCCACACCGTCGTTGTGCCTGTCGGCGAACCTGGACGCTACCGAAGCCTGCGCGATGCCCACCTCCGACGCACTCCACTCATCCATTCGTGACGCCGAGGTCGAGACCGCAGCTGCGATGTCAACTCCGGTGGTGAACGTCGATGGTTATCTCTGCAACAACGAGGTGTGCCCGCCTATCATCGGGAACGTTCTCGTCTACCGGGACGAGCACCACCTGACGGCGACAGCATCTCTTGCCCTCGAAGATGCCCTGGCATCCGAGCTCGAGGAAACGGGGCTGCTGCCGGCGAAGGATTCATCTGGACGCTGACGCTCAGATTTCGCCAGCGATTCAAGCGGCGATGGAAGAGGCTCGCGAGGCTCTGCGGTAGACGTAGGCGTACAGAGCGGGCGCGAATCGCAGCAGCGCTAGCCGCCCGGCAAGCCCGATCTTCCGAGCGCGAATGAAGTCCGCAATCACCGGAGCGGTGATGAGCTTTCGGCTTCGCCGCAGCGCCTCCGTCGTCGTCGCAGCATCCATCCACTCGCGCCGGCGCAGGCACTCGTTGGCGACGGGAATCGCGACATTCTGCGCCGCGAAGCGCGCCAGCGCCCTACCTGACGACTGCCCGAGCTCCTCGCTCACCCGCTCGGCGATGGCAAGACAGTCGTGCAGGTCCTGCCAGCGATAGCTCGAGGTGTTCAGGATCGAGCCGGGGCGGATGATGTACCGGTAGAGCGCTTCCGGAACAGCGACGGTACGTGTGATCCGAGGGATGACGCCGAGCACCCCGCCCAGGTCGGAATGCGCGCGGGTGGCGGGAAAGGGGTTCTCTCCGAGCAGTTCACGAGAGAAGAGCTTGTTCCAGAGGTGCCCCTGCACCCGCCCATCGAGAACGCGTCGGAACGTTTCGCGCGCGTCGTAACTCTCCTCCTCGGGAGCGTCCTCGATGACGCCGAGACCGCCGTTGGGCAGCACCTTCGTCGCATTCGACACCGCGAGGTCGGCGCCCGAACTCGTCGCGGCAGCGAAGAGCGCGTCAACGACCAAGGGACTCCAGGCGTCATCGGCGTCGGTGAACCAGACATAGTCGCCGCGGGCAGCCGCGACCGCTTGGTTCCTGGCACGGGCGACACCCCGCTCTTCCGCGTGGAGTATCCGCACGGCCGGCATCCGTTCCGGCCACGCTGAGATGATCTCTCGAGAACTATCGCTGCTGTGATCGTCGATCGCGATCACCTCGACCGACAGCGAGGTCGCATCGAGGAGAGCTGTCAGTTGCCGCTCGGTCTCGTCGAGAAATGACGCGCCGTTGTGAACCGGCACGATCACGGTGACATCGACCATCACGCGCTCCGCGCACCGACGAGCTCGCGGAACCGACGTACCTCCTGGCCCAGGTCATCCCGTGCCGCGGCGAGCTTCGTCGCGAGCTCTTCTGCACGGCCGCCCTGCACACGCAGGAACGCCGCGATGTCGTCTGCCGAGGCTGAAGACGTATCCAAGGAGACGTCATCGAAGCCGATGGTCGCGAAGTGCGTGCGGACCTTCGCCTTGGGCGTGGGCGCGAGCTCTGTGGGCACCGCCCCCGCCTGCGCCGAGAGGATGAGCACGTGCAGTCGGTCGCTGACCACGATCGCGCACCTCTTGTACAGCTCGCGCACCCTGCGCTCCTGCTCGAGATCGCTTCGGTCGCCCCACGCCTCGTAGTCGGCGACGTCGGCGCCGAACCGCGCTGCGATCTCCGCAGAACGTTCTTCGTCTTCGTCGACCTGGCTCACTGCCACGATTCGGAGTCCGGCCTCGCGTGCATACGCGGCGATGCCTTCGAACCACGCGTCGGCTGGAAGCGCTCGCTTTCCTCTCATGCTCACGAGCAGCACGTCGCGAGCTACCTCGGGATCGCTCGAGTTCGGCTCGGCGAAGGCGGTATCGGGCGAGAGGACGCCCACGCGCATGCGAGACATCGAATCTCCGTCGCGCCACAGCGTGATCTGCGAGAAGCGCGAGGAGAGCCGGTAGATCGCACCGACGAGGGGGCTGTAGTCACCGACCGCGCGCGGCGGACGGAAGACGATACCGCCCCGCAGGCGAACGGCGACGACAATCGCGAGGAACATCAGCTCGGACTTCAAGTGCTCCGTTCCCAGCGGCACCTCGCCCGGATCGAACACGAGCACCTTGCGACCACGACCGAAGACGAGCTTCTTCAGCCACTCGCGCCGACGACTCGCTCGGTAGACGGTCTCGTCGGGCCTCATCTGCAACTGTTCGACCCAGCCGTCGGTCGTGCGACCGACATACGCGTGCACAGAGCCGAGCCCGCGAGACCATTCGAGTACGCGGCGACGGATGACGGCGTCACCCAGATTGCCGCTGACTCCCGTCAGGATGACGAAAACGTGGGGAGGGGTAGTCATGAATGCTCTCTTCTCAACGCGCGCGTCGCACGCGGCCGACGGCTTTCCAGAGCTCGCGCTGGATCTTGTTTCGGAGACGGATGCGGAAGGGCATCTTCGTCTGGTTCTGGTAGTCGCTGATCAAGGGCTGGATGGCGTTGAGGTACACCTTGAGGTCGCGCGCCGCCTTCGCCTCCGCGAACGCGTCGTGGCTGACCTCGGAGATGCGCCGACGGTTGCGGATGAGTTCGATGCGCTCGGGGGTGACGTGGTCGTAGCCGGGCGCGACCCGCTTCTCCGGGTGCCAGCGTCCAGCCTTGTCGTCGTCGGCGAGGCGGACAGCGAGACCCTCGCGGCGGTGCCGGAAGTTCCCGCCCTGCGTACGCGCCACGGCATCCACGTCGAGCTCGTCGTACACGAACTCCCCCGCGGCCGCACCCTCGGTGAACAGCGCGTCGATACGCTCGTTCCGCGTGATCACGACGTTCGTGCCGCGCCAGTCGACCTCGTACTTCGACAGCCAGGCATCGCCGACGACGACATCGGCGGTCTCGGCGAAGACATCGTCGCAGTAGTTGCACGCGTTCAGCTGGAACACGGCGTGACCCCAGCTGCCCCCGACCAGCGAGAGCGTCTGCTTGGTGACCCATTCGCCCGTCCGCCGACTCTTCGCCCCGAACGAATACTGACGAGACGTGAGCGCGGGATCCTTGATGCGGAAGTCGACCGTCTCGAGGGCGTCGGGCTCGACTCCGAGCTGCCACGCGAACGACTCGGCATACGCGCTGGACTTCAGGTGACCGCATACGATGCCGATGAAGTACTTCAGCTGATCGCCGATGACGGCGTCCTCGGCGGCAACGAGACGAGCGCTGCGGATCGCGCAGGGCACCCCGACGATCGCATACCGGTTGCCGTTGCCACGCACGGAGTTCAGAGCCTCGGCGAAGGTCGCCGGGTGGTACTTCGACTTGCGTCCGGCGAGGATCTCCTCATCGGTGTGCGAAACGACGTACCCGAAGATCGGCGACTCGGTCCCCGCAACGTGGATGACCCCGTCGACGTCGCCTTCTTTCAGAAGCCGACGGATGATCCACGTCGTGAGACCACCCGAGCTGCTGTCGGGGAGTACGGAATCGTCGGTCAGGCGGCCCGCGAACATCGACCGATATGTGCCCGTGCGGTTGTCCGACTCGAGATCAGGGAAGACCGCTGCTGCGATCTCATCCTCGTTCTTGGAGACGCCCGAGAACGGGCACGCACGCGCGCCCGTCGCGAGATCCTCGGGAGAGGCACCGGTGAGATCGGCCTCATAGTAGCCCCGGGGCCGCAGCGTCACGGGGATGCGCCCGCTGGTGGCGACCCCGCATCCGCCGCATCCGACGCACATGCCGTTCTCGACGACGCGTTCCAGGGGAGAAGTCATTCAGTGATCGACTTTCGTAAGGGGACAGAGGACGAACAGAGGGCCGGCGCCGACCCACTCAGTGAGCGGTCTCGCCGGGAGCGATGGCAGCACGGGCAGTCTTTCCGAGGATCGCGAGATCCCCGACGAGAGACCAGTTCTCGACGTAGGACAGGTCGAGGCGAACGGTGTCTTCCCAGGAGAGGGTCGAGCGCCCGCTGACCTGCCAGAGACCGGTGATCCCCGGCTTGACGAGGAATCTGCGGTGCACGTGCGTGGCGTACTGCTCGACTTCGCTCGGCAGCGGCGGACGCGGCCCCACGAGCGACATCGAGCCGCCGACGACATTGAACAGCTGCGGCAACTCGTCGAGGCTGTACTTGCGCATGATCCGACCGATCGGCGTCACTCTCGGATCGTTCTTCATCTTGAACAAGACCTCGTTGCCGGAGTCGATCCCCTGCTCGGCGCGTTCGCGCTGCAGATTCTCCAGCAGTTCCTCGGCATTGGTGACCATCGAGCGGAACTTCAGCATGGTGAACTCCCGGCCGCTGCGACCGATGCGCACCTGCCGGAACAGCACCGGCCCCTCCGACGAGAGGCGAATGCTCATCGCCAGGAAGGCCAGCACCGGGCTGAGCAGCACCACACCGACGATGCTCGCCCCGAGGTCGACCGATCGCTTGAGGAAGAGCTGCCCCTTGCTGAATCGCGGGGTCTCGACGTGGATCAGAGGAAGCCCGGCGACGGGGCGGGTGTGCAGACGCGGGCCGGCGATGTCGACGATGCTGGGCGCGAGCACGAGGTGCTGCCGTCCGGCCTGCAGGTTCCACGAGATCTGCTTCACCTTGTCGGGCGGCAACTCGTCGGTGCTCGTGACCGCCACGGTGTCCGCGCTCGTGAGCTCCATCGCCCGCTCGACGGCGTTGACGTTGCCCATCACCGGGATCGAGGTTCCGGGGATCACATCCGCCACCTTCCCCGTAGGGATGCAGGCACCGACGACGTGGTAGCCCGCACTCGGCGTGCGGAGCAGCTCGCGGGCGATCTGCGCGACGGATTCTTCAGACCCGACGAGCAGCACGCGTGCGGAGAAGTCGCCCGTCCGGCGCTTCATGATCAACCACTGCCGCCACAGCCACCGCGTCCACACCAGCACGACGACGCCGACGGGAAGGCTCAGCAAGAGGAATCCGCGGGCGACATCCACTCTCAGCAGGAAGGCCGCGATCGCGATGACGCCGAAGAGTCGCAAGCTCGAATCCACGACGCGGAGGTACTCGTTCGAACCGGAACCGAGCACCCGGATGCTGCGCGAATCACTCCAGGAGAGAGCCCCCATCCAGGCCGCGATCAGCAACACGGAGAACGTCCAGTAGGAGACGTCGGTGATGCGGGAGTCCTCGCGAATCGCCAACTGCGCGTTGCCGAAACCAAACCACGCGATCTGGGTGCCGAAGACGACCCAGGTGACGACGAGGAAGTCGCTCGTGACCAGGCGTCGCTGAAAACGGCGACGCCAGTCGTTGAAGGGTGGAGCAGCGGGACGCATGGTACTTGTGGCCTGAGTCGACGCTTCGTCCGGGCGCGCGGCAGGGCTGCCGCTGTGCGGGTGAGTAGCTGTCGAGTCGTGAGGCGACTCCGTCGTCGCATCGACCTGAATGTCGGTCGACACTTCGGCTTCCTCCCTTGTTCGGTCTCGGCCCCCCGGCTGGCTGGACAGTATCAGCGGAATATGTCAGGCGTGTGACGCTTGCCAAAAACCGACTTCTTCTGGTGAGCCCCGAGCCTATGAGGAAGATGAGAGCGGCCTCATCATCCTTTTGGTGAAACCTTGGTGTCGCGTCGGCGACCGACTCTAGCCGAGGGCGGGCACGGCCGGAGCAGTCGCCCCGAGCGTGCCGACCACGACGAGCGCGAGGTACGTCGCGTTGTAGACCACATGCGTGAGCACGGCGCCCCAGATGCGTCCGGTGAGCAGCACGACAAGCGCACACGTGATGCCCACGGCACAGAGTTGGATGCCGTCGGTCACGCTCAGCGCTCCGGCGGCGGCATGCAGGAGCACGAAGCCACCCGCCGACACGAGCGCCGCCGTCACACCCGCGGCGACCTTCCCGATACTCCGACGCAACAGCTGGTAGATGGTCACGAGCACCACCACCCGGAAGAAGAACTCCTCGACGAGGGGCGCGATCACCGCCGCGGGCAGCGCATCGGTGAGCCACCACCCCGGCGGAAGCGAACCGTCCAGCCTCGCCGCGGAGGGGAACGGCGCGGCATCCGCCCCGCTCAGCCAGCCCTGCAGCAACCGCAACGCGAGCCCGAGACCGACTCCCCACAGCAGGTCGATCGGGCGGAACCGCAACAGCCCGGCGGGCCGGGAACGCGCGAGGGCGAACACGACGGCGGCGGCGAGGCCGAGCCAGAGCACGACGGTCGAAGCGAACGGAGCCCACACCGCGGCGATGCGGCTGACCACTCCGCCACCGACGACGCCGACACCCGCGCCGATCAGCGCGGCGGACAGCACCGAGAGGTCCCATTTGCGCACGGTGGTGCCACCCTGCCGCCAGTCGGTGCGCTTGCGCCGACGGCGCGACCCGTGCGCGCGGTCGGTCGCGACGGGCGCGTCGGACTCGAGGTCGGTGGGGTCGCCGGTCTGCAGACCGGTATCGCTATGCTGATCGGGCACGTGGCCAAACTACCGGTCACGCGGCGAGCCACACACCTCCCCCACTCCCGTCCCCCGCTCCGCCGACCGGAAGTCACCGTGCTCGAGATCCTCACTGTGTGCACCGGCAACATCTGCCGGTCTCCCCTGGCCGCACAGCTGCTCACCACCCGCCTCGCCGATCTCGGCGTCACCGCCTCCAGCGCGGGCACCCGCGCCCGCGAGGGGATGCCGATGACACCGGAGGCCGCCTCGCTCGCTGTGAGCCGCGGCGTCGATGCCGCGCTGACGGCGGCGCACGGCGCTCGATACCTCACGCCGGCGCACGTGCGCAGCGCCGACTTCGTGCTCGCGATGGCGCGCGATCACCGCCGTGAAATCGTCGAACTCGACCCCGCGCGCATGCGGAGCGCGTTCACCGCCCGCGAGTTCGCCCGCCTCGCCGCCGATGTGAGCGATGACGAGCTGCGGGCGGCCGCGGCCGATGCCGCCGACGGG
>Ga0105243_10002638_pt1 | contig 14899 bp, 13 predicted proteins | sample KBSM34metaG_FD_81525 | JGI IMG/M metagenome (GOLD analysis project Ga0105243, IMG submission 81525) | Miscanthus rhizosphere microbial communities from Kellogg Biological Station, Michigan, USA - KBS M3-4 metaG | ecosystem: Host-associated > Plants > Roots > Rhizosphere > Soil | place...
GATGGCGTCGGCCACCCGGAGCGAGCTCCAACCCGGTCTGGTCGGTCGCTCCGAGAAGCCGAAGCCGGGAAGTGAAGGCACAACCCGATGGAAATCGCCCAGCAGCGGCAGCACCTTGGTGTAGCGCAGGAACGAATCGGGCCAGCCATGCAGCAACACAAGTGGAAGGGCATCGGGGTTGGCAGCGCGTTCGTGAATCTGGTGAAACGAGATGCCAGACGCCGGCACGCGTTCGTGGCTGAAACGGCTGAGGGCAATCTCCTGCGCACGCCAGTCGAAATCGGTGTGCCAGTAGCGGACAAGCCCGCGGAGGTAATCCAGATCCGTTCCTCTCGACCACCCCTGACCCTCCACCACCGACGGCCATCGGGTGCTCTGCAACCGCGTGCGAAGATCATCTAGGACCGCATCGGACACTGCAAAGGTTGAATCCGTCACATTCACCAGCCTCCCATCCGGCACTGACAGTCACAGCTGATCGCAGCAGGGGTAGGCCAGAATGGCCATCATGCAGCTCCCCGTGATGCCTCCGATCGCTCCGATGCTGGCGAAGTCGGTGCCGCAGATCCCGACTGGTCCTTTGTCGTTCGAACCAAAATGGGACGGGTTCCGCTCGATCGTGTTCCGGGATGGTGACGAAGTCGAGATCGGCTCACGCAATGAGCGTCCGATGACTCGCTACTTCCCAGAGATCGTGGAAGCGATCAAGGTCAATCTCCCCGAGAAGTGCGTTCTCGATGGCGAGATCATCGTTGTGGTCGGCGACCGGCTGGAGTTCGAGGTGCTGCAGCAGCGCATCCACCCGGCTGCCAGTCGAGTCAGGCTGTTGTCCCAGGAAACGCCCGCGCGCTTCATTGCGTTCGATCTGCTCGCGTTGGACGACACCGATTACACCGAGCAGCCGTTCGAGGAGCGTCGCGCTGCCCTTGAACAGGCCTTGGCGGACGCCGCACCGCCTATTCATCTCACCCCGGCCACCCGCGATCACGGTCTTGCCGTGCAATGGTTTTCCCAGTTCGAAGGCGCCGGGCTGGACGGAGTGGTGGCCAAGCCGCTCGCTGGTACGTACCAGCCCGACAAACGCACCATGTTCAAGATCAAGCACCAGCGCACGGCGGACTGCGTTGTGGCCGGCTACCGGGTGCACAAGAGCGGCCCGGACAGCATCGGGTCACTGCTGCTGGGTCTGTACAAGGACTCCGGTGAACTGGCTAGTGTCGGGGTGATCGGCGCCTTCCCAGCCGCCCGGCGGAAGGAGCTGTTCACCGAGCTGCAGCAGCTGGTCACCACGTTCGATGATCATCCCTGGGCATGGGCCAAGCAGGAAGAAGGCACCCGCACGCCGCGGAACTCGGAGTTCAGCCGCTGGAACGCCCAAAAGGACCTGTCGTTCATTCCGCTGCGACCCGAGCTGGTGGTCGAGGTCCGCTACGAGCACATGGAAGGTGACCGGTTCCGCCACACTGCACAGTTCAACCGCTGGCGACCTGATCGAGATCCGCGCTCCTGCACGTACGCGCAGCTGGAGGAGCCAGTGACCTACGACCTAGCCGACATTCTGGCCACCGATCTGACCAACAGTGATCACGAGTGACCGACCAGGGTGAACTGGCCCGCACGTGCTCGGCTAACACTCAGTCCGTCCGTCTAGAATTTCTCGGTGCCCAGTCCCGACAGCGCCGTTCGGGTCGAGGAGCTGGTGGTCAGATTCGGCGGCCGCTCAGTGCTCGACGGGCTGACGTTGCAGGCCGAGACTGGGGCACTGACTGCGGTCTTGGGGCCAAATGGTGCGGGCAAGACAACGCTGGTCCGGTGCTGCACTAATCTCATTCGGCCTTCCGTTGGCGCAGTCGAGGTGCTGGGTCAAGCCGCCGGCTCTCGCCAGCTCGCCGGCCGGATCGGGCTGATGCCACAGAGCGCGGGCGCCTGGTCAGGGATCAAGGCAGTCGAGCTGCTGCGTTATCTGGCTGGCCTGTACGCCAATCCGTTGCCCGTGGAACTGCTGGTCGAACGGTTCGGGCTCACCGATTGCGCGAAGACTCCGTACCGGCGGCTGTCCGGCGGTCAGCAGCAAGCGGTGAATCTGGCTGGGGCGCTCGTTGGCCGGCCTGAGCTGGTCTTTCTGGACGAACCGACAGCTGGGATGGATCCGCACGCTCGTCGCGCCACCTGGCTGCTGCTGCGTGAGCTCCGCGCAAACGGGGTCACGATGCTGCTGACGACTCATGCGATGGATGAGGCCGAAGCTCTCGCCGACCAGGTGTTCATCGTCGACCAGGGCCGCGTCACGATCTCGGGAACGGTGCGTCAGCTGACCAAGTCAGGCGGCAGTCTAGAAACCGTTTTCCTGAACCACACCAGTGCGCGAGCCAGAACATGACGGCGCTGGACCTCTCCCCCGCTCCCGAAGCGGCACCTCCCGCCAAGAGAATCCTTCGACACGGACTCATTGAAGCGCGTCTGCTGATCCGCAATGGCGAACAACTGCTGTTGGCCTTGGTGATTCCGGTGGCGATCTTGGTCGCCGGCCGATTCGTGAAGTCCTCGGTCGGCAGCTTGGACCTGCTTGGGCCATCGGTGCTTGCGCTGGCCGTCTGGTCCTCAGCCTTTACCTCTACGGCTATCAGCACCGCCTTCGAGCGCCGTTACGGTGTGCTGGAGCGGCTGGCGACCACACCACTGGGCAAACCCGGGTTGCTAGCCGGGAAAGCACTGGCCGTCGTCATGATCATGATTGGCCAGCTGGTGATCCTGACCGGTGTCGCGCTGGGACTTGGCTGGCGGCCGAGGTTTATCCCACTCTCCGCGGCGCTCGCCGTGCTGGAGGTGGTCTTGGCTACGGCGACGTTTGTGTGCCTTGCGTTGCTCCTCGCGGGCCGACTCCGCGCCGAATCCGTCTTGGGCTTCGCCAACCTGATCTACGTGATCTTGCTGATTGGCGGCGCACTGATCATTCCCGTAGCCCGTTATCCGGCCGCACTACGTCCGGTGATCGAGGCGCTGCCGACAGCTGCACTGGGCGAAGGGCTGCGGGCCGCAGCACATGGGCAGCTGCTGGGTTGGCCCGTGCTGGTCTTGTTAGCCTGGCTCGTGGCCGCTGGTCTTGGCGCATGGAAGGGCTTTCGTTGGACGTCGTGAAGCAGCTCGGCCTGCAGACCGAAGCGGCCACCCGCCGTGGGCCGGGTCTGCTGCGAATCGTCCGCGGCCCGTACGCACTGCGGCGCTGGGCCATCGTCTCCTTGATCATGAACATCGTGATTGTGGTGACCGGCGGCCTGGTCCGGCTCACCGGCTCAGGGCTCGGCTGTCCCACCTGGCCGAGATGTACCGCGGACTCCTACGTCTCTCATCCGGAACTCGGCATCCACGGCGCAATCGAATTCGGGAACCGGCTGCTGACCTTTGTGTTGATCATTGTGGCCCTGCTCACTTTGGTGAGCGCCCTGCTGCACCGGGAGAACGGCCGACCGCGATCTGACCTACGCTGGCTGGCCGGCGGCCTCGCGTTGGGCATCCCGCTGCAAGGTGTCATCGGTGGAATCGCAGTGCTCACGCAGCTCAACCCGTACGTCGTCGGGCTGCACTTCCTGCTGTCAATGGTCCTGATCGCGCTCGCGGTCTGGCTGGTGCGCAAGACCTGGCACGTCGAGCCCAGCGGCGTCTCGGCAATCCCGGTGATCGTCACCCGGATCACCTTCGTATTGATGTGGCTGGCTGTCTGGCTCGGGACATTGGTGACCGGCAGCGGGCCCCATGCCGGAGCCGAGGACGCGCGGCGCAACGGCCTCGACGGCATGCTGGTGACGCGCTTACACACGAGCGTGGTGTACGCCACCATCGCTGCAAGCGTGATCTGCTTCGCGCTGCTGCGCAGTCGAGCCGTGCTCTTGTTGATCTTGGTAGAGATCCTGCAGGCAGGCATCGGCATCGCCAAATATCAATTAGGGCTACCCGTCGAGCTGGTCTCGCTGCACCTACTCGGCGCTTCGCTGGCTATTGCCACGGTCACCAATTTGATGCTCTCTGTGCGGCGTTCAGATTCGAAACTTCAGGTCAGCTGAGCCACCACGCAGTGCGGCGATTGCCGTCCCAGCGACGACACCGCTGGATCCGAGCATCGAGTTCGCCACGTGATCCCAGCACCATGACCGCCTTGCCGACATCATCGCTAGGGATGCGACGCGCCAGCGTGATATGCGGGCTCCAGCGCCCGGACCCAAACTGGCCCTCCGGATCCGCTTCACAGGCAACCGCGATCCGGTGCTGCAGCTCAAGCAATTCGACCGACGGCAGTACCTGGCGCACCAGGATGCAGCTGCCATTGCGAGGGCCGAAGATCATCACGGCGCCGACGCGTACGGTCAAATCAAGATCGGCAACGATCTCAGGAAGCGCCGACTCCGCCGCCTCCGGAATGGCGTCGGCGGCGTACACGGTGAGATGGGGCCGGTGGTTTCCATCTGAGTCCGAGCGTTGCGGCTTCGCTACGCCAGCCGCAGCCAAGCGATCCCATTGCGCGACGAGCGCCGCCTCGGCTGACGGATCAAGAATCAACTCCACCGACTGGGCCACGCGCCCAACTTAGTGCCCCAACCTAGTCGGAGAGCCGCTCGACGACCCGCCGCAGCTGGTCGGCGTACGCCTCCTGGAAAGTGGCCGAGTCGACGGAAAGCCCGGTGAGCCGGCGGGCGATCTGCGGGATCACGGTTGGTGCGAAAGCGGCCGCAAAGAGCATCAGCAACACGTAAGCCGGATCCAGGTCATCAGCCAGCTCGCCCGCACGCCACCGGCGTCGCATGTCCTCGACCATCTCGGTGAAATACGGATCTGGCTCGGCCGCGTCGCTGTCGCTGCCCGTATCGGCCAAGCCATCCCAGGCGAGGAGACGAGCGAAGGAGCGCTGATCGATGTTCAGTCGCAGGAACCTAGCGACAACATCGGCAAGCGCGAGCTCCGGCCGGCTCGCTGTCGCGCTGGTCATCTGCCAGCGCTGTTGGAGTGTCCGGTAGAGGCCCTCCTTGCCGTCGAAGTAGTAGGAGATCAGCTGCTCGTTGACGCCGGCCCGACCGGCAATCGCGCTGATGCGAGCGCCCGCGAAACCATGTTCCCCGAACTCGATCAACGCGGCTTCGAGGATGCGCTCGCGAGTGCGCTCCGGGTCGCGCTTGCGATCCGAGCCACGCGGAGACCGGCGGGGTTCATTCACATTGAGCACCCTAACAGAGTCATGAGTTTGCATAAGTTAATCATGTATTTACTTGATAATGCCATACAAATAGATGACAGTGGGAACATGAGCAGTCCTGAGCAACTCGACGTAATAATCATTGGTGGCGGTATCGGCGGTCTCTGCCTCGCCCAAGGTCTGCGCCGCGCCGGAATTGGAGTGACCGTTTACGAGCGCACCCAAGCCCGCACCGACTGGCTACAGGGCTACCGCATCCATATCAACCCGGACGGCAGCCGAGCGTTGTACAACAACCTGCCGCCCGCGGTCTGGCAGCGGTTCCGCGACACCGTCTCAGCCAACGAGGGCGGTTTCGGCTTCGCCACCGAACAGCTAGACGACCTGCTGCGGTTCGCAGGCTCTGAGATTCTGCCCGAGGCCGGCCCCGCCGACGCCCACTACGGAGCCAGCCGGATCACCCTGCGTGAGGTGCTGTTGTCCGAACTCGATGATGTGGTTCGCCTTGGCAAGACCTTCGAGCGATACGAAACTGGCGTCGACGGCCGGGTCACCGCATACTTCTCCGACGGCACATCTGCGACCGCGGACGTCTTGATTGGTGCGGACGGCGCCAACTCCCGGGTCCGACTGCAGCTACTTCCAGACGCCGAGCGGATCGACACCGGCATCCTCGCCATCGCCGGCAAGTACCGCCTTGACGGAGCCAACCTGCCACGCGCGCTGCGCGAAGATGCGAACATGATCATCCCGACCGGCAGCGGCTTCTTGTTCACCGCAGTGTGGCAGCCGGACCGCACGATGATCGTCGAGGAGCCAGCCCCCGACGGCTTCCTGCTGGACAACTCGACCGCCTACACGTTCTGGGCCTACGCCGACCAGGCCAGTCGCTTCCCACACGACAGTAGGGCCCTGAGTGGCAGAGATCTGCAGGGCGTCGTACTCGATCGGACAGCCGGCTGGGCGCCGGCGCTGCGCGAGCTGATCGGCGGATCAGACCCGAGCACGGTCAATGCGATCCAGGTCCGCAGCGCGACACCCGTCAGCCCCTGGCCAACCGGACCGGTGACCCTGCTCGGCGATGCAATCCACAACATGACGCCAATGGCCGGCATCGGTGCCAATACGGCGTTGCGCGACGCCGACCTGCTGCGCAGGCAACTGATCGCCGTCGCCTCCGGGGAACGCGATCTGATACCGGCGCTGCACGAGTACGAGAAGCAGATGCTCGACTATGGCTTCGCCGCAGTCAAAAGGTCGCTCAACAACGCCCGGCAGGCGGGAGCGACCAGCCGGCTCGCTCGTGGTGCGTTCCGTACGGTGCTACGCGTCGTTTCCGCGGTGCCGCCGCTGCGACGTCTCGTGATCAACTCGCTTGGTCAGTGAGCAGCGGTTCAGCGGAGCAGCGTATCCACCGCTGCGGCGACAAAAAGCAGTGCGAGATAGGAATTCGACCAGTGAAAGAGCCGCATCGGCTGCAACGCGGCGTCGGTCATACCCCGCCGCGCGCGCGCCAGTAACAGTGCTGATTGCCAAAGCAGCGCAACGCCGAGGATGACGGCGACGGCGGGATACAGCCAGCCGGTGTGCGCCACCGGCCAGAGGGCCAACGACACCAAGACTGTTACCAACGAGTACACCATGATCAGCCGGGCCACCACCGGGGCTGACCTCACGACAGGCAGCATCGGCACGTTCGCACCCGCGTAATCCTCCCGATAGCGAATGGCGAGCGCCCAGGTGTGCGGCGGCGTCCAGAAGAACACGATCATGAACATGACAAACGGGGTCAGCGCCAAGCTGCCGGTTACCGCAGTCCAGCCGATCAGCGGAGGAAAGCAGCCCGCGATACCACCCCAGACGATGTTCTGGGGAGTACGCCGTTTCAGCCAGAGGGTGTACACCGCGATGTAGAAAGCGTTGGCGCCCAACGCGAGCGCCGCCGACAGCCAGTTGACGAAGTATCCCAACCAGAGCGTCGCGGCGATCCCCAAGATCACTCCGAACACGGTCGCACCCAGCGGGCCGACGGCATGCCGGGGCAACGGACGACGACGGGTACGCCGCATCCGTTCGTCGATGTCGCGGTCGAGCACACAGTTGAAGGCATTCGCGCTGGCCGCAGCCAGGCAGCCGCCAACCATTGTGAACAACACCACGGTGAGCGGCGGGACGCCGCCAGCCGCCAGAAACATGGCTGGCACCGTGGTCACCAGCAGAAGCTCGATGATGCGCGGCTTGGTCAGCCCGAGGTATGCAGTCGCAACGTCGCGGACTCGAGCGAGTTGACGGTTACCGCGAATCGCTTTTACCCCGAGATCGACGCGGGCCGCACGCCCGCCTATGTCAACCTTGTCGGCGGCCACCCGATCTGGCACGTCGAGGCTCGTCACAAGCTCTACTCACTCACTATTCGTGGACTCAAGTCAATGGCTGAGTCTAGGGCTCGGTGTGGCGCTTAACACTTCATGATGTGGAGTTGGCACGGATCCACGGATGCAAGGTTCTCGGCCTGACCCTATATCGCCCGCGGAGCAGCCCCCGATAGGCTCGCAGTGTCTCGGCCTGCACGACTGCAGCCTGCGCGTGCATGTGAGGATTCAGGCGTCTTCGGAAGGATCTTCCTACGTGAGTGTGACCGACACCGATATTGCAGACGCGGTTCTCCCCGAGGGATGGACCGAACTCGACTACCGAGCAATCGACACCATACGAGTGCTGGCCGCCGATGCCGTGCAGAACGTCGGCAATGGCCATCCAGGCACTGCCATGAGCCTCGCTCCGGTCGCCTACCTGCTGTTCCAGAAAGTAATGCGGCACAACCCCAGCGACACGCACTGGCCAGGCCGCGATCGGTTCGTGCTGTCCTGCGGCCACACCAGTCTGACGCTCTACATACAGCTGTATCTCGGCGGCTTCGGGCTGGAACTGGATGACATCAAGTCCTACCGATTCTGGGGATCCAAGACCCCAGGGCATCCGGAGTATGCGCATACCGACGGAGTCGAGGTCACCACTGGGCCGCTCGGCCAAGGCGTTGCCAATGCTGTGGGAATGGCCATGGCCGCCCGACGGGAGCGTGGGCTGCTTGATCCAGATGCCGCGCCAGGCGCTTCGGTCTTCGATCACCACATCTACTGCCTAGCCTCCGATGGCGACATCGAAGAGGGGGTTTCGTCCGAAGCTTCTTCGCTAGCGGCCACGCAGCGACTCAGCAATCTCACGCTGATCTATGACAGCAACCGGATCTCGATTGAGGACGACACGAATATCGCTCTCTCCGAGGACACCGCTGCTCGCTACGCCGCCTACGGCTGGCATGTGCAAACCGTTGACTGGACCCACGGTGACGCTCATCACTACAGCGAAAATGTCGCCGCGCTCGCGGACGCCCTGGAGGCGGCCAGGGGCGTCACCGATCGGCCGAGCTTCATCTGCCTGAAGACAATCATCGGTTGGCCGGCCCCCAAGCTGCAGGGAACTGGCAAGGCCCATGGCGCCGCTTTGGGCGATGAAGAAGTTGCCGCCACCAAGGAGGCGCTCGGCTTCGATCCGGACAAAACCTTCCAAGTGGCCGACGAGGTGATCACACACACTCGCAAACTGATCGAGCGTGGTGCGGAGGCACAGCAAGAGTGGCAGCAGGCTTACGAGAGCTGGGCCGCAGCCGATCCCGAGCGTAGGGCCTTGTACGAGCGGCTGATCAACAACGAGCTGAGTCCTGGCTGGGAGGAGGCGCTGCCTACCTGGGATGCCGATCCCAAAGGCATTGCCACCAGAGCGGCCTCCGGAAAGATACTGACCGCGATCGCGCCCAAACTGCCTGAACTTTGGGGCGGCTCGGCCGACCTCGCGGAGTCCAACCTCACCACCCCGGAAGGCGAGCCAAGCTTCCTGCCGTCCGACCGGCAGAGCCGGATGTTTCGCGGTGGCCCCTACGGCAGGGTGTTGCACTTCGGCATCCGGGAGCATGCGATGGGTGCGATCCTGAACGGCATCAAGGTGCACGGCGGCCTTCGGCCGTACGGTGGCACTTTCTTGATCTTTAGCGACTACATGCGGCCCTCGGTACGACTGGCGGCGCTGATGAGATTGCCGGTGATCTACGTCTGGACCCACGACTCGATCGGCCTCGGCGAGGACGGGCCCACTCATCAGCCGATTGAACACCTCGCCGCCCTGCGGGCAATTCCCGGGCTGGACGTGGTACGGCCTGCGGACGCCAATGAGACCGCCGCTGCCTGGGCAGCGATCTTGAGAAACAACGACAGACCCGCCGGGCTGGCTCTGACCCGGCAGGCGGTGCCTGTCTTTTCACGTGGCGAGGACGGCTTTGCCGATACCTCGGACGTGGCCAAGGGCGGCTACATCCTCAAGGATTGTGACGGAACTCCGGATGTGATCTTGATCGGCACGGGCTCGGAGGTGCAGTACGTGGTTGCAGCCCAGCGGATGCTGGCCGATCAGGGCATAGCAGCGCGCGTCATCTCCATGCCATGCCGGGAATGGTTCGACGAGCAAGATCAGGAGTATCGAGACTCGGTTATCCCACCTGAGATCAAAGCGAGGGTTTCGATCGAGGCCGGAGTTCCGAACGGTTGGCGTGACCTTGTCGGTGACGCCGGTCGAATCATCAGCATCAATCACTTTGGAGCCAGCGCGTCCGGAAGCCTATTGTTCGAGGAGTTCGGCTTCAGTGCCGAAACAGTCGTCGCAGCCGCGCAATCCAGCCTCGATGCGGCAACTCAGACATCCGCGCCTACGCATCCGGCAGCCAGCGGGCCGAAAGGTCCCGCCGATGTCGAAGCCCACCCCGGCGTCACGATCAGCTGAGCCCAGCTGACGCCATCACCACTCATCCAGGAGAACTGATCATGAGCGAACGACTCAAGGCCCTTGCAGACGCCGGCGTATCCATCTGGCTAGACGACCTGTCGCGCGAGCGCATCACCTCCGGCAACCTCGCCGACTTGGTGTCCAATAACTCTGTTAGCGGTGTCACCACAAACCCGACGATCTTCGCGGCGGCGCTGTCCCAAGGCCACGTCTACGACGCGCAGGTCAAGGAATTGGCAGCACGCGGCGCCGAGCTCCACGATGCCATCAAGGCGATCACCACCGATGATGTGCGCAATGCGTGCGACATCATGGCCGCGACCTACGCGGCAACAAACGGCGTCGATGGCCGCGTCTCGATCGAGGTCGATCCGGATCTAGCCGACGAGACCGAAGCCACCACGGCACAGGCGAACGACCTGTGGAAGGTCGTCGACCGGCCCAATGTATTGATCAAGATCCCAGCGACCAAGGCCGGACTGCCCTCGATTGCATCGGTGACCGGTGAAGGTGTCAGCGTCAACGTCACGCTGATCTTCGCTCTCGAGCGCTACCGCGAGGTGATCGACGCCTACCTCACCGGACTGGAGCGGGCTGCTGAGGTCGGCCATGATCTGAGCAAGATCCAATCCGTAGCCTCCTTCTTCGTCTCCCGAGTCGACACCGAGATCGACAAGCGGCTTGAGGCCATCGGTTCGGACGAGGCGCTCGCACTGCGCGGCAAGGCCGCTATCGCCAACGCGCGGCTCGCGTACGCGCTCTACGAGGAAGAGTTCAGCGGCGAGCGGTTTGCCGCGTTGGAGGCCAAGGGTGCCAATCGGCAGCGGCCGCTGTGGGCCTCCACCGGCGTCAAGAACCCTGACTACTCCGACACCATGTACATCACCGATCTCGTCGTAGCGAACACCGTGAACACAATGCCGGAGAAGACCATGATGGCTTTTGCCGATCATGGCGAGGTACGCGGTGACATGGTGACCGGCACCAAAGGCGAAGCCCAGCAGGTGCTCGACGACCTGGAGCGGGTTGGCATCTCCTACGACGACGTGGTCGACGTACTCGAGAAGGAAGGCGTCGAGAAGTTCGAGGCATCGTGGACCGAGTTGGTTGCTGGAGTTAAGCAGGAGCTCGAGGCCGCTAAATCCGCTCTCTAAACCGCCACTCGTGATCACTGATCTGCGGCCCAACCCGCTTCGGGACCCGCAAGATCGGCGACTACCGAGGATTGCCGGCCCGTGCGTGCTGGTGATCTTCGGTGTCACCGGCGACCTGTCTAGCAAGAAGCTGATGCCGGCGGTCTACGACCTGGCCAACCGAGGGCTGTTGCCGCCGGGTTTCGCCCTGGTCGGGTTTGCTCGTCGAGATTGGGCGCACCAGGACTTCGCCCATGTCGTGCACACCGCAGTCAAAGAGCATGCGCGAACTCCCTTCCGAGAAGAGGTCTGGCAGCAGCTTTCCGAAGGCATCCGGTTCGTGCCTGGTGAGATTGGTAACGAGGAATCCTTCAACCATCTGGCCGAGACGATCGCCGATCTGGATGAGGCGCGCGGTACCGGCGGCAATCACGCGTTCTACCTATCCATACCGCCAGGGCTGTTCCAGACTGTCGTCGATCAGCTACGCTCCCATGGCCTGGCCGAGCAGCACCCCGGTAGGTGGAGTCGGGTGGTGATCGAAAAACCGTTCGGCCACGATCTCGCCAGCGCTCGGGAACTGAACCGGATCGTGCTCAGCGTCTTCCCGTCCTCCTCGGTGTTCCGCATCGATCACTATCTTGGCAAGGAGACTGTGCAGAACGTGTTGGCGCTGCGGTTCGCCAACGAACTCTTCGAGCCGGTGTGGAACAACAACTACGTCGACCATGTCCAGATCACGATGGCCGAAGACATCGGCATCGGCGGTCGCGCCGGATACTTCGATGGCATCGGGATCGCCCGCGATGTGATCCAGAACCACCTACTCCAGCTGCTGGCGCTGACAGCGATGGAGGAACCCAACTCCTTTGAGGCCAGCCAGCTCCGTGCGGAGAAGCAAAAGGTGCTGGCTGCCGCTCGACCGCCGAAGCGAATGGACTTATGCACCGCCCGGGGACAGTACGCCGGCGGCTGGGCAGGCGGAGAGAAAGTCAAAGGTTATCTGGAAGAGGATCGGATCCCACCGGACTCACGGACCGAGACCTACGCCGCGATCCGCCTCGATATCGACAACCGCCGGTGGGCGGGCGTTCCCTTCTACCTGCGTACGGGAAAACGACTGGCCCGACGAGTGACCGAGATTGCGCTCGGCTTCAAAAGCGCGCCGCATTTGCCGTTCGCCAAGACCGACACCGAGGAGCTGGGCTACAACGCAGTGGTGCTGCGCATCCAGCCCGATGAGGGTGTAACTCTGCGCTTCGGGGCGAAGGTGCCAGGCACCCAGATGGAGATTCGCGACGTGAACATGGACTTCGCCTATGGCGAGGCATTCACCGAATCCTCACCCGAGGCGTACGAGCGGTTGATCTTGGACGTACTCCTGGGAGATCCGCCGCTGTTCCCGCAGCACGAAGAAGTTGAGCTTTCCTGGGAGATCCTGGATCCTGTCCTCGATTACTGGGCAGATCTGCCGGAGCAACCGCAGCTGTATGAGCCGGGATCGTGGGGACCGAAGATCGCCGAAGACATGTTGGCCCGGGACGGCTTCAGCTGGAGACGGCCGTAATGATCATCACTCTCGAGGGCACCACGTCGGCGAAAATCTCCGCTGAGCTCGTACGGGTTCGGCAGAGTGCAGGCAGCCCTGCTCAGGGCATGGTGCTGACCTTGATCATTGTCTGCGACGAGTCCGAGTTCCCGAGTGCACTCGAGGCCAGCATGGCGGCCGGACACGAACACCCGTCGCGCATTTTGCTCGTGGTCACGGCCGCGGGGCGAAATGCAGGGTTGGACGCCGAAGTCCACATTGGCGAAGGCACACCGGGCGAGGTCGTCGTGATCAGGATGCGCGGTGCGGTTGCAACGCATCCTGCCTCGGTGATCCGGCCGCTCTTGCTGCCTGATTCTCCCGTCGTGATCTGGTGGCCGGGCAAGGCAGCGCACAACCGCGCCGCTGATGAGCTCGCGCAGCTGGCCATGCGGCGGATGACCGATGCCGCGGCATTCCCTCGCCCGCTCGCTGCGCTCAAAGACCGCGCACGGGACTACATCGCAGGCGACACCGATCTGAGCTGGACCCGGCTGACGCCGTGGCGGGCGTTGCTCGCCGCCGCGCTGGATCAGTATCCGGCCAAGATCAAGTCCGTTTCCATCGAGTCTGAGCGAAACAATCCGTCAGCCGACCTACTCGCTGCCTGGCTGCGCACCCAGCTCAAGGTGCAGGTGACCGGCAAGGTCAGCGACGGTCCTGGACTTACCGCGGTTCGGCTGAGTACCGCCGCCGGCGATATCGCGATCACTCGACCCGATGGCCTACTGGCCTCCTATGCCGTACCCGGCCAGCCCGAGCGGCTCGTGGCCCTCAAGCGTCGCAACTTCACCGAGCTGCTCTCCGAAGAACTGCGTCGGATGGATCCGGACCAGGTCTACGAGCGAACAGTCAAGTCACTGTTGAACGGTGAACCGAAGTCAGCGAGCAAGCCAGCAGCCAAGAAAAGCGCCGCGAAGAAGGCAACGACTCGCACACGAACTGCCGCCAAGAAGACCAGGACGACAGCAGGGAGTCGCTCATGATGGACGTGGCGAACAGCGGCGGCAGTCCAGAGATTTTGCTGCACGCCGGGCCGGATGAGGTGGCGGAGGCGCTGGCGGCGCGGCTGATGGCCCGGCTGACCGAGATTCAGCGAGACTTCCGGACCCCTCAGATCGCGCTTACCGGTGGTCGGATCGCCACCCGGGCGTATCAACGGCTCGCCGACGAAGGACCGAACTCAGCCGTCGACTGGTCGCGGGTCGAGCTGTGGTGGGGAGACGAGCGGTTTGTGCCCGCGGACGATCCGGACCGGAATGCCAAGCAAGCCCTTGACCTTCTTGCCGAGCCACTGATGCTGAACGCCGATCGAGTTCACGAAATGCCGGCCAGCGACGGCGGTCTCGACCTGGATCAAGCCGCTGAGGCGTACGCGCGAGAGCTCGGCGATGTGATCTTTGATATCTGCTTGCTCGGGATGGGGCCCGATGGTCACGTAGCCTCGATCTTTCCCGAACATCCCTCCTCTTACGCAGAGGGAGAGGTCATTCCGGTACGAGCATCGCCGAAGCCACCGCCCGAGCGGATCAGCCTGACCTTGCCGGTGATCAACCGTTCGCGCGAGGTCTGGTTCGTGGTGAGCGGGTCGGATAAAGCCGCGGCAGCGAAGATGGCCCTGCTAGGTGCCGGGCCAGTGCAGGTGCCGGCCGCGGGCGTCTCCGGAGCTGAACGTACGCTCTGGCTGCTTGATCGAGATGCTGCAGCGGAACTGCCCGCCGATCTTCAACAGCGCGGCCGAATCTAGCGGGGGCTGCTCCCAATCAGCTGCGAGCGTCGGGAATCGCGCGCCCGCCGTGCTGAGGAGGAGGGAGCAGAGGCGCTTTTTCTCTGCGAGCGACGACGAAGTAGGCGGACCCATGCGCGCGATGCGCGAGCAGCTCGCAATCAGTAGATGACTTCGCCGCGTTCGCGGCGGGCCCGCAGCGCCTGCAGCGCCTCGGTCAAGATGTCAGCCGCCTCTTTGTCGGTGCGGCGCTCCTTGACGTAGGCCAGGTGTGTCTTGTACGGCTCGATCTTCGGCGGTGGCGGTGGATTCAGGGAGTCGAGATTCGCCGGCAAACCGCATCTCGGACAATCCCAGGTCTCGGGGATCGTGGCATCCGCGGCGAATGCGGGCCGCGTTTCATGACTGTTTGCGCAGTAGTACGAGACGTA
>Ga0105243_10002645_pt1 | contig 14872 bp, 13 predicted proteins | sample KBSM34metaG_FD_81525 | JGI IMG/M metagenome (GOLD analysis project Ga0105243, IMG submission 81525) | Miscanthus rhizosphere microbial communities from Kellogg Biological Station, Michigan, USA - KBS M3-4 metaG | ecosystem: Host-associated > Plants > Roots > Rhizosphere > Soil | place...
CGCGTGCGCGCGGTAGCGAGAGGTAGGCGTTCGCGGGCGTGGGGCGCGTCGTCGCAAAGCGCCGCGACCGCGTGTACCGGCCCGGCCACCGCGGATGGACGAAGATCAAGAACCCGAGCTACTGGCGGAGAGGATCGGAAGTCCGGCAGATCCGCGAGCGTCGACCGATCAACGCGAGCCTGTCGAGATCGATTTAGTTTTCGCCCGTGCCTGACAGTTTTCCGGCCACGACCCCACGAGCCAGGGAGGCGAAGTCATGAGGGAAGGCAGGGGCCTACGGATCGGCGGCTACATCTCGGGAGGGGTGCTGATCGTTCTCGGCATCATCGTCATCGTCCTTGGGGTCTGGGGTTTCAGCTTCACCCGTGACCACATCCAGCGGGAAAACATCACCTTTGGCCCTGCGACTGATCCGGCCGTCCAAGAACATGCCCAGCAGTGGGCTGGCGAACCGGTTGATACGGGAAGAAAGGCGCTCGCGATGGCGGAGATTATGCGCGAGCACACATTGTCAAGTACCGGTGGACTGGCCTACGCGGATATGGGGCGGTTCCAGTCCGCAGAGAACCCGGACGACCCGAAGGGGACAAACGACGAGGCGGAGGCGGCGAAGGACGAGAGCGGCCAACCGATCTCCAACGGCGCGCGCAACATCTGGGTTACCGAGACCGCCCTGGCGACATCACTCGACATGGGTTTCATGTCCGAGATGCTGTCGATCTTCAGCGTCATCGTCGGCATCGCGCTGCTCCTCACCGGAATCGGCCTCGTGATCCTCGCGAGATCCGTCTTCAAGACCGCGACAGCAGTCGCGTAGCGTCGCCACGCACGGCGTCGACCAGCCGGGCGCGACGCGCTCGACGTGCCGCTCCCGTGGGTGAAGCTCGCGGTTGCCGAGACCGTGTGCCGCGGCTGCTGACGGTCGCAAGGGCTATCGTCGCGGCGTGGACCGCGAGGAGCTTCGCGAGAAGGAGGACCAGGAGCTCATCGAGCTCCTCAACGAGATCCGTGTCGGCCTCTCGGGCGCGAGCGTCCTCTTCGGCTTCCTCCTGATCGTCCCGTTCAGCGCCGCCTGGGACGACACGACCCGCGCGATGCGGACGGCCTACGTCGTCTCCTTCCTGACGACGATGCTGGCGGTCGTGTCGCTCATGGCGCCCACCGTGTACCACCGCCTCCGCTGGCGGGAGCGCAACAAGGAGCGGATGCTGCGGGCGGCGAACCTCTCGACGATCCTCGGCATGTCGATGCTCGCGGTCGCGATGACCTCGGGCGTCTTCCTCGTCGTCGACGCGGTCGTGAACCAAACCTGGGCGATCGTGATGACCGTCGCGACCGCCGCGACGTTCCTGATCCTGTGGCTGGTCGTGCCGCTGAGCGGGCCGTACCGCCGCTGGGACGAGCACGTGCCGACCGGCGACACGACGGAGCGGAGCTCGACGAGGCGCTGATGTCGGAGGACTCTCCGAACCCAGACACCACCCAGACACGACCCGAGCCAGGTCCCATGACGTCGATCATCGTGAGAGGGGTGGGGAGCGCTCTTACGACCGACTCGCATAGTCGGGGGTCGCGGCGAATCGCCGATGGATAGACGGTTGGCGGACCGGTGTCAGACGGATGTCAGATGCCGGAGCGCTCTTCGGCTGCCTCGGTTCCAGGTCGGTAGGGTTCATTTCGGCATCAAGAGAGCGAGCTTGGCTCGCCGCCAACCGGGTTCGCCCACGGTGGCGCAAGAGTGATGCGGCCCTGATGGGGCAAGGCGAAATGAAGGAAGGTTCGTGACCGAACAGGACTCGCCTGGCGGCGAAAAAGACAGATTCGAGATTTTCTTCGAAGCACCGCCCACTCCGCATGGGGCATACCGGTACCAAAGGGAGGACAGCGAGACCGTCCATGGCGATGCAAGCGGCGAGTGGATGCTCGACGCGGACGGTGAGATCGACGACATCGTGTTCTTTGTTTCTCCGGGCTGGATGCGACGAATTGCACGCGACGCAGAAAGCACGGATGACAGATAGGGGCGCAGAATCTTTGCGGGCGAAGCTGATCACGGCTCTGATAACGAAGGAGCGATCAGCCTTCTCCCGCCGACCACTCCCAACCGTCATGACCAGCGAGGGGGGCTGGCGGTACTGTCGGCCACGCTGTCTCGCGTGCGCGCGCGAGAGGAGAAGTAGGCGTTTGTCCCCCGCAACCAGGCCCCACGGTCAGGACCATCGCGAGGGGGAGGGTACCCTCGAGGGCGGGCGCGCCACCCGGGTTTGCGAGAGACGCGGCCCGACTCTGCCGGTTGGGGTCGTCATTGTCGTAAGCTCGCGCGGTGGTCGTCTGCTCGAGCTGCGGAGCCACGAACCGGGACGGCGCCCGCTTCTGTGACTCCTGCGCGGCTCCGCTCACCGACGTCGTCCCTCGGCGCGAGGTCAGGAAGACGGTCACCGTCTTCTTCTGCGACGTCTCGGGCTCGACCGCGCTCGGCGAGCGCATCGACCCCGAGAGCCTGCGCGCCGTCATGGCGCGGTACTTCGACCTGGCGAAGACGACCCTCGAACGGCACGGCGGCACGGTCGAGAAGTTCATCGGCGACGCGGTCATGGCCGTCTTCGGCGTGCCTGCGGTGCACGAGGACGACGCGCTGCGGGCGCTGCGAGCGGCGGAGGAGCTCCGCGAGGGTCTCGGCCCGCTGAACGACGAGCTCGAGCGCAGCTACGGCGCCCGCCTCGAGCTGCGCATCGGCGTCAACACGGGCGAGGTCGTCACCGGCACCGAGGAGCGGATCGCGACCGGCGACGCGGTGAACGTCGCCGCCCGGCTGGAGCAGGCTGCCCCGCCCGGGGAGGTGCTCGTCGGCGAGGAGACACTCCGGCTCGTCCGCGGCGCCGTCGAGGTCGAGCCCGCAGAGCCGGTGGCTGCCAAGGGCAAGGCTGACCCGCTCACGGCGTACCGGCTCGTCGCCGTCAGAGCGGCGACGAGGCCGAGGCGGGCCGGAACCCCGATGGTCGGGCGGGAGCGCCAGCGGAAGCTGCTCGAGGACGCGTTCGCGAACGTCGTCGGCGGGCGCTCCTGCCAGCTCTTCACCGTGCTGGGCACCGCGGGCGTCGGCAAGTCGCGCCTCGTCGCCGAGTTCCTCGAGGCCCTCGAGGATGCCTCCGTCGTACGCGGCCGCTGCCTGTCCTACGGCGAGGGGGTCGGCTACTGGCCGGTCACGGAGGTGGTGAAGCAGCTTCTCCGCGACGGCGACGGCGCGACCGTGTCGCTCGGGGCAATCCTCGGCGACGAGTCCGCTGCCGGCTCTCCGGACGAGATCGCCTGGGGTGTTCGTAAGCTCCTGGAGGCACACGCGGCCGAGCAGCCGCTGGTGGTCGTGTTCGACGACATCCACTGGGGCGAGCCCGCGTTCCTCGACCTGATCGAGCACGTCGCGGACCTGAGCCGCGACGCGCCGATCCTGCTGCTCTGTCTGGCGCGGCCCGAGCTGCTCGAGCGTCGAGCTGCCTGGGGCGGCGGCAAGTTGAACGCGACGAACGTCCTGCTCGAGCCGCTCGCGCCCGACGAGTCGCGCGAGCTGATCGAGGCGCTCGTCGAGGCCGAGGAGATCGACGCCGGGCTTCGCGACCGGATCCTCGAGTCCGCCGCCGGGAACCCGCTCTTCGTCGAGGAGATGGTCGCGATGATCGCGGAGCACGATCGGCCGGACGTCACGGTGCCGCCGACGATCCATGCTCTGCTGGCCGCCAGGCTCGACCAGCTCGACACGGCCGAGCGCAGCGTCTTGGAACGTGGGTCGGTAGAGGGCCAGGTCTTCCATCGGGGCGCTGTGGTTGCACTAGCGCCGGAGGAGACACCCGTCGACGGGCGGCTCGTCTCTCTCATCCGCAAGGACCTCGTCCGTCCCGAGCGGCCCGTCGTCGCCTACGACGAGGCGTTCCGCTTTCGCCATCTCCTGATCAGGGACACCGCCTACGACGGGTTGCCGAAGGCGGTCCGCGCCGAGCTGCACGAGCGCTTCGCAGCCTGGCTCGTCGCACACGCGGACGAGCTCGTCGAGTCGGACGAGCTCGTCGGCTACCACCTCGATCAGGCCTACCGCTACCGGGTCGCGCTCGGCCCGCCCGACGCCGACGCGCAGCGGCTCGCCGTGCGCGCGGCCGGGCATCTGCTCGTCAGCAGCGAGCGCGCCGGCGCCCGCGGCGACAACGAAGCGGTCATCGCCCTGCTCGGCAAGGCCGTCGAGCTGCTTCCGGCCGACAGCCCCGAGCGGCGCGCGGCGCAGGTCGAGCTGGCGGTCCTCCTGACGTGGCGCGGTGACTTCGCGGGCGCGACGGCTGCACGCGAGGAAGCGGAGGCCGCTGCCCGGGCGGCCGGGGACGACCGCGTGCTGGCTCGTCTGGTGCTCGCCGATGTCGAAGGGGAGGTCATGCGGGCGCAGGACCAGACGTTGCGTGGCGCGCTCGCGACCGCGGAACAGGCGCTTGCCGAGCTCGAGCGCGTCGGCGACGAGGAGGGAGCCCTCTGGGCGCTGAGGCTCGTGGGCAACTTCGAGATCTGGCTCGGGAACAGCGCCGAGGGAGAGCGCCTGTGGCTGCGAGCACTCGAGCGTGCGGAGAGGGTCAGCCCGCGCCGCGCGAACGAGATCCGCATGTGGTTGGTCTGGGCGATCTGGTGGGGCCCGACCCACGTCGACGAGGGAATTCGCCGGTGTGAGGAGATCAAGCGGCACGCGACGTCGAAGGAAGTCGAAGCGCACGCGATGGTGATGGGAGGGAATCTGAAGGCAGCGTCGGGCGCGGTGGACGAAGGACGCCTCGAGGCAGCCGCCGGCCGCCAGATCCTCGGAGAGCTCGGCGACGTGCTCCGATGGGCAGGGACGGCCATGGTCCTCGGCGACCTCGAGCTCAATGCGGGCGCGCCCGAGCGCGCATATGAGCTCTTCTCCGAAGGGCACGCCGGGCTCGCCCAGTACAGCGAGACCGGCTATCTCTCGACCATGGTCGGCTATCGGGCGCAGGCGGCGCTCGAGCTCGGCCGGCTCGACGAGGCCCTCGAGCTGGCGGACGAGGCGAGGCGGCTGGCGCAGCGCGACGACTTCGAGCCGCACGCGCGCGCGGGCATGGTCCGAGCACGCGCGCTGGCCCGGCGTGGAGACCTCGCCGCAGCCGACGACCTGATCCGCGAGGCGGCGGCGACCGTCGAGGCGACGGACTACTTGATCCTGCACCTCGACCTCGCATTCGCCCGAGCGGACATCGAGCGGTCCGCCGGCCGCACGGACGGTGAGCGCCAGGCGCTCGAGCGGGCGGCCGAGGTCGCGGAAGCGAAGGGCAACCGGGTCGCGGCGGAGCGAGCTCGCCGCCGGTCGGCGGAGCTCTAGCAGGGGCTCCTGTCGACCGGACTTCCCGTCCATCTGGGCGTCCACGTCCGGCAAGCGCTGCGACCAGCTTCCATCCCGGTCGCCACGAGTCCAGGCCCCGACCCGAACAGCAGGTCGGCGGGGGTGGGGTACACGGTCAGTCCTCGCGTGCGTGCGCGTGCGCGCGAGGAACAGAGGTAGGCGTGCAGGAAGGGCCGCCCCGCGACCAGGCCCCGCACGACGCGACGTTCGCCGACCAGGAGGCCGTGAACCCCCGACACTCCTGATCGCGGCCCGCAAACCGCATGTTCAAGCCGTTTGCGGGGATGGAGCGTGCCGGGCTCGAACCGGCGACCCCCAGCTTGCAAATTCTCCTACACGCTGGTCTCGAATGGTCAGTGGCGGTCGGCGCCGAGAAACCAAGCCGACTACCGCGCGTGATGTCGTCGACGTTGGTGTCTGTCGGTCGACGTGATCTACGGGCGCGATGTCGCGGAGTTCGTCAGCAACGGGCTCGCGGAGCGCGGACTCGACGCCTCGTTTCTCGACGAGGACTGGGGTTGGCAGGCGCACGGGCGAAGGCCGGACGGGTCCGTGCTCGAGGTTTCCGTCTACAACAACCCGGACGACGACCCGGCGCGCGAGAACGAGTGGGCGTTGATGCTGCGCGTGCTCGCCAAGCAGCGAACCTTCGGCGTTGTTACGCGTTTCCGGGAGATCGAGGCCGATCCCGACGCGATCTCGACGCTCGAGGACGTCTTCCGAGGCGGCTGGGTGGAACTCGAGCGAGCGCCGCGGCGCTAGCGGGCCTTCTCGACACGCCCCCCGCTGCCAGGCCTGTCGCAATGATCACCGAGACTGGGTGGAGGTACCCCCGGCGACCGGTTGCGCGCTCGTGACCGCGAAACGGGCAGTACCCGCGACCGGCCGCGCCGGGCTCGGGCGCGCGCCAACGGGAAGACCCCACGCCTGGTTGATGCGCCGGAAGGCGTAGCGGCCGACCGCTCTGACCAGCCGAGCCATAGGTCCCTGTCCGCGGGCGTACCGCTCGCCTGGACGCGACCCCCGTCCGGTGCTTCGACCTGTCGTCAGGCGTTGGGGCGTTGTGGTCGATCGTCCGAGAGCGGCCTGGTGCCGTGCGCAGCGTGCGCGGAGAGACGGATCGGCGACCGCCTCCAGGCGACGGGCGCGGAACATGACCCATCCCAGGTAGCACTCCTCCGAAACCTCTTGCTCCGGGATGCCCGGGCCGCTCGACACGAGGTAGCGGCGCGTGCCGTTGTCGAGGAGCTCTTCGCGAATCATGCATGGGAGGTCGTTATCGCCGACTGCAATCAGATGACCATTTCGGGCGGTTTTCGCACCTGGACGCGCAAGCCGTCCATCTGATCGCGGGCAATTCGTTGACGCCAGGTGGGCATGACGCCGCTGCCAGCGATTTGGCCGCTGAGCGTGGTTCTGTAGGGCGTCGGCGCGCGTGTGACGACCTGATAACCGCCGCTGTAGTCTCGCGCCGTTGCCGAGCGGTGGAATGCGAGGAGGGTGCGTGCAACCAGGCCCCACCGGTCATCATCGCCGCGAGGGGGAGGGTCCGTACCGAGGTGGCACCGACTCGCCGAGTCGGGGTCGCGCCGAAAGGCCCATGCATACTCGCCTTCAGGTGTCGAGTCAGACCTGTGTCAGATTTCGCTCGTCGTTCCCCGACGCTTCACTGGAGCCGGAGTGCGACCTTGTGGGGCCTCGCGCGCGCGCGCGCGTGCGCGCGATAGAGAGTGGTGGGCGTTCGCGAGCGGGGCGTTCTCGCGTGCGCGCGATAAGAACGGTGGGCGTTCGGCGCGGGCGCGGGGTAGGCGACCGCCGCGAGGATGAGCACGGCGAAGGTGGTGAACCGCGCAGGAGGTGGTCGCCCCAGCCGGTGCCGGGCTCAGGCGCGATGAACGAGTCGACTGCGGCGTGCGCCGCGATGACCATGATCGCGACCGAGAACAGAAGCATGTCGACGCGAACTGCTGACAGCATCACGGCGGGCCGGAGCCTCAGGCTCCAGCCCCCCGCGAGGCATACCGACTACGTGGTCACGCATTCCGGAGTGCCTTTCCCGGCTTGAGGCGGACGGCGCGGCGGAGCGGCAGCCGCATGATCAGCAGGGCGAGCACCACCGTTCCCACGAGCGCAATCAGCAGGTTCAGCGGCGGGAATGTGAACGTGAACTCGATCTTCACGAGCTCGACGAGCAGCCAGTTCAGCAGCCGCGCGAAGGCGTAGCCGACGGGGATGCCGAGCAGCCAGCCGGCGAGTGAGACGGCGAGGCCTTCAGCGGCGAAGATGCGCCGGATATCTCGTGCTCGCGCACCGATGCAGCGGAGAACGCCGATCTCCCGCGTTCGCTCGAGCACGTTCATCGTGATCGCGTTGACGAGCCCGACCATGCTGATCGCGACGATCAGGAATCCGAGGATTCCGATCGCCATGCTGATCTGACGGTTCGTGTCGACGTTGCGGGCCTGGTCGACGTAGCGGATGTTCGTTCCGATCGAGTACCCGGCCGCGGCCAGGCGGTCCTCGAGCGCCGTCGTCGTCCGGTCGATGAGCGCGTGGTCGGGTGTGGTCGTACGCACCCAGTACGCGTTGACGGTGTCGGGGCTGTCGAGCAGCGCCCGCATGGTCGAGAGTGGCGTCAGGAAGAGGAGGCCGTTTTCCATCTGCGTCCCCGTCATCCCGACGACGCGGAGCCTCCGCGGCCCGGAGGCGGTGCGGATGGAGACGGTGTCTCCCACGTCCGCGCCGAGCTCTTTGGCGATATTCGTCGCGATGACGGTGACCCGAGCCGCAGCAGTCTCTTCACTGGCGCTGAACCACCGTCCCGAGACGACCTTCTGCTCGAACATCGGCTGTGGCGAGAGCCCCCAGGCGGCGGCATCCTTGCCGGCCGCCTTGACCGTGTTCATCAGCACAGGCTGGGCGACCGCGACGCCGGGCGTCGTTCGGATGAGGCGGGCGGCCTTCGCGTCGAGTTGCTTGCCGACGACGGTGTTCAAGTCGACGTCGTAGTGCAGCTCGTTCCAGGCGGCCTCGGTGGTTGCGGTGACGCTGTTCATGAGCGCCAGGACGCCGACGAGCGTTCCGACTGCGAGCGCGATCTGGATCACGGTCGCGATCGTGCGCCGTGTGCGTCGCGTGACGCTTCGCACGCCGATTTGCGCCGTTCGGGGCAGGAACGTGAGCCGCCGGAGCAGCCGATCGACGGCGCGCACGCCGCCCTCGAGCGGCGGCACTTCGTCGAGTGCCTCCCGCACCGGGACGCGGGTCCCGCGTCGGATTGCCGGCAGCGCGGCAAGTGGCGGCCCGAGGATCCCGATCACGAGGCTCGCGACGATGACGGGGACGCTGATCGACCAGCCCGGCGTGATGGCGAAGAAGGTCGAGCCGAAGAAGCGAACGATCATGTTTGCGATCGCGATCCCGAGCACGATGCCGAGCACCGAGCCCAGGCCTCCGAGCAGCAGCGCCGTTCGCAGGTACAGGCGGCGGATCTGCCTTCGTCGCCCGCCGATCGCCTTCATCATTCCGATTTCGCGTCGCTGCTCTCCGATCAGCGTCCCCATCGTGTTGGCGACGAGCACGCACGCTGCGAGCAGGGCGAGGACGGTGAACACGTTCATGAGCGAGGCAAGCTGGTCGAAGAACTCCTTGCCTGGGTACGAGCCGGGCTCACGGATCGTCGGCAGGTCGGAGAACCGTGTGAACGACGTATTGGCGCGCAGGTAGCCGCGGATGTCGGCCGCCGTGCGGTTCGCAGCCGGCGTCGACGTGTTCGAGAGACGGAACGCGAACAGGCTGTAGCCCGGCTCGCCTGCGACGCGGGCCGCTGTCTCGGGCGTGGAGTAGAGGACGACGAAGTCGCCGTTCACGCCCGTCTGGCTCCATTCGAGATTGCGTCCGACGCCGCTTACGCGCAGGGCGTAACTGCGGTCACCGACGCCGAGAACGCGGATGCGGTCACCGACGCCGCCGTCGTAGCGGCCCCCGTTCTGAACGTCGGTCAGGACCGTTCCCGCTCGTGGTGCCGTCCCCGATGTGATCGCGACGCGGTCGACCTGCTGACGTGCGTAGTCGGGAACGCCGACGACTATCGCCTTCTGCCTGCGCTCGCCGATCCAGACCCGGGTCTGCACGACGCTCAGCGCCTGCATGCCCGTCACGTTCGGGAGCCGGCGGAGAGCCTCGAGCTGCTCCTTCGAGACGACCAGCGGCTTCGTCTGCAGCGTGAGGTCAGCGAGCCGGCTCGCGCGCACCTCGTCCTGCATCGCCCGGTCCATGAGCGGTGCGGCCGCGAAGATGCCGATGCTCGCGACCGCGATCGCAAGCGTCAGGATCGCGAACACGGCCCGAGCCCTACGCCGGGTGAGGTCTGTGACCGATTTCTTGACGAGTGTGGATGCCATCGTTGCCTTCTCACTCTCCGACGACGAGGCCGTCGCGGATCGTCACGACGCGACCGGCGCGTGCGGCCAGCTCGAGGTCGTGGGTCACGTAGACGACGGTCTTGCCCTCGTCGTTCAGGCGTTCCAGCAGCTCGAACATGTCGGCTGCCGTCTGTGTGTCGAGGTTGCCGGTCGGCTCGTCGCCGATGATCAGCTTGGGATCGGGTGCGAGCGCGCGTGCGATCGCGACGCGCTGCTGCTCCCCGCCCGAGAGCTCGGCCGGGAGATGATGAAGCTTGTCTCCGAGCCCGACGAGCTCGAGGTTGTGCCGAGCGGTCTCGAAACGGGCCCGCTTGGAGCCCTTGCGGGCGAAGTCGAGCGGGAGCATCGCGTTCTCGACCGCGGTCAGCGTCGGCAGCAGCTGAAAGAACTGGAAGACGATGCCGACGTTGCCGCCGCGCCAAACGGCCAGCTGCTCCTCGCTGAGCTCGTCGATCTGCTGACCATCCACGACGACCGATCCCGCAGTGGGACGGTCGATGCCGGTGATCATGTTCATAATCGTCGTCTTGCCGCTGCCGGACGGGCCGACCACTGCGACCATCTGGCCCCCATCGATGGTGAGGTCGACGCCGCGGAGCGCCGGGTACTCGAGCTTCCCGGTGCGGTAGATCTTCACCACTCCCTCGAGCTCGATCAGCGGCTCGCGGATGGTGCGCTCGACGGCGGCCTCGACAGAGAGCGTTGCTGTCATTTCGACCATCTCCTCCCGCACGGCCGACCGAGCCGCGCGTATATCCCCACTCTGTCGTCGGGGCTGCGGCGTGTAATCGGGGCGAACGCGGACGCGTCCGGGTGCGAACTACGCGTTCGCTCGAGCAAACGAGCGGCGCCCGATTTCGGCGGCTTCGTCTGCCGGCGCGATGGTCCCGGCGCGCGATCGACTAGCAGGAGCTATCAAGGACGATCGGTAGAAGCCGGAAGTGGAATTGAGGGGTTTCCGGATGCGAGTTGGGGCCTCTCGGGGCGAAGCTCGCGGTAATTCAATCGGAAGGTGATCGGTGTGTCTTCCTACACGCATCCTGTGCCGCGGGCGATTCCGGAGGTCGTCCGCCATTTCGCGTGGTTTGCCGTCGTCTGCGTGGTCGCGTTCTTAGTGCCGCACCTAGGCGTCTCGGTGCTCGACCTTCAGCACGATCTCTTCTACCTCGTCTACTTCGCCGTCACGATCGCGCCGGTCGCGACCTATGTTCGGGTCGAGCAGGTCGACGTTGCCGCGATCTTCCTGCGCCGCTGGCGCTGGAGCCTCGGCGTGGGGGCTCTCCTCGCGGTCTTTCTCGTCTTCAACGTCTTCAACACGTCCGGCGCGACCGCGCGGCCGCACGGCGCCTACTTCGTCTTCGAGCTGCTCTGGCGCGGGGTCGGCTACGGCCTGATTGACACGCTGCTGCTGACGGTCTTCCCCTGCTTCGTCGCTTACGGGGTCCTGCACGGCCACGTCGACGGCCTGAAGGGAAAGCTGCGCTTCACGGCTCTGGTGCTGCCGCTCGTGCTCGTCGTCACCGCGACCTACCACTGGGGCTACCCGCAATACCGGGAGGACGGGCTCAGCCGGCCTGAGACCGGCAACGTCCTGATCTCGATCCCGGCGTTCGCGACCGCAAACCCGGTCGGCTCCGTCGTCGCGCACGTTTCGCAGCACGTCGCCGCCGTGACCCACGCGTACGAGTCGCGGATCTTCAACCCGCCCGAGACGAAGTCATGATTGCGACCGCTCACCGACGCGCGCGCGCCCGGAGGCCGCTGCTCGGGCTGCGCCGTCATCCTGGACGTCTCGCACTCGCGGCCATGCGGGTGCCGCGGCCCCTGTACCACCGCGGCTGGGGCTGGCTGCTCGACCACACATTCCTGCTGATCGCCCACCAAGGCCGGAAGACCGGCAGGCGGCGGGAGACGGTCGCTATGGCGCTGGCGTACGACCCGGACACGCGCGAGGCGGTCGTCTTTTCTGCCTGGGGGCCCAACACCGAGTGGATCCGCAATCTCCGAGCCCACCCGGCACTGCAGATCCAGATTGGGCGTGAGGCGTACGTTCCCGAGCAGCGATTCCTGTCCGACGACGAGAGCATCGCAATGGTGCGTGAGTTCCAGCGCCGCCATCCGTGGCGAACACGCCTCTTCGCGGCGATTCTCGGCTGGGGTGATCTGCGCTCCGAAACGGCGGTGAGGAGGTTCGTTCGGAGCCGCCCGTTCGTCTCGTTCCGAGCCGGCGACCAGGCCCCACCGCCATCACGACCGCGAGGGGGGTGGGTACCCGGTCGGTCCTCGCGTGCGCGCGCGTGCGCGCGACGACCAGGAGTCTGGGGCACGGCGGACGGGCGCGACCACGCCCCCACAGCCATGACCGTCGCAAAGGGGGAGGGCTAGCCGGGTCGCTGCCGCGCGCGTGCGCGCGAGAGAAGGAGGTGAGCGTTCGCGGGAGGAGCGACGAGGCCGAGCTGGAGGTCGTCGGATGTTGACCGGTGGGTGGCATACCCCTCCCCCGCGTGCGCCCTACCCCCGGAGGGGGCTGCGGCTCGCATTGCGCGTGACGTCCTTAAGGGCGAACTAGGAGGAGCCCACGCCTCGGTCGAGCGAGATCGTCACGCTTTCGTCCCCGAGGCGAGCTTGACCGAAACGGGAACGTCGAAGCCATCCTGCGTGCGGTATGCCTCGAGGAGCTCGGCGAAGCGCGAGTGAATCTCACGCCGCAGCTCCTCCGTCTGACCGAGGATCATCGGGCGAACTCGCACGGCCCCCTCGAGAAGACCGTCCCAGAGCTCGTCGCCATCAGCCAGGTCGAGACCGAACTCGACGGTATCGACCGTCACGTCTGTGAGGCCGGCGCCCTCCAACAGCGATGCGAACAGCGCGTCGTCTGCGAACGCGAAGAAGTTCGGTCCTGTGGGAACCTCGGCGGGGGGATGCGCTCCCGCAGCCACGAACGCCTCGAAGAAAACCCCGATCCAGCGACCTCGCGCTGGCTCGTCCCACACGCTGAACGCAGCGCGGCCGCCGGATCGCAGCACCCGAGCGGCCTCTTCGACCGCTCGCTCAGGAGTTCCAAGGTGCAGGAGCACGAAAGCCGCGACGACCGCGTCGAACGACTCGTCCTCGAACGGCAGCGCAGTCGCGTCTCCATGCACGAACTCGACGCCCGCTACGTGGGCGCGTGCATAGGCGAGCATCGTGTCGGAGAAGTCGACGCCAATCGGCTCCGCCCCGCGCTCGGCCGCTTTCGCGGCGACATAGCCGGGGCCTGTCGCGACATCGAGGAGCCGCGTCCCCCGGCGGGCGCCCACCGCATCGAGGAGCGGCGCTACGACCTGCGATGTCACGCGGCCCAAGAGCCCGTGGTAGGCGGTGGCCTCCTTCGTCGTCCAGCCGGCTTCCTCGAACGCATCGAATGCGTCGGGGTCGTACTCGGTCATGACCTGAAGTATGGAAAATCCGCGCGCGAGGCGTCGCGAGGCCAGGCGTCTCGGGGGCCACCTGTCGCAACAGGTCGATGGCGCTACCCTCGGCGGGCATCACCGCCGTTGCGCGGACGCGGTGACTGGGCGAGAATCTCGGAAGGCCGACCACCGGGAGACTCGCGATGCCGAGGGTCGTCGTCAACGGAGCCGAGCTGTACTACGAAGTCCGGGGCACCGGGCCGCCAGTCCTGCTGATCATGGGGGCGACAGGCGACGGCGGCCACTTCGACGCGCTGGCCGACCTCCTGGCCGACGAGTTCACGGTCGTCAGCTACGACCGGCGCGGCAACGGGCGCAGTCCCGTCGCGACCGGCTGGCAGACGACCTCCCCGGAGGAGCAGGCCGACGACGCGGCGGCGCTCTTGGATGCGCTCGGGATCGGTCCCGCCGCGGTCTTCGGCACCAGCGGTGGCGGCGTCTTCGCGCTGTGCTTGCTCGTCCGACATCCCGAAGTGGTGCGCGGCCTGATCCTGCACGAACCAGGGTTGTACGCTCTGGTCGATAACTTCGACTCGGTTCGAGCACCCATACGTGCTCTGGTTGAGGACGCGAAGCAGGCCGGCGGGCCGTCCGCCGCGGTCGAGCGCTTCTGGTGCTACATCGTCGAGGACGAGGACGGCTGGAACCGGCTGGAACCCGCGCTTCGTAAGCGACTTCGGGCCACGGCCAGCACGCTGTTCGAGGTCGAGCTCGGGACCTACGAGCTCTACCTGCCGGACGAGCAGACGTTGGCGTCCCTTGCCTCGCCGGTGCGCCTGGTCGTAAGCGAAGATGGCTTTCCCTTCTTCGTCGAGATCGCCGACCGCCTCGGCCAACGCCTCGGCGTCGACGTCGCCACGACACCGGGTCGACACGACGGGTATCACGAATACCCCTCCGCGTTCGCGGACGCCCTGCGGCCGTTCCTACGCGAGTTGACCGGTGATGGCTAAGCGCGTTCGGCACACGATCGGCACACGCCGCGTCCGAGTCGACAACGCGCCCGTGGCCGAAACCGCGCAACCGTGCGGCATCGAGAGAACGGGAGCGACGGGCTCCGCGACCAGGCCCCATCGTCATGATCACGGCGGGGGGTGGGGTACATGCTGGTCTCATCTGTCTCGCGCGTGCGCGCGTGCGCGCGGGAGAGAGTGGTGGGCGTTCGGGACGGGGCCGTCACAAGGCCCCGCCGCCGCGATGACCGCGAGGGGGTGCGGGTACCGGGGCGGCACCGACCCGCAGAGTCGGGTGTCGCTGCGGATCGCCGACGGATAGACAGCTCGCGGAGCCTTGTGAGACCGATGTCAGATCCCCTGCGGTTGCAGCAACCATTCGGGACATCGGCCCTCGCGTGCGCGCGAGAGGATCAACACACGCTCAAAGGGGCCGACGGCGTCGCAGAAGAGGGTGAAGTGGTGGGCCCGCGTTGGGGCGGCTCGGAACCGGTTAATCGGCTGGGGCTATCTCGAGGCGGGCTGCCTCGGCGATTGACAGCAGGGAGCCCTCCGCGCGTGCCGACGCGAACGCGGGGCGTGCGCGAGATCGCCCTCTGCGTGGGGCTTCTCCGCGAGGTATCCGAGTGCCTGGGCCTCGCCGCGAGGCAG
>Ga0105243_10002647_pt1 | contig 14867 bp, 15 predicted proteins | sample KBSM34metaG_FD_81525 | JGI IMG/M metagenome (GOLD analysis project Ga0105243, IMG submission 81525) | Miscanthus rhizosphere microbial communities from Kellogg Biological Station, Michigan, USA - KBS M3-4 metaG | ecosystem: Host-associated > Plants > Roots > Rhizosphere > Soil | place...
GTCTTACTTTGCGGTTTTTCTTTGCGGCTTTGCGCCTTTGCGTGAGTGTCTCGGATGAAAAGGCTATGTTCACGCAAAGACGCCAAGGCGCAAAGATACGCAAAGTCAAACTAAGACACTACCGAATTTTTTCTTGACTTCTCACACTTTCCGGGAATAATGTCTGCGCAAAACTATCACGGTTCGTTTTGGTTTTGACGTGGCGGCATCCCCCGTCGCCGTTCCTTAAATTGCAGCGCGCCTGGAAACTTGTAGCGCATTCAACCGGGGGATCTCATGAAAAAATTACTGTTCGCGGTCTTGATCGTGGCTATCTCGGTCATGGTCCTGCTACCTCTGAGCACAGTTACTCATAGCAGTGGCAAATCAAAAAACTCACCGCGTGCGGAGACGAATCCGCCTCAAGCCAATAACGCAGCCAAAAAAGATTCCGTTCGTGGTAGCAGTGATGTAGTGAGTCTGAGCAGCAATGCGGTCGAGGGAGAAGAGCCTGACGTGGAAAACGAGGGTGAAGATCCCGACCTCCCATCATTCCTGCAGGGGCAAATCGACAAGGCTGAGTTGCTCCGCCTGCGCGGTGATCAGATTGCGATGATTCGCGGCATGGGACCCGACGCTGATTTCGATCCGACAGCGCGTGGGCGCGCGATCGAGATGATGGAACAACAACAGGAGGCCGCTGCACAATTGCAGGCGGATCGGTTCAGCAAGGCCGTCCCCTCTTCGTTTAATCTACTTCTCCTGGCGCCATTTTCCTTTCCTACCTGGAACGAGTTGGGACCAAATCCCATCCCGCTGGCCCAAACCTCAGGCAGTCGATCGAACGCGAGTGGCCGCGTGTCCGCAATCGAAATCGATCCGGCCGATCCCAACAAGGTTTATGTTGGCACGGCACAGGGAGGCGTCTTTAGATCGCTTGATGGCGGCGCCACCTGGACGCCTATTTTCGACAACGCGCAATCACTGGCCATTGGATCGTTGTTGCTGGACCCGGCCCGTGACTGGTTGTGGGTTGGGACTGGTGAAGCCAACGGTTCGGCAGACAGCTTCGCTGGTGTCGGTCTCTATCGCGTCGAAAATGCCAGTACCAGCGCAATCCTGGTAGGACCTATAAATCCAATCCGTAATTACACTAATGGCAGTGGCAATCCCGTCAGTGCCGGCTTCTTCAGCGGGCGCAGCATCAGCAAGATTGTTCAGGTTCCAAATGATCCAAACACGCTCTACTGTGGCATTGCGGGCGGTGTGATTGGCCTGGGCGGAAATCCGCCGCTGGGCAATTCTGTCCCACCGCTCGCCATGCGCGGTTTGGTACGCCTGACGAATGTGCTCGGCCCGCCGGCTGGAATAACCGGAACCCGTATCGCAGTGAGCACGACGGACACGGGTCAGGGGCTTTGCGCATTCGATATTCCTTGTACCGTCAATCGAAACGTGAATGACCTCGTCCTTGATCCACAGGACCCTTCAGGTAATACGCTGATCGTGTGGCTCAACGGAATCAACATCGCGGGTGATGGCGGAATTTACCGCTCAACCAACGCGATGTCCGGCTCGCCCACATTTACCCAGACTTTGGTTACCACGTCGACCAGCACCTCGAATGGACGCGGTGAACTGCGCGCATATGTGCGAGCCGGCACGACGGTGGTCTATGCCGCGAGCGGCGAGCCCAGTGGCGGAACGCTTTGTCCCGCGAGTTCGCAATCGGGTGCCTTACGCCGCTCCGTCGATGGCGGCGTTACGTGGTCAGCCAAGCTTCCGGGCGGCGGTGGCTTCTGTGGCGGCCAGTGTTTCTACAATATCGGCTTCGATGTGCTTGCGGGGGCGGCAACGGCTACGGATAAGCTTTTACTCGGCGGCAATGTGTCGAATACTTCCGGGGGTATTGCGTGCGCCCGGCAGGAGGCGACTTCACTTAACGGCGCGGCCACGTCGTTCGTCGCGCACGATGCGATTACGCACGCTGACACTCATACCATTAAATTCGCTCCGTCGAATGCGAATATCGTATACCGCGGAGATGATGGCGGAATTTGGAAATCAACGAACGGCGGCGACACCTGGGTTCCGCTAAACAACACGACTTTTCGGGCGACGCAGTTCCAAAGCCTGGCCCTGCACCCAACTGATCCTGATTTCACGATCGGCGGAACGCAGGATAACGGTACTGAGCGGCTGACCACCGGCCCTGTCTGGATTCATTCAGACGATGGTGACGGCGGTTTTACCGAAATTGATCAGAACGCTGTCAACAACACCAACGTCACGATGTATCACACCTGCTTCAACCAGGCGGGAACTCAGATTGGTTATGCTCGGTCGATCACCGCTGGTGGGAGTCCCGGTTCGTGGAGCTATCTGGGATGCAGTGGCACCGGCACAACCCGAGGAATTAGTTGTACCAACACGGTCAACTTCTACGCCCCGATGGCGATTGGTCCGGGAACTCCGACCAGAATTTATTTAGGAACGGACCGTCTCTATCGTTCAGCCGACACCGGCAACAGCAACCAAATCGTGAGTCAGGCACCATTGGTGACCGGCGTTCCCCTTAGCGCCATCGGAGTCGCTAAGAACGATGACAACTATCGCATCGTTGGTCTGAACAATGGCGCCTTATTCTTTACCACGACCGGTTCTTCGACTCTAACGAATCTGGATCCAACCGGTGGCGGGAGCACGATTCCCGATTTCTATGTCGGTCGTCTGGTTTTCGATCCTAACGACAAAAACACCGTGTACATTTCGCTGAACGGTTTTGCCGGCGGCACTGCTCCAACCCAGTCGCACGTCTGGAGAGTTACAAATCTCAACACCACGCCCGTCAAGACCGCAATCAACGGTTCGGGAGCCAATACGCTGCCCGATGTTCCGGTGAACGCTTTTGCCGTCGATACAAATGATCCGTCGCACGCGGGCGTCTCGGTCTTGTACGCCGGCACGGACATTGGCGTCTATCAATCCGTCGATGGCGGCGCCAATTGGGTACCGTTTGGAATTGGGTTGCCCCGGGTCGCTGTCTTTGACATGGGCATTCCCAATGGGAAGCGAGTTGTGCGGATCGCGACGCATGGACGCGGGATGTGGGAGATCGAGATTCCCAACTGCATGATGGCCACACCGGCAGACATTACCACCGGTAATGATCCCGGCCAGTGCGGCGCAAATGTGAGTTATCCCGATCCGAGCTTTACCGGCAGTTGCGGCACGATCACCTGCTTGCCGGCATCCGGTTCCTTCTTTGCACTGGGAACCACGACGGTGACCTGCACCAGCCAGGCCAATACGAGTACCAGCTTCACTGTCACCGTGAATGACACTGAGGCGCCAATGGTTACTCCAATCTCAGTTGCGATTCCGACGCTCGGACCCCCCAACCACGAGATGATCAATGTCGGATTGTCGGGTGGCAGCTTCACCGACAATTGTGCCGGCGCGACACGGGAGATACTTGTCTTTGGTAACGAGGATGATGAAACCAACACGGGCGACGGCAACTTCTCGCCCGATGCCAACAACATCGACATCGGCACACTTCGTTTGCGCGCTGAGCGTATCGGCGGTGGAAATGGCCGGGTCTACTTGATCGTTGTTAAAGTCACCGACGCCGCAGGCAACGTGTCGGTCACAGTGGCCACGGTGGTTGTGCCGAAGAGCAATAGCAAGTCAGCCGGCGACGCGGTTAACGCACAGGCAGCGGCAGCAGCAACATATGCTCTGTCGCACGGCGGTGCGCCACCGCCAGGCTACTTCGTAATTGGGGATGGGCCAATTATCGGTCCCAAGCAATAGCCATCCTGTTGGCAAATTAGAAAGGGGCACGGGAATTCGTTCCGTGCCCTTTCTTTCTGGCGCAATGGCCCTGCCACGCCGCTGCGCGGCAAGTCTCGGACTTGCCCGGAAGGTCTCTCTAAAATCAATGGCGGTCTACAACCGCTAGCTCTGACACATCAGAATAGGGCTTTGCGGCGCGACTCGCCTTGCGATTCAGCTGACGATCTGAGGTCCCACGAGTCCGCGGAGCGGACGTCAGCATAAAGCCTGGGGCGTCAGCCCCAGGATCACGTGGCAAGATTGAACCAGGCTCGCTGAGCGGGCGGCAGCGGATTGATGTCGATTGACGTCAAGCGCGACAGCTATCGCCCGCCACTCCGATGTGCGGCAAATCTCCGACTTGCCGCACGGAATAGCTCTGCTTCAAAAGTCGGCGAAGCCGACGAATGATAATAGCCCACCGATTCATCGGTGGGGATTGAGGTGGAGACATACAGGCAGTCCGTGAAACGACGGCTGAGCAACGTGTCAGAACCCGGAGCGGTCGCGACGGGATCACCCACTATCAGTGATCGGGTGATCGGTTTGTCGTCCGTTTGGCATGACGTTTTGTAGACCACCAACAGCCGTCGAACGGTGGAGTTCACGCGGCCGCGCGAATCAAAGCACCCTCCGCCGGATCATTCTAGTTGCGAAACACGCTCCCGCCGCTCGCGTCCAATGACTTGTCACCCTCAGTTGAGTTGGGCAAGAACCAGCGACACAGTACTTATAACTTTGACTTCAGGAATTTCACCAGGTCCTCCATGTCAGTCGCGTCTTTGGGAAACCCCATGTAGTCCGTTGCAAACTGTCTAATCTCTCCCGCCTGAGCCGTCCCATTTGGTAATGTTCCTCGGTGCAGAACAGCTTCGAGTAAATACTCAACTGCAGTTTTGTCGCGGAAGTGAACCAATTGGAATGCAGCTTGAAGTCGCGCGAAAGGAGAGTTTGCTTGCGCCACCGCCTTTCGCAAATATGGTACTGCCGCTGCTCCATAGCTATTCCGAAACACGTAAGGCAGACTCGCAGCCTCCCTGCCGCCCTGAAGCATGAACGGCAGCAAATCATCCATGTCTTTCTGGTCTTTGTGCCAGCCCAAACAAATCAACGCTTGCTCGGCAACACCGGGATTTCGGGCGAGCTGCAATAGCGCCCCTTTGGCAGCGGGCGAAGGAGATACTCCGAGATATAACGCAAGGTTTCTTAGGAGCGAATCGTCCTTCGTTAAGAGGAGCCGATCTACTTTCGCATAGACCACCGCGTCCAGGTCACCGAAGAAACCTGACTGCTCTTTCTCCCATGCCTGCTCGTTGTATCCGAGGCCACCCATCGGATGAAAAGCGCGCAGGCGATAAAGAATATCCAGGGCTGCGCTTGTTTTCGATGTGTCGAGAGGATCGATGTAAGGTTCAGTTGCCTTAACCAACTGCTGGCGTTTGGGCCAGAAGAGATCGATCGACCGCGATATGAACGACGCTGTCTCCGCACTCGGGCCTGTTTCTGATATCTGAGAAAGTGTGAGGTTAACCACCTTGGCGGTGAAGCGATCATCCGATTGCTGCCATGGTCTTACTACGGGAGTGATGTTAGTCAGAAGGGCGGCCGTTAGGAAAAGCGCGTAAAGATTAACCAGCATTTCCGCTCTACCTCCGGGTTATGACATGTCGCCCAACGGTTGACCGGGCGGCGCGAATCAACGCAACCTTCGCCGAACCAGGTTTGATGCGAAACACGCTCCCGCCGCTCCGGTCCAACAACGAGTTGTTGGCCGCCGCTGTGAACGGTCAAGAACATTTTGGTACACCCATCCGTTTGAGGAAGGGCTGCCAGTTGCCGGGATATCCGTGTTCAGTACGCAATGACGTTTCCAGTACCGACGATACCGAACAACAACAATGACGAGACTAGCTGTCGCATGTCACCAATTCGAGAAGGCGGCCAACGTTTGAATTGACGAGGGCGAGCGCCAACACGAAACAAGAAAGTCAACAAAGCTAGCTGGAAACCAGGCTATCGAGCCTCGCATTCAACGATTGGTCGACGGCGGGTATTCAAAGCAACCGCGTTAACCGCCATGTTCTATTGCTGTCCGGCGATACCAGCATCGCGCATCCTCAAGAACTCTACGGATGAAAGCGTCCTTTCCCTGCATGTAGCCAATGTTGTCGTGGCGATAACTGCGCGCGAGGTCCTGCTTCAACGCTCCATACTCCGCCGCACGACTCGGGTGTGCCCGGAGATAGTCGCGAAACGCAAGCTTGTCGTCGATCTCCGAATGGCCCACCGCGCAGGCGTGCACATGATGCGTGTGCGTCCCGTCGATATCCTTGCTGAAGTAGAAGCGTCCAGGCGTGCCGGGAATCTCGGCATCCAGACACTCACCGCGGACGCGATAGCCAAGGCCTTCCATGGCAACGCTGAAGCGACCAACGGTCGCGGTTTCGCGCAGTACCACGAGAACATCGATAACGGGCTTGGCCGGCAGACCGGGGATCGACGTACTACCGACATGATGGATTGCCACTAGGGCGTCGCCGAACACGGTTCCGAGCGTGCGCGCCTCACGTGCGTAGGCATTGACCCAGACTGCTTCATCGTGCGCTACCACTTCGATAATTCGGCTCATGGTGATGACGGCGAACGTTGACCGGGCCATCGCCCGCTAACACGAAAGATAATAGAACCGGATCACTTTGACGAGAAGCTCGCTGGCGGTGGCTCCGGTCCCACGATGGTTTGTTCGGCGTTAGACTATAACAACTCGGTTCGTTCGCCTGGGCGGCCTAAGTGCAAGTCGTCTTCACACCAGGATTCCACGATTTTCCACGCGCGGTGCAACTCCCGGGACAGCTCGGCAGTTGGAACGTCTCTTCTGGTATCGCCGTGTTTCATATATCGACCATCACGTTTGTCAATGGAAGCTACAATCGACACCCGATAGTTACCGGTTTGATCATAGTCAGACATGGGTAGAACCCATATCGCTTTATCTACTCCGTTGTTCCAACGCAGAAATCGGTTTGCATCGTGATAGTTCTTTTCGAGCTTAAGCCTCGTAAGGCTCGCGAATTCTTCCAGGATAGGATCAATCCGAACATATGGCGCCTCTATCCGTTGCCATTCTTCGAGTGTGCCTTGAAAACCGTTTGGCATCGCCTTCTTCACCAAAATAACGCCGAACGTTTGAGTTCACGCGGCCGCGCGATAGGGGCCATGTTGAACTAATAAAGCTTCAGGCGAAACACGCTTCCGCGGCTCGCGTGCAACGATTTGTTGAGTGGCATTGCATAGAAAGCGATTCATTTCCGCAGGGTCATAAGAGTTTTAACGTTGATAAGAATCTTGGTGACATGGTGGCCGGTTTCTTGATGAAATAACGAACCAGAAACCCGAAACCGAGCGCGCCTGTGCACGAAAGTACGATACTTTTTGTAGAACGAACCGTCCATGAAAACGAGTTGCAGCTCGCGGACGTTGGCGACGCGAGTATTGTCGAAGTCGTCACCCTCGACGCAAATCGGTTTGTTAAGCCGGAAGATCCAATAACGCATTCGTTCGTCACCTCGCCGAATGCTTTCGTAGTTTGGCGGACCGGGAAAGTCCTTTGGGTAAATTGTGCCTTTGAGAGTAACTACGGCCGGGCGGCATCTCAGACACTGCGAATGTGCCGCGCTCGACGAGATGACGATCAAAGCCAGGAGCAATAATGAGCGCATGAGTTATGCCGCCGAACGTTTGAGTTCAGGTGGCGCGGGCGGTTGCGCGCAACCCGCGCTCACCTGCAACGAATTGTTATGCGCGCGCAGCCGGAATCAGCTGGTACTTGAACAATATGTTCCCGATGTCGCGCCTTCGCTCCAGCACAGTCTTGTACACCCAGGTGTAATGATCACTTGACCAAAAATCCATCACTTGCTTGGCTCTTAGCTCTCCGAGTAATTCTCTGTCGGCGCGATACTCCAGGTAGTTGACGAGCAGATGTAGATAGGTGGATTCCTCATCACCCGCTCCGTCAGGAAGGCCGGCCGGCACTTTTGGAAATAGTGCCCGTAGGTCTTTCATAGCTTCCTTTGTCTCTTTATCTTTTTGCACTAAGAACCAGTGAAGTTGTTCATGGACGAAAGTTGAGAGGAGTAAATCATCGTCCTTTAGATACCGCGTATTCAAAGTGAGAGTTGGGTGACTGTGGGGGATCGCCTTTTCATCAATCAGAATTGACTTGGTGAATATCCACATCGACAGGTCATAAGTCTTAACGAGTCTTTGTAACTGATCTCTCGTCTGACTTTCCTGTCGACTGCTATTCTTAAGGGAAATCTCAATTTTATCTTGAGCGTATGACGTGATAGCCAGGAGTAAGATGATGAGTGTTAGCAAGACTGGCTTCTTCATTTTGTCCGCACTCAGTATGATTCTGACCGCAAGCGCATAACGCCCGGCATCAGCGGCGCGCCCCAACTGCGGCGAGCGCCAAGTCTCGCATGAGACGAACGCTTATTGCGCGTCCGCTGCATGCCATTGTTGGGCATCGCCCAGGGTCGAAACATATACTCGGTTATAATTGGTTGTTCGATTCTTCAAACGCTCTCTTCCTTTTTTGTTAAGACAATTTTGTATGTGCGCCGGCAGTTGCTGAGAAAGGGGCCCACGTAGTAGACAGTCACATAACGGGGCGCGGAAATTTCCAGCAAGAAGAGATGCGGATAACGTTCCAGAGTGCAAAACCCTGATTTCTTTTCGCTCTTCTCTGCACCCCGATGAGTTTTTACAGAAGTTGCACCATCTTGAAGCTTTAGCGGATTGCCGCAAAAGTCTTCGGCCCTATCCATTGGTACGCTTTGTTTAATTATTTCTTCGGCATCTCGCGCAGGGATTTTGACGGCTGGGCTATTCTCCGGTGAGCTAAGGGCAGGGTTATTCCATGGATAGCCCGCTATCCATGAGTCACCCAATAATTTCCTGTATTCCTCACTGTAGTCGTCATAGGGCGCTTGAGCCACTAACTCGATTGTCACACCCGGAACACGGTTGCCTTCGGGGTCTGAAATTGAGATGTCGGCAAAAGAATTGCCGCACGCCTGAGCTTGTGCATTTGAAGCAGCGAGCATCGCCATTAAGAGGAAAGAGGCTGATGCCGCCACCACTCGCGTGATTATCATGATTAACCTCCTGAGCGCTTGAACATCATTAGAAACCGTTAATCTAAAGATGGATGCCCAACGTCGGAGTTGACCCGGGCGGGCGGCGCATCACCACCCAACTTTCGCCGCATCACGCTTGATGCGAAACACGCTCCCGCCGCTCCGGTTCAGCGATGGTTTGTTAGATGCGGTCTTAGGATAAAGATTCCTCCCTCTCTATTCTCTTGTTCAGGAACGGAGAAAAATGATTTTTATATCTCTTTTGAAGATCCGGCAGCCTCCAATCTTTGCCCATAATGCTCTTTCGACAGAGCGGAGAGCCGCACTTACATTCCCAAGCTGCCTTGTAATCCTCGTCAGCTTCCCAAACCACATAATCGGCCGTTAACTCTTCACCGGTTTCAATGTCTCTCCTCGCCATCAAGGTAGCTTCATCTTTCATCCAGAGGTTCGGGTCACAGGAATGATTCGTGTAGTCTGCCGCATAATCTTCATCATCAGGAGGGCCGCCCAACCATAGATTCTCAGCGATTGCCGCGAGAGTACCTTTTCTGAATCTGCCGGCCGTAATATCTTCTTCCGATAGCACGACGCCGCCCCAAACAATGACAATTTCACCTTCCTTAATCGGTTCACGGGCAAACATGCCCTTGCCACCGATAGGCGAAGGTCGAATTTCGATGCGCGGGTCAATCCATGATTGAAGCTCGTATTGGCTATCTGGCACGTTCGCGTACTCCTTCATTCATTTCAGGCGCGAGCCAATCTAACGGTCGAGCTTACGCGGCGGCGCGAATCGAACCACCCTTCGCCGCACCAGGTTGGTCGAGAAACACGCTCCCGCCGCTCGCGTCCAACGATTTTGAGTTGGATGGCGGTTGTGGAGTTCACGTCAGACACCCTTCGAAGGTTAGTCTGCGCGGAAGGCGACGCGGAACCCCACATCCATGTCGCGGCTCGGCGGTGCGCCCGAGAACCGAAGGGCGGAGCTGCTGATCTGCGGAACGCGCTTTCCCCAACCGCCGCCCCGCATAACACGAACTCTATTCTCTTCATTTCTCACGGGATCTTTAGCACTCAGGTCCCCGTAGGGTCCCAGCCAGTCTTGACACCACTCCCACACGTTGCCCAGCATGTCGTGGAGTCCGAGCCGGTTTGGCAGGAATTGTCCGACTGGTGCCGTGAACACATAGCCGTCCTCCGCGATGGTGGTCTGCCAGTCCGGAAACTTTTTTTTCGCCGTTCCGTCGGCAACGTTGCCCACCTTGACCAGGGTCTCTGGAGACTCGCCGCTGTAAAACCGCTTTGCCGAACCAGCACGAGCGGCGTACTCCCACTCTGCCTCCGTCGGCAATCGGATCGGCCTCTTGCTCCGCTGAGCCAGCCAACGGCAAAAGGCGTCTGCGTCATTCCAAGTCACATTTACCACCGGATGTTCTTCCGTTTGCGCAAACCCGGTGGATCTCCAGCTATACTTTGGCTTGCGGCCTTCAATCTTCTTCGTATCCTCGTCGTAGCCCCAGGCGCCCGTGCCGTCCGTCTCCGGTTCGGTGCGGTGGCCAGTCTCGTTCACAAACGCCCGGAATTGGCCGCGCGTCACCTCGTACCTACCCAGATAAAAGTCCTGCGTGAGCTCGACAGTATGCTGTCCCTCGTCCACGCGACGGTCCTTCTCGCCCGCCGGCGAGCCCATGAGGAAAGTGCCTGCTGGAACCCGGACGAACTCCATCTTAACGCCATCGCCAAGATCCAGCACGAGCACTCGGCGTCGGCCGCGCCCTATCTTTCCGTCCTGATAATACTCGAAGGTCTCTTTTCTCTCGTCGTGGGTTGAGGCGCCTGGTACCGGCCCCGCTAAAGGCCAAATTGCCAGCCATATCACCACCAATCCCAGACCTACGCTCGGTGTCAAAAACGATGTGGTTTTCATTTACAAACAGCTCCAACGTTGAGTTGACTGGGCCGCCGCCTGATTACACGCGCCCCTGATAGAACCGGATCAGTTTGATGAGAAGCTCGCTGCCGGTGGCTCCGGGGCAACGATTTGCTATGCGGCGACCGCTAATCGAGTTGTTCGAACCATCGTTGTTTGTTCTTAGTGTTGCTCGCTTTTTATCGCCAGGGGTCTTTGTGCGCTGGTTGGGTCAGGCTTGCCGATCTCTTCCAATTGCTCGACCCTCTTGTGGTCATTGGCAGCGCGTGCCTTGGCAGAAGAAAATCGAACTGCACTTGAATATTGGTGCGCCAACTTCCTACCTGTCCCGTCCCCAAATAGGCGACAAATAATTCCGGGCGTCGTTGAACTATTCCGACAGCCAAAGACTCGTGACCATCAGTAACAAACTATGCTTCTTTATTTGGGAAGACATCGCTTGTTTCATCCTGCTATGACCTTTGGAGTGTCAGACGAGCGGTAAACTTCAGTGCTTGGTGCCTTCCGCAAAGCATTAGTTCACCTAACATCTATTGACGCGCAGTTAGCTGCAAGTGTTAGCACGATGTGCCAACGCTGATGGTGAGTTCTGAGAAAGCATAACGGCGGAGTTGACGCGGCGGCGCGAATCAAAGCACCCTCCGCCGCACCAGGTTAGATGAGAAACACGCCCCCGCCGCTCGCGTCCAACGATTTGTTGGACCGATTCTCCGCCTAGGCGAGAGCCATAGGGCTCGTTTCAATTTCCGCGACGACCAGACCGGTTTCGAAATGCTTCGCTGTTTGCAGAACTGTCCCGTCGCTATCGACGATACCGGACGACCCATACGACACCAGGCCGTTGGCTCGACCGGCGACGTCGGCGCGAATCACAGATACGCGGTTTTCTTTGGCCCGTGCGATGTCCGTCTCGCGGGCTTGTTCAGCGATTCCGACTCCGCCCTTCGACGGAGACAGGCCGTTGTTCGTCGGCACGAACAGCACGGTCGCGCCACAATCCGCCATGGCCCGTGCCGGCTCGCGATAAGTAGAGTCGCGACATACTACGATTCCGAACGTCAGGTCGTTGGCTTTGAAAACGGGCGTGTCGTGACCAGATTCGTAGATCGACCTGTTGATCGCTGGGTGGAGCTTGCGATACACGCCAGTGACGCTCCCTTTGTAAAGGACTGCCGCTGAGTTGAAGAGCCGACCGTCGTCGATTTCGGTGAACCCGAGAATCGTCGTGACTGTTTCGCTCGCAATCGGCCCCAACGCTTGCTGAAGCTGCCCTCTCCGCACGTCGATCGCGATCTCGAAAGGTCGGCTCGCGTAGTCGGCCAGGCCGCCAAGCACGCCCTCAGGGCAACAGAGGAATTCCACGCCGATTGACTCGCATGCTCTGACCTGAATAGCAATCAAATCGATGGCCTCCGCCGACCCGGTCGGAAGAAGCGGAGCTTGATACGCAGCAACCTTCGTCATGTCTTACTGTTGTGAATCGGTCTAACGATTGAGACCGGGCGGCGCGACTTCACAAAAGCAACGCCGGATCACGAATGATACGAGGGACGCTTCCGCCGCTCCGGTTCAACGATTTGATAATGTGGCAACTCGCTACGCCTCCAAGTCGTTCCGTCGGAAAAAGTCACTGACCAAACAGTGACCTGGTAAGTCTTTAGCGGACCGACCGGTTTTCCGCCAGCCGCAGTGATGACGCCGCTACCAATGAAGCCGATTTGCGTCTGATGCGGATAAAGAACAAGTCCCATGGTAGTAACGCCAGTACCTTCGTCGACGAGTTCGTCGTAGGTTTCGATCGCACGGACTTCAAATTGGCTGATAGGTGAAGAGCCGACGTTTTCAACGACAAATTGCACACTCGCAGTCTGTGGTTTGTCACAACCCGCGTCCCCGATGGTGATTCGGAGCGGCGCGTCAGGTTGCGGTTCCGCAGACACGACGCCCTCGCGACAGGGCGGTCCTAACACTAGTTTTGCTTCTTGCCCATGCGAACGGTGAAAGGCTAACCAGCTTCTCGCGGCAACGCAATTTACCGTGAGCACTGACGTGCCGATCAGCAAGAACATGGTGAATCTTTTCATGTTGTACGAACTTCGCGGACTGAGAATAGTTGCCACATATCGGTGGAGACAAGTCGACCGGGCTACCGCCCGCCAACTCGAAAAATAATAGAACCGGATCAGTCTGATGAGAAGCTCGCTGGCGGTGGCTCCGGTCCAACGTCGTTTGGCAGAACCTCGTCTATGGTTGACGGAAGATTCCAAAACGAGTTGCGATTCAGCAACGTGAGCAGATCGTGCCATTCAGCGACGGTGAGCGCGCGAGCATTCGTATCTTTGACGCAGCCATTGCGCCAGTCCCGACCGTCGAGTTGCTTCCCGCGCATGAAGTAACGATCGCCGGTACGCCACACGCGCACCATTACGGGCTCGTGAAATGATGGAATCCAAGTAAGGCCATACGCTTCGTCGATGCAAGCGGGCATCGCGTAAACCGGCAGTTCTTCGAAGCTGCCGTAGAGCTTCGGTTCTTCGGTCGGTTTGATCTGTTTGGCAACGAGAGTCGCGTCAAAAACAGGTTCGCACTCAGTTGCCTGATTGTTTGTTGGGTTACGGGCGCGATGGCAACCGACGCAGAGACTAATCGTGAGCAGCAGAGACAGGGAGATGGGTTTCACACGTGATTAGACGCAACGCGGGTTAGTGAAGTTCCGCCCAACGGTGGAGTTGACCGGGCCACGGCGCTACTGCGCAGCTTAGCCGGATCACGCTTGATGCGAAACACGCTTCCCGTGGCTCCGGTCCAACGATTTGTTCGACGGCGCGATCAAGCCAAGAGCGTTGCCGCTTAACGTGGCACGACCACAAAACTGAGAAGATCAGGACCTGGCTGTCCATGTGGAAACTTATTCTTCATAACCAGCACGGGTATAGTGTCGCCAACCTGATAGTTTGTCTTAATTAGAGGATCTCGCACAACAACTTCTTGGTCCTTCCAGTTCACCAGATACTCCCGGAAAACAGCCTCACCATCATGAGCGGAAAAGACTCTTAGAACCTTCAGTTGCTCTCGCCAGTGGTCTTGCGGTGGTAACGGGCTAGCTCCGCTCCAGCCCATATTACAGACGATGATCGTTATGGCAATTACCAGAAGCAGTTTCTTTGTCATCGTGTTTCTCCTTAGAAGTGTGAATCGATTCGCTTATGACACGCTGAGACAAGAAAGGTGTTCCCAAATGAGTGAGACGTCGAACAGAATATTATGCGAACCAAGTTCGCATAAGGCTCTTATAGCGCGTCTTGTGCGTTATGCGAAGTGCCCGATGAACATTGGAGGGGCAACGCCTCGACGACGTTGCCGCTCTCCGTCCGGTTGCCGAAGTCATGCATGTCGGCAGTCGCACCAGTCAAAGCAAAGCACCGCTACGCCTTCTTTACCGGCGCATCCTTTGAAGCCTTTACGCGATCGATATCTTTGAGACATTCCTGCTCGCTCTTATAGCCTTCGCCGCTGTCGGCGATGATGCGACCTTTGGCGGCTTTCAAATGCCAACGCCATTCGCCTTTGTCGTCTTTGTAGATGTGGAATTTCCTTCTGTGCTTTTTCTGGCCCGCTGAAGTGGACGACGGAATTGGCTGAAAGATCTTCCTTTCTGTCGCCCACTTCGCGGGCTTCGGTTATTTTTTCTGATTGGTACGTGGGGGTTCGCTTCGCTCCACCCCAGGCTTTACGCTGACGCGCGGTTAAGGACTAGCGGTGGGGTTGAAGGTGGCACGTGCATCTTGCGCGTGATTTACGTTTGGGACGCCCGTGCCACTTCGGGAAACTACACCCCTACAGAGTCTGTCGGAAAACCAAACTCTGTGGTTCTCTGTGCGATCTCGGTGCCTCTGTGGTTGATTTCTCTGAGTAATTTCACCACAGAGGCACGGAGATTCCACAGAGTTACACAGAGAAAATCCTTTTTCCGA
>Ga0105243_10002648_pt1 | contig 14867 bp, 23 predicted proteins | sample KBSM34metaG_FD_81525 | JGI IMG/M metagenome (GOLD analysis project Ga0105243, IMG submission 81525) | Miscanthus rhizosphere microbial communities from Kellogg Biological Station, Michigan, USA - KBS M3-4 metaG | ecosystem: Host-associated > Plants > Roots > Rhizosphere > Soil | place...
ATGTTGATCTGGTTCGACGAGCCGAGCGACTTGCTGAGGACGTCGTGGATGCCGGCGCACTCGAGCACCGCGCGCACCGGCCCACCTGCAATCACACCGGTACCGGGAGAGGCGGGGCGCAGCAGCACGACGCCGGCCGCCTTCTCGCCCTGCACCGGGTGCGGGATGGTGCCCTGGCTCCGGGGGACGCGGAAGAAGCTCTTCTTCGCCTCCTCGACGCCCTTGGCGATCGCCGCGGGCACCTCCTTGGCCTTGCCGTAGCCGACGCCGACCATGCCGTCACCGTCGCCCACGATCACCAGGGCGGTGAAGCTGAAGCGACGACCACCCTTGACGACCTTGGCGACCCGGTTGATCGCGACGACGCGCTCGATGTAGGCGGTCTTGTCGGCCTGCTGGCCGCGACGGTCGTCGCGTCCACCACGGCCACCACCGGCGCGCTGTCCGCGCTGGGATCCGCTCATCAGATCTCTCCCTTGAATGTCATGTGTGCACCGTTCGACGCCATCAGAACGTCAGCCCGCCTTCGCGGGCGCCGTCAGCGAGTGCTGCGACGCGGCCGTGGTACTTGTTGCCGGCGCGGTCGAAGACCACGCCGTCGACACCGGCGGCCTTGGCCCGCTCGGCGACGAGCTCGCCGACGCGCTTGGCCTTGGCGGTCTTGTCACCGTCGAGCGAGCGCAGGTCGGCCTCCATGGAGGACGCCGACGCGAGCGTCTTGCCGACCAGGTCGTCGACGACCTGAACGGTAATGTGCTTCGTGGTGCGCGTGACCACGAGTCGCGGCCGCTCGGACGTGCCTGCGACCTTCTTGCGACCCCGGATCTGGCGCCGCATCCGCGACGATGCGCGGTCGCTCGTGTGCTTGTGGGCCTTGAGTGCGATGGCCATCACTTACCCGCCTTTCCGACCTTGCGGCGGACGTGCTCGCCCGCGTAGCGAACGCCCTTGCCCTTGTAGGGCTCGGGCTTGCGCAGCTTGCGAATGTTGGCAGCGACCTCGCCGACGAGCTGCTTGTCGATGCCCTGGACGCCGAGCCTGGTGGGCCCGTCGACGGTGAAGGTGATCCCGTCGGGGGCGTTGAACGTGATCGAGTGCGAGTAGCCGAGCTGGAACTCGAGCTGGGTCGGACCCTTGGACAGGACGCGGTAGCCCACGCCCACGATCTCGAGCTTCTTCTCGTAGCCGTCGGTCACCCCGGTCACCATGTTGGCGATGAGGGTGCGGGTCAGGCCGTGCAGCGAGCGGCTGTTGCGCTCGTCGTCCGGACGCTTCACCTCGAGCGCGCCGTCGTCGGCACGGTCGACGGTGATCGGCGCCGCGACGGTGTGCGAGAGCGTGCCCTTGGGACCCTTGACGGTGACCGTGCTCGACTCGACGGTGACGTCGACGCCCGACGGGACCACTACCGGAAGCTTGCCAATACGCGACATTGCGTGTCTCCTCCTGGTCCTGGTCTCACCAGACGTAGGCGAGGACTTCCCCACCCACGCCCTTCGAGTTCGCCTGACGGTCGGTGAGCAGCCCCTGGCTGGTCGAGATGATCGCGACGCCGAGGCCGCCGAGCACCTTGGGCAGGCCGGTGCTCTTGGCGTAGACACGGAGACCGGGCTTGCTGATCCTGCGGACTCCGGCGATCGAACGCTCGCGGTTGCGGCCGTACTTCAGCGTGACGACGAGGGTCTTGCCCACGGCGGGGCCGCCGTCGGCGTCGACGTTGTCCACGACCTTCCAGGAGGTGATGTAGCCCTCCTGCTGGAGGATCTCGGCGACGCCGGCCTTCAGCTTGCTGTACGGCATGTTCACGGCGTCGTGGTACGCCTGGTTGGCATTGCGCAGACGCGTCAGCATGTCTGCGATCGGGTCGGTCATGGTCATGGCCTCATCGGCCCTTTCTCGTTGTGGTTTCCGGCATCACGCCGGACCTGCAGCGTTCGATGATGAAAGATGGGGTGTTACCAGGAGCTCTTGGTCACGCCGGGCAGCTCGCCGCGGTGGGCCATCTCCCGCAGGCAGATCCGGCACAGGCCGAACTTGCGGTAGACCGCCTTGGGACGGCCGCAGCGCTGGCAGCGTGTGTAGCCGCGGACCTTGAACTTCGGCTTGCGAGCCGCCTTGACCTTCAGGCCGGTCTTCGCCATGTCAGTTGCCTTCCTTGAAGGGGAAGCCGAGCTGCTTGAGCAGCGCGCGGCCCTCGTCGTCGTTCGTGGCCGTGGTCACGACCGTGATGTCCATGCCCCGCGAGCGGTCGATCCGGTCCTGGTCGATCTCGTGGAACATGACCTGCTCGGTCAGGCCGAACGTGTAGTTGCCACGGCCGTCGAACTGCCGGTCGGAGAGACCGCGGAAGTCGCGGATCCGGGGCAGCGCCAGCGACAGCAGCCGGTCGAGGAACTCCCACATCCGGTCACCGCGCAGCGTGACGTGCGCCCCGATCGGCATGCCCTCGCGCAGCTTGAACTGCGCGATGGACTTGCGGGCCTTGGTGACCTGCGGCTTCTGGCCGGTGATCGCCGTGAGGTCGGTGACCGCGCCCTCGATCAGCTTGGAGTCGCGGGCCGCCTCGCCGACGCCCATGTTGACCACGATCTTGGTCAGACCGGGCACCTGCATGACGTTGGCGTACTCGAACTGGTCGCGCAGCGCGGGGAGGATCTCCTCGCGGTAGCGGGTCTTGAGGCGGGGGGTCACCCGCTCGACAGTGGTCTCGGTCATCAGATCTCTTCACCCGTCTTGCGCGCGATGCGCGTGCTGCGCTGCGCGTCGTACGTCGAGCCGTCGGCGCGACGCTTGGTCACCTTGTCGCGGCGGAAGCCGATCCGCGTCGTGCCCTTGCCGGACACGAGCATCACGTTGGAGATGTGGATGGCCGCCTCGGTGGTCACGATGCCGCCGGTCTTGCCGGCACGTCCGCCCTGGTCGACGGTCTTCGTGTGCTTCTTGACCCGGTTGACGCCCTCGACGATGACGCGGTCCTCCTCGCGGAGAACGGCGATCACCCTGCCCTCGACGCCCTTGTCCTTGCCGGCGATCACCTTGACGGTGTCACCCTTCTTGATGTTCACGCTCATCAGAGCACCTCCGGCGCCAGCGAAATGATCCTCATGAACCTCTTCTCGCGCAGCTCGCGGCCCACGGGGCCGAAGATGCGGGTGCCTCGCGGCTCGCCGTCGCTCTTGAGGATCACGGCGGCGTTCTCGTCGAAGCGGATGTAGGAACCGTCCGGACGACGGCGCTCCTTGACGGTGCGCACGATCACGGCCTTGACGACGTCGCCCTTCTTGACGTTGCCACCGGGGATCGCGTCCTTGACGGTGGCGACGATGACGTCACCGATACCGGCGTAGCGCCGACCCGAGCCGCCGAGCACACGGATGCAGAGGATCTCCTTCGCACCGGTGTTGTCGGCGACCTTGAGTCGCGACTCCTGCTGGATCATTGCTGTTTCTCCTTGTCGCCCCGGTTCTCACGCGGTGTGAGCCTGGGGGAACGTGCCTTGTCCCTGAGGGGACCGGTTACTTGGCCTTCTCGAGGATCTCCACCACGCGCCAGCGCTTGGTGGCGCTGAGCGGGCGGGTCTCCAGGATCAGGACGCGGTCGCCGACGCCACACGAGTTCTGCTCGTCGTGGGCCTTGAGCTTCGACGTACGACGCATGACCTTGCCGTAGAGGGCGTGCTTGACACGGTCCTCGACGGAGACGACCACGGTCTTGTCCATCTTGTCGCTCACGACCACGCCCTCACGGGCCTTGCGGGGCCTGCGTGCGGCGATCTCGGCCGTGGTCTCGGCCGTGGTCTCGGCCGGGGCCTCGGTGGTGTTCTCGCTCATGCCTTCTCCTTAGCGGCACCCGGGGTGGTCCGGATGCCGAGCTCGCGCTCGCGCACCACGGTGTAGATCCGGGCGATGTCCTTCTTGACCAGGCGGAGCCGGCCGTGGCTCTCGAGCTGGCCGGTGGCGGCCTGGAAGCGCAGGTTGAACAGCTCTTCCTTGGACTCGCGCAGCTTGGTCTCGAGGTCGACGTCGGTGAGCTCGTCGAGCTCACCAGCCAGGTTGCTGCTGGCCATCAGAATTCACCTGCCTCACGGCTCACGAACCGGCACTTCATCGGAAGCTTGTGCATCGCGCGACGCATCGCCTCCCGGGCGATGTCGTCGGGCACGCCGGACAGCTCGAACATGATCCGGCCCGGCTTGACGTTGGCGACCCACCACTCGGGCGAGCCCTTGCCGGATCCCATGCGGGTCTCGGCGGGCTTCTTGGTCAGCGGGCGGTCGGGGTAGATGTTGATCCACACCTTGCCGCCGCGCTTGATGTGACGGGTCATCGCGATACGCGCGGACTCGATCTGGCGGTTGGTGACGTAGGCCGGCTCGGCGGCCTGGATCCCGTAGTCGCCGAAGGCAAGCTTCGTGCCGCCCTTGGCGGCACCCGTCCGCCTGGGGTGGTGCTGCTTGCGGTGCTTCACCCTGCGAGGCATCAACATGGCACTCAGCCCTCCTGTCCGGTGGGTGCGGTCTCCGCCGGAGCGGCCTCGGTGGTGGCCGAGGCGGCTGGCGCGGGGGCGTCGGTCTGCGGACGATCGGCGCGGGTCGGCCGGCTGCCACGGGTCGGCCGGTCGCCGCCACGGGCGTCACGCCCGCCACGGCCACGGCCCGGCGCACCGGCGCGCGCGGCCGCCTGGGCCTCGCGCTCGGCGCGGGTGCCCGCGACCTCGCCCTTGTAGATCCAGACCTTCACGCCGATCCGGCCGAAGGTGGTCTTGGCCTCGTAGAAGCCGTAGTCGATGTCGGCGCGGAGCGTGTGCAGGGGCACGCGGCCCTCGCGGTAGAACTCCGAGCGCGACATCTCGGCCCCGTTGAGGCGACCCGAGCACTGGATCCGGATGCCCTTGGCACCCGAGCGCATCGAGGTCTGCATGGCCTTCTTCATGGCACGGCGGAACTGCACACGACCGGCGAGCTGCTCCGCGACACCCTGGGCGACGAGCTGCGCGTCGATCTCGGGCTGCTTGACCTCGAGGATGTTCAGCTGCACCTGCTTGCCGGTGAGCTTCTCGAGCTCGCCGCGGATGCGGTCGGCCTCGGCGCCACGGCGTCCGATCACGATGCCCGGCCGCGCGGTGTGGATGTCCACCCGCACCCGGTCACGGGTGCGCTCGATCTCGACCTTGGAGATACCGGCCCGCTCCATCCCCTTGGACAGGAGCTTGCGGATCGCGACGTCCTCACCGACGTAGGCCTTGTACAGCTTGTCGGCGTACCACCGGCTCTTGTGGTCGGTGGAGATGCCGAGACGGAACCCGTTCGGGTTGATCTTCTGGCCCATCAGGCGTTCCGCCCCTTCTTGGTCTGCGACGTGGTCGTCAGTGCCGCCGGCTCGACGACCAGCGTGATGTGGCTGGTGCGCTTGAGGATCCGGGTGGCCCGACCCTGCGCGCGCGGACGCCACCGCTTCATCGTCGGACCCTGGTCGACCGTCGCCTTGGTGACGACCAGCGTCGCGCGGTCGAGGTCCTCGGTGCCCTCCGCGTTGGCCACGGCCGACTCGAGGACCTTGTACACGGTCTCGCTGGCGGCCTGCGGCGCGAACTGCAGCAGCGCCAGGGCGTCGTCCACCGGCAGGCCGCGGACCATGTCCACGACCCGTCGTGCCTTCATCGGGGTGATCCGGACGAAGCGCGCGGAGGCGAACGCCCCCGGCTGGTCGCCGAGCAGCGAATCGCGACGGGCGCTCGTGCGCCGGCGTTCGGTAACGCTCATTGCTCTCTCTCCTCTGCCACCGCGGTCAGCGGCGGCGGCTCTTCCGGTCGTCCTTGACGTGCCCGCGGTAGGTGCGGGTCGGCGCGAACTCGCCCAGCTTGTGTCCGACCATGGAGTCGGTCACGAACACCGGGACGTGCTTGCGGCCGTCGTGCACGGCGAGCGTGTGGCCGATCATGGCCGGCACGATCATCGAGCGGCGCGACCACGTCTTGATCACGTTGTGGGTCCCGGCGTCGTTCTGCGCGTCCACCTTCTTGATCAGGTGGTCGTCGACGAAGGGGCCCTTCTTCAGGCTGCGAGGCATCTGTCGTTACTTCCTGTTCTTGCCGGACTTGCGGCGGCGGACGATCAGGGCGTCGCTGGCCTTGCGCTTGCGCGTGCGGCCCTCGGGCTTGCCCCAGGGCGAGACCGGATGGCGACCACCGGAGGTCTTGCCCTCACCACCGCCGTGCGGGTGGTCCACCGGGTTCATGACGACACCGCGCACGGTCGGGCGCTTGCCCTTCCAGCGCATCCGGCCGGCCTTGCCCCAGTTGATGTTGGACTGCTCCGCGTTGCCGACCTCGCCGACCGTGGCACGGCAGCGGACGTCGACGTAGCGCATCTCGCCGGACGGCATCCGGAGCTGGGCCCGGGAGCCCTCCTTGGCGACCAGCTGCGCCGAGTTGCCTGCGGAGCGGGCGATCTTCGCGCCGCCACCGGGCCGGAGCTCGATGCAGTGGATGGTCGTGCCGACCGGGATGTTGCGCAGCGGCAGGTTGTTGCCGGGCTTGATGTCGGCGGTGACCCCGGCCTCGATCGCCGTGCCCTGGCCGATGCCGTGGGGCGCGACGATGTAGCGCTTCTCGCCGTCGGCATAGTGCAGCAGCGCGAGGCGCGCAGTGCGGTTGGGGTCGTACTCGATGTGGGCGACCTTCGCCGGGACGCCGTCCTTGTCGTAGCGACGGAAGTCGACCACGCGGTAGGCACGCTTGTGGCCACCGCCCTGGTGCCGGGTGGTGATCCGGCCCTGGTTGTTGCGGCCGCCCTTCTTGGGCAGCGGCCGCACCAGGGACTTCTCCGGCGTGGTGCGCGTGATCTCGACGAAGTCGGCCACGGACGAGCCGCGACGGCCCGGGGTGGTCGGCTTGTACTTACGGATAGCCATGTCTGATTCCTCTCGGCCCGGTCAGGAGACCGGACCCCCGAAGATGTCGATGCGGTGACCCGCGGCGAGGCTGACGATCGCGCGCTTGGTGTTGGCGCGACGCCCGACGCCCGAGCGGGTACGCCGGGTCTTGCCGGACCGGTTCATCGTGTTGACCGAGGTGACCTTGACGTCGAACACCTTCTCGACCGCGATCTTGATCTCGGTCTTGTTGGCGTCGGGGCGCACCAGGAAGGTGTACTTGTTGTTGTCGAGCAGGCCGTAGCTCTTCTCGCTGACGACCGGCGCGATCAGCACGTCGCGGTGGTCCTTGTGCAGGGTGCTCATTCCTGGTCCTCCTCGGCGTCAGAGTCCGGGGTGTACTCCTCGTAGCTGGCATCGGCGGTGGTGGCCGGACCGGTCGCGGAGACGGGCGCCGATCCGCTCACGAACGCCTCGTAGGCACCCTTGGTGAAGACAACGTCGTCGGAAAGCAGCACGTCGTAGGTGTTGAGCTGGTCGACAGCCAGGATGTGCGCGCCTGCGACGTTGCGCAGCGACAGCCAGGTCAGCGCGTCCTCACGCTCGAGGATGATCAGCTGGCGTCGCGTGCCCGACAGGTCGGTGAGGGCCTTGACCGCGGCCTTGGTGGAGGGCTTCGAACCCTCGACCAGCGCCTCGATCACGTGGACACGGCCGGCCCGGGCCCGGTCGGAGAGGGCGCCACGCAGGGCGGCGGCCTTCATCTTCTTGGGGGTGCGCTGGTCGTAGCTGCGCGGCTGCGGTCCGTGGACGGTGCCACCGCCGGCGAACTGCGGCGCCCGGGTCGAGCCCTGACGGGCGCGGCCGGTGCCCTTCTGCTTGTAGGGCTTGCGGCCACCGCCGCGGACCTCGCCGCGGGTCTTGGTGGACGCCGTGCCCTGGCGAGCAGCGGCCTGCTGGGCCACCACGACCTGGTGGATCAGCGGGATGTTGGTCGGCACGTCGAAGATCTCCGCGGGGAGGTCGACGTTGACAGTCTTCACGGCCATCAGGCGGAAGCCTCCTGACGCTTCGCGGCGGAGCGGATGACCACGAGGCCACCCTTGGGTCCGGGGACGGCACCCTTGAGCAGGATCAGGCCCCGCTCGGTGTCGATGCCGTGGACGGTGACGTTCTGGGTGGTGACGGTGTCGGTGCCCATCCGGCCCGCCATCCGCATGCCCTTGAACACGCGGCCGGGCGTGGCGCAGGCGCCGATCGAGCCCGGCTTGCGGTGGTTGCGGTGGGCACCGTGGGAGGCGCCGACGCCGTGGAATCCGTGGCGCTTCATGACTCCGGCGTAGCCCTTGCCCTTGCTGGTGCCGGTCACGTCGACCTCTTCACCCGCGGCGAACAACTCGGGGGCCAGCTCCTGGCCGACGGTGTACTCCGATGCGTCCGCGGTGCGGATCTCGGCGAGATGGCGACGCGGTGTCACACCGGCCTTGGCGAAGTGACCCGCCGAGGGCTTGGTGACCTTGCGGCCGTCGACCTCGCCGTACGCCAGCTGGATCGCGTTGTAGCCGTCGGACGCGGGGGTGCGGACCTGGGTGACCACGTTGGTCTGCGCGGAGACGACGGTCACCGGCACGATCCGGTTGTTCTCGTCCCACGTCTGGGTCATGCCGAGCTTGGTGCCCAGCAGACCCTTCACGTTGCGTTCAAAAGTGCTCATGACTCAGATCTCCTGGACTCAGAGCTTGATCTCGATGTCGACACCGGCCGGCAGGTCGAGTCGCATCAGGGAGTCGACGGTCTTCGGTGTGGGGTCGATGATGTCGATGAGGCGCTTGTGGGTGCGCATCTCGAAGTGCTCGCGGCTGTCCTTGTACTTGTGGGGCGAGCGGATCACGCAGTAGACGTTCTTCTCCGTCGGCAGCGGCACCGGGCCGGCCACCTTCGCGCCCGTCCGGGTCACGGTGTCCACGATCTTCCGCGCCGAGGTGTCGATCACCTCGTGGTCGTAGGCCTTGAGCCTGATGCGGATCTTCTGTCCCGCCATAGGTCCCGTTCGTCCTTTTCTTCATCGCGCACTCGGTCTGTTCCGGACGCTCTGGGTGAGTCCGTCCGCCTGCCCCGACCCGACCTGCAACAGCGACCCCCGAGGTCGGGCGTGTCGTGCCGTTCAGGCGCACGACAGACCGAAACAGATCTGGTCGGTGTTGTGGATGGTCACCCGACCCCGTCCTGCGGGTCGAGCTGAAACGGGATCTCCTGGTGCGGTGCGAGCACACGCGACAAACCCTCAGAGTTCGGGAGAACCTGTTCAGTAGTCAATGTGCCGCACCCCGGCAATCCCGCCGGAGCAACCGGAACAGTTTGGCAGAGATCGGCGCGTGCGCCAAATCTTTGCGCCCCCGCGTGAACGGGGCGCGGGTGCAAGGATGGCAGTGGCTGCCGGCAAGCGCCGGCTCCACACCTTCACCACACTCGTTCCGGGGGGCTGCCGCACAATGACCGACCACGATCCGCCACCTCCCGGCGCGGGGCAGACGCCCCCGGGTGGGCCGCCAGCCGGTCCACCACCGCCGGGCTGGCCGCCTCCCGGCGACGCCCCGGAGTACCGCGTCGGCCACGGGGCGGCACCCGGTGCCGCGGGCGGATCGGCCCTGGCCGGCGGGCTCGGCCGGCAGCCGCCCCAGCGCGGCATTCCGTGGGGGCGCCCGCTGCACAAGCCGGGCACGGTGCCGCTGCGGCCGCTGACCCTCACCGACTTCTTCGACGGCGCGTTCACCACGATCCGTCGCAACCCGCGGGCCACGATCGGCGTCGCCGCCGTGGTCACCGCCAGCTTCATGGTGCTGCCGGCGCTGATCGCGATCGTGCTCGGCATCACCGGTCAGATGGCCGGGCTCGACACCAGCGGTGACTCCTCGCCGTTCGCCGATGCCGGGATCACCACCGCCAACTCGATCGCTTCGATCTTCAGCTTCCTGGCCGGCATCGTGGTCACCGGCCTGGTCACCCCCGTCGTGACCAGGGCCGTGATCGGTGACCGGCTCACCGCGGGCCAGGCCTGGCAGCAGGCCAAGGGCCGCCTGCTCCGGCTGCTCGGTCTCGCCCTGCTGGAGGGTCTGCTCTTCGTCGCCGTGGTCGGCGTGCCGGTCCTGCTGGTGATCCTGTTCGCGGTGGCCTTCTCCGACAGCGCCGCCGGCCTGGTGCTGGCTGTGCTGCTCGGCCTGTTCGTCGTGCTGCTGGCCCTGTGTGCCGCACTGGCGATCCACGTGCGGTGGTTCCAGCTCGCCGCCCCGATCGTGGTGGTCGAGCGCCGGGGCGTCTTCGAGGCCCTGGGCCGAAGCGGCCGGCTGGCCCAGGGCCAGTTCTGGCGGATCCTCGGCGTCTTCCTCCTCGCCTTCCTCGCGACCGTGATCGTCAACCAGGTGATCGCGGTGCCGTTCGCGCTGCTGGGCGCCGGCCTCGCGTTCGGCCTCGACAACGGCGGCGGCACGGTCGGCCTGCTGCTGAGCTCCAACGTCGCCTCCGTGCTCTCCGGCGCGATCATCGGTCCTTTCGCCGGCGCCATCGCGGTGCTGCAGTACGTCGACCAGCGCTTCCGCAAGGAGGGGTTCGACATCGAGCTCGTCAACCACGTCCAGTCCCGTCGGCAGTCCTGATGTCGTTCGTCCTCCTTCCGGGGGCAGCCCTGCGCGGCCCGTTGCATCCCGACGCCGACACCGCCCGCGAGTGGCTCCGTCAGGAGCTGCTGCGGCGCGAGTACCGGCCGAACCTCGTGCAGCGGATGCAGGAATGGTTCCAGGAGCTGCTCGAGAAGGCGCAGGGCGGCGCCGGCAGTCTCGGAGGGCTCGGCGACGCGGTGCTGCTCGGGCTGACGGTGGTCGTCGCGCTGCTCCTCGTGCTCGTGCTCTCGCGGCTGCGGCGCAACGCCGGCGCCGACCGCACCCCCGAGCCGGTGTTCGGCGACGTCCGGCGCACGGCCGCCGAGCACCGCCGGCTGGCACGGGCGGCGTACGACACCGGGGCCTGGGACGACGCCGTCGTCGAGGGCATGCGGGCGCTGGCCGCCGGGCTGGTCGAGCGGCAGCTGGTCGACGACGTGCCCGCCGCGACCGCCCACGAGGTCACCACGCTCGCCGCCCCCCGCTTTGCGTCGTACGCCGACCGGCTCGAGGTGGCCGCCCGGGTCTTCGACGAGACGCGGTACGGCGACCACCGTGCCACCCGCGAGCACGCCGGCGCGATGCTCGACCTCGAGTCCGCGCTCACGGGTGCCAACCCGACCAACGCAAGCGATGCCCGAGATCCGGTGGCGGCGGTCCCCCGATGAGCGGGCCGACGACCGAGGTCCTCCGGCGCAACCGCACCCCGCTCCTCCTCGGCCTCGCGCTGGTCGTCGCGATCGTGGGCCTGGCCGTGTTCAACCGCGACAACGCCCGCTTCGGCGGCAACCTCGACCCCCGCAACCCCGCCCCGACGGGAGCCCAGGCGGTCGCCAAGGTGCTCGACGACCACGGGGTCGACGTCCGCATCGTGCGCAACGAGCGGGCGTTCCGCGACGAAGCGATCGACGAGAACACCACGGTGGTGGTGACCAATCCGGACCAGCTCGGCCGCAGCACGTTCGACGTGGTGCGCTCGCGGGCGCGGTCCGCGGGCGCCGTGGTCGTCGTCGGCGAGACCATGATGCTCGAGGACGCGTTCGGACTGGAGCCGCGCAGCCTCGGCACCGACGACCTGTCCGCCAACTGCGACGAGCCGGTCGCCGACGGGCTGACCATCCGGGCACCGTTCGCCGCCGCGGTGGCCGGCGCGGGCTGCTTCGGCGACGGCGGCGCGGTGGCCCTGCACCGGCCCGCCGCCGACCGGAAGTTCTGGCTGTTCCTGGCCCCGGACGTGCTCAGCAACGACCACGTGACCGAGGCGGACAACGCGGCCCTGTCGCTCCGGCTGCTCGGCCAGCACCCCAAGCTGGTCTGGTACGTCGCCGACCCGACCGACATCTCCGCGGCAGACGGTGTCTCCATCTCCTCGCTCCTCCCCCGCTGGCTCTACCCGGCACTGTGGCTGCTGCTCATCGGCACCCTGGCGGTCCTGCTCTGGCGCGGGCGACGGTTCGGGCCGCTGGTGCGCGAGCCGTTGCCCGTGGTGGTGCGCGCCGCCGAGTCGACGGAGAGCCGCGGCCGGCTCTACCACCGGGCCCGGGACCGCGGCCACGCGGCGACGATCCTGCGGCACGCGACGCGGCGCCGGCTCACCCAGCACCTCGCTCTCGGCTCCGAGGCGCCGGTCCCCGAGATCGTGCACGCCGTGGCCGCCCGCACCGGTCGCCGTACCGACGAGGTCCACGACCTGCTCGCACCCGCCACCGTCGCGAACGACTCCGCGTTGGCCGACCTCGGCCGTCGGCTCCTGCAACTGGAAGACGAGGTACGCCCCCGATGACCGAGACCCTGCACGAGCACGAGCACGACTACGAGCACCGCGCCGGCGAGGCACGCGAAGCGCTCTCCGCCGTCCGGACCGAGGTGGCGAAGGCCGTCGTCGGCCAGGACGCCGCCGTCTCCGGTCTGCTGGTGGCGCTGCTCTCCGGCGGGCACGTGCTGATGGAGGGCGTCCCCGGTGTGGCGAAGACACTGCTGGTGCGCACATTGGCGACGGCGCTGGCGGTGGACACGAAGCGGGTGCAGTTCACGCCCGACCTGATGCCCGGTGACATCACCGGCTCGATGGTGATCGAGGGCGGCGGCGCCGACCTCACCTTCCGGGAGGGCCCGCTCTTCACCAACCTGCTGCTGGCGGACGAGATCAACCGCACGCCCCCGAAGACCCAGTCGGCGCTGCTGGAGGCGATGGAGGAGGGGCAGGTGTCGGCCGACGGCGTCACCCGCCCGCTGCCGACGCCGTTCCTGGTCGCGGCCACGCAGAACCCGGTCGAGTACGAGGGCACCTACCCGCTGCCAGAGGCCCAGCTCGACCGGTTCCTGCTCAAGCTGCAGATGCCGCTGCCGGGCAAGGACGACGAGGTGGCGATCGTGCGCCGGCACGCCGACGGCTTCGACCCGCGCGACATCGCCGGCGCGGGCGTGACCCGGGTGGCGACAGCGGAGCACGTCGCTGCCGGGCGGGCGGCCGTCGGGACGGTGCGGGTCTCGGACGAGATCGCGTCGTACATCGTCGACATCGCGCGCGCCACGCGCACCTCGCCCTCGCTGGGGCTGGGGGTCAGCCCGCGCGGTGCGACCGCGCTGCTGCGCACGTCGCGGGCCTGGGCGTGGCTGTCCGGACGCGACTTCGTGACGCCGGACGACGTGAAGTCGCTGGCGCAGGCGACGCTGGCGCACCGGCTGGCGCTGCGCCCGGAGGCCGAGCTCGAGGGAGTCGCCGTGAACCAGGTGCTGGCGACGGCCCTCGGGTCGGTCACGGTCCCCCGTTGACGGTGCCGCGATCGTGATCACCTGGCGGGTACCGGTGCTGCTGCTGCTCGGCGTCGGCGTGGTCATGGTGCGCCCGCAGGGCAGCACCGTGCTGTTCTGGCTGGCACTGGTGGGAGCCCTGGTGCTGGCCGACCTGCTCCTGGCGCCGACGACCCACCAGCTCTCCGTCGTACGGCGCGCGACCGGGCCAGTGCGGCAGGGCCAGCCGACCGCGACGGTGCTCGCCGTGCGCAACACGGGGAGCCGGGGCTTCGGGGGTGCCCTGCGCGACGCGTGGCAGCCGTCGGCGGGCGCGGTCGGCAACCGGCACCGGCTCCGGCTCACCAGCGGGGGCAGCACCGAGGTCTCGACCACGCTGGTGCCCACGCGGCGCGGCGACCGTCGTACCGACCGCGTCACCGTGCGCAGCCTGGGCCCGCTGGGGCTGGCCGCCCGGCAGGGCACGCTGCAGGCGCCGGGCACGGTGCGCGTGCTGCCGCCGTTCCACTCCCGCAAGCACCTGCCCAGCCGGCTGGCCCGGCTGCGCGAGCTCGACGGGCGGTCTGCGGTGCGGGTGCGCGGGCAGGGCACGGAGTTCGACTCGCTGCGCGAGTACGTGCGCGGCGACGACGTCCGCAGCATCGACTGGCGGGCCAGCGCCCGCTCCAAGGACGTGGTGGTCCGCACCTGGCAGCCCGAACGCGACCGACGGGTGGTGATCGTGCTCGACACCGGGCGCACCTCCGCCGGCCGCGTCGGGGACATCCCGCGCCTGGACTCGGCGATGGACGCCGCGCTGCTGCTGGCCGCGCTCGCGGCGCGGGCCGGCGACCGGATCGACTTCGTCGCCGGCGACCGCACGGTGCGGGCGCGCACCAAGGGCCGCCACGGCAACGAGGTGCTGGCCGCCCTCCAGGACACCATGGTCGAGCTCGAGCCGGTGCTCGCCGAGACGAGCTGGCGCGCACTGGTCGGCGCCCTCGACGGGCTCGGCCGGCACCGCGCCCTGGTGGTGCTGCTCACCCCGCTCGAACCGTCCGCCGTCGAGCAGGGACTGCTGCCGCTGATCGGCCCGCTGACCGCGCGGCACAAGGTGGTCGTGGCGTCGGTGCGCGACCCCGCGCTGGCCCAGATCGCCGCCGCCCGCAGCGACGCCACGGCGACGTACCACGCGGCCGCCGCGGAGCAGGCGATCGCGCACCGCGACCGCACCGCCCGGCTCCTCGCCGCGCTCGGCGTCGACGTCCTCGACGAGGACGCCGACCGGCTTCCGGTGGTCCTCGCCGACCACTACCTGTCGCTGAAGGCGCGCGGGTTGTTGTAGGTGCGGCGGGGGCTTCGGGGTGGTTGCGGGGCTTCGGGGTGGTTGGGGGCCCCGCGGGCCTCGCATTTGCGAAGTTGTGGGGGCCTCGGGTCGGGTGCAGCCCCCCTTAACACCGCATTTGCGCGCTTGCCGGGCCGGACGACCGCGGCGGCCCGGAGATGTCGCATGTGCGGAGTTGTGGGGGCCCGCGGGTCGAGGCGGACCCCGACAACTTCGCAAATGCGGGCTTCCCGGGGGCCAGCTGAGCGCCCCTACCCGACC
>Ga0105243_10002650_pt1 | contig 14865 bp, 16 predicted proteins | sample KBSM34metaG_FD_81525 | JGI IMG/M metagenome (GOLD analysis project Ga0105243, IMG submission 81525) | Miscanthus rhizosphere microbial communities from Kellogg Biological Station, Michigan, USA - KBS M3-4 metaG | ecosystem: Host-associated > Plants > Roots > Rhizosphere > Soil | place...
ACCTCGGCCACGACCTCATCGGGCGTCTTGCGCAGGTTGGCCAGGCTGTGGGCATGGCTGGCCGACAGCGGCACCAGCATCAGGTCGGCCCCGCTGGCAAGGGCGCTTTCGGCACCGCGCAGATTGGGCACCAGCACGGAGACGAACAGGCCCGGCAGCGTTCGGGCATAGGCCACCAGCTCGGCCGTGTCGGCCAGTTGGGGCAGCAGGCGCGCGGGGACGAAGGAGCCGACTTCGATCTCGCGCTGGCCGGCAGCGTAGGCATCGCGTATCCATTCCTTCTTGCGCTCGGTGGACAGCACGGTCTGGATGCTTTGCAGGCCATCGCGCAGGCCGACCTCGCGGATGACGGCGGACTGCGGGGCACGGATGGGTTCTGGCATGGGAAGGTTCGCGTGGGGTGGTTTGTCTTGAATGGCACTTTAGACATTCCCACCAGCGTGCAGAAGCGATAATTTTTCGGCTCAGAGTTTCCCAAATGGAAATCCATAACCACCATGAAAGATCTGGACCTGACCACCCTGCGGCTCTTTGTCGCGGCCTGCGACCTGGGCAACATCGCCCGCGCGGGCGAGCAGCAGCACATCGGCTCATCGGCCATCAGCAAGCGCATGGCGCTGCTGGAAGAGCAGGTGCAGGCCCCGCTGCTGGAGCGCCACCGCCGGGGCGTGGTGCCCACGGCAGCCGGGCTGATGCTGCTGGAGCATGCACGCGCCATGCTGGCCAGCGCCGACCGCGCGGCCCGCGACATGGCGGCCTACCAGCATGGCGTGAAGGGACAGGTGCGGATACTGGCCTCGGTCTCGTCGATTGCCGAGTCGCTGCCCGATGACATTGCGGCCTTTCTGCAAAAGCCCGAGCACGCGCAGATCCGCGTGGACATCGAGGAGCTGACCAGCAGCGAAATCATCCGGTCCATCCGCGAAGGCCTGGCCCTGGTGGGCGTGTGCTGGAACGCGGCCGATCTGGAGGGCCTGCAGACCCTGCCCTACCGCTGCGACACCCTGGCCGTGGCCGTGCCGGCCGGCCACCCGCTGGCCTTGCGCGACAGCTGCAGCTTCAGCGAAACGCTGGATTGCGAGCATGTGGGCCTGCCTGCCTCCACGGCCGTCTACACCATGCTGGCGCGGGCGGCGGCCATCATCGGCCGGCCCATCAATTACCGCGCCGTGGTCAGCTCCTTCGACGCCACGATCCGCTGCGTGCGCGCCGGCCTGGGCGTGGCCATCATGCCCAGGGAGATCCTGGGCATGGCGGGCTCCGGTCAGGGTGTGCAGGGTGTGCAGGGTGTGCAGGGTGTGCAGGGTGTGCAGGGTGTGCAGGGTGTGCACATGGTGCCGCTCACCGATGCCTGGGCGCGGCGGCAGTTCGCCATCTGCTTCAGGGACGGCAGCCGGCTATCGCCTGCGGCGCGCACGCTGGTGGACTATCTGGCCGGGTGCGCCCAGACGGGCTGAGCCGGCCTTGGGAGTTATCACGATTAATTGAAGTTTGCGTGATACATCCGCTACAGGGTCCCTCCAACAATGGGACCCATGAACACCGCCCTCATCACCCCCCAACCGGCACAGCCTCAGGATGGCCAGCGCATCCACCCGCTGTGGCTGCGCCTCACGCATTGGCTCAATGCGCTGGCCGTGGTCATCCTGGTGACCAGCGGCTGGCGCATCTACAACGCGGCGCCGTTCTTTGATTTCAGCTTTCCGGGCTCGATCACGCTGGGCGGCTGGCTGGGCGGGGCGCTGCAATGGCATTTCGCGGCCATGTGGCTGCTGGTGTTCAACGGACTGCTGTACCTGCTGCTCAACATCGCCAGCGGCCGGTGGCTGCGCAAGTTCTTTCCCGTCAGCGTGCAGGGCGTGCGCCAGGACCTGGTGGCCGCCCTCAAGGGCCGGCTCTCGCACGCCGACCCGGCCCGCTACAACCATGTGCAAAAGCTGGCCTACCTGTTCGTGGTGCTGGACCTGGTGGTGATCGTGCTGTCGGGCCTGGTGCTGTGGAAGTCGGTGCAGTTCCCGCTGCTGCGCGAGCTGCTGGGCGGCTATGAATCCGCACGGCGCGTGCACTTCTTCGGCATGTCCGCGCTGGTGGCCTTCGTGGTGGTGCACCTGGCGATGGTCGCCCTGGTGCCCCGGACCTTCCTGACCATGATCCACGGCCGTGCGCCCAAGTCCCCATGAAAATCTTCAAAGCCCCTTCCCTGCCCGGCGTCGATGGCGCGGCCGTGGTGCACGAGGCACGCTCGCTGATCGCCCGCAAGCTGGACCAGCCCGCACGCCGCGCCTTCTTGCAGCGCTCGCTCACGCTGGGCGGCCTGTCCCTGCTCACGGGCTGCAGCCTCAGCGATGACAGCCACGTCGAGGCCGCGCTCAGCCAGGTATCGCGCTTCAACGACCGCATGCAGGGCCTGCTGTTCAGCCCCTCGCGGCTGGCGCCCACCTATTCCGCAGCCGAGATCACGCGCCCCTTCCCTTTCAATGCCTATTACGGAGAGGACGAGGTACGCGAGGTGGACGGGGCCAGCTGGCGCCTGGAGGTGACCGGCATGGTCGCCGACCGCCATGCCTGGACCCTGGCCGAGCTGCGCGCCATGCCGCAGGACGAACAGATCACGCGCCACATCTGCGTGGAAGGCTGGAGCGCCATAGGCCGCTGGGGCGGTGTGCGCTTTGCCGATTTCCTGCGCCACATAGGCGCCGACACCAGTGCCAAGTACGTCGGCTTCAAGTGCGTTGACGACTACTTCACCAGTATCGACATGGCCACGGCCCTGCATCCGCAGACGCTGATGGCATTGACTTACGACGGGCAGCCCCTGCCGCCCAAATATGGCTTTCCGATGAAGCTGCGCATGCCCACCAAGCTGGGCTACAAGAACCCGAAGCACATCCAGGCCATGTTCGTCACCAACACCTACTCCGGCGGCTACTGGGAAGACCAGGGCTACAACTGGTTCGGAGGCAGCTGAGCGGCCTTCCAAGCCGCTGGGCCGCCAACGAAGGTGCGAGGCCGGGCTCATCCAAAGCCGGCCGATTTGCAATCCCGCAAACCGCTAATCCAAAGGAAGACTCAAATGACCAAGCTCACCACCACCGTGCTCGCCACCTGCATCGCCCTGGCCGGTGCCACCACGGCATTCGCTGCGGATGAGATGGCGAAGGACGGCATGTCCAAAGGAGCCATGTCCAAGGATTCGATGTCCAAGGATGGAATGAAGAAGGACTCCATGGCCAAGGACGGCATGAAGAAAGACTCCATGTCCAAGGACGGGATGAAGAAGGACTCGATGTCCAAGGACGGCATGCACAAAGATGGCATGCACAAGGACGGCATGTCCAAGGATGGAATGAAGAAGGATTCCATGGGCAAGGACGCCATGTCCAAATAAGCAGACGGACTCGCCTGATCCGTCTGGTGCCCTCCAGGCGGTCGGGCCGTCGGGGCTGCTTGGAAAGCTGACTGGGGCTGCCGATCAGGCAACCAGGCACAGAGCCCGGTCCTGCCTGCGCCCCGAATGCCCGCTCTGCAACAGAAGCGGGCCGGCGGGCTTCAGCGGCGCTGCGGAGGACGCGGGCCCGGTGCGCCGGAGCGTTGCTCGATGTGGCGGAACGTGAGGCGACCCTTGTTCAGGTCATAGGGCGACATTTCAAGCGTCACCTTGTCGCCGGCCAGCACGCGGATGCGGTGCTTGCGCATTTTTCCGCCGGTATAGGCGATGAGCTGGTGGCCGTTTTCCAGCGTTACGCGGAAGCGGGAATCAGGCAGCACTTCGTCTACCCGGCCTTGCATTTCGATCAGTTCTTCTTTAGCCAATGGGACTCCTGTGAGTACATGTTGAAAGGGTTGCGTCGCCGCAAGTTGCTGGTGCAGCACCATGCTGCGGCCTTGGGCCAGCGCAGGATGACCGCTGCACGCAGGCAGCGGAGCATCGAAAAAGGGAAAAAGAGGACCCTGCAGGTGGCAGGGAGAGTGCGGACCCGGGAGGTGGGTTGGATTCGCGTGGTGCTCGCCGTTGAGAGTGACAGTAGCGGACCTCGTCACAGACTTTGTGACAGTGGGCGGCTAACGGCAGCCCGGAGACCGCGAAGGTGTCAGACGGGCACTGAGGAGGCGAACAACAAGGACAGCACCTCCATCAGTATAGGTGAATTGCCGGCCGCGCGTTGAAGCGGCGCCGGGTACCGCACCTGTACGGGGCGGCATTTTCCCTGTCGCGACTGGGGCAATTCGCAGTCGAACCGGAAGTAGTGCCCTCTCTTGGTGGTTGCCGCGGCATCGAAGCGGCCGCCGGCGGCCCGCCTCATGCCTTTCACTCATGCCTTTCACCTATCCCAGCTTGGGCAGCAGGTTGAACAGCAGCACCATCAGCAGGCCCACAAAGGACACGATGGACTGGACCACGGTAATCGTCTTGGTGGCCTCGCCCATGCTCATGCCGAAGGACTCCTTCACCATCCAGAAGCCCGCGTGGTTGGCGTAGTTGAAGAACAGCGAGCCGCAGCCAATGGCCAGCGCCAGCAGCGGCACGTTCAGCGAAGGATCGGAGGCCGCCAGCGGCGCCAGCAGGCCCGCCGCGCCCACGATGCCCACGGTGGCCGAGCCGGTGGACACCGACAGCAGCATGGCGATCATCCAGCCCAGCACCAGCGGAGGCAGGGCGAACTGCTGGGTCATGTGGACGATGGCATCGCCCACCTTGGCGCTGGTCAGGATCTGCTGGAAGGCACCGCCGCCCGCAATGATGAGCATGATGCCGGCGATGGGCTTGAGGCTCTGGCCCAGCGCGTCGCGCAGCTTCTCGGCATCGGCGCCGCGCAGATAGCCCAGGGTGATGGAGGCAAACACCACGCCCAGCAGCATGGCCACCAGCGGATTGCCCAGGAAGGCCGCCGCATGCAACAGGCCCGAATCCTTGGGCAGCAGCACCTCGGCCAGCGCATGCACCAGCATCAGCAGCGCGGGCAGCAAGGCGCACAGCACGCCCATGCCGATGCTGGGCGCACTGCCCTCCCCGCCTTCCTTCTTGCCTGATGTGAACTGCTCCAGCAGGGCTGCATCGGGGCGCGTGCTCATGCGCGGCGTGATGAAGGCGCCGTACAGCGGGCCGCCCAGCACCATGGCGGGGATCACGGCCAGAAAGCCGTACAGCATGGTCGGGCCGACCGTGGTGTGCAGCGTGGCAATGGCGGTGAGCGGGCCCGGGTGTGGCGGCACCATGCCGTGCATGGCGGCCAGCGCGGCGATCACGGGCACGCCCACATAGACATAGGCCGATCCCTTGAAGCGCTCATTGCTTTCCAACTTGCGCGCCACGCTGAAGATCAGCGGCAGCATGACCACCAGCCCCACCTCGAAGAACATGGGAATGCCGATCACGAAGGCCACCAGGGTCATGGCCCAGGGAATCATGCGCTCGGACGTGCGCTGCAGGATGGCACTGGCCAGCCGCTCCGTGGTGCCGGAGTCCGCCAGGATCTTGCCCAGCATGGCGCCCAGGGCAATCACCACGCCCACCGCGCCCAGCGTCTTGCCGGCCCCGTTGGTGAGGTTCTTGACGATCTCGCCCGGCGCCATGCCCGTGGCAAAGCCCACGCCAATGGAAACCACCAGCAGCGCCAGCAGGGGATGAAGACGGATGCGCGAGACGATCAGCGCGACGAGGACCAGCACGCTGGCCAGCGCGATGAGCAGCAGTTGGGTATCGAATGAAGACATAGGAAGCTTGGAGTTGTGATTCTTGGCGTTGGACCTCGCCTGCGCGCTTGCGGCATGCGGCATGCCGCAAGCGGTGGGCGGTTTCCAATCGCTACAAATCGTATGCCTGGGCCTGTCGGCGGGTTGTAGGTTTCAGGCTTGTTCACAGAGTTCGCGCTGGCGCCGGTCCACAATCGTGCCTGCCGGGCAAGCCCGGCGCTGCCATCCCGGAACCCATGCGCATACACCATCCCCCCGTACCGGAGCTGCCCGGAATCTCCCTTCGCCAGATCGAACGCTCGGACATCGGCGCCTGGTACGCCTACCTGAGGCTGCCCGCCGTCACCGAGCACACCAGTTGGAACCTCGCCTCAGGCGACGACCTGCTGCCGCTGTTCGATGCGTTCGAGTCCCCGTCCGCCGACTCCCAGCGCCGCCTGGCCGTCGTCGATGCCCGCAGTGGCCGGATGGTGGGCAGCATCGGCTTCCACACCATCTCCGGCGTGAACCGCACCGCCGAAATCGCCTACGACCTCGCCCCGGAATACTGGGGACGCGGCATAGCCAAGGCCCTGTGCGCGACAGTGACCCGATGGGCCTTTCAGGAATACGGCTTCATCCGCATCCAGGCTGCGGTGCTGGAGTCGAACCAGGCCTCGGCCAAGGTCGTGCAGGCCTGCGGGTACCGGCATGAGGGGCTGCTGCGTTCGTTCAGGCTGGTTCGCGGGATGCCCAGGGACTATGCGCTCTATGCGCGGCTTGCGACAGACGAATGAGCGGGCGATAAGCCAAGGCCTCCCCATGCACTCCTGCAGCGATCCTCACGCGACCCGCACTCTGGACCTCATCCCCAACGATCCTGTCCAGCCCGAGTTCCAGCGCCTGGTGGACGATGCGCGCGCAGCCATCGCCAGCGACCTTGGCGAGGCGCTGGACAGCCTCTACCTGTATGGCAGCGTGGCGCGCGGCTGCGCAAGGGCGGGCTTCTCAGATCTGGACCTGACGATCGTGCTGGCCCGCCCCCTCTCCAGGCAGGAGGGCGCCCGGCTGGAGCAACTGCGCCAGGACCTGCAACTACATCACAAAGAAGTCGTGAAGATCGATTTCGATCTGGGCACTCTGCAAGAGGTGCTGGATCCGGCCCATCTTTACAGCTGGGGCTACTGGCTCAAGCATGAGTGCCACTGCATCCATGGAGAAGATCTGGCGCAGCAGTTTGAGGCGTTCGAGCCGTCCAGGGCGATTGCACAGGCCGTCAATGGCGACTACGTGCAGGTGCTGAGCGACTACCTGCAGCGCATTGCTGCAACCCGGGACGACATGGAGGCCCTGCGCCTGCAACGCGAAGCCGCACGCAAGCTGATCCGGGCCACCAATGTGCTGCGCCCCTGCTCAGGGGGCTTCTGGCCGCGCACGCTGGAGGAGTTCGCCGATTGCTTTGCGCAGCTCCATCCGGAAATGGCGCAGTCCGTGGCTTTCTTTCTGGCGCAGTCAAGGACGCCCGGGGCACCCAGAGCTCGTTTCAACGCAGAGCTTTCGGCCTTCATCAGCTGGATTCGGCGCCAGCGGGCTGCATCTACGGCAGTCTAGGTACCGGGCAAGGCCAGGGCCTCAGCCGCCAAACGCCTGGCTGCCACAAAAGCTTCAAATCTCCGTCACCGCACCGTCACGCGCAGCGGGTGCAATGTAAACGTTTTCAAGAAATCGTTTACATCCATGAGCATCACCGAGGTTGCACGCCGCGCGGGACTGTCCGTCGCCACTGTTTCGCGGGTTTTCAATTCGCCGGAGGTGGTCAATGCGCAAACGCGCAGCACGGTGCTGCGCGTGGCGCAGGAAGTGGGCTATGTGGCCAATGCCAGCGCCCGCACGCTGCGCACGCGCAGCAGCAAGGTGCTGGGCGTGGTGCTGCCCACGCTCACCAATCCGGTGTTTGCCGAGTGCCTGCAGGGCATTGCCTCGCAGGCGGCGCTGCGCGGCTATGCGATTTCGCCCTGCACCACCGAATACGACCACGCCGGTGAAGACGCGGCCACCACGCGGCTGCTGGCCAGCGGGGTGGATGCGCTGGTGCTGGTGGTCTCCAATCCTGGCGATTCGGCGGCGCTGGCGCGTGTGCGCCAGGCCGGCAAGCCCTATGTGCTGGCCTATCACCACACCCATGAGCATGCCTGCGTGGGCGTGGACAACACGGGCGCCGTCAGGGAGCTGGTGCTGCGCCTGGCTGCGGCAGGCCACAGCCGCATCGGCATGGTCACGGGCCAGTTGCAGGCGTCCGACCGCGCCCAGCAGCGCTGCCGTGGCTATGCGCTGGGCATGCAGGCCGCAGGCCTGGCGCCGCTGCCTGTCTGGGAGGTGCCCTTTGCCGCCACCGCCGTGCAGATGCTGCAGCAGCACCTGAGCGAGCAGGCGCCGCCCACGGCCATTGTCTGCAGCAACGATCTGCTGGCGATACGCATCATCCGCGCGGCATCGCTGGCCGGGTTCCGCGTGCCTGCGGACCTGAGCGTGGTCGGCTTTGACGGGATTGCCATGGCGGGCGATCTCACGCCTTCGCTGGCCTCGATTTCCCAGCCCAACCACGAGATCGGCTCGGCCTGCGTGCGCCTGCTGTGCGATGCGCTGGCGGGCAAGAAAACCCTGGCCGCGCAGGACAGCCTGTGCCTGCCGCATGGCTGGCGCAGCGGCGAGTCCTGCCGGCTCTGAAACCAACAACAGCGGCCCGCTCAAGCCAAGGCCGCGCCCTTCCCTTCCCCACGCTCCCCCACCTCTTCGAGTACGCACCATGAAACTGACTGCCCTTCCCTTCAAGCTCCCCTTCAAGCCCTCCTTCAAGCGCCTTGCCCTGCTGGCCGCCACCACCGCCGTCTGCGGAACGGCCCTGGCCCAGAGCGCCATCTGCTACAACTGCCCGCCCGAATGGGCCGACTGGGGCACGCAGATCAAGGCCATCAAGGCCGATACCGGCATAACCGTGCCGCCCGACAACAAGAACTCCGGCCAGTCGCTGGCCCAGCTGGTGGCCGAGAAGGCCAGCCCCGTGGCCGATGTGACCTACCTGGGCGTGACCTTCGCCATCCAGGCGCAGAAAGACGGCGTGGTCGCCGCCTACAAGCCCGCCAACTGGGACCAGATTCCCGCCGGCCTCAAGGACCCCAAGGGCGAGTGGGTGACCATCCACTCGGGCACGCTGGGCTTCATGGTCAACAAGTCGGCACTGGGCGGCAAGCCCGTGCCGCAGTCCTGGGCAGACCTGCTCAAGCCCGAATACAAGGGCCTGGTGGGCTATCTGGACCCGGCCTCAGCCTTCGTGGGCTATGTGGGCGCCGTGGCGGTGAACCAGGCCATGGGCGGCACGCTGGACAACTTCCAGCCCGCCATCGACTACTTCAAGAAGCTGCAGAAGAACGAGCCCATCGTGCCCAAGCAGACCTCGTATGCGCGCCTGCTGTCGGGCGAGATCGGCATCCTGCTGGACTACGACTTCAACGCCTACCGCGCCCGCTACAAGGACAAGGCCGACGTGGACTTCGTGATCCCCAAGGAAGGCACCGTGGTCATGCCCTATGTGATGAGCCTGGTGAACAAGGCGCCGCACACGGACAACGGCAAGAAGGTGCTGGACTATGTGCTGTCCGACAAGGGCCAGTCCATCTGGGCCAACGCCTACCTGCGCCCCGTGCGCGACGTGGCCCTGCCCAAGGAGGTGGCCGGTCATTTCCTGCCCGCCAGCGAGTACGCACGCGCCACCTCGGTGGACTACCAGAAGATGGCCGATGTGCAAAAGGGCTTCTCCACGCGCTACCTGCGTGAAGTGCGTTGAGCCAGGCGGACTGCATCGTGGGCATTCCCTCCCAAGCGCCAGGCGACTGGCGCGCCCGCGCGCTGCTGCTGGCCTGCAGCGCGCCGGCCGTGGCCTTCTTCGCCGCGTTCTGGCTGCTGCCGGCCGGCCTGCTGCTGGCGCTGCCGGCGCGTGAAGGCTGGCGCACCTACTTCGCCACGCTGACCGACGCGCTGTACCTGCAAAGCCTGCTGCAGACGCTGGCCCTGTCGCTGGCCGTGACCCTGGCCACGCTGCTGATCGGCGCGGTGATGGGCATTGCGCTGGCGCGCCACCGCTTCACGGGGCGCGGCCTGCTGCTGTCGCTGCTGACGCTGCCGCTGTCGTTTCCGGGCGTGATCATCGGCTTTTTCATCATCCTGCTGGGCGGGCGCCAGGGCACGCTGGCCGACCTGTCGGTGGCCCTGGGCGGCGAGCGGATCACCTTCGCCTACGGGCTGCTGGGCCTGTTCCTGGGCTACCTGTATTTCTCGCTGCCGCGTGCCATTGCCTCCTACACGGCAGCGGCCGAGGCGCTGGACCCGCACCTGGAAGAGGCCGCGCGCTCACTGGGCGGCAATGGCTGGCGCGTGGCGCGCGATGTGTGGTGGCCGCAGCTGCTGCCCACCACGCTGGCCTGCGGTGCCATCGTGTTCGCCACGTCGGTGGGCGCCTTCGGCACGGCCTTCACGCTGTCGAGCAAGTTCGAGGTGCTGCCCATCACCATCTACAACGAGTTCACCAACTACGCCAACTTCGCCCTGGCCGCCAGCCTGTCGATCAGCCTGGGGCTGATCACCTGGCTGGTGCTGTGGCTGTCGCGGCGCTGGGCGGGTCCCGCCGCCACAGGAGTCTGACCATGCGGACCACACAAAAAAATAGCCCCCACGCTGCCCTTGCAGCGCAAGGTCCGCTGCCCCTCGAAGGGGCCGCTTTTTGCCTTGGGGCGGCCCGGCGGCCAAAAATGCCGCCGCTGATGTGGCTGGTGACGGCCACCGTCACCGTGTTCATGCTGGCGCCCATGCTGCTGTCGGTGCTGGCCGGGCTGGTGCAGAACTACGGCCAGGGCATGGCCAGCGGATTGACCACGCGCTGGCTGGCCGAGGTCTGGGCCGGCTACGGCAATACCGTGCTGATGTCGCTGCTGCTGGCCTGCGCCTGCGTGGCCATGACCTTGGTGCTGGGCGTGCCCTGCGCCTATGCGCTGGCGCGCAGCCGCTCGCCCTGGGCCCGGCATTTCGAGGAGCTGCTGACGCTGCCCGTGGCCATTCCGGGCCTGGCCAGCGCCCTGGCCCTGCTGCTGGCCTATGGCAGCGTGGCCGCCTTCCGCCAGAGCTTTGCCTTCATCCTGGTGGGCCATGTGGTGTTCACCCTGCCCTTCATGGTGCGCATGGTGGGCTCGGCGCTGCGCCGCCAGGAGCTGGTGGCGCTGGAGGAGGCTGCGCGCAGCCTGGGCGCCTCGTTCACGCAGCGCTTCCTGGGCGTGCTGGTGCCTGCCGTGCTGCCCGCCATCGTGGCCGCCTGCCTCATGGTGTTCACCCTGTCCATGGGCGAGTTCAACCTGACCTGGATGCTGCACACGCCGCTGACGCGCACCCTGCCCGTGGGCCTGGCCGACAGCTATGCGTCCATGCGCATCGAGGTGGGCTCGGCCTACACCCTCATCTTCCTCATCGTCATCCTGCCCGTGATGTGGCTGCTGCAGGCGCTGGGGCATTTCATCGAGAAGCATTATGGAAAGTAACAGCGTCGCCATCGACATCCGGCAGTGCGCCAAGACCTATGCCGACGGAACGCGCGGCCTGCAGGCCACCGACCTGCGCGTGGAGCCCGGCGAGGTGCTGGCCCTGCTCGGCCCCTCGGGCTGCGGCAAGACCACGCTGCTGCGCATCATCGCGGGGCTGGAGACGCCGGACGCGGGCAGCCGCATCGCCTTCGGCGACACCGACGTCACCCGCGTGCCCATAGAAAAGCGCCAGGTGGGCATGATGTTCCAGCACTACGCGCTGTTCCCGCAGATGAGCGTGCAGGCCAACATAGCCTACGGCCTGCGCATACGCGGCGTGTCCGAGCAGGAGCAGCGCCGCGTGGTGGGCGAACTGGTGGATCTGGTGCGCCTGAACGGCCTGGAGCACAAGCGCCCGGCCGAACTTTCCGGCGGCCAGCGCCAGCGCGTGGCCCTGGCCCGCGCCGTGGCATCGCGCCCGCGCGTGCTGCTGCTGGACGAGCCGCTGACCGCGCTGGACGCCAAACTCAAGGAAACCCTGCGCGACGAGCTGGCCCAGCTGCTGCGCCAGCTGCGCATCACCGCCGTCCACGTCACGCACGACCAGCAGGAGGCCATGGCCATTGCCGACCGCATGGCCGTCATGCAGGCAGGCCGCATCCTGCAGGTGGGCGACGGTGAGAGCCTGTACCGCCGCCCGGCCCATCCTTTCGTCGCCACCTTCCTGGGGCGCGTGAACCAGGTCGAACGCAGCGAAGACGATGCGCGCAGCAACCGGCTGGCGCTGGCCGGCATGGAGCTGGCCTGCCCGGCCGAATGCACGGGCGCGGCCCGGCTGCTGCTGCGCCCTGAAGACATCGAGGTCTGCGCCGCCGGCACGCCGGGCGCCGTGCCCGCATCGGTGGCGCGCCGCGTCTTTCTGGGCGATCGCCTGCAGCTCACGCTGGAACTGGCGGGCCACACGCCGCTGATGGCCGACGTGGCCCGCGACCACGCCGCGCAATCGGGCGACCGCGTGGCCTTGCGCATCGCCCCCCACCAATGGATGCCCAACCATGCCCACGCCTGAAAGCCATCGCACTTCCCGCACTTCCATGACCACGTTCCTGGCCCAGCTCACCGACCTGCACATCCGCGAACCCGGCCGCCTGACCTACCGCCGCATCGATACCGCCCAATACCTGGAGCGCACGGTGCAAAGCGTGCTGGCCCTGCCGCAGCAGCCGCACGCCGTCGTGATCACCGGCGACCTGACCGACTTCGGCCGGCCCGCCGAATACGCCCACCTGCGCAGCCTGCTGGCGCCGCTGGGCGAGCTTCCCATCTACCTGCTGCCCGGCAACCACGATGACCGCGACGCGCTGCGCACCGCCTTTCCCGAGCACACCTGGCTGCGCAGCGAAGGCTTCATACAGTACGCGGTGGACATCGGCGATCTGCGGCTGATCGCGCTGGACACCGTGGTGCCCGGCCACAGCGAGGGCGCGTTGTGCGAGGAACGCCTGCAATGGCTGGAGCTGCAACTCACCGCCAGCGAGGGCCGCCCCGTGGTGATCGCCATGCACCACCCGCCCTTCGAGACCCTGATAGGCCACATGGACAAGATAGGCCTGCTGCAGGGTGCACAGGCACTCGAAGACCTGGCGCGCCGCCACCCCAACGTGCAGCGCGTCATCTGCGGCCACCTGCACCGCAGCATCCAGGTCGCCTTCGGCGGCACGGTGGCCATGACCTCGCCCGCGCCCGCCCACCAGGTCTGCCTGGACCTGGCACCCGATGCGGCATCGGCCTGGACGCTGGAGCCGCCGGGCTTCATGCTGCACGCCCTGCCGCACGGCGGCCGACTGGTCAGCCATGCCGTGGCCAGCGGGCAATTCGACGGGCCGCATCCGTTCTGGGATGCGGACGGGCGGTTGATCGACTGAGCCCGGGCCGGCGCGCCCTGGCCGCGTCAGCGGCCCGCGCCGACCCGCTGGCGCCGCCCCAGCCCCATCCATCCGATGGCTGCGGCCAGCAGGCTCAGGACCACAAGGGCTGTGTGCTGCAGCGTCGGCACGGGGGTCACCTGGCCACCGCCGGGGGGAGCCGCCACCGTATTGATGGACGCGGAGGCCATGCACGGCACCGTTCCCACGACCTGCCCTGCTTGCATGCACTGCACCGACGGGTCCCCGGCATCCACGGTGGCCACATTGGTAATGGTTGCGGGCGCCGGGTTGGCCACGCTGGCCATCACGGTGAAAACCAGCGAGTCTCCTGCCGCGAACACGGGCACCGTGACCGCCAGCGATCCGGAGCCTGACGCCACGGGACATGGCGTGCTGGCGCCGGGCGTACAGGTCCAGGTAGCGCGCTCCAGGCCGGCAGGCAGGCTGTCGGCAATCTGCGCCTGGGTGGCGGGCACGGTCCCCGTATTCCTGACGGTGATGGTGTAGCGCACCTCCTGCCCCGCCTGCACCTGGCCTGCGGGCGAGATGCTGTGGGTCAACGACAGGGCAGGATGCACGGCCTCCCTGTGCCAGGACATGACGTTCTGGTTTTGCACGGGCGCCCCGGTCCACGCAACGGACACGCCGTTGCCGGGTATCTCGTAGGTTCCCAAACAGGTGTCGCTCTCACCCGAATAGCTGACCTGCTGGGATGTTTCCGAGAACAAGGAAGCGCACATCGCGTTGTTCATGGCACCCACCTGTTCCGTGGCCATTTCAAACCGGCTCAGCATATCCACATCATTGGGAGATCCACCCGGGCCAATTTGATTGATGGAGCGGTGCGGATTGTTTCCCGTCAGCCAGCGTTGAAGGTGGATTCTGTTTCTCACGATATTGGACCCACTGTCCGTGGAAACCCTGAATATGAATGCGCGCACATCCGGATCGGAACTGCTGTAGGTGTTCAATCCGTCCGAGAAACTATAGGAAGTCACCAGCGCCCTTATTTCGCTCTCGTCCAGATTGGGCTGCAAGGGTGCGGCCGTTTCAAACCAGCCGGCCAGACGGGCGGTCCTCGGAAAATCCTGGCATGAGCCGTGAGACCCCAGGGGACAAGCCGTGCGATCCTGGAAATCCGAGTAGGAGGTTCTCATCTCCCCGTAGTAACGCGTCACTTGCGCGCTGGCGGGTGGGCAGGCCGAGAGTGCTGCGCCGGCCATCAAGGCAGCCATGAGGGCGTGATTTTTCATAGAACTCCCAGTGATAGATAGATTTGCGCTATCAAGGTATCACTGGTATTGAACTTTAAAAATCACCAATCCCCTACAGCCACCATCCAATGACAAATATTTGCAATCCCGCCATTGGAATTTAACTCCAGGTTGTCGTCCTGCCTACTTTTCAACGGAAGAGCCGATGAATGCCGAACTGCATAACACCTCATCTCCCCCAATCTCATTCTTGATTGGAATGCACAATACCCAATTTGAATCGAATCTATTGTGACAAACGTTTCAAACAGTAAATGACAGTGATGAATGGCGGTAGATGCGAACCTGGAACGCCGAGGGCGGCACCCTCACCGGTCCACAGGCAGCGCCAGCGTCTCCTTGACCTCTTCCATCACCACATAGCTGTGCGACTCGGCCGGCACGGGCAGTTTCTTGAGGATGTCGCCCAGCAGGCGGCGGTAC
>Ga0105243_10002653_pt1 | contig 14860 bp, 12 predicted proteins | sample KBSM34metaG_FD_81525 | JGI IMG/M metagenome (GOLD analysis project Ga0105243, IMG submission 81525) | Miscanthus rhizosphere microbial communities from Kellogg Biological Station, Michigan, USA - KBS M3-4 metaG | ecosystem: Host-associated > Plants > Roots > Rhizosphere > Soil | place...
AGAAATTACATTCAACAAATCTCACGAAGAAGGAACATTGATTACTTTGAACTGGGAAAACGGATATGTAATTCAGCACGAAGTAGACTTCGATGCAGTAGACAGCAACAGTATGTTGATCAGCTTCGTAGTAAGCGCTGAAACAATCGACTACGGTACTTCTCAATATGCAGGATTATGGCCAGGTAAATAAGCCGTATACCAACAAAATAATACAGAACAGTGTACTCATTGAGTATGCTGTTTTTTTATGGTTTTAAAGGAATTTTTTACTTTTGCCATCAAATTGTATTTCAATACTGCAAGTGTTATAAACCTTTTATGACATTGTGCTTTCCATTAATTTTAATTATTAAAAAAATAAAATGTTCAGAAAACTTCTATTGATGTTAACTTTCACCATGAGCTTTATGACTTTACAGGCTCAGAACAGCTCCACTTTATATAAAGGTACTGTTAATGGGAAAATGCCGGTAACTCTGTTTCTGCAATCTGTAGAAAATGGATGTGGCGGTGATCCATATTATAACGGGATGTACCGTTATGAAAAAGTAAGCAACTGGTTAGAACTTAATGTTACCGAAGGAGTAAAACAACAGTTTGCTATGGTAGAAGAAGGCTTTACGGGTCTGATGATCTTAAAAAAAGAAGGCGATCAGATGAATGGTACCTGGATAAGCCCGGATGGTAAAAAACAAATTCCTGTACAGCTGAAAAAAGTGACAGTAAGCAGTAAAGAGCTGGAATCATACCGAAACAAAATGGAGCAGCTGAATTACGAAAACCACGATTGCTAAAATTTTTAAGGGAACGCAAGATGTGAGGTGCGAAATGCAGGTTACGAGTTCAGGAATAGAAGTCAATAATGATAGCTTTTATTTTAAATTAAAAAAAAGAGACCAAAAATTCACACCCCGAAGCTTACAACTCATATCTCGAATTTTGTTCCTATTTTCATATATTTGTTCATTATAGATAATATGGACGCAACACAAGATAAAAGGCTATTTCTCATCGATGCTTATGCGATGATTTTCAGAGGATATTACGCATTGATCAGAAATCCGAGATTGACGAGCAAAGGATTGGATACTTCTGCCATCTTTGGTTTTACAAACTCTTTGATTGAATTGATCAGAAGAGAAAAGCCAAGCCACCTGGCTGTAGTTTTTGATGTAGGAAGGGCAAGCGTAAGAACTGATGATTTTGCAGATTATAAAGCCAACAGAAGTGAGACTCCTGAGGCTATCAAAATTGCTGTTCCATACATTCACAGGATTTTGGAAGCGATGCATATTCCGATCTTGGGAGTAGAGGGTTACGAAGCGGATGATGTAATAGGAACTATAGCCTGTAAAGCAGAAAAAGAAGGCTATACCACTTTTATGGTAACACCGGATAAAGACTTTGCACAGCTGGTGACAGACAAAATTAAAATTTATAAGCCCGGTTTAAAGGGCGGAGATATAGAAATTCTGGGAGTAGATGAGGTAAAGGCAAAATATGAAATTGAAGACCCTAAACAGGTTATCGATTTCCTTGCTATGATGGGTGATGCTGTAGATAATATCCCGGGACTGGAAGGAGTAGGAGAAAAAACAGCGATGAAGTTCCTGAAAGAATTCGGAAATATTGAAACCTTATTGGCCAATACCGATAAACTGAAGGGAAAACTAAAAGAAAAGATAGAAGCCTCTGCAGAGCGGGGAATTTTATCTAAAAAGCTAGCTACTATTATCTGTGATGCTCCAGTAGAGTTCCACCAGGAACAGTATGATCTGGAAACCCCGGATTTTGAAAAAGTAAAAGAAGTTTTTGAAGAAATTGAGTTCAGAAGACTTTATGAAAATCTATACAGAGCTTTTGCGCCTGCCGCTGCAGAAACTGTAGTGGTAAGTGAAGTTGAAGTAAAGCAAACTCCGATAGGTACTGAAATAAAAGGACAGGCAATGCAGCTAGACCTTTTTGCCAATTTTGAAGAACTGGATCAGGCTACTTCTACAAAATCAACTATTGAGCAGAATGACCACCTTTATCAGTTTGTAGATAACCCAAAAGCTCAAAAGGCATTGGTTAATAATTTATTGAAGCAGGAAGCTGTTTGTTTTGATACAGAGACCACTTCATTAAATGAACTGGAGGCAGAGCTGGTAGGAATGAGTTTTTCTTATAAAAAAGGCCTGGCTTATTATATTCCTTTGTCTGAAGATAGAGGAGAAGTATTGCAGACACTGGAGATTTTCAGACCGTTTTTTGAGAAAGAAGATCTGCTGAAAATTGCTCACAACTTAAAGTTCGATTATAAAATATTAAAACAATACGACATCACTGTTCAAGGTGCTGTGTTTGATACAATGATTGCCCATTACCTATTGAACCCGGATGGAAGACATGGTATGGACTATCTTTCAGAAGTGTATCTGAACTATAAACCGGTTTCTATTGAAACCATTATCGGAAAAAAAGGTAAAAATCAGGGAACTTTCAGAGATGCTGATCTTAGAACACAGACAGATTATGCGGCAGAAGATGCTGATGTTACCTTCCAGTTGTATGAACTGTTTGCGCCGCAGCTGAAAAAAGAAAATTTAGAAGAACTTTTCTATACCATTGAAATGCCTTTGATGGAAGTGTTGGCAAAAATGGAACTGTCCGGAATTTCTTTGGATGAAAAGTGGCTGGCACAGGAAAGTATTGACCTTGAAAATGACCTGAAGCAGCTTGAAAGGACCATCTTTGAACTTTCAGGAGAAGAATTCAATATGAATTCACCCAAACAGCTGGGGGAAATCCTTTTTGAGAAAATGCAGCTTGATCCTAAAGCCAAAAAAACAAAAACAGGACAGTATGCCACCTCAGAAGATGTACTTCAAAAGCTGGTTTCAAAACACGAAATCATCAAACATATCCTGGAATACAGAACCTATCAGAAACTAAAATCTACCTATGTAGATGCTCTTCCTTCACAGATTGAGAAAGAAGATAACAGGGTACATACCAATTTCTCACAGACTACAGCGGCTACAGGTCGTTTGGCGAGTGTGAATCCTAACCTGCAGAATATTCCGATCCGAACATTAAGAGGGCAGCAGATTCGTGGGGCTTTTGTTTCAGGAGAAGGAAAGAAAATAATCTCTGCCGATTATTCACAGATTGAACTTCGTCTTATTGCTGAAATTTCCGGAGAGGATAATATGATCAAAGCTTTCCAGGACGGAGAAGATATTCATGCTTCTACAGCAGCGAAATTATTTAAAATTCCATTGGAAGAAGTTTCCAAAGTACAGAGAAGTCAGGCAAAAACGGTAAACTTTGGAATCATTTACGGACAGGGAGCTTTTGCTTTGGCAGAACAAACCGGATTGTCCCGTACAGAAGCTAAGCAGATGATCGAAGCTTATTTTGAAACCTATCCTAAGCTGAAGAAATACATGGCGGAACAGGTGAATAAAGCCCGTGAAATGGGATATGTAGAAACGATTCTGGGACGAAAACGCCATTTAAAAGATATCAATTCCAACAATTTTGTTGTAAGAGGACATGCAGAAAGAAATGCCGTGAATGCTCCGGTTCAGGGAAGCGCAGCAGATATTGTAAAAATTGCTATGATCAAAATAGACAGAGAGCTTGAAGAACAGCAGCTAAAAACAAAAATGCTGCTTCAGGTACACGACGAATTGGTATTTGAAACCCCAACAGATGAAGTAGAAACGGCTTCAAAACTGATAAAAAAGGAGATGGAAAATGCTTTAAAAACACAGGTTCCTTTATTGGTGGAAATTGGAGTCGGAGATAACTGGCTGGAAGCGCACTAATAGACGTTCCATTCTAATAAATAATTAAAAAAGGTGAGCTGATAGAAGCTCACCTTTTTTAATTATAAGAGGTAATAATTTGGCTTTCGTCAAAATAAAAACAAGACGGATCATAATCATACCAACAAGCTTGATAGTTAGGACCATCTCCATAATTTGAAGTATTTATGTTATTCGGTCTGCCTCTTATATATACCAGCATATCGTAATGCATTCCAATCCAAATTTTATGTTCAGAAATTTTAATGCAGTCTTCTTTTGACCATTCAGGATGTTTTTTATGAATTTTCCCGGCTTTGGTTTTTAAGAATTTTTCATTTTCAATTTTTTGTTGTTGATCTATGCTGTCAATTTTTGCTTTATTTTTAATACTGTCCTCTTTAGAGAATTGGCTAACTGTCTCACTTGTAGAATTAGAATGATCTTCTGTTTCAGAACATGTTTTAATTAAAAATATTATAAGCAATATCCCTATAAATAACAAAGCAATACCACATCCGTTATTTTGTTTTTTAGGAGTTTGAGGGGGGAGAATATCTGAGCTTTTTTGTTTGGGATCAGTTTTGATTGAATAGCCACATTGAGGACAAAAAAGAGCAGTGGAATTTATGTCTTTTTGACATTGAGGACATTTAGTTAATGACATAATTATAATTTTTTCATGTACAAAAATATTTTGAACATTTGAAAATTATTTACGGTTTGCCGTACTTTGATAATTAAAGTTTATGTTTTTTATAAACTATCCATCTGGCTTTTATTTCTTTATAATGTAATAGTAAAATACAGATACATCCAAGAATAATAACTGGCAAAGAGGAAAGAGATAGTGTATAATGAAGTTCTGATTTAAAGTCATATGTACTCCAGGAAGATTCTCTATCCACAAAAACACTGTAGTTCCAGAAGATCCACAGACTTATTAATAATAGAAACTCAATAGCTGCCTTAATGAACGTTTTTTTTACAAAGGAGAATAAAAGGAAAATAGCCGATAAGAATACACTTGTAATAGCAGACATGTAAATATTATCTTCAAAAAGACTGCACTCCAGACAACTACTTGAGGTATGGTCGGAAAACTGTCCCATAGACCAGTAAATCTGCAAATAAGTGCTCGTGAAGATAATAGCTATACTGGTGGAAAACCTCTTTATAAAAGAAAATAATCTTTGGGTTTTAGAATAGGGTGTGTTGTTCAAAATAGATAGGGTTATGAGCCGGATGGCTTTAAGGGTGGGAATTTCTCTCTACATGATCAATCTCTTTCTGCATTCTGTCCTCCCATCCTTTACCGTTCCTCCTGTTAAGATGGGGATATACTATTTCTGAATATTTTTCCTGGCCTGTGGTTTCAAATTCATCAATCACACAGCCGGTATTGATATATCTTACTCCATACCTTTTCCGAATACCGTCAATTTTATTGAGCGTTGCATGGTCATGTAACAATAATGGAAAACTTCCTCCAAATTGTATAGTAACCAGATCATTTTTAATATCTTCGGCAGCCTGTTGGGAATACCTATTTTCTATTGCTGAGACTTTTCTTTGTTTTTCTGCCCATCCGTTGATTGATAAATAAGCGAAAAATGCCAGAACCGGAAAATTGACCATCGGAAGGATTCTTAAGAATTTAGTTTTGAAACTTAAACCTTTAATATCCAGGCTGCTTATAAGGTAAGAAACCAAAGCTGTAACACTTAGTATTACAGCCAGGTATTCTATTCTGCATTCTTTAATACTATTGATGAGGTTAAACATCATCGGATAATTCTCTATATAATATTCAAAAATATACACCGCTATAATGAGCAGAATCAAGATGATATTAATAAGTATGAATTTCCTGTTCATAAGAAATGATGTGAAAACCTATGTTGTAATTTAAACGTCAAACTCAATCTCACCAATATAATACAGTTTGTTATCATCCTGCTCTACAGAAACAGGGTTAGGGATCACAAATCTGCTGGCAAAGATAATAGCGTTTACGGGAGTGTCCAGACTAAGTTCATTAAGCTTGCTTTCCAGTATAGGAAGCCATTGATCTGCATACGAATATTCTGAAAACTTTTCATAGATCCCCAGGTTTTCATTCTCAAAACCATATTCTATAAAATCATCATCAAACCATTTTATATTCTGTGATTCTGCAAATTTTGAAACATATTGATCATCAGTTTCTTCTTCTATATAAAAATTTTCATCCTCTTCTACAAAGTCATAAAAGTCTTCTTCATTTTTAAAATATCCCAGCCAGAAGTGAGAAGTTTCCTTATCCATAAATTATTTTTTTTGTATTGTAATTTTATTCTAATCTTTTTAATTGACCACTTTTGTCAATCGCTTTTTCCAATCTTGAAAGCCTTGTCTTTTCCTGTTTTGCACTCATAATCCAATGAATGATTACCTTTTTATAAGAAGGAGGTTGGGCTTCAAAAAAATCCCAGGCAGTTGCATGAGCCATAAACTGATCTTTATAAACAGGAGCCAGTGGTATATTCTCGTTTTCATGGGAATAAATACCGGATTTTTCTTCTTTTCTAAGAGCAAATGCCTGTTGGCCTGCTGGGGTCATAAGGCCTGCCTTAGAGAGTTCTTCTACCTTTTTGATATTGATAAGACTCCAGATACTCCCGGATTTTCTTGGGGTAAACCGTATAGAATAACTTTCGTGGTCTATAGATTTTCTTACGCCATCGATCCAGCCAAAACACAAAGCCTGATCTACAGATTCAGACCAGCTCATAGAAGGTTTTCCGCTTCCGGTTTTATAGAATCCTGTTAACAGCTCTTTTTCTTCAGTATGGTGTTTTTCCAACCATTCTCTGAATTCTTCTTTTGTGGCAAAAAAAGTAGGGCTCATACTATAATTGGGCTTTCATATTGAGACTGTAATATTACAAAAGTTTTCCGTTAAAACAGAACTTTTACTAATCTGATAAAGTCGGGAGTCAAAAATAGTTCCGTAAATTTTTTTGTCGTAATTTTATTCTACACTTAATTTTTTTTAAATGGAATTTCTTCAGGACCATTATACCGTTAAAAACGAACTCGTACTGATTTTTATTTCAGTTATCCTTGGATTGCTGATTGGTGCTGAACGTGAATACCGCAATAAGTCGGCAGGACTTCGTACATTTATTTTAGTCTGTTTCGGATCCTGTTTGTTCACCATTCTTTCCATTAAAATAGGAGTTGCCAATCCGGACCGCCTTGCAGCCAATATTATTACAGGAATTGGGTTTCTGGGAGCAGGAGTTATTTTTAAAGGCGATAACAAGATCGATGGGATCACCACTGCCACAACAATTTGGGCTACGGCCTCAATAGGAATGGCGGTGGGATCAGGATATGTCTATTTTTCACTGTTAGGAACAGTGCTTGTTCTTTTGATTTTGAGTTCTCTTACCTATCTTCAGACCTTTATCGATAATTATCATAAGATCAGAGAGTATAAGATTGCAGTAACGAGTTCCGAAAATATAAAACACTGTGAAACTATTTTTAAAGAACATCATCTGAAATATATGATGATCAAACAACAGTATACACAAGGGAATTTATCCGTTACATGGAGACTTACAGGAAAAAATAACCATCATGAAGAAGTTATCAGGTGCCTGATGGATGATGAGAAAATCATAGCTTATCAGTTTTGATACATAAAAAAAATAAAGGCCTGAGCCTTTATTTTTTCTTGAAGATATATAAATCTTTATTAGGACCGTCAATTTCTTTTCCGTCCATATCCAGTTGGATAAGTATGTTTTCGCCCACTTTATATTTATAATTGGCTGTTTTACCTTTCAGTGTGATGATGCTTCCTGTGGTATCCCATTCAAAAGATCCTTTATCCTGATTCTTTGAATTTCGGTCAAGATATTCCTCACCGATACTGAATGTTTTGTCATTATTCAACGTTAAAGAAGTCTTGATACCGGGGCAGTCTGCACACGGTACAACAGCCTCATAAGTACCATTCCAATCCAATGAATTTTCAGAAGTATCCCCCGCAGCAGTAGGAGTGGCTTTTGAAATACTGTCTGTAGAAGGTGTCTGAACACTGGCAGAATCTGTTGTAGAACCTATTGTTTCAGCTGTTGTCTCTTTTTTTGAGCAAGAAGCAAGAAATAAAGCTGCACCGATTCCCAGGATAAACATTTTGTTTTTCATCATAATAATTAATCTAAATATTTTTTAATTTTAAACTGACTACTAACGAACAAAAACCGAGCCATATAAAGTGGGAGAGCCGGTGAGCATGGGTTTCAGATTGGGCTTTCGTAGTTTAGTTAGATGATAAGGAATTTCCTGTAAACCTGAACCATTATTCACCATGGACTTGGCGGAGTAAAAATTTATTATTGATACCGCGATATTCAATACTATAGTTCTATCTCAATCTAAAAACGCTGAAATCTGCCCTCTGAGATCTAATATCTCCATCCCCTAAAAACAGCCATTCCAACTTTACCCCCGTTTTATGAAGCCTGTTCGTATTTTTCTTCGTAAATTCGGGCAAAATTTTGATTATGACAAAAAAGATACTTTTATCCGTATTTCTTTTGCCGGCTGCAATGGCATTTGCACAACAATATGGAGGAATGTGGATTCCTACAGAACTGAATGAGAAGGAAATGAAGGATTTGGGAATGAAGATTTCTGCCAAAGACATTTTCAACCCTCAGAAGCCGAGTATTAAAGATGCAGTAGTACAGTTTAACGGTGGATGTACCGCAGAAATCATTTCGCCTAAAGGGCTGTTGCTTACTAATCACCACTGTGGTTATGGGCAGATTCAGGCACATTCTACAGTTCAGAATGACCTTCTTTCAAATGGTTTCTGGGCTAAAAATATGACTGGTGAATTACCAAATCCAGGTGTAAAAGTAGACTTCATTGTAGATATAAAAGAAGTGACATACCAGGTGTTGGAAGGTACAGATAACCTTACTGAGCCTGAGCTTACTAAAAAGATCAATAACAATATTGAGGTTTACAAAAACTCTCAGAAAATTGAATCATACCAATCGATCCTGGTAAAGCCAATGTACTATGGAAATAAGTATTATGCATATACCATCGAGACCTATAAGGATATCCGTCTTGTAGGGGCTCCACCACAAAGCATAGGAAAATTCGGTAGTGATACAGATAACTGGGTTTGGCCGAGACATACCGGAGATTTCTCTATGTTCAGAATTTATGCGGACAAAAACAACAAGCCTGCAGAGTTTTCAAAAGATAACGTTCCTTATGTTCCCAAGCATTATTTACCGGTTTCTATAAAAGACAAAAATGAAAATGACTTCACTTTTGTATTCGGATTCCCGGGAAAAACTACAGAATATCTTCCTGCAGTAGCTGTGGAGAAGATCATGAAGGATATTGATCCTGCAAGAATTGCTGTACGTGATGTGGCTTTAAAAACATTGGACGAAAAAATGCGTGTCGATAGTGAAACACGTATTAAATATGCTTCAAAATATGCATCAGTAGCCAATTATTGGAAAAAATGGATCGGTGAAGTAGAAGGATTGAAAAAATCCAATGCCGTAGAAAAGAAAGTGATGTATGAAGGTTCTCTGGTTGCTAAAAACCCTGAGATCAAATCCACTTTAGATCAACTGAACAAATTTTACAATGATCAGGCTCCTTACGCATTAAACAATGCCTATTATACTGAAGTTGTAAAAAATGCTGAGACATTGAAGCTTGCAGGTGACTATTATGACTTTGTAACTGCTGTAGAAGCGGGGAGAATGGATGAAAAGGAGCTTGCAAAATTAAAAACAAAATTATCCTCTTTCTATAAAGACTACAGTGCAGAACTTGATTCCAGGGTAACGGCAAAGTTATTGGCTTTATATGCTAACAAAACAGCACCACAGTTTTTACCGGCAGGATTTAATAAATTTAAAGACGAAAACGCAAACATCCCTGTAGTGGAAGAGATGTCTAAAAACTCTATCATCACAGGAAGAACGGCAGTAAACGGAGCAGCACTAACTGCTGATATTGAAAAAGGATTCTCTAATCAGGATAAACTGATCAGAACTTTAAAGAAAGATCCTGTTTATCAGTTGTATGTTTCTATGAAAGAGACTTACATGAAAACTGCTGATCCGCAATATACTTCGCTTCAGGCTAAGATTGATGCTTTACAGAAGAAGTTTATGGCACAACAGATGGAAACAGATAAGGAGAGAAAATTCTTTCCGGATGCCAATTCCACTCTTCGTGTAACGTACGGAAAAGTAAAAGGCTCTGCACCAAGAGATGCCGTTTCTTACGGATATCAGACGCACTTGGCTGGGGTAATGGAAAAGTATGTTCTGGGAGATTATGAATTTGATGTTCCTAAAAAACTGATCGATCTTTATAACAAGAAAGATTTTGGAATCTATAAAGATAAGACCGGTGATGTTCCTGTTGGATTTACAGCAACAAACCATACCACCGGAGGAAATTCAGGAAGTCCTGCGCTGGATGCTAACGGAAACCTGGTTGGTCTTAACTTTGACAGACAATGGGAAGGCACAATGAGTGATATCAATTATGATCCCCGTTTCAGCAGAAACATTATGGTGGATACAAAATATATACTGTTCATCATCGAAAAATTTGCCGATTCAAAATGGCTTGTTGATGAAATGAAAGTAATCAAATAAACAATAATGATAAGAACCTATTTAATCAAAAATTAAATAGGTTTTTTTATGCATAAATTTATGCATAAAACTGTTGTAACCTTCTAATTAGGAAGAAAAATTTAAGATTTTATATATAGGTTAATTCTATGGATAAAGTAAATTGCAATACATTATATCTATGTAATTTTAAATAAAAAAATCTTATGAACGGGAACGATAATAAACTTAAAATGTGTACAGAATGTGGTACACAATATCCGGAAAGTCATACGGATAATACCTGTATTATATGTGAAGATGAAAGACAGGCGGTACCACAAAGTGGACAATCCTGGACGAGCCACGAAAAGCTTTTAGAAAAGCACAGTGTAGAAATAAAGAAAATCAATGATAATCTTTATGAATTTGTGGTAAACCCTCGGTTTTCCATTGGTCAGCGTGCTCTTTTTGTCATTTCAGAAGATGGAAATATACTATGGGATTGTATCCCATTACTGGATGAAGGGGTGATAGAATTTATTAAATCAAAAGGAGGATTAAAAACGATTGCAATTTCTCACCCTCACTATTACTCGATTATGAAAATGTGGGCAGAAACCTTTACCTGTAAAATCTATATCCACGAAAAAGATAAAGAATGGGTGGTGAATGGCGGAAACTCTGTAGAATACTGGACGGGAGATCATATGAAGCTGTGGAATCAGATAAGACTTCATAATATAGGTGGACATTTTGATGGAAGTTCTGTTATTGAAATTCCCTGGATGAGTGAAAAAGGAGCGCTTTTAATTGGAGATACAATGTATTTATCCCCATCCATGAAACACTTTGCTACCATGAGAAGCTATCCGAACAGAATTCCTCTCCCGCAGAATGAAATTAAAAGAATTGAAAAACGATTTGAAGAAATCAGTTTTGATACAATTTATGGTTTCTATTCCTATCAAAATGTAGAAAAGATTGCCGAAGAGATTGTGAAAAAATCTTTTGCTAAATATCAATAAAAAAAGAACGGAAATATTTCCGTTCTTTTTTATTAAGTATAAAGAAGATATTAATGTCCAAAAATATCTTGTAAACTTACTTCTGTAAAAGTTCCCATTTTACTTACGGCTTCCATATTAAGGTTTTCTTTTTTACCGATAATAGCCGTATTAAAATGTACCGGTTTGATGTCTGTCTGATAAAACTGTTTGATATCCTCAAACTTCAGCACCTGGATCTGTTCATAGATGTCTTTTCTGAAATCATGACTAATATTCAGTTTTTTCAGTCTTAGCGTATTGAAAAATATATTAGTCCTTGTCACCCTCGTTGAAGCGATTTGTTTTAAAGCCGCATTCTTTGCATTTTCAAATTGAGTGGGAACTTCCGGAAGCTCATTCATCAGGTCATTCATCGTATCCACAGCAATCATCAGCTTGTCTGGCTGAGTACCAATATAAGTAGTAACATAATCAGGATGATGCAGTTCCGAATTGGCACTGTAAGAAACATATGCAGAATAAGCAAGACTCTTACTTTCACGGATTTCCTGGAAAACAATCGAGGATAATCCCCTTCCAAAATACTCATTGAAGACATTAACTTTCCCAAAATTGGATGGATTGACAGGATTTCCCTTTCCTGCCTTACTCATTTCCATCTGAACCATGTCATAATTGATGAAAAATACACTTCCTCCTGTAGCAGGCTCAGGGTAAAGTTTAGGTGCAGGAATCTGAAGACTTTCAGCCTCCGTATACTTTCCAACATATCCTTTGAAATTTTCAAAATCTTTTCCATAGAAAAAAATCTGATATGGATATTTGAACAGATTCTTCATGCGGTCAGTAAATACTTCTGCTTTACTGCTTTCAAGCTCCTCTTTAGAGATAACATCTAGAAAGCGGGAAGTATGACCAAGTTTGGTGTAGGTGGTTAAGGCGGTCATAATTCGGTTTTTATCCTTCTTTACAGCCTCACGGTTTTCCAGGATAGTACCTACAAATTGAGTATAAATTTCCTGGTCAGGTTTTACTTCATACATCCAGTGCTGTAAAAGACCGATCCCTTTTTCAATATTTTCTTCCAATCCGCTTAACGTAATCAACAGCTGATTATTGGTTGTCTTAAAATCATTACTGACTCCTATTTTAAAAAATTCTTTCTTTAAATCTTCAGGAGAAAACTTATGAGTTCCCAAATACTGCAGGAATTGGGTTGAAATTCCCAGATCCCTGTCGTTATCGCTACCAAAAGGGAAAATGAAATGTACCTGGGCAATATCATTATAGTTGTTTTTAACGAAACTCAGCCTTTTACCCTGAACATGATCAGTAGCGATTTCTTTTTGGTAATCGATGAATTCAGGTTTTATATCTTCAGGCTGATCAGCTAAAATCTCTTGTAGAAACTCAGATTGTGCATCACGGTTGATTTTAACAGGAGTAATTCCCGGATTTTCTACCCGTACCAATTTGTCATTGATCCCTTTTTCTTTATAAACAACAACATAGTTGTTTTTGAAGAATGTAAGGGCAAAATTCATGACATCTTCCTTGGTGAAACTGGAATATTCATCCATTTCATTCAGTTCCTGTTCCCAGGTTCTTCCTTTTATATACGTGTCATAAAGATTCGTGGCTAGGCCTTCCGCAGTTTCAAGCCCCTTCATTCTTTGAAGTTTGAAATCGTTTATAATGGCAGGAAGCATCCAGTCGGGGAAATCTCCCTTTTTGATCAGTTCAATTTCTTCCAGTACCATTTCCTTCGCTTCATCCAGCGTCTGTGTTTCCTTGGGAACAGCTACAATAGAAAAATAGCCATATTGTTTTAATCCTACAGAAAAAGCCTGTGCCCAAAGCATTTTTTGAGTCTGATTAATATGGAGATCCAATAAACCGGCCTCCCCTCTGTTGCTAAGGATGTTAGCTACAATATCAGCAAGCATAGCCTCTCTTGTACCATAGCTGTCAGTTCTCCAGGCCATCTGAACCCTTGGGGTAGTGGGGCTTTTTACCGTTTTGGTAACAATCTCAGTGATGGGTTTTTCTATAACCGGAGTTTTTTTAGGAAGCTCTCTATAAGGAATAGTCCCAAAATACTGATCAATTAGCTGGATTGTTTCATCAAAATCAAAATCTCCCACCAATACCATTGCATAATTATTAGGAACATAATATTCATCAAAATATTTATGAATCGCTTCCATAGAAGGGTTTTTTAAATGTTCCGGCTTACCTAAAGTAGTTTGTTGCCCGTTAGGGTGGGTAGGAAACAAAGCATCCATCAATTCATAGTTCACCAATCTGGAATCATTATCCTGTGCTCTGTTGAATTCTTCATACACAGATTCCAGCTCTGTATGGAAAAGGCGTAATACGATTTCAGAAAACCTTTCCTTCTCTATTTTCAGCCATTTTTCAAGCTCGTTGTTGGGGATATTATTTTTATAGACCGTTTCATCAAACCAGGTATGGGCGTTGGTTCCGCTTGCACCCAAAGATGAAATAGCTTTATCATACTCATTCGCGATAGCATATTGACTGGCTTCCTGAGAAATTTGGTCTATTTTTTTATAGATCTCTTTCTTTTTTTCAGCATCCTGCTCTGCTTTATGGGCTTCATAAAGTTCTGAAATCTGATCAATAAGTTCTTTTTCCTTTTTCCAGTCCTGAGTTCCGATCTTAGAAGTCCCTTTAAACATCATGTGCTCAAGATAATGAGCCAACCCTGTATTGTCTGCCGGATCATTATTGCTTCCCGTTCTTACCGGAATGAAAGTCTGAATTCTTGGTGAATCAAAGTTTTGGGCAAGGAAAACCTTTAAACCATTCTTCAGCATGTAGACTCTTACCTTATTTTCATCGTGGGTTACCGTAGTATATTCGTAGAGGTTGGTATCAGTATGAACTGTTTCCTTATATTTCTTGTCAATCATAGATAAACTCATTTCATTCTTTAAAATTCAGAATGTACTACAAATGTAAGCAATCAAAAAAAATGTTTCCCCTTTTTTATGACTATTACATCTATTATTGTAGTTGAAAAGGTGAATAAGAGTAAAAGTATATAACCTATTATAAATATACAGCAGGGGATAGTAGAGTATACCAATAGCCCACTATATCATAATATACAGCTTCATACCATTCTCTCAACTCCCAACCTCTAGAACCCACCAACTCTCAGACTCTCCAACCCTCCAACTTTCAAACTCATCAGTAGCTTTTTCCCGCTATCCACTCATACTCCTCGCGCCAAGGCTTTCCAGGGCTGTAATCCTTGCGCTTTCCGGCCTGTGCTGTGGGGTATCCGTTTCTATCGGGGCTAGGGGAGTAGATATAGATTATAAATATAGGCTGATGAATAACTGGTAGTCAATAGTCAATATAGCCAGCCATC
>Ga0105243_10002661_pt1 | contig 14840 bp, 12 predicted proteins | sample KBSM34metaG_FD_81525 | JGI IMG/M metagenome (GOLD analysis project Ga0105243, IMG submission 81525) | Miscanthus rhizosphere microbial communities from Kellogg Biological Station, Michigan, USA - KBS M3-4 metaG | ecosystem: Host-associated > Plants > Roots > Rhizosphere > Soil | place...
ACGGACCCGAGCGGGAACATCGGCAGAGCATCCACGGTCACAGCATGCCCTCGATCCGGGTGTCGCGCCGATAACCGCGAAAGAGCGCGCCGATCTTCGCTAGTGTGAGCTGCGTCATGGTGCCGGTTTCTCCCACCATTCATCGGAGGCTTTCGATGAGAGTCACACTCAGAGATTCCGCTTCGGCCCTCCTCGCGGCACTCGCGCTCGCCATCTCACCGGCGATCACCGCGCCGCCCGCGGCCGCACAGGCCCAGCCGCTGATGCCCGCGCCCGACCCCGACCCCTTCTACTGGGCGTCGCCGGACCTGGCCGCCAGGGCGAACGGCGACATCCTCCGCAGCAGACCGGTCGACGTCTCCCGGTTCGGGAACGCGGACGGCTGGCAGATCGCCTACCGCTCCACGAACTCGTCGGGCCACCCGGTTGCCGCCGTGACGACCGTCCTCGTCCCGCGCGGCGGAGTGGACCGGCCGCTGCTGTCGTACCAGGCCATCATCAACGCACTCGGGACCCGATGCGGACCGTCACACACGTTGTTCAACGGACAGCTCCAAGAGGCCCCGGTGGTGAACCTCGCACTGATGCGGGGCTGGGCGATCGCCCTGCCCGATCACCTCGGCCCGACCAGCGCCTACGGCGCCGCCAGGCTGGGTGGTCAGATCGTCCTCGACGGGGTACGAGCGGTGCAGCACCTGCCCGAGGCGAGGCTCGGTCACAGCCCCGTCGGGCTCGCCGGCTACTCGGGCGGCGGGATGACCAGCGGCTGGGCGGGTGCCCTGGCGCCGACCTACGCCCCCGAACTCCCCATCGTCGGCGTCGCGGCGGGCGGCGTCCCTGCGAACCTCAGCGAGCTCGCGAACGGGCTCGGGACCGCGCCGCATCCCCTGTTCGGCCTCGGCTTCGCCGCCACGCTCGGCCTCGAACGCGAGTACCCGTCCTCGATCCCGTTGGCCAGCGGCCTCACCGGCGCGGGCCTGGCCCTGCGCGACCGGATCGCCAACGCCTGCTCCCAGGAGATCATCGACGCCGGGGCAAATCACAGCGCGGCAGAGGTATCCGCCGATCCAGCCAAGATCAACGAGCCTGCCGTGCGGGCGATCTTCGACCAGAACAGCCTGATGATGTTCCCCGGAGTCCCCCGGGCACCGGTGTACGTCTGGCACGGCAACGGCGATCAGCTGGCCCCCCTGGATTCGATCGCGGCGACCGTCGGCAGATACTGCGCGGCCGGTGTTCCTGTCCAGTTCAGCGTGTTCCCCGGAGACCACGGCCCGACCAGCATCGAGGGGCTACCGGGGGTGCTCGGCTGGCTCGACGGCAGGTTCGCCGGTCAGCCCGCGCCGAGCAACTGCTGAGGTCTGCGGCGTGACGTCGGGTGCGCGATTCGTGGCTCACCCATCGACGACTCGGCTGCCCTCGACGTCCTGCAAGGGGCGAGCACCTACCTCGTGTACATCCTCGCGGGCCTGAATTCCGCCCGGCCGGACCTCAGGTTGGTCGGCTATCTCACCGAGTTCGGTGAGCGTGCGATGGCATCGGCGGAGCTCGGATGTCACCGCCCTGCTCCCCCCGCCGCGCTGACCCGGCCGGGTTCGGCACACGGCACCGAACACAGCGAGGCCCCGCAGCCGACTTCGACTGCGGGGCCCTCTCAGCTGGCGTTGAGCGTGGGCACGCTCACGCAGAAAGCGATGCGACGCCTGCGACGCCCGCGATCACCGCAACCAGCGCCGACACCAAGGTCGCCCCTGCTGCGACCATGGTGAGATCCTCTGCTGTCGATCCCATGTGATCACTCCTTCTCGACCGTGAAGCCTCGCTTCGCTGTGACGCCACCTCGGCGCTGATGCATTTGTAGCCGAGCGAAAGCATCATCACCAAGCCCTGAACACCCTGGGGCGCAATGCATTACAAGAAAGAAACCTGGCGGTAGGGTTCCGTAACCCGACGTTACACATCGGCAACACTGGAGCTCCTGGCCGCGTGTCTCCTGCACAAAAAGGGCCAGGCCGGAGAGTCTGTGATGACTCTCCGGCCTGGCCTGTGTGGAGCTGCCGGGAATCGAACCCGGGTCCTCCGCCGAATCGCTAGGGCTTCTCCGTGTGCAGTTCGCTAAGCCTCTACTCGGATCTCCCGGTCTCGCGAACAAGCCGTGATGACGATCCCAGTCACTGTTTGATGTCCCGAACGACTCCGTGACCGAGCCGACCGGTAAAGCCCTCTAGCTGATGCCAGTACCCGACCCGAGGGCGAGATCGGACTGACAGACACGCTTCGCTACTTAGGCAGCGAGAGCGTAGTCGCGCTGATTGGAATCGGCGCTTATAGGTTTGCAGCGACGCTTACGGTGGTCTCTTGCCTGCACCGACACGCTTCCCCTAACTCAACGTACAAAGTCGAAACCGTTCAGCCCCGTACGTACCCAGCACCGTGCTGGGACCACATACTGTAACGCCCCTGCGCCGCGAAATCATCCCATTAAATTCTGCGGCGTTTCATCTGGACGTCCGTCCAAAATCAACTACCCTTCTCAGCAAAATAGTTAGCTGATTGATCGGGGAAGTCGAAGCCACATGACACATCAACCAGGGCGTACACGCCGTCGATGGGTAAACGCGCTGGCCGCCACGCTGGCGCTGGTCCTGGCCGGCGGTGGGATCGCGGCGTCTCAGCCCTCGTCCGACCCGATCGGCCCCGGTGACGATCCCGTCTTCGGGCTGGCGAACGGCTGCTACGCCCTCAAGTCGGAGCAGAGCGGGAAGTTCGTCCGCCGCGCCGACGGCGGCTACCGCGCCGACGCCGACACGGTCGGCGGTGCCGAGGCGTTCCGCACGCATGCGGCGCAGCTGGGCCGGTTCATGTTCTACGGCAAGGGCGGCGACATGCTCGCCCACGACGGCAAGAGTGCGGTGGTCTCGACCCGCGACGCGCTGCCGACCACCGACTGGACGCTGACGCACACCGACGGCACCTACGCGGTCACCGCGACGGACAACGGCAGCCAGCTCACCGCCGCGAACGGTGGGCTGGAGCTCACCGACCCCGGCGTCAATCCCGCGGGCGGACGATTCGTCCTCACCCCGGCCGAGGGCTGCGCGACCTTCCCCGACTCCGAGGTGAACGCGACCGGTAAGCCGCTCTCCGGCACCGGACCGAACGGCGAGGTGCGCGGGTTCATCGACGCGCACGTCCACCTCGACGCCAACCTGTTCATCGGCGGCCAGGTGCACTGCGGCACCCCCTTCGACCCGCAAGGCATCACCGTCGCGCTGCGCGACTGCGCCGACCACGGCAAGGACGGGATGCCGGCGCTGCTCGAGAACATCCTGTCGCACGGCAGCCCGGTCGCGGAGCACGACACCGTAGGCTGGCCGACCTTCGAGGACTGGCCGGACGCCGACTCGCTGACCCACGAGCAGACCTACTACCGGTGGGTGGAGCGCGCCTGGCGCGGCGGACTGCGCATCTTCACCAACCTGTTGGTGAACAACCGGGTCCTCTGCGACATCTACCCGCTCAAGAACCGCTCCTGCAACGACATGGACACCATCCGTGCGCAGGCCGAGCAGGTCCGGCAGATGCAGGACTACATCGACGCCCAGTACGGCGGCCCCGGCCGCGGCTGGTTCCGGGTCGTCCGATCTCCCGAGGAGGTCCGCAAGGTCGCCAGCGAGGGCAAGCTCGCGGTGACGATCGGCATCGAGACCTCCGAACCGTTCGGGTGCTCGCAGCGCAACGACGTGCCCCAGTGCACCGAGGCCGATGTCGACCGTGGCCTCGACGAGGTCTACGCGATGGGCGTGCGGCAGATGATCGTCACGCACAAGTTCGACAACGCCTTCGGCGGTGTCCGCTTCGACGGCGGCATCCAGGGCATCGCTGTCAACGCGGGCAACTTCCTCAGCACCGGCAAGTTCTGGGAGGCCGAACCCTGCAAGGGCCCGGTGCACGACAACCCGCTGCTCTCCTTCGGCGACGCGCCGGCCGAGGTGATGTCCGCGCTGCCGCCCGGTGTCACCACACCGGTCTACCCGTCCGGCCCGCTGTGCAACACCCGCGGCCTGACGAAGCTCGGCGAGCACATGGTCCGCGGCATGATGGATCGCGGCATGATCGTCGACGTCGACCACATGAGCGTCAAGACCGCCGAGGACACTCTCCGGATCCTCGAGGAGGCCAAGTACTCCGGTGTGGTCTCGAGCCACAGTTGGACCGACCCGCTGAACTACGAGCGGATCTACGCGCTCGGCGGCTTCGTCGCCGCCTACGCCTCGGGCCTCAACTCCGACCCGAAGAAGGAGAACTTCGTCACCGCCTGGCGCAAGGCCCGCGCGGACCGCAGCGAGGACTACTACTACGGCTTCGGCTACGGCGCGGACACCAACGGCTTCGGCCCGCAGGCGCGCCCGCGTGAGGACGCCGACACCAACCCGCTGCAGTATCCGTACAAGACCTTCGACGGCGGCACGACGATGGATCGCCAGCGCACCGGCGAGCGCGTCTTCGACCTCAACAAGGACGGCGTCGCGCAGTACGGGCTGATCCCCGACTGGATCGCGGACATGCGGATCGCCGCCGGGGACGACGGCGACCAGATCATCGAGGACATGAGCCGCGGTGCCGAGGCCTACCTGCAGATGTGGGAGCGCGTCGCGAAGTAGGTTGTTGCACCCTCGATAGGTCATTCCTCCGGCTGCGACGGGCCGACCCGCCTAGAATCGGGTCAGCCCGTCGCTGCGGGAGGAGACATCGATGGCCGACCGGATGACGGTTCGCGCGGGCAACGCCCCACCCGCCTCGCGTCCCGAGCAGCTGCGCAATGTGGTCCTGATCGGGTGCAGCGGCGCGGGCAAGACCACGCTGGCCGAGTCGCTCGCGTTCGCCGCAGGGGCCATCGGCCGGGCCGGCCGGATCCCGGACGGCAACACGGTCTCCGACTACGAAGAGATCGAGCACCAACAGCAACGATCGGTCCAGCTCGCGGTCCTGCCGCTGGAGTGGAACGGCTGCAAGGTCAATCTCCTCGACCCGCCTGGCCATCCCGACTTCGGCGCCGAGCTGCGGGCCGGTCTGCACGCCGCCGACGCCGCCGTCTTCGTGGTCTCGGCCACCGACCCGGTGACCACCCCCACCCGCGCGCTGTGGCGCGAATGTGCCGCGGCAGGCATCCCCCGCGCCATCGTGGTGGCCAAACTCGACGTGGCCCGCGGCAGCTTCGACGAGATCCTCACCGCCTGTCACGACGCGTTCGGCCTCGGCACCGACACGCTGCGGCCGGTCTACCTCCCGGTCTTCGCCGACGGCAGGCCCTGCGGGTCGCTCGGCCTGCTCACCGGGCGCAGCTACGGCGAACCCGGCGCCTGCCCCGATGCCGACGCGGCGCGCGAGAGCCTCGTCGAGGCCATCTCCGGCCAGGACGACGGCCTCATGGAGCGCTACCTCGCGGGCGAACCGCTCGACGAGGAGGCGCTGACCGACGGCCTGCGCCGGGAGATCGTCGACTGCGCCCTGCACCCCGCCCTCGCCGTCACCGACAACGGCGTCGGCGCGGCGGAACTGCTCGACCTCATCACCGGCGCGTTCCCGGATCCCACCCACCGGCGCGGACCCGCGCCCGCGGCCGACCCCGAGGCCCCGCTCGCCGCTCAGGTCATCCGGATCACCGGCGACGCCTACGTCGGCCGCATCAGCCTCGTACGCGTCTTCTCCGGCACGCTGCTCCCCGACACCCACGTCCACGTCGCAGGCGCGGCAGCCACCTCCGGTGAGAGCACCGACGAGAAGGTCACCACCCTCACCGGCCCGTTCGGCAAGCTGCAGCGACCGGTGCCCGAGGCGGTCGCGGGCGACATCGTCTGCCTGCCCAAGCTGACCGTCCACATCGGCGACACCATCGGCGACACCGAGGACCCTGCCCCGCTGGAGGCATGGGCGCTGCCGGTGCCGCTGCTGCCGGTCGGCGTCGAGGCGCACAGCAAGACCGACGAGGACAAGCTCTCCCAGGCACTGACCCGGCTGACCACCGAGGACCCGGCCCTGCGGCTGGAACAGAACCCGGACACCCACCAACTGGTCCTGTGGTGCACGGGCGACGCGCACGCCGAGGTGGCGCTCGACCGGTTGCGCAACCGGCACGGCGTCCACGTGGACACCGTGCCGTACCAGGTGGCACTGCGGGAGACGTTCGGCGGCAACGCATCCGGGCACGGTCGGCTTGTCAAGCAGTCCGGCGGCCACGGCCAGTACGCGATCTGCGACCTCGAGGTCGAACCGCTACCGACCGGATCGGGATTCGAGTTCCGCGAACACGTGGTGGGCGGTGCGGTCCCGAAGGGCTTCATCCCGTCGGTGGAGAAGGGCGTGCGCGCCCAACTGGAGAAGGGCGTGGCGACCGGTCACCCGCTCGTGGACGTGCGGGTGACCCTCGTCGACGGGAAGGCGCACTCGGTGGACTCCTCCGACGCCGCCTTCCAGACCGCCGCGAGCCTCGCCCTCCGCGACGCCGCGGGGCACACCTCGATCCGACTGCTCGAACCGGTCGCCGCCGTCGCCGTGACGCTCCCCGACGACTATCTCGGCGCCGTTCTCAGTGACCTGTCTGCCAGGCGTGGCCGGGTCCTCGGGACCGAGGTGAAGGGTCCGGGACTGTCGTTGCTGCGGGCCGAGGTGCCCGAGATCGAGCTCGCCCGCTACCCGGTCGAGCTCAACTCACTCGTGCACGGCAACGCCGAGTTCTCCCGCTGCCACCTGCGCTACGAGCTGATGCCCGACGCGCTGGCGGCCCAGGTCGCACGCTAGCGGCTCATGCCCTTCACGCGGCGCCCGAGCTCACGAGTGACCTCCCGCTCGGCCGTCCGTCGCGCGAGGTCCTGACGCTTGTCGTAGTCCTGCTTGCCCTTGGCGAGGGCGAGCTCCACCTTGACCTTGCCGTCGGAGAAGTACATCGAGAGCGGGACCAGCGTCTGGTTCCCCTCCCTGGTCTTGCCGACCAGGTGCTCGATCTCGCGCTTGTGCAGCAACAGCTTCCTGGTCCGCCGCGGCGAATGGTTGGTCCAGCTGCCCTGGGTGTACTCGGGGATGTGCAGCCCACGCAGCCACACCTCGCCGTCGTCGACGGTGGCGAAGGCGTCGACGAGCGACGCCTTGCCCTCGCGCAGGCTCTTCACCTCGGTGCCGACCAGCGCCACGCCCGCCTCGTAGACGTCGATGATCGAATAGTTGTGTCGCGCCTTGCGGTTGGTCGCGATGACCTTGCGGCCCTTTTCCTTCACGTTCGGGCCCCTTCAGTCCGCGCAGTGATCGAGTTCTGTCCCCAGGATATGCCCGGGGCGCAACCGATTACTCACGGACGTAGAGCCGCAGCGTGATGTAGGCGGTGATCGCGGCCATGCCGACGCCGGTGAGCACCAGGAACGGCGACACCAGCAGCACGTCGCTGTTCGAGATCCGGGCGACGATGTTCGCGTCGTAGACGTCGGTGAGCACGTCGTCGATGAACAGATTCTTCGCGGTGAACAATCCGGCGATCGCCAGCACGGCACCGATCAGCGCGGCGACCACGGCCTCCAAGAGGAACGGGAGCTGGGTATACCAACGGGTCGCGCCGACGAGCCGCATGATCCCGACTTCGGTGCGACGGGTGAACGCGGCGATCTGCACCATGTTCGCGATCAGCAGGATCGAGGCGATCGCCTGCACGATGGCGATCGCGAAGGCCGCGTTCCGGATTCCGTTCAGCACGCTGAACAACCGCTCGACCAGGTCACGCTGGTTGAGCACGCTCTGCACACCAGGTCGAGCACCGAACGAATCGTTGATCACCCCGAACCGCTCCGGGTCGCTGAGCTTGATCTTGAACGAGGCGGGCAGCGAGTCTTCGCTCACCATCGACGCGAGCTCGGGCTGGTCCTTGAACACCCGCTCCTTGGCGTCCGCCACCGCGTCCGCGCGGTTGAGGTACTGCACGGACACCACCGACGGGGTGCTCTCGAGATCGCTGCGCAGGGCCGAGCAGATGTCCTGGTTGCAGTCGGGGTCGGAGATGGACACATCATCGGTGAGGAAGATCTGCACCTCGACCCGATCGAGGAAGATCTGCTGCGTCTTGCCCGCCATCTGGACGACGAGCAGTCCGCCGCCGAACAGGGCGAGCGAGATCGCGGTCGTCAGGATCATCGCGATGGTCATCGTGATGTTGCGGCGCAGGCCGGTGAAAACCTCGCTGAAGATGAAGCTGGCGCGCATCGGAAAGTCTTGTCCTTCGTATGTCGGGGTGAACGGCGAGGGGTCGGGGGTACCTAACGCCCCACGCCGTAGACACCGCGGGCCTCGTCGCGCACCACGCGTCCGAGGTCGAGTTCGACCACCCGGCGCCGCATCGAGTCGACGATGTGGTGGTCGTGGGTGGCCATCAGCACGGTGGTTCCGGTGCGGTTGATCCGTTCGAGCAGCAGCATGATGTCGCCGGTGGTGTCGGGGTCGAGGTTGCCGGTGGGCTCGTCGGCGAGCAGCACCAGCGGCCGGTTCACGAATGCCCGCGCGATGGCGACGCGCTGCTGCTCACCGCCGGAGAGTTCGGTGGGCAGTCGGTCCGCCTTGCCGGACAGGCCGACCAGGTCCAGCACCTCAGGAACGGTGCGATCGATCACGTTGCGCGGCTTGCCGATCACCTCGAGGGCGAAGGCCACGTTCTCGGTCACGGTCTTCTGCTGCAGCAGCCGGAAGTCCTGGAAAACGCAGCCGATGCTCTGCCGCAGCTTCGGCACCCGGCGCGCGGACAGCCGGTTCACGTGGAAGTCCCCGACCTTGATGTCGCCCGAGGTGGGGGTGTCCTCCTTGAGCAGCAGCCGCATGAAGGTGGACTTCCCGGACCCGGAAGGGCCGATCAGGAAGACGAACTCGCCCTTGTCCACCGAGACATTCACCTTGTCCAGTGCAGGCCTCGACGAGGTCTTGTAGGACTTGGACACATTCTCCACGCTGATCACGGGGAGCCAGTTTAGCCGTTATCCGACGGTGACCTTGGGTTTCGACGGACCCGCAGGTCCAGGCCCTACGGGGTGGGTGTGGGCGGTGTGGTCGACGTCTCGGGGGTGGCCGTCACGACCCCCTCCGGCAGCTCCACGCCGGACGGGACTGACAGCCACGGCGGCAGCACCACGACGGGCGGCGGGGTGGTCGTGACCGGCTGCTGTGAGGTGGTCGAAGGCGCACCAGTTGTGGTGCTGCTGCTGGGCGGCGGGGTGGTCGTGCTCGGCTCCGAGCGCTGCGGGGTCGGCGACTGGGTCTCCGAAAGCACCGGCGCCGTAGGCCCGATCACATCGTCTTTGGGCGGTTCCGGATTGAGGTATCCATGCAGCATCGCCGTGGCGACGAACGCCACGGAGAGGGCGACCGTGGAGGTCCTGGCGCGGCCGAGCGTCTTCGGCACCGACCAGCGTCGCTCCTGCTTGTTGGCCGGTTCCGTCTTCTTCGCACGTTCGGCGGTCATACGTTGTCCCCGATCTGATCGGCCGCCAACTCCGGGCCAACCAGGATCCCCTCCCGGCGCAGCGCCTCGGCGACCCGCACCCGCAGCTCGCGCCCCACCTGGAACTGCTTGCCGGGCAGGGTGCGCGCGACCATCCGGATGTTGACGGTGTCCAGCTCGAGACTCTCCACGCCCATCACCGACGGCTCGTCGAGGAGGAGCGGTTCGAGATCGGCGTCCGCGAACGCCTCGCGGCCGACACCCCGCAGTACGTCGTTGACGTGGTTGATGTCCGCGGTGGCGGGAATCGGGACGTCGACCACGGCCCGCGCCCAGTCCTTGGACAGATTGACGGCCTTGACGATCTGTCCGTTGGGCACGGTGATGACCTCGCCGTCGGAGGACCGCAGCCGCGTCACCCGCAGGGTCACATCCTCGACCGTTCCGTAGGCGTCCTCCGACGATCCGGTGATGGCGATCCTCGCGACGTCACCGAAGCCGTACTGCCGCTCGGCGATGATGAAGAAGCCGGCCAGGATGTCCTGCACCACACGCTGCGCGCCGAAACCGAGCGCGGCACCGAGCACGGTCGCGGGCGCGACCAGGCTCGCCACCGAGAAGCCGAGCCGCTGCAGCACCTCGATGGTCACCAGGGTGTACACGATGATGATGAGCACCCAGGTGATCACCTGGGCCAGGGCGTGCCTGTGCTTGGTCGCCTCCGAACGGACCAGCGCGTCGCCCTGGTGGTAGTTCAGGTCGATCCGATCGGTGACCTTGTTCCCCAGCCAGGAGAGGAACCGCCCGACCAGCAGCCCGCCGATGACATAGAGCACGATCTCCAGGCCGCTGGACCTCAGCCAAACTTCGAATCCGGTATCCGGGACCAGCTTGAACGCCGTGAACACCGACTCAGACCTGCTCCGCGCTCATCCGCCAGCGGATGCCGGACTCGAGGAAGCCGTCGATGTCGCCGTCGAGCACCGCCGACGGGTTGTTCACCTCGTACTCCGTGCGCAGGTCCTTGACCATCTGATAGGGGTGCAGCACGTAGGAACGCATCTGGTTGCCCCAGGAGCTGCCACCGTCGCCCTTGAGGGCGTCCATCTCGGCCCGCTCCTCGCGGCGCTTGACCTCGAGCAGCTTGGCCTGCAGCACCCGCATGGCCGAGACCTTGTTCTGCAGCTGCGACTTCTCGTTCTGACAGGTCACCACGATGCCGGTGGGGATGTGCGTCAGCCGCACCGCGGAGTCGGTGGTGTTGACCGACTGACCGCCGGGGCCGGACGAGCGGTAGACGTCGACGCGGACGTCGTTCTCGTTGACCTCGATGTGGTCGGTGGTCTCGACCACCGGCAGCACCTCGACCTCGGCGAAGGAGGTCTGCCTGCGGCCCTGGTTGTCGAACGGGCTGATCCGCACCAGGCGGTGGGTGCCCATCTCCACGGAGAGTGTTCCGTACGTGTAGGGCGCCTTGACCGCGAAGGTCGCACTCTTGATGCCGGCCTCTTCGGCGTAGGAGACGTCGTAGACCTCGACGCCGTAGCCGTGCTTCTCGGCCCAGCGGATGTACATGCGCATCAGCATCTCGGCCCAGTCCGCGGCGTCGATGCCGCCCGCGCCGGACCGGATGTTGACCAGCGCGTCGCGCTCGTCGTACTCACCCGAGAGCATGGTCTTGACTTCCATCGCCGCGATGTCCTCGCGCAGCGACGCACGCTCGGTGTCGGCATCGGCGACGGCGTCGGCACCCTCGTCCTCGGCCAGCTCGTAGAGCACCGGCATGTCGTCGAGGCGTCCGCGCAGGCCCTCGACCCGGCGCAGCTCGGACTGCGCGTGGGAGAGCTGGCTGGTCACCTGCTGGGCGTGCTCCTGGTTGTTCCACAACTCCGGATCTGCCGCCTGGTGCTCGAGTTCGTCGATGCGCCGGCGCAGCTCCTCGACGTCCAGCACCCGCTCGACGGTGGTGAGGGTGGTGTTGAGCTCGGCCAGGTCTGCGGAAACGTCGGGATGCACAAGAATCAAGGCTACCGGTGCCCGCAGGCGATTGCCGCCGCGGTCGCCCTCAGGTGACCGCGCCGGGCCAGCCCGGCGACGGAACGACCACGGGGCCGGGCCGGCCGTCGACGCGGAACTCCGCCGTCCGGATCACCGCGTTCCGCCGGAAGTCGAGCGCGTGGACCCGGACGGTCGGCCCGTCCACCTCGATCCGCAGCCCCTGGTTCTCGTTCCGGTCGACGGGCTCCTCACCACCGCGGCCGTCCGGGCCGAATCCGGTCTGCGCTGCGCCGGTGTTGACCGCCGCGAACCCGTCCGGGTGCCCGCCCGGCACGGTCCGCCTGGTCAGCCAGTCCTCGCGATACAGGCTCCAATGGGTGTGGCCGCTCAGCAACAGCACGTTGGGGAACCCGGCGAGCAGAGCCAGCAGCTCGTCGGATTCCGCATAGTCACCGCTGTAGATCTTCGGCGCCTGGGTGAGCTGATCGGTGAACGTCCCCGACACCGTGCCCGGCAGCGCGTGATGGCTCATCACCAGCACCGGGCGCTCGCGCGGGCGCTCCTCGAGGGTGTCCCGCAGCCAGTCCAGCTGGGTGCGGCCGAGGATCACACAGTGCCCACTCGCCTCGCTGCCGTCCGTCGTGCCGAGCCGGATCACGGGAACCCCGCCGACCTCGTGCGCGGAGAACAGCCCCGGCATCGCCGAGTACCGCAGGAACCGCGCGACCGACACCTCACTCGATTCACCGTTGTAGAACTCGTGGTTGCCGATCGTGTACAGCGCGTCCGGATGCTCGCTGCGGCGCAGCCGGTCGAACAATTCCTCGTACTCGTGCTCGCGGCCGTTCGGGGTGAGATCCCCGTTGACGAGTAGCGCGTCCGCCCGGCCGAACGCCGCGAGTCCGTCGAGCGCACGGTCGAGGTCGGTGAGGTCGCCCTGGATGTCGGAGATCACGTCGAACCAGACGGCCGTCGACGGCTTCGGAATCGGCTGGGCAGGTGGGCCGGGCGTGGGCGCGGTCATACCGAGGAATTCTGCCGCGGCAAGACTCGCCAGCGCGCCACCTCCGAAGAGAACACTGCGCCGTGTCAGCATCACGAGCCCGATCTTCACAGTCACGGCGAAACGGCCGCCCGACTCGCGCTGAATGCGCGGTGAATCGCCGAGGAAGTCCGGACCCGGGTCGAGTACCGTCTTCGCCGTGACCGATCTCGAACTCGCACTGCGCATCGCCGATGAGGCCGACACCATCACCATGGCCCGCTTCGGCGCGCTCGACCTGAAGGTCGACGACAAGCCCGACCTCACCCCGGTCTCGGACGCGGACCTCGCGGTCGAGCGGGCGGTCCGGGCGGTGCTGGCGGCGGAGCGGCCGGACGACGCGGTCCTCGGCGAGGAGTTCGGCGGCGACGCGACGTTCGAGGGCAGGCAGTGGGTGGTCGACCCGATCGACGGCACCAAGAACTTCGTCCGCGGGGTTCCGGTATGGGCCACGCTGATCGCGCTGCTGCAGGACGGGGTTCCGGTGGTCGGCGTCATCAGCGCACCGGCATTGAAGCGACGTTGGTGGGCCGCCGAGGGTACGGGCGCCTTCGCGTCGTTCGATGGCGGTGAGCCCACTCGGATCTCGGCGTCCGCGGTTGACCGGTTGGAGTCGGCGAGCCTGAGCTTCGCGAGCCTGAGCGGCTGGCGTGACCGCGGGATCCGCGACCAGTTCATCGCACTCACCGACGAGGTGTGGCGGGTCCGCGGCTACGGCGACTTCTACTCCTACTGCCTCCTGGCGGAGGGCGCGCTGGAGATCGCCGCCGAACCCGAGGTCTCGCTGTGGGACCTGGCACCGTTGGACATCCTGGTGCGCGAGGCCGGCGGACGCTTCACCGCGCTCGACGGCAGCGCGGGCCCGCACGGCGGCAGCGCGGTGGCGAGCAACGGTCTGCTGCACGACGCGGTGTTGGAGCGCCTTGGACTGGAGCAGTCGAGCACTGCGTAGTCGCTTGAAGGCAGTGAACAGCGCGGACCCATCTAACTGGGGCACATCGGCGCTATGGTTCGACGATGCGTCATGCGATCTACGTGCCGCTCTTCGGCGCACTGGCTGACCCGCGCGCGATCACCGACATCGCACAGGCCGCCGAGAATTCGGGCTGGGATGGGCTTTTCGTTTGGGATCATGTCCTGAGTCCCATAGCGGGCGAATGGGAGATCGCGGACCCTTGGGTGACACTGGCCGCTGCGGCGACAGTGACCAGCCGGATCAAGTTGGGGCCGATGGTGACACCACTGCCACGACGGCGGGTGATCAAACTGGCACGAGAGACGGTGACCCTCGACCACCTGAGTCGTGGCCGACTGATCGTGGGGTTGGGCACAGGCAGCGATGCCGGGCGAGAGTACTCGGCCTTCGGTGACGTCGCCGATCCTCGTCAGCGTGGCCGAGCGCTCGATGAAGGCGCCGAAGTTCTGGCGGCATTGTGGGCCGGCGAGACCGTCACCCACCGTGGGCTCCTGGTGGCCGAAAACGTGCAAATCCGCCCCCGGCCGGTCCAGCAGCCACGGATTCCGCTGTGGTTCGGTACCGAGCGCACTTCGGGCCGCCCGATAGAGCGAGCCGCACGATACGACGGAATCTTCCCACTCGAAATCGATGCGGCAGGGGTTGCGCGCATCGTGGAGAGAATCGAGACCGTGCGTGGTTCGTCTGGGGCGTTCGATATCGCAGTGGTAGCTCGTCCTGGCGTCGACCTCGAGGCACTCAGCACGGCCGGCGCCACATGGGCGATGCACGCCTTTTGGCCAGGACATACCCCAGAACAGGTACTTCGAGTGATAGATCGAGGCACCCCCGACTGAATCCTCGGAATCATCTTGTCGGTGGCCCCACATAGACTCGTACACATGTTCGATACCGGGGGGTTTCGGGGTGGCGCCGCAGGTGAGGGCGCCCGCGGCGTCGAGCGCCCGGTGGATTTCGAGGACGGTGCCGCGGCTCTGTCGGCGTTGCGGGAGTACGGGCGGGCGGAGAACGTCGCCGCCGCGCACAAGGTGTTGACGGCGGCAGCGTTTGCGCGGCGGCAGTTCGCGCACGAGGTTGATCTGTTCGGCGAGGAGTTCGCCTACCGGGCGGGGCGGTCGGCGGAGATGGAGACTTCGCTCGCTCTCGGTGTGAGTGCATTCACCGCGGAACGGTATGTGGCGGTGGGCAATGCGCTGGATCTGCGGCTGCCGTTGATACGTGCGGTGTTCGTGTCAGGTCGGGTGGACTTTCCGCGGGTGTTCGCGATCGTCGACGCGACCGCGGAGATCTCCGACGCCACCCTCGAACGGATGGAGGGCCACCTCGCGGACGCGGCCCTGTATCTGACGCCG
>Ga0105243_10002677_pt1 | contig 14799 bp, 19 predicted proteins | sample KBSM34metaG_FD_81525 | JGI IMG/M metagenome (GOLD analysis project Ga0105243, IMG submission 81525) | Miscanthus rhizosphere microbial communities from Kellogg Biological Station, Michigan, USA - KBS M3-4 metaG | ecosystem: Host-associated > Plants > Roots > Rhizosphere > Soil | place...
AGCACATCGGCAATTGTGACTCGCAGCAAAGCGGCAAGTGCTTGAGCAAGTATTCGTGTGCGATTTAACTGACCTCTTTCTTGCTTGTCGGGAGACAGCGGAATCGGGACGATACAATCAAAGTGCAAGGTTCCGTGTTGCCTTAAAACCTCGTACATGATTAACGCTAAAGGGGATGCTAATGAGGAGTGACCAGTTTTGAACCGATAGAATAATTGCGAGCCTCGGTGAGTAGCTGCCGAGAGCTGATTGTGACGCCAGTAACATCTTGGTGGAATGACCCATAAGCCAGGCGAAAAATTGTTAAAGCAGCGGGATAAACGGGCGGGCCAAGCGCAATGGTTAATCCCAATCCTGGGGATGGTCTGCCAGGCAGTTCAAGGATCAATGCTTTTGGTTGCTTTGCTTCCGCTCGGCGAAGCACTGCGTCCGCAGGAGAACGAGTTGTACATGATTCGCCGCGATCGTTACGCGCGTTCGGTTGGGTTTAAGGATTGATCGTCACGGTATTGGGACACTGGTTCGCTGCAACCGTTCTAAACAGGTCTTGTGACCGAAGACTGTTGTTCGACAGCGGTGATAGGTCCATCCGCAACCGTGTCGATCATCGAACCAACGACTTTCGGTTTGCATGAAAACTTCGCTGGCGTGTTCATGGCAGACTTCGCATAAGCCGTACTTAGCAGAGTTGTCACCTGTGGTCTTAAGACGATACTTACAGTGACCGACCAGAGGACGTGGACCAATGAAGTCCATTTCCGGTTGTAGTTGCGCGCTCATGTTCAACATTTAGCGTGGGCAGTGTTCGACCTGCTCACCCCTCGTATTAATAAAGGATTGGATTGGCTGTTAGATCCGCATGGGCATGATGACGTTAGCGATCTCAATCGTGCTGGGAATGGTGGGTATGATCATGACCTGCGAGTTTGCATCTTTAAATGTCATCGTGGCCTGGTCAGCATTAATCGACGCGAGTGCCTCAAGGACGAAAGTTCCATTGAATCCAATGGAGAGTGCGACGTCGCCGGGGTCGGAGGGAGTGGTGGTATCTCCTTGCAAGTTGATTGGAAGATCCTCGACAGCTTGGCCGCCTTCAGAGTTGGTTGCGATGATCGTCAGGGTACCGTTGTTTTTAACGTCGAGGCGTACGGAGTGGCTTCGTTCGTCAGCCATGGTTGAAACGCGCCTGAGCGTGTCACGCAAGAGCGCCACGTCAGCAGTGAATGAACGCGTGTTGTCTTTGGGGAACACCATCCTATAGTCGGGGAACTGTCCGTAGAGTAGTCTTCCCGTTAGTACGCTGGAGCCGACATTGAAGTGAGCATGGTTTTCGTCGGCAGCAAAAGTAACAGGTCCATCATACGCAGCGCAGAGTCTGCCAAGCGCCGCAAGAGCTTTTTCGGGTATGAGGACTTCGATTGGATTTTGGGCAGTTGTCGTCTTGTCTTCCGATTTGGCAAGCCTATGGCCATCGGTGGTGACCATTCGGAGACTTTGCTGATCAATCTCAACTTTTGCTCCGGAGAGGGTATAGCGAGACTCATCGTTAGTGATAGCAAAAATTGTAGAAGTGATCATGCTCGCGACGGTGCTGGCGGGAATTTGAATGGCGCCTTCGGAAGGTTTCGGAAGTTCAGGGAAGGACTCGAACTCTGGGGCTACCAATTTGAAGGATGCTCGCTCGCACGTGACTTGCGCCCCTCCCTGTTCGAGAGCCTGGAACGTGATGTCAGCAATTTTAGGTAGGGTCCTTGTTATATCAAGCAGCTTTTTTAGCGGAACTAGGATGGAGCCGGGCTCGGTTATGTCGGCTTCGGCTTGGCACGTGAGAGTTACGTCGAGGTCAGTTGCAGTGAGCTTGATTGTGTTAGGTGCGTGGCTCACCATACTCAGATTATGTAAGACAGGGATAGAGGTGCGGCGATCCTCAATACCGTTCATAAGAACGAGTTGGCCTAGTAATGTCTGAACCTTGATTTTGAAGCGCATCCCTTTTGTTGCACGTTTTGCCATATCAGTTCTCATTTCGTGAATAGCGTGTTGAATTACTCCGTTAACTCTCCGCTTGTTTATTTGGTCTATGACAAGAGGTTCGTCTTATTGGGGATCGCAATTTGTTACATCTACCAGTGTTGAGACCAGGTATGAATCGAAGGTTCTATCCGGCCAGATTCGATCGGCACTGTAGGAGGGCGCGACAGGGGGGAGTAATTGGGTGTGGTCAAATCCTTCAGTCAGTCGTTTCTGAGTAGCGCGGATCTGGCTTAAATAACGCAAAAACAACCCAATTTTTATTCAGAGGCCAGTCGTGCTCGCGGCATAAGGGATGCAGGGTGACGTGTAGGTCGCGGCCGCCTGAGCCCTTGACGCCATCTGTTTGTCCAGCAGCTTCGACCGGAGACTTCACTAATTAACGTTCATCATTTGGCTTCTTCGCTATTGAGTTCAAACCTATGTCTACTCAGCAATCGCAGTTTTTTAAGGTGTCGTCAGGTTCACGATGGTTGGCGAATCAGGCAGCCAGCTCTGCCAGCATGATCGAAAAAATGATTCGTGAGGAACTACGGCGGGGTGATTTCTCAAACATGCACGAACGCGTCGCGCGCGTTGAGGAATTAGTGAATGAACACGACTTGGAAACTGCACGAGGACGAGATTTGTTGCTACTTGCTGCGCTCTTGCTCGAGGGCGGTGGAGAGACGCGCGCTGCGTATCGGATAGCGGGAAAATTGCTGGCTGACAAGGAAAGACTGGAGCGCTCGTTTCTCGCTTCGTTGAGGCGGTTCAGAGCTCGCTTGGCTTTAAACCGTGGCGATACTAAAGAGGCACGTGCTGAAGTAACACTGACGGAGCGTATCGTAATGGAGACGGCTCGGGGCCTGGGAGAGATAACGGAGACCATAGATCATGAGGATCTTTCGAACGTAACAGCTGCCACCTGGCTAATGTCGGCAGAAGTCTCGTTGGCGGAGGAACAGGTGGACCAAGCGTTACAGGATCTGGCTAACGCTCGGAGTTGTATGACGTCGAGTGGATGTCGGACATCTGATGAGAGTGCTGTGTTCGAACTATTGTCGGCATTGGCGTGTGTATCTCTTAATGACGCTGGGGGAGCTGCCGCTCTGGCTCACCTTTACAACTCTCACGTCATCATGCGCAGTGAATCATCGGTCGAAGCGCTGACGAGTGCAAGAATCGCCGCAGCGGCGGGTGATATGACGCGCACGAGCGGTATAAGTGAGGCGGAAGCTCTACGTTGGCGACGATATGGGCCAGAGCCAGACGTTGTGCAGCGTTACTTGAGAGAAGGTAGTTCAAATTCCGTGACCCCAATGACGGGACACAAACTGCCGTTGCCTCACGAGCTGATTGCTGCTCTCGATCACAGTTTAGTTGATGTGAGCGTTAAGACCGTTGCGGCCCAGCACTCTACAGAGGTATCGAGTGCAGATCCTCTGCCGATGTCTTTTCTGTTCGAATATTTCAGTCTAGAAGAAGTTACGGGAATGTTTGATTACAACCTCAAAACTGGTCACCTCACGGTGGATTGGAGTCGTTGTGATGCGTTGTTACTGAGGGAGGCGATTGATGTTGGAGCGATCTCGGAGTTTGCAATGCGTTGTAAGCGAGGGACGATTTACCTGAATGATGGATCGTACGTGGATGCGGTATTAGATTCAAGTGAAGATGTATTACGAAATATGTCTGCTACTGATGTGATCTTTGAGTTGTTCCGAATCAGTACCGCTGGTTTACCTGGTGCCGGCGCCCGACAGTTTCAAGGTGGTCCGGAAGCAATGCGGGTTCCTGAGGTAATCAACCTGAGGCCGAATCGATTCAACCTTGATCTGACAAAGCGACTTGACCATATGCGCTGTGGAAAGAGCGACGTTGATGTGGACGCGGATGAGTTCGATTTTGATGCTGCTTTTGCGAGTTGGGAATCATTGGTGCCATCTGGACAGAAAGTTGTTGACGAAAGAGCGGACGATCGAGGCGAGGTGACAGTGTCGCTTGGAGGAGCGTTGTCTACACTCTTGCCAGTGTTGTCATGTGAAGACGTGGTTTCGCTTGAATTGTCAGTCATTGAGTGTCTGGCTTTGATAGGTTTGGGCGAGTCAAGAATCGAGATTGTTTCGAGTGAGTCGGGTGAGATTCTTCGTGAGTGTGGTTTGAGTTCAAAAGTGTGCGATACGTGGGGAACGTATTCTGTAGGCCGGTTAAGTTTGGTGCTAGGGCTCGCGAAAAAAACGAGTGTGGATAGCCCTGAGACTTTGGAAGTGATCATGAAAGCGGCAGCTCAAAGATTGAAAACGCTGCCGGGAAGTAAACTTACTTCCAAGAGCGATGTATCGGGTTTCATAGCAGAAGACCCCGCGATGCAGAGCGTATTAAGTCAGCTTCGTGAGATAGCTCCGTTGGATGGTTGTGAGAGTGCGCAGAAGATGACCCATGTGATCTTATTAGGCGAGCGCGGGACGGGAAAAGAGTTATTGGCGCGTTTGATTCACGAGTGGTCTCGACGAAGTAGTGAAACATTCCAGGTTGTGAATCTTGGTGCTATAGCGCATCAATTGGCGCCGGCTGAAATCTTTGGTTCAAAGAAAGGATCGTTTACAGGATCGATTGGTGATCGCATTGGCTACATTCAGAAAGCTGAAGGTGGAACATTGTTTCTGGATGAACTGGATGAGGCTAGTGACACTACGCAGGCATTATTAAAGCGAGTGGTACAGTTTAGTACTTACAACGTAGTAGGTTGCCCTGATGAGAGTTTGTGCAACGTTCGGTTTGTTGGTGCGACTAATCGTGGTTTGGATGAAGACGGTTGTATCAAACCAGATTTGAAAGACCGATTCTGGATAGTGCGGATTCCGCCATTGAGAGAGCGCAGAGCCGATATCCCCGCGCTGGCGCAGTATTTTGCAAGTCGGCACAATTTTAGAGTGCCAGAGCCTGTATTGGCGTACTTAACAGATCTGCAATGGCCAGGCAACGTAAGGCAACTGGAAACAGTGGTAGAGCGGGTATGTGCCGTTGTGAGATCAGCAGACGAAGTGAATCTTGCTGCCTTTGAACACGCGGTGCGAGAGAGCGGTGCCAACCCTGTTGTTTTTGACTGTGGGAATGAATTCTCACCGCTGGGTGTAGGTGAGACTCTAAAGGATAGGCAAGATGCGCAGGAGCGATGGCATATCAGTTATGCGTTAAGGCTTACGAACTGGCACAAGACAGAGGCCGCACAGTTGTTGGGTATGAGGCGGCAAACAATGCACGAGAGAATGAAAGCTCTTGGTATGATCGACAAGCCGCGCGCTATGTGAGAAACGCCAGTCAATACAGAGTGCCGAGGTCGTTTAAATTGTTCCTTTATAGAACGATGCTCACAGGCGTCACGGTCCGTGATGTGATTCGCCAACAGCGGAGATCTCGTCATCCGCTAACCCTTTCGCACAAAACCGTTCTATTTAAAGTATCAATAGATGCTCGCTGCTCATGTCAAATGGCCTAATCCTTATTCAAGTGACCGGCTCGTGTCTTTGCTATGGTGATACCAACACCGACCAAAATTCCTGCGGCAGCAATCCCAAGCACCCAAATACTAGGTGTATCGACCGCAAGCCAATAAGTGATGGTAATAAACGAGACTCCTATGACCAATACAATGTACCGCACAGTAGCTGTGTTCATCCGACTAATTCCTCGCGCCAATGTAATACGCCGCAACGTGCAACAAATCCATTGCTCGCGGTAACCACTCGCCGAGTGGTGAGATCGTATCGTAGCTGTCAATCTAAGCGACTTCTGGTGATGAGAGACAAGCGCAACGCAATGGGAGTGTGAAAATATTTGTTATGACGCATCCTTCAGCAAGCAGTGGCTACAGATGCGCAGCGTACCGCCCGCAACCCTGAAGACTTGTACTTTGTTTTTCTTGACGTAGTTGTAAATCGTGCGCCGATCTGTATCCACAAGCTTTGCGGCTATCGCTACCCTTACGATCTTCACGTACTCACGACAACGCGAGCACCAGACCTTTTGCCCTTGTACCAAAGGGGGCGTTGCTTCGTTCATGGTGTGCCCTTTCAAGGGCGGCGTTTCTTTAAAGAATCTTCCGAGTGCCAAAGTTAAAAATGCTGGACTACGAGATCGTATTGACGAGATCGCGAACGAGCACAATGTGACGCCAATTATTTCTGAATGCTTTCATTTTGGCCTGGTTCCATCGGCTTAAAGAACGTTCGATTGCAGAGCTTACATTGAACTAATACGCGACCGTCACGAGGCAACATGTACGTGAAGTTGTACCAATCACTGTTGGGACAACGCTCACACTTAATCCGTCCTTCGAAGTATGAGCGCACTTCATCCAATAGGATGATGAAAGGCATTTTGGTGTAATTTGGACCGACCTCATTTGATTTCGACTGGAAGCGGCGGCATGACCTTGCTATCACCTTTACCACGTAATATGTCTGCCCACTTTATTCCACTGTTTGACTGTGCGGCATGATCGACCTTCTGTTGGTCTGTCATTGCATCCCAAGTCCGATAAAGAACCTTGGTCCAAGCTATCTGATCCTGCCAGCAGGCTGCTGGTGCTTTCTTTTTTTCAGCGACGCATTCATAAAACTTTTTCATCGCTCTGGACTCAGTGTGAAGGTCAAATCGTCCCTCAGCATAACCAACTTGGTAAGCGTCAGAGGGACTCGACGGAGTCGATAGCGAGACTGTCATGCCGATGAGAAAAAGAATTAGTGCGAGGATTTTCAAGGCCATGGGCTTTAGTCTTCCTTCTTGGTACGTTGGGGCATTGTTCTTCGATGCTAATGGTGTTTCCGAGAGCCTCACGAAACACCTCGATGCTAGCGGAGTGTCGGAGTATTAATAGGCCTAGTTTCCTTCCATGTCGTTAATGATCAGTGTTTGACCTGAGCGTAAAGGACATTGCTTTTCATGGAGCAAAGGATCAAAACCTCTGTAGGTGATTCCCATCACGTGGGCATCGTCAGGTAGTGGACCAAGCTGATCGTCCAGAAGTGACTTACATGTACAGAGCGGAGCCTCTATGAGAGCTTTTTCAACCAAGGAGTCAAACTCAGGATCATCAGCATATTCATTTGCCAGTTGAACAAGAAAGTCATAAAACGGGTTATCGTCTAGGCCCTTCTCTTTCCATTCGTTGACTATTGAGTCCAGGACCTTTCCCAACTGTCATCTCCTAGTAAACGAGTTCCGAGGTCAGGAACGATATTTGTGTTCCCGAATTGTTGAGTGAAAACAAGTCCAAGCCCGACGAAGGTCCCCCTCTTCGCTATAGAGTCTTTTTTCCTAGCTGCTCTCGAAACTCTTGAATAGTGAAACGATCATCTACAAGTAAATCAAGGTGAACTCTTCCTAAGCGAGCGTACGCGACAAGGACCAATAGATTTGGTTCAAGCCGTCCATTTTCATACTCTGAGATTCGGCCCGGTTTGATGTTACGGGGCTTGCCACTTTGAGAAGTAACGTCTGAGCTGAGCGACTCGGCAATTTCAACTTCTCCGAAGGTTAAAAATTCCCGAATCGCAATAAGTTTCTCCGGTAATAATTCTTGTGTTCCTCGACGATCTCGCATGTTGTAAGAAGTCCTCCATTTCAACGAGTGGACCACGCTGCTGGATCTCAGCCGGTTCCACGAATCAGACTCCGCCCACAACCCAACGCATGATGTCGAAGGAGGACATGCTGGCGTCCTGCGGAAGTGTATTTACCTTGCATTTATCCCTTCTATTCCTTGCGCGCAGCGGCCCGGAATGGGAGATTGGGCGCGTTGCTTCCGTTTGTAACGAGCAAAAACGAAATCGCCGGGGAGACGATTAGGAAGAAACGCATCGTCATCGATCAGGATCTCGAGAGGGACCCGCGCTACGCGAGCGTAGGCCATCAAGATCAAAAGAGAGGGTGTTCTAATTCCGGATTCGTATTCGGAGATTCTGGCTGGAGTGTGTGAATGCTGCGCACTCATTTGTCGCAATAGTTGCGACTGCGATAGTCCGAGGGTGTGTCTGATCCGAAGCAGCTTGGCGGATAGGTTAGCAGGTGTGTATTGTCGGTTTTTAGCCATCACTCGTGTTCACCAGTAGTTGGTAATGCGCTCGCTGTCGAATCAGTGACAGCAGGGGACTCATCGCAGGATTGCACGGCAGGTGGGGAGGTTGACCTATTGTAAAGATATAGCTGATAGGACCGCCTATTATGGTCGTCGTAAGCTAAGTGGTTAACATCGGCGAAATGGCGAGCATCAGCCAGTAGTATTTCGAGCAGTTCTGCAGGTGACTGGGCTTCCGTGTATGAAAACATGATGTTGGTCATCTGCGTAATGAGGTCAGCGCGATAGGCAACATAAGTTACGTTGTTGTCGTAAGGTGTTGCTCGATTCTTTAAGCCTTCGAGTTGTGGAGTGGCGCACTCGGCTGCGGAGCTGTTTGCGTGGAGATAGCCTTCACTGCCGCCAGCAGCGTAGATTGGTTTCTTGCAGTATTGACAGACCAAATATGGCATTCGGAATCTATGCGTGTTCTTTAGGGTTAAGAGTTCTTTTTCGTCGTCGCGACAATTTAGCGTAGTCAACTTCTTTGCCAAGCCGGAACCGAAATGTTTCCAGGCTGACTTCATCATTTACCAGAGATTCCAAATGTACATGTGCCAATCTGGCATACGCCATGAGTACAAAGAGATTTGGTTCACGCTGTGCATTCTCGTACTCTGAAGTTCGACCTGGTTTAATTGGATACTGTCTACTTGAATAGGAGAGGATCTCGGATTCAAGTTTGCTTGCCATTTCAACTTGGGTGACATTCAAAAATTCTCTAATTGCAAGAAGTTTATTTCGTAGTAGTGTTGGTCGCTTGCGAACGTGACCCATTTAATTAAACAAAGACCTCCATGGGCTTTGATGATTTAAGTCAAGTGGGAGAACGCTTAAAACGACTGAAATCAAAGTCGCCGGGGATTTTGTCCGGAAGAGTCGCTTCATCATCAATCAGGCTTTCGACATGGACTCGGGCCACTCGTCCATAGGCGAGCAAGATTGCGAGCGGCGGTTCTCTTGCACCGGATTCATATTCGGAAATCCTAGACCTGGCGGTTTGAAGGGAATGCTCCGCAGCTAAGTGTTGAGACATTTCTGACTGTGAAAATCCCAAAGCTTCTCTGATTTGGCGCAGCTTTCGACCGAGGTTTTCGGGCCTTTGTTGTGGCTTTGAACCCATCTATGGTGATGACCCGCCCCGATTATTGTGACGCTGCACCTTTCTTCGGATTTAGTATGGCTACCGCAATGGCTATAGTCGCGATGGCTCTTGGTCCTTCCGATTGAAATCCTCTCGCCAACTCAACGGCTCGGTCATAATGCTGAAGAGCAAGTTCGCTGAATATCCCGTCGAGATCAAAGTCCGCAACGGGTTTGTTTCTAAGGGATGCTTGTCCTCGGCTTTGAAACTTAACTTCGAGTTCACCATCCTCACCTGTAAAACCTTCCGCTGAATTGGCGGCTTTCACTGCCTCAAAGGTCGCCTCCCAGACTCCTGCGGGGTCAATTGCTCGGATGGCGTTGGCAACGGCGAATAACGCACGTGGACGCGAAGCATCTGAGGGTTCAAGGCGGCCGGCTTCATCGATAGACAGATTGATTAATTCGAGCGCTTTATCGCGATCGGTTTTGGCGAGGATCTTGGCGCACTCCGTCATCACCCATGCTTTGTGAATATGAGGTAAGTCGCCTTTTTGGATTACATCGAACGCCTGATCCGGGAGCTTCTTTTCGACAAAGAAAGTAGCAAGTGAGGAATCAATAAAGACTTGCAATTGTGACCGTAGCTGAGAGTCTTCGACTTTGCTGACAAAATCGCGCGCGCGTATATCGCCTTTGTTTGAGGCCAGAAAAGCCAACTGGAGATATAGTGAATCGCGCTCGGCCGAGGTCTTGGCGCGGTCGATCCGATCGAGCAACGCCTGTTCACGGGCTGCGGCGGGTTGCTCAGGTTTGAGTCCCTTGCCTATCCATTCGTCATCGCGGCGGCGCGCATTTTCGGAAACGATAGTGTTGAGTGCATTCAAGTGACCACGAAGCGATTCCGCCGTTTGGCCCGGCGCAAACTCTTCAAAGAACGGAAGGAGGCGTTTTATAACGAGGTATTTTCCATCGAGACCTGATGAACTTTGGTCGGGTTGACCTGGTGGGGGTAAAGGGCGCAGTAGAATTGAGGCAGCGGATTGAAAGAACGACGCTCGCAATTGGGGGGTAACAGGTTCGGGTGTGACTGTCGAGGACTTCTGGGAAGTCGAGGCGCCAGCACCACTAAAGGTTATGTAAAGATGCGGTGAAAAGATATAGGAGAACAGTATTGAAACTGTATTGGCATCCGCATCTGGATTGGTTGCTGAGTTGAGGAGCAAGCTGGCGTAGAGAGAATCGGCTGCTTTCGAGTTCTTTGCTCGGAGCTCGGAGAGAAAGTCGATCGTGCCGACTGTCACGACCGTTAGGGCGGGGCGGGCGAACTCCAACGCTTTTTCTGGATCACCTGCCTTGAGTAACTCGCTGGCTGCTCCGAGACGCTGGTTCAATGCTTCATCTGGACGCCCAGATAACGGATCGGCACGACGAGAAGTGGAGTCAGCGGTTTCGGCGGCTTGTTGTTTTAGTTTCTCGAGAAACTCTTCGCTAACGGTTCGATCATGGCGAGCGGAGAGCTTTAGAACTTCGCGACGAACGTTGGGTGGTAGATTGATAGCAAATCCACCACCAGTTCGTGCCTTTTGTCTCTTGATTTCTTCTTGAAGTTTCGCGGCATTTTCTTGGTCTGCAACCTCAGCAGCTTCCCAAGCCTTGCGGAATAAGGATCGAGCCTGTTCAGGATCAACGTTCCAAAGTGCTTCCGCAATTCGTGCCAGCGACCTGGCGCGGAGCGTCTGATCGTGAAAAGATCGGGCGTCGATTGAGAGAGAAATCAGCAAGGCTCGAGCGCGGGCTCGACGCTCTGCGACTTCGCGAGTGATGGACGGAGGCGTTTTAGTGACAGCAGTTTTGGTACCGGGTGCCTTGTCAAGCTCGGGTGATTGCGCGTTGGCGGTGTAGCCCAACCAAAGAAAAATAAGTGCAATGGCGATATGCTTCATCTATGGTTCTCCAATGAGGTCCGCGACATGGAGTTCAACGCTGCGGTTCTGCGACAGAACCGAGTGATGAGAATTGAACACAGGGCAAGAAAAGCGAGCGTTGAAATTGAAGCCGTGTGTGTGTGTGCGAATGCTATTTGTGTCGCGTCGTGTTCTTGCCAAGGCTGTACACCTTCAGCGATGGCTCGCCAGTAGGCTGCTTTTGCATGTTGGTATTCGCCAACTGCGAAAACCCATCCGACGAGAGGGATGTTGTATTTCGTGAGAGAGTGCTGTGTGATGTCTACTCCGATAAGAAGGAGCAGACCAGTTAATAAAAGGAAACGAAAACGAAATGGTTGAGTGGTGTAGAGTCGTTTCAGGTTCATCTTTTATTACCGAGTTCCTAGAATTCGTTTATTAGTCCTGCCTACAACTTGCGCTCCATCAAGGTACTTCCGCGTACAGATTTTCCAACGCTCTCAAATCCCTGTCGGCGATACAGTGCTACCAACGCTTGAAGCGAAATTGAGTTGTCGAAAGGTCGAGCCTCAAGCCTGGCTGCCCTGAAACCCTGTCCGCGTGCGGTACTGATAACGGCATCGATCAGTTTGGCAGCAACACCCCGGCGCCGATGTTGCTGGTCGACGTGAAGATTGGAGATATATGCCTTACGTCTGCCGGCTGGACTGATGTCCACGGAGCCTGCGATCTGCGGCGTTCCCTGGATCATTGCTCTAATCTGCTGGTAGTGGCGTCCGACAGTGAGTGGAGCGTGAACCGTGTAGACCGGTGCATTTATGTGGTGGTGTGAAACTGGATCAATGCGTTGCTTGCGAGTGTTTTCGAGCGTTTTGTAGTCGAATGAGTTAAGTTGTTTTGAAAAACCGGTTAGACTGATTTCATCGTCAAGAAGTGAGGACATAGGAACTCTCGCTAAGGAGCAATAGCCCAGTGTAACTATTAAAGAGGGCTTGCGTCTTCCGTTTTCGTATTCTGAAATACGGGCTGATGTAGATAGGCCAAGCGAGTCTTTGAGTGCAGTTTGAGTGAGGTTTAAATGTTCTCTAATAATGAAAAGTTTTTGAGGTAGCAGTCGTGGCAGCAGTCGTGGTAGAGGGCGACGATTTCCCATTGAGTCTTTGAACCTTGAATGCGAAGACCGTCAACGGCTTCGTCCCACAGTGTTTTTCCGCCTTCATTCAAAAGGGGGGCTGACATGTCTGGGCGTCATGTCAGCACTCTCGCTACAAACCCTCGTAGCGAGCCCTTTAGGAGAGTCACTCGCCACCCACCTCGCGAGTGACTCTCTACTGAAAAATGCGAGCTCACCCTCGCACTCATCAGCGCCGCAATGTTGCAAAGAGTTTTCGCCGATTCGTTCGGCGTCACCCCCCGCAGAGCCATTCGCGATCACGTTGCGCGGACACGCGAATGGCTCTACTGGTGGAAGACTCATCCCCTCACCCCAGATGAAATCTTCCACGTTTGCGGGAAATCGTTACCCCCAGGGGCCAACAGCCATGGGAAGTCTTGTCGTTACCTGTTGGCCCCTTGGGAGAAGTTGCCCCGAGAGCCACTCGCGACAGCGCCTACCCCCCTCCGGCGCTGCCCCACTACGCGAGTGGCTCCTACCCGCTTGCGAGGTTCGTTACGGCTGTCAAACTGTTCTTAACCAAAATGCCAAGTCCGCGGAGAGCGCTTCTGGGCGGTTGGCGCCCCCGCGAACTCAGTGGCCCCCTTCACGGGGCTTTGTTTGAGGATTAAAGGCTCCTCATCTGATTCCGAAGTTTTCAAATGACCGTCAGTAATCGAGAGATCATTGCAGAACCACTCGGGCTTAGACCCGAGTGGTTCTGCTACTGGGAAGATGTAGGTTTGTCACCGCCTCCATCCTCCAGTTCTTGTCCTTCCCGAAATGCCAAAGAGCTGTTCGAGTTCAATTTGTTCCTCGCCAAGCCACTCGTACCGCTCCCACTCATCACGAGTGGCTTATCTTCGAAACGCTGCCCAGGTAGCGATTTCCTGCGCGAGGGCGAGGACCGAAGTGTTCTTGTTAAAAAGGAACTCTTTAAAAAAATTCATTGCCGGCGTTCGCGCAACAATCTATCGATTCTTTCAGCAAGCGATCCAATGTCTTGCGGCTTTCGCAGGAAAACATCCGCTCCAGCTTGCTTCGCCTCGGCCTCAATAGGAGTAGCCGAAAGGACGCCGATTGGTGTGCGAGAACGATGGACCAGTTTGCGTGCGCGCCTGACAAGCTCTAAACCATTGATGCCCGGAAGGTCATAATCAAAAAGCAAAAAATCGTAGTGAACTCTGCCGGAGATGTGCTCGATGGCGGCGTTTCCATCATCGCAAGTGTGAACCTGCCACCCTTGTTCTTCAAACATCTCCTTCGCTACGGCAGCAATCGTCTGGTCATCTTCAATATGAAGAATCCTTATACTTGGCGCGACATCTAGGTCGATGGAACCGTAGACGGTGTCGGGGCCGTTAGTAACCGTCTTCAGTTGGTCCATGATAGAACGCGAAAGAACAAACGCTCCTTGATCGACATGAGAATGTCACTCGCATTGAGTAGCGAAAGGTTGAATACGAGAGGCGGGATTATAGGGCGCTATAATGGACGGTCAAGAAAAACTTTCCCGATGTTGAGTGTGCCGCGGTATGCTATCTCTATGGAACGGAAGTGAATGCCGGTAGTTGCAAGAAACGATGTATGTTATTTCATATAGCAGGAACTGTTGCGGCCTAGCAGAGTTGGGGTCGCGAAAGGTTTTGACTCGAACGAATCGACAGGGCGTTGTAAGTTGCGGAAAGCGTTTGTCCAAATTACTCACACCTGAGTGCAAGCGAGTGTTTCAGGCTGGGGCATAGTTCCCCATAAGTGCGGTAGCAAGGTTATGCGTTGTCACAGTCGCTAAATTGGAGTACGATTTTCATGCCCTTACTCAGCGCACACGCGACCAGCGTACCGCACCGGCGCCATCAAGGGCGATTAACTGTAGCCCAGAGCGATTTACAGCGTTGTTAGCAGGATCTCCACAAGCATTGTGTGAGGGCGTCCTGCCATACAAGCTGAATTTCTTGAGTCGATGTTGGCTGTGTGAGACCGTCGCTTGTTGACGCGGTTATTAACGCAGTTGGTGTTGGAGTGGGAGTGGATCCGCTTTTGCTTGGACCCTCCATTACTCCTCCCAACGCGAGCGTCGTGCTTGAGAGCACTACTATGGCTGCAAAGCAAAGGCATCGGTTTATTGGTTTTAAGATTCTCTGGTGGAGCAGTCGTTGTCAGACCGCGAATCGTTGAGCTTAAAAATCATAACATCAATAGTCGCAGATGCGACTATTTGGTAACGAACGCTGCTAATGGAACTGGCGAATAAACCCAAAGAAACGCGTCAGGCGCGCGATTGGCAGGTCAGACGAGCGTGCAAAGAGGCCCATAAGCTGGAACGAGCTGGTGATTATGAGGGAGCGCGTTTCGCATTACGCGTACTGTGGTCTGGAAGGATCGGCCAGCGTCCGAGATTGGCTGAACTTTCCGTGGACACACAGGCAGAGGTGTTGTGGAGAGTGGGCGCATTATCTGGGTGGCTGGGCAGTGCGAACCAAATTCCGGGAGCGCAGGAATTCGCGCGCGATCTCCTCACCGAG
>Ga0105243_10002684_pt1 | contig 14784 bp, 10 predicted proteins | sample KBSM34metaG_FD_81525 | JGI IMG/M metagenome (GOLD analysis project Ga0105243, IMG submission 81525) | Miscanthus rhizosphere microbial communities from Kellogg Biological Station, Michigan, USA - KBS M3-4 metaG | ecosystem: Host-associated > Plants > Roots > Rhizosphere > Soil | place...
ACGATCGGCATCGAGACTACGACCTACGTGCGCAACATCTACAAGTACTACGTCGCCTACCGTCTGATGCTCGATGCGCAGGAAGCAGCAGAAACGGCGCGACGGCAGGTCAAGTGACGGCGCGCTTCCCGCGACGGGCCACGCTGAGGATCGACGCACACGCCATCAGCCCGGCCCCGACCCACATCATGGGCGGGGTATCGGGGCTGGCAGGCACGAGGAACGTGTTGAACGCGGCAACCGCGCCGCCGCCGACGGCCAGGGCGTGCTCGAGGCGCAGGCCCGTTCGATGCGCACGCCAGAGCATGGCGCCAAAGTAGACGAGCAGAAGGGACGCCGCGAGCACTTGTAATGCCCACGGCGCGGGGAACGCCAGCGCTCCAGAGAAACCTAGAACGCTGGCGTACGTGGCCCAGCACAGGGGGCATTTCGGCACGGCCAAGGCGGCCAGGCCCACAAGCGAAGCCATCGACGACCCGACGGTCCCGGCTTTCTCGCCCGCCATCAACGCCGCCGCCTGGTCCACGACCTGCTCCTCGTTCCAATTCAGCCGGTGAAACGTGCTGGCGATGCGGCCGCTCCCGTCCAGCACGAACACCTCGATGCGGTGCCGGCTCACCAGCGACTCGAAGAAGCTCACGCCCAAGGCGAAGTACCGTTTCAGCTCGTCGAAGCCTCGGGTCGCGCGCACCAGGACATGATGCCCATCGAGCACGAGACCGCGATCCTGTCCGTATCGTGAGAGCTGCGGTGGTGCGTCGAACTCCGGGTCGTAGGTGATTCCCACCGTGCGGATGGACTCGCCGAGGCCGCGTGCGTGCAGCAGGCGTTGCACCCGTCCCAACTTCGCCACCGTCAGCGTGCACTTGAACGGGTTGTCGCACCGCGTGTAGAAGAACGCGACGATGGCGGGCTGGCCGCTCCGGAACAGCGCGCGAAAGGACGACGAGTGGCCGCGGTGGTCTTCGAGCATCACCCGATCGAGACCGGCATCGAGGCCGCGGCGCGGCGTGGCCCGCCAGTGCACGAGCCGGGCGATCGATTCGGGAAGTTCGGCACAACATTCGCCCGGCGCGTCAGGCGGCACGGCCAGTGGACCCAACCACTCGATGGTTTCCTCGAGTTCGCGGACGGGGCTGGTGTTGGACGCGGCCGGCCCGTCACCAAGACCGCCATAGACACCCAACGCCACCGGGGCGTCGAGGCCGGGGGCGACTCGACACGCGTGCGAGACGGCGGCCGCGAAGGAGGCGTGGGGACGCGGAGCGGCTCGCAAGCACCGCGCGGCGACGGCAAGCAGGTATGGGTGGGAAGGCGCCTCCAGTTCCTCGAGCACATACGGGATGACCGCGTCGGCCAGCGGCGGCCGGCGTCCCAGCGCCTCGAGGACCCATCCTCGCATCCGGGCGATGGCCGGTGCCGATTGGCCGGCGTACGCCGCGTGCCGCTCGTCGCAGAGCGCCAGCAACACGTCCGCGGCGTCCGGCAGCCGCGCGACCCGGTCGACCTCGGCCGCGAACTGCTGTTCGTGTGGGTTCACAGCTTGTGTTTGGCCGTCATGGATTTGGCGAGGCGCTTCATCCGGCCGGACCCCTTGGTGCGCATTTCGCCGATCCGCTTGCGCAGCGCCGCGTTGCCGCTCATCAGCTCGGAGTCCCCGAACTGGTTCATGGCGGTGAGGCCCGTCGCCACGATGTCTTCGTGCTCGGTCTTGTCGAGCACCGCCTTGCCGGCCCAGTCCTGGAGCGCCTGCGGGTCGAGCGCGTGGAGCGCGGCGGCGGACATCTGGCGGATGGACACCGGCTCCTTCTTGTTGGCGAGCGCCGTGCGAATGACGCCGCGCGCAGCCGGATCGCTGGCCATCACGCGCAGGGCCTGCTCGCGCACCGTGTCGTCCTTCGATTCCTTGAACAGCGACCGCGCGACCGACTGCACGCCCGCGTGCGCGTTGTAGCTCAGGTAGGACAGCGCATCGCCTGGTCCGACCACGGCCTTGGCCGGGTGCTTCAGCCCTTCGAGCAGCGTGGACTGCGCGTAATCGTCGCGACCGCGCGAGAGGAGCCCGAGGGCGCGCTGACGCAACTCGGGGTGCGGGTCGTGCACCAGCTTCCGAAGCGCGGCCTTGAAGTCGGCCCGCACGCTGTCGAACTGCTTCTCGGCAAACGTCGCCGCCTGCAGCACGCGCAGCGCCTCCATTCGCCTCGGCACCGTGTCGTCGGTGTCGCCAAGAATCGCCAGCGCCTGGCTCAATGCTTTGTCGCCGGCCTGGAGCGCCAACGCCGGCCGTTTGGCCCCGGCCAACGTGATGGCGGCGCCAGCGCGTCGAGGCTTCGGGCGGGTTGCGGTTGTGCGACGGGTGTGCTTCCTCATCGGGCGATCTCCTTGATCGATCGGCGGCGCCTCAGAGCGGCACGTCGTCGTAGCTGAATCCCATGTTGTTCGCGAGCTTGATCGCGCCCTGGTAGTCGAAGCAGTCGCTGACCTTCGGCTTTGGACCTGGAGCCCCGACGCACGGAGACGACGCCAGCGTACCGCCCAGCGCGAAGTTCGGCCGGGGTGGCGTGGTGACGCCGTTCCACGGCCACATCGTGTCAGGCAGGTTGTGGCCGATGCGGTTGGGGGGCGTGACGGTCTCGTAGGCCGCCGCCACCGCGATGTCGAAACGGCCCTGCTGCCTCTGCCAGACCGCCCACAGCCGATCGACGTTGCAGTGCAGGAAGAAGAACAGCGGATCCTGCGCGGCGGTGGGAATCGAGTCGATCGGGCCGCTGAAGCTGACGTGGGCCATGCCGTGGTAGTCCTGCTGCGTGCCAGGCAGCGGGGTCTCGAGCCGGCGGAAGTTGCGGAACAGCGCGCCCGGATTTCCGAGCGCCAGCGCCGCCGCCTGACTCAGCGGGCCCGGCGACGCGCCGTTCACGTTGAACGCGGGATCTCGCATGATGCCGGGGGCCGGCCCGGCCCTCCAGAACCGCAGCGGGTTCGTCGCCGCGAAGGTGACGGGCGTCGTCCCGGGGCCGTTGAAGGTGCCCTGCCCCATGAACTGCGGCGTGAACAGAGACGGGGCCGGCCGATCGAAGCGCCAATACGGCATGGCCACGCTGCGGTCGATCGTCTGCAGCTCACGTTCCAAGTCCAACACGAACGCTCGATGCCACGGGAGGAATCCCGGCCGCCCGTGCGCCTCGGGGCTTCCCGCGGAGACGTGGGTGCCCGCGAAGTCCGTGAAGCGTCCGAGCCCCTGGTTGTTGAACTGCGCGAGGGCGGCAATCAGCCGATCGCGCTCGCCGTTGGTGAGCGTGGTCGCGTCCTTGCGGATTCGCACCATCAGCGACACCGTCCCGACCGGGGCCGTCGTTCCGGTTCGCCGCGCCGTAATCTGCACGCCGGGGTCGGCCGTGCTCGCGGTGAGACCCCGAATGAAGAATGAAACGCTCGTCCCGTTCCTTGGGACGCTGAGCGAGTGAGTCGCCGAGCCGGCGCCGGTCGCGGTGCTCGCAAAGCGGATCGACCCGCCGCCGCCCAGCGCAGTCTGCGTAAGCCCGACCGTCGCGCTGGTGCCGGTAATGCCAGCCGGGTCGGTCACCCGGATGCGGCACGGACTCCAGGCCCACGTGACGTAGCGCGACGCCGCCTGAGGGCTGTTGTTGATCTCGATCTCCACTTTCATCGCAGCTCTCCCACTGGAGTATTGGATGGTCGCGCCGTACGTGATTCAACTCAAGGGCCGACTCTGTGAGAAACGTCGAACGAGACGAAACCGCACAGGAGAATGGGACAAAACGCCGGTATCCATGAGCTTCCGGCACCCCACGGCGGGTTTCGCATATGCAGCGCTGGTAGAGTGGCGTGACCCTCGGTTGATGGCGACGACCACCTCAATCCTCTCGGCGGGCACGAGCTCACCGCTCGGTGCCACCGTCCACGCCGACGGCGTCAATTTCAGTGTGTTCTCCAAGAACGCGACGCGGATCGAGCTGCTGCTGTTCGATGACGGCGCGGCACAGCCGTCGCAGATCATCCCGATCGACCCGATCGGTCACCGCACCTATCACTACTGGCACGCCTTCGTTCCGGGCCTGAAGCCCGGGCAGGTCTACGCCTATCGGGCGCACGGTCCGGACATGCCCCAGCGTGGCCTGCGGTTCGACGGGACCAAAGTCCTCATCGACCCCTACGGGCTGGCCCTCACGGTGCCCGAGGAGTACAACCGCGCGGCCGCGAGAGTACCCGGCGACAACGCCGCTACCGCGATGAAGAGCGTCATCGCCGACCCGCGTCAGTACGACTGGGAAGGCGACACGACGCTCCGCCGTCCGTTCGCGGAGACGATCGTCTACGAGATGCACGTCCGCGGCTTCACGCGGCATCCGAGCTCCGGCGTGTCTCCGGAGAAGCGGGGGACGTACGCGGGCCTGATCGAGAAGATTCCGTATCTGCAGGCGCTCGGCATCACGGCAGTGGAGCTGCTGCCGATCTTCCAGTTCGATCCGCTCGACGCGCCGCAAGGACGCGTGAACTACTGGGGCTACCAGCCGGTCTCGTTCTTCGCGCCGCATCACGCCTACAGCTCGCGCCGGACGCCGCTCGGCGTGCTCGACGAATTCCGCGACATGGTCAAGGCGCTCCATCGTGCCGGCATCGAAGTGATCCTCGACGTCGTCTACAACCACACCACCGAAGGGGGCAGCAACGGGCCCACGATCTGCTACCGCGGCTTCGCCAACAACTTCTACTACACCTGCGAAGGCGACCCGTCCCGCTACGCGGACTTCACCGGCTGCGGCAATACGCTCAACGCCAACCAGCCGATCGTGCGCCGCCTGATCCAGGACAGCTTGCGCTACTGGGTCACCGAGATGCACGTCGACGGCTTCCGCTTCGACCTCGCGGCGATCCTCTCCCGTGACGAGGACGGCCGGCCGCTCCCGAACCCGCCGGTGCTGTGGGACATCGAGTCGGATCCGGTCATGGCCGGGACGAAGCTGATCGCGGAAGCGTGGGACGCCGCCGGGCTGTACCAGGTGGGCAATTTCATCGGCGACACGTGGCAGGAATGGAACGGCCGCTTCCGCGACGACGTGCGGAAGTTCGTGAAGGGCGAGGAGCGCACGGTGTCGGCGCTGGCGACGCGACTGCTTGGGAGCCCGGACATCTACGGCCACGAAATGCGCGAAGCGGAGCAGAGCATCAACTTCGTCACCTGCCACGACGGCTTCACGCTGAACGACCTGGTCTCGTACAACGTGAAGCACAACGAGGCCAACGGCGAGCAGAACACCGACGGGTCCAACGACAACATGAGCTGGAACTGCGGGGTCGAGGGGCCGACCGACGATCCGGCGATCGAGGCGCTCCGCGCGCGGCAGGTCAAGAACTTCCTCGTCATTCAAACGCTGGCCGCGGGCACGCCGATGCTGCTGATGGGCGACGAGGCGCGACGCACGCAGCACGGAAACAACAACGCCTACTGCCAGGACAACGACCTCAGCTGGTTCGACTGGACGCTCGTCGAGACGCATGCCGGTCTGGTCCGCTTCGTAAGCGCCCTCAACGCGTTTCGCGCCGGGCGCGATGCCGCGCTGCAGACGGGCCCGATGACCCTCGAGGAGCTGTTGCGCCGGGCCAACGTGCAGTGGCACGGCGTGCAGCTCAATCAGCCGGACTGGGGCGACGGCTCGCACTCGCTCGCCGTGACGGTGCGCACCATCAATGGCCGCGGGTTGCTGCACGCGATGTTCAACGCCTACTGGGAGCCGCTGACGTTCGACCTGCCCCCGGTTCCGGCGGGTGTCACAACGCGCTGGCGGCGCTGCATCGACACGGCACTCGCCGCCCCGGACGACATCCGGCCCTGGGCCTCGGCGCCTGACGTCCTGGGGACGAGCTACACCGTTCAGTCGCGATCGATCGCCGTGGTCGCACTCGGGCTGCAACCGATCGACGAGACGGATCGAGGCGTCTTCAAGAGCCGCTGATGAACCGGCGAGCCGTCGCCATTGCGTCGGTGGTCTCGAGCGCGCTGGTGCTGAGCGGCTGCGACCACTTGCGCGTGCAGGACCCTTCGAGCCTGCTGCTGCCGGCGCTCCACCGGTCGGAGATCGTGGGGATCATCGCGGGTATCGGCACCACGTTCGCGGCGCTCCCGGATCTGCTCGCGATGCTGCGCACGCGATCGAGCGCCGGGATGAATCCGCGGATGGCCGCCATCACCGGCGTGTTTCAGGTCCTGTGGGTGTACTACGGCCTGCTGATTCTGTCGCGGCCGGTCATCGCGTGGAACGCGATCGGCGTCGTCATCAACCTGACGAGCGTCGCGGTGCACCGTCGATTGTCGAAGTAGGTGCTCTGCTCAACGCGCCTCACCTCCGCGAGGCTTGTAGAAGCGGAACCCACCGATCTCGGCCGTCTTGACGTACTTCGCGGCCCAATCCGGCGTCGCTTTCCGGTGATGGAAATACAGCGCGCCGGCGGTTCGATCCGTCAGCTGACGGTTGAGCGCCTTGCGCGCGACCTCCTTCGCGGTCGCGTACGATTCATCTTCCCTCGCCCGATCGGAACGGCCATCGCACCACCACGAGAACTGGCAGGAACCCTGTTCGCGGCCTTGCCTCACAACCTCACAAATCGTCTTGGGAAAGCCGTCATGACCCAGCCGGTTCATGACGACATTGGCGATGGCTTCCATGTCGGCAATCGCCTCGCCCCTGGCCTCCCAATAGATGGTGCGCGCAAGACAGGTGATCGCATCGTCCAACGGCTCGGCGCCGGCCGGATCGACCGCCTGCGCTTCCGGCTTGTCGATCAACTCGGATGGAGTGGGGGGCGCCGTGTTGCCGGCGGCCGCATTCTGTTCCAGCGCCTCCGCCTTTTTCTCAGTGCCGGCCGTGCCGGCCGGCCGCTGCGAACGGTCGACCTCGGTCCGCTGGCAGCCGACGAGACAGAGGATCACCACGTGGGCCGCAACCCGTATGGGGGGCATCAGTCAGCCTCAGTTGTCCGTGGGCTTCTCGTCGATGTGGTCGATGACGAAGACGGGCAAGGTGCGCTTCCGGACTTCGAGCTTCAGACCGAGCTGCTTCTCGACGGCATCGAACAACGACGCGGCCCCGCCAATCGGGTCCGATGCGGAAGCATCGGCCGGGCCGGCCGCGCCCGGCGGAGCGCCGGCGCGCGCGCTCGCCAACAGGCCTGACATCTGCTGGGGGTTGATGGGGCTGAACGACAGCGTGAAATCCCACGCGCCCTCGAGACCGGTCGCGTCGACGACTGGATGACTGAGGTAATTACCCCCGATCGTCAGCAGCTGGTCTGCGAACTGCGCCATGGTGACGTTCTGACAGTTCACCGCGCGAGCGGCCATCCCAATCGACGTGCTGATCACGAAGTTCGCGTTGGCCGCCTTGCATCCGGTCCGCGTCGACGGATCGGCCTTCTTGAGTCTCGGCTTCACCGCGACGAGCGTGTACGCGTCCACGGGCCGATCCTCGTAATGGACCTTCATCTTGAACCGCTCGATCAGCAGCGCCTGCAGCGCCGGTCCCAACTCCTGGAGCGGCGGCAAGCCACTGGTCGGCACGAGATCCGACGGCAGCTTGGCGATGACGTCGTAGCGCGCCGTGTCGAGCCATTTGGGCGCGCCGATGATCTCGCCGTTCGAATTTCCGGGGAGGTTCCAGGCGAGCGCGATCACAGCCTTGAGCGACAGAAACCGGCCTGGCAGATTCACGCGGCCGCCCGGTGACACGCCGAATTGGACGGGCCCCGTCAGGTTCGCGTTGGGATCCACCGGCTTGAGATCCGCGACCTCGAATTCAATCGCCGGCGGAGGCGGCAATTTCGTTGCAACATCCGGTGCGTTCGCAGTGGGTGTCGCATTCACCTGCTCGACGATCAGCACCGGCGTCGGGATGTCGCGCTCTTCCAGTTTCAGACCAAGCTGCTTGTCGATTGCATCAGAGAGCGAGGTCGCCGTCGCCCCGTCGATCGAACCGGCGAGGCCGAGCAGCGCCCGCTGCGTGAACCGCAATTCGAAATCCCAGGAGCCCTTGAGGCCGGTCTGGTCCACGACGGCATTGGTGACGTACCCGTTCGACAACCGCTTCAAGTCGGCCGCAAACGTGTCCATCGTGACGTTGCGGCAGGCGAGGCTCGTCGTCGGGAGCACGATTTGTCCGGGAGCGCCCGACGGCGGCCGCGCAGGTACAGGCTGAGTCTGGCAGCCGGGAGCCGCTGTGGAGTCCCCCACCTCCTTCAGCTTGTGGCTGCCCTTGCCCATGACGAGCACGTGGCCCGCGGCCGGCTTCGTGTCACGACGAAGGGCCAGCTTGAAGCGATCGGCCAGCAGAACCTGCAGCATCAGCCTCTGAGTGTCTGGCGTCGTGTTCGGCGGCACGAGCGCGGCGACGTCGAAGCGGTCGTACTCCAGCCAGCTCGGCCCTCCCAGCACCTTGTCGGCGTCCACCGCGTACGCGGTGCGAATGAGATCCACCATGGTGGCGTTGCGCACCTCGTAGCGTCCCGCCCGGGAAGAGACGCGCATCGCCTGCGTGGTGCTGCGAGGACTCGCGTGTACGTCCGCCACTGCAAAGGCAGGTTTGGATTCCAAGGATTGACCAGATGTCACGGCCGACAACAGGGCCGCCATGCCGACGCCGGTCAGTGCGTGTCTCATGAAATCCCCTCTAGCGTTCCGTCGTCACCTCGGTTTCCGAACTCGTCAGCACCAGCCGGTTGTTCACATCGCGCTCGAACACCTGGCGTTCCGTTTCCCACCGTCCCGAGCCGGCGCGGCGGGTGGTTTCGACGATCCGGCGCACCATTCGAACCGGATCAGCAGGGGCAACCGGACTGCGCTCCTCCACCTCTTCCACCACTTCGCGGCCACCGTCTGCGCTGGGGCTTGTCGTCCTACGGATCCGCGACCGCTCTGACAGAGCTCCATTCAGGTCTCGCAGCAGGATTGTCTCTTCCGCTTCCTCCGTCACGCCGGTGCTTCTCACGTCATGGTTTCGAATCTCGATCACCTGCCATCGATTGTTCACGTCCACCTGCGACTCGGTAGTGGTCGCCTGAATGCGCTGCGGCGCGGTCTGACGCTCGGCGTAGTCGGTGCGTTCCATCGGACGGAGCCGGCCCTCCAGATCCGGCCGATGGATCGTGCGTTCGGTTCGGCGGGTATCAGGCGTCACCGCCGTATCCTCGGTGATGCGCTCGCTGATCGCCAGCCGGCCATTGAGGTCGGACCGCCACGTGGTGTCGGTGGCTTGGACGCGGCTCTCCGTCGAACTCTCGATGACCTCACGCGTCTCGAGCAGGCGGCGCTGCCCCGACAGCGCGAAGCCGAACGTCTCTGAATTCGTCCGGACAACCCGTCCAGCCCTGATGACTTCGACGACGGTTTCGCGAACCGGAACCATCCTGCCGTCCATGCCCGGTATGTGCTCGGTTTCGGTCGTCGTTTCACGGTCGCCCGTCTGATTCGTGGTCTGCACCAGACGCCAGGGCAAGACGCCGCCTGACACGTCGGCCCGCTCGATGACGCGGGACGCCGGCCGGCCGGTCGCCTGCTGCCCCGCTACGACAGCGGACGAAAGCGCGATTCCGAGGAGAATCACGATGACGATTCGCATGCACCGATAATCGCTTCCAATGGGAACAGTCATCAAGAGCCAAACTGTGGCTCAGCAGCTTGCGCGATTCGTGACGACGGCCTCGAAAGGAGACCTCCCCCCAAGGCATCTCGAGCTGGCCAAAATGGTCGTGGCGAGCACGCTGGCGAGCGCCGCGCGCGGCTACCGGATCGGCTGTGTCTCGGCGTTTCGCACGCTCGCTCTGGAAAGCGGCGGCACGCCCGAGGCCACGGTTTGGTTCAGCGGGACCAGGGTTCCGGCGGCAGCCGCCGCCGGCGTGAACAACGCCAGCAGCGACGCCCCGGGAATGGACGACACCTGCCTTCTCCTCATCGGGCACTTCGGCGGCCCCTCCACGGCGGCTGCCCTCGCCACGTGGGAGCATCTGGCTCACAACAACGTACCGGTGCCCGCAAACCAGGTGCTCAAGGCGATCGTCCTCGGCTACGAGGTCGGCAGCCGTCTCGATCTCGCGCTCACGCCAGGACGCATGGATCGGGGCTTTCACAGCCGCGTCACCACCGTTCAGAGCGCCGTCGTCGCGGCGGGTCTCGTGCTGGGACTCACCGAGGAGCAGATGGCGCATGCCATGGCGCTCGCGACATCGGACGCGGGGGGCATGGCGATCGGAGCCGACCACGCGTCGGACCACCGGCCGTACCATGCCCACCAGTCCGCGTTCGAAGGCACCCGGCTCGCACGGTTGGCGCAGCTCGGTGTCACCGGGCGGCCCGACGTCATGGAGGCCCCTCGTGGCTATCTCTCGGCGTTCGGTGGCCAGGAGATCTCAGATGTCACCAAGGATCTCGGCGAGCGCTGGAACCTCGTCGACTACATGGCCATCAAGCTGATTCCCGGTGCCCACCCGTTTCACGTCTTCGCGGAGGCGGCAACCGCCGCAATGCTCGAAAACGACATCGACGTGGATGCCGTGGCCAGGGTCATCATCTCGGGCGCGCAACTCACGGGCGTGCAGATGAAGGAGTGGACCGACATCCGTCACCCCCGGAACCTGAGCGATGCCGCGCACAGCGTTGTCTACTTCGTTGCGGCAGCCGTGGCGGACGCGAAGTCCGGCGGCTTCACCTGGGAGCACATGGACGCCGGGAAGATGGCGGACCCGCGCATTGCCGCGCTGCAAGATCGTGTCGAGATCGACCCCAACCCGCAGCCGCTTACCAACCCTCGCTTCGTGCATCTTGACGGGGGGCGCGTCTCAATCGTGACGACGTCTGCCGAGATCTTCACCAAACACGTGCAGCACCCCAGCGGATCGGCGCGCGCCGTTCAGTGGCCGGCGGTGCGGGAGAAGTTTCGGCGGCTGGTGGGCAACGCAGGCATGCCCGAGGACCAGGTGCGGGAGATTCTCGACAGGATTGAGCGCTTCGAAGGGCTGGCGAGTCCATCCGAGCTGACGGAACTGCTCCAGCTTCCCGCCTCTCGGCCAGCCGATCAGAACGACACGCCGGCCGTCCAGTAGAAGCGCGCCTCACCGCGACTCACCGAGCCGAGAGCTTTCAGCGGCACTCCGACACCCGAGCGAACGCGGATCGGAACCGAGAAGAGAAGAATGTCGGTCGACAGCTCGCCGCCGGTCGAGACCAGTTGTGGCGATCCCAGCCGGGCGACGCGGTCGGCCGCGCCGGCCGTGTCGACGAACCACGAGCCGGAGAAGCCGCGCAGGTACAAGGGCAGCACGCCAAGCCCCCGGCTTACCAGCCCGATTGGCAGCCGCATCTCGGTCCGCGCGCCCCAGAGCGCGTTGGCGGCGACGAATCCGGCCGGATAGCCGCGAACCTCGAAGTTGGCACTGCTGGCATCGAAGACCGACGTGCTTCCAACACCGCCGGCGGTGAGACGCGCCGCGGCTGGCCCTCGTTGTTCGGCAATGTGCGCGGCCGCTGTGAACACTGGCCGTCCGGACGTGGTCCAGGACGGCAGCGAGCGAAACCCTGATGCCGCGAGATCCCATCCCGATCGCCATCGATCGCCTGCTGTCGCCTTGAGGTAGTCGATCGACGCCGACATCCGGACTCCGTCTTGAACGGAGATCGATCGCAACCCGGCCTGGGTGTTGTCGAAGCTCAATCCCAGGCCTCCACCGGCGAGGGTCGGATCCTGCCGAAGCGGTACCGCGGCAGACACAGCCGCGACGTCGCCGCTGTGTTCACGACGACGGTCTTCGATCTCGAGCGTCGTGCTGACGAACGTCCTTCGCCGCGACGTGATCCACGGAAACGCGACGCCGATTGCCGCGGCCCGTTTCCGTTCGAGGCGCAACAACTCACCCGCATCCGATTCGACGCGCCCCTCCAGCCGCCATGTCGAGGCCACGCTGCCAAACAGGGACGCGTGGGGGAAGCGCCGGTAGACGTAGCCGGCGGATCCCATCACGCGGCCATCGGGTCCGTACGCGGCACTCCCCTGCCACTCATGGCGGTGAACGACGTCCACGCCGCCGGTCTCGGCACCCGCGAACACCCCCAGCGCCTCGATCATCTCGAACACCGGCGACCAGCCGGTTGGAAGCAGATCGCGCGCGGGCTTGTACGGCCGTGGCGCCGTTGGCTCGACCGTAGGAGGCGGCGCCTCGGGATCGGAGCGTCGGGCGTACTCGGCCGCAGGTGCGGACGGTGCGACCCATGCGGCGCGATCGATCTCGAGACGTTCGAGATGACGGCCATCGGCGTGCGTGACCATCGCCACGATCGACGTGTGATCGGAGACAGCGCCGCCCGCGGAAACGATTGCGACCTCGTGAAGTCCGGTTGCGACCCGAGCGGTCAGGAAGAGACGAGGGCTGTTGTCGCGTTCGAGCTCGAGACCGTAGAGCTCGCGAACCCCGGATCGATCGGACGTGAAGAACAATCGCCGGAGCCCCGCCGGGGCGCCGGCATCCCACTCCGGCACACCCTCGAGTGCGCGATCGTCGGTCAACTGTTGAAGCAGCCGCCCGTCCGCCGAGAGCAGCACGAGATCGAAGGAGGTCCCGCGGGTGAAGCGCAGCGCGGCGAGCTGCGCGCCGTCCGGCGACCATCGCGCGGGGCCCCAGGCAATCGCCGTCGAGAACTCAGTGAGCGGCGCGATCGCTCCTGACTCGATCCCGACGGTGACGAGCCGGCTTCGCTCCTTGTCGTACTGCACGGCAACAATCGTCCGGCCATCCGGGTGAACATCCGGCGACGCGAGGCGTGCCGCTCGCGTGAGCCGGGACACCCGGCCGGATGCGACGTCGACCCGGTAGAGATCTCCGTGCCTTCGCGCGTTGTCCACCAGGTCGAACTGTGAGAACACGATGGAGCGGCCGTCGCGTGACCACGCGAACGCATGCGAGCTGTTCACGCGCGTGAGACGGCGGGCGTGGCACGCCTGAAGATCGGCAACATACAGACCTGGCGGCCGGCGGCCTTCGTCGCCAGCGATGAACGCGACGCGCGATCCATCAGGCGACACGCGCGGATACCACGTGGAATGCGCCACGTCGCAGACACGCGTCGTCGCAGCGAGGCCGGGAGGACTCGCTCGAAGCCGATCGCGCAGTTGGACCGCGGCGTCACGTTCGGCCGCGATCCAGTCGCTCCACTCCCTCGACAGGCTCTTGCCGCCGAACAGCTCCCCCACGCCCTGGCCGCGGGACACGATCGATCCAAAGCTGCCGGCGCGTTGCGCCATCCACGCCGGCGGCGTGTCTACGCCGTAGCGGGTGGCGAGATGATCGAGAAAGAGGCTGCCGAACACGTAGTGGCGGTCGAGGGGCCACGCGGCCCGATCCGGCTCCGCCTCGTCCACATGCGGACCGTTCGTCTCGAGCACGGCCGCGCGCAGCGTTTCAGGAAATTGCGCGCCGCGGACGCGCCCGCCGTCGGTGAGCCTCGACTCATAGAACGTGGCGAGCCCTTCGATCAGGGCGCCGCCGTCGAAGTAATGCGGAAAGGACAGCTCGCTGCGGCCGAATACGTGTCGCAGCACGCGCCAGCCGCCGCGCGCTTCGTCGAGATGAAAGATGTGCGCGAGCTCGTGCGTGAAGAGCAGCTCGATCGGATCGTCGGTGTAGAACAGCTGTCCCTCGACGGGGGTGTTCGCGAACGCGATGACCCGGTTGGTTGGAAACGAAGTCGCCGAGCCGTTGAACAGGTCGCCCTGATCGACGATGACGAGCCGGATCTTGCCGCGCGGAGTCGTTCCATACGCCCGCGCCAGCAGCGCGTGCGCCGCTTCGGCGCGCGTCGCGGCGCGGCGCGCGTAGTCGTCCAACCCGGCCTCGAAGGTCAGGATGAAGTGCGGCGTCTCGTACGTCCGGTACTTGGCGAATGGGACGCCGAACTGCGCATCGACCTTGGTCGCAACCAGGAAGGCGACGACGAAGACAAGGACGATGCGCGTCGGCATTACTTGATGGTGATCTTCTCCACGTCCCACAGCGTGCAGGAGCCCTTGTAGAGAACGTTGTCCGACTGCGCGTGAATCGAATGAATCAGACAGCCGGTCTGCCCGCGCCCCAGGCTGGTTTGCGCCCAGCCCAGAAGCTTCCCGGTGTTCTTGTCCAACTGATAGAGCTTGCCGTTGCCGTCGCCGCTGTAGATGTACTTGGCGGTGACCTGCACGGACCACGGCGCGCCGACGCCGGTGATGGTCTTCTTGAAATTCAGGTCGGTGTCGTAGACCTGAATCCGGAAATTGCCGCGGTCCGCCACGTACACCAGGCCCTGCTGCGCGTCGACCGCGATGCCGTGCACGGTGTTGAACTGGTTCGCGCCGGCGCCGCGTGTGCCGACGGTCTTGATCCAGCTGCCGTCCTTGCCCAGCTTGACGACGCGAGAGTTGTTGTAACCGTCGGCGACGAAGATGTTGTCCTGGGCGTCCCACGCCACGTCGGTTTGGCGATTGAACGTCCCGACACCCGCCGGAGGAACGCGCTCCGCGTCCTTCTCGCCGCGCTCGAGATACTTCTCGAGATAGTCGATGGCTTCCGGCTTGCGGCCGAGGACCATTTTCACCATCGCGTTCGGATCGAACTTGACGATCATGTTCGACCCTTCGTCCACCATCCAGACGTTGTCGTACTTGTCGACGCGCACCACATGGGCAAACGACGCCGCGTAGTTGCCCGGCCCCCACAGCTTGACGAACTTCAAGTTCTCGTCGAACTCGAAGA
>Ga0105243_10002686_pt1 | contig 14782 bp, 10 predicted proteins | sample KBSM34metaG_FD_81525 | JGI IMG/M metagenome (GOLD analysis project Ga0105243, IMG submission 81525) | Miscanthus rhizosphere microbial communities from Kellogg Biological Station, Michigan, USA - KBS M3-4 metaG | ecosystem: Host-associated > Plants > Roots > Rhizosphere > Soil | place...
CGCAGCCGCTGGCGCCGCCGGTCGAGGCTCCGGTCGCGCCGCCGGCCGTGGGGTCGACCCGAGACGTGGCCCAGGCTGTCGCCACCCGGACACGCACCACCACCGCCCCACGCGCACACCGCGCGCACACGACCCGACACCCCTCTCGCGTCCACATCCCGCGCCCCCGCCACATCGGTAGCCCGCCTCCGGTGCCCACGGGCCCGACCACGCTGCAGACAGCCCGCGACGACCTGCAGGCGGCACGCGTCTACGCCGGCCAGGCCAGGGCGGCCGCGCTGCAGACGACCCGCATCGTCAGGCTCTGCCTCCGCGCCCAGAACAAGGACTCCTGCGCCGAGCAGCGGGACGACGCCGAGGAGGCCGCGACCCGGGCCGACGCCGCGGCCGCCCAGGTCAGCCACGTCGAGATGGTGGTGCAGCACCTTCTCGGCGCGATCGCCGCGTTCGTCGCCCCGGTCCGCGAGCAGGCCACACACACGTTCACCGCGCGGGTGGAGAGAGCCCAGACGCAGTTCGGCGAGGTGCGCGAGCAGGTACACGCGGCAGCAGCGGACGTCCAGGAGACCAGCCAGGACCAGTGGTCCGTTGCGCTTTCGGCCTACGGCAGGGCGCTCGACAAGGCCGGTACGGCGGCGCAGAAGGCGGCTGACCAGCGACTGCGTGAGGTACGGGCGTACGCCGAGAATCGGCAGGCGACGGTGCGCCACATCCAGTACGTGTACCAGCAGAAGCGGCGGTCCGGGAACGCCGCGGCGGCCGGGGCGTACCGGAAGCAGGCCCTGGCGGACCTGGCGAAGACGGACGACGCGTTCGCCGCGAGGATCGGCGCCGAGCGGGACCGCGCCGCTGCTGCGTACCAGACGGTGACCGGAGTCGCCAAGCAGGAGCTGGAGCGGGTCCGAGCCAAGGTCACCGACGCCCGGGCTGCATCGGCCGCCGAGGCGGCGACCACGCTCGCCCGGGCAAAGGACGCACTCACGACCAAGGTGCAGGACGCCGCCGACGTACGGGCAGAGACGATCGCAGACGCCCAGGCCCTTGCCGAGGCGACCGTGGTGGTCGACCCGGCGACCCTGCCGGCCGACCCGGGGCCCACCGGTGGCGACCCGCCTGGTGGCGCCGGCTGACCGAGGGTCCCGACGTCAGTCCGTGGCGGCAAGCTCCACATCGACCTCGATCGGCGAGCCGTCACCCGCCGCGACCAGCACCAGGTCGCCGGTGATCTTGCCGGCGTTGCGCAGGTCGCCTCGCGCACCCTCGATCGCGGCTACGGCGGCGGCCGGCCCGGTGATCGTGACCCTCGCGAGCTCGGCCCGCATCGACACCTTGGCGCTGGACTTGGCGCCCCGGATCCCGGTGAGTGCGGCCGCGACGGCGTCGAGCGTGGCGTCGTCTACCGAGGCGGCGGAGCCGAGGTCGGCCGCGGTCGGCCACGCCTGCGTGTGGATCGAGCCCTCCTGCCACCACGACCAGACCTCCTCGGTCACGTAGGGCAGGAACGGCGCGAGCAGCCGGAGCTGGGTGTGCAGCGCGATCGCCAGGGTCGCCCGGGCGGAGTCGGGTCCGGCCTCGCCGCGCGCGCCGTACGCCCGCTCCTTGACCAGCTCGAGGTAGTCGTCGCAGAACTCCCAGAAAAATGTCTCGGTCGCCTCGAGCGCCGTCGTGTAGTCGTAGGCCGCGAACGCGTCGGTGGCGCGGCGCGCGACCTGGGCCAGCCGTGCCAGCAGCGCGTCGTCGACCGGGTGGTTGACCATCGACGTCGCGGTATCGGTGGCACCCACCGACCCGAGCACGAACTTCGAGGCGTTGAGCACCTTCATCGCCAGCCGGCGGCCGACCTTCATCTGGGTCTCGTCGAACGGGGAGTCCAGTCCGGGGCGGGTCATCGCGGCGCGCCAGCGCACCGCGTCCGCGCCGAACTTCGCGAGGATCTCGTCGGGGACGATCGCGTTGCCCTTGGACTTGGCCATCTTCTTGCGGTCGGGGTCAACGATGAACCCGGAGATCATCGCCGTGGACCACGGTGCCACGTGGTTCTCGAAGTGGGCGCGCACCACCCGGGAGAACAGCCAGGTGCGGATGATCTCGTGGGCGTGGGTGCACAGGTCCATCGGGAAGACGCGCTGCCAGAGGTCGTCGTCGCTCTCCCAGCCGCCGGCGATGTGCGGAGTGAGCGACGAGGTCGCCCAGGTGTCCATCACGTCGGGGTCGCCGACGAAGCCACCGGGCTTCCCGCGCTGCTCCTCGTCGTACCCAGCGGGAGCGGCCGTCGACGGGTCCAGCGGAAGCTGGTCCTCGGTCGGGGTCAGCGGGTGGTCGTAGTCGGGCTCGCCGTCGTCGGAGAGCGGGTACCACACCGGGAAGGCGACCCCGAAGAAGCGCTGGCGCGAGATCAGCCAGTCGCCGTTGAGGCCGTTGACCCAGTTGTCGTAGCGGTGCTTCATGTGCGGCGGGACCCAGGTCACCTCGCCGCCGCGGGCGATCATCTCGGCCCGGAGCTCGGTGTCACGACCGCCGTTGCGGATGTACCACTGCCGGGTGGAGACGATCTCCAGCGGCTTGTCGCCGCGCTCGTAGAAGTTCGCCATCCGCTGTGTCGGCTTCGGGTCACCGTCGAGGTTGCCGGATGCACGAAGGAGCCCAACCATCGCCTCACGGGCGCTGAAGACAGTCTTGCCCGCGAGCGCGTCGTACGCCGTGCGGCCGTTGCCGTCGATCCACTCCGGGGTGTCGCGCTGGAGCCGGCCGTCGCGACCGATCACGGTGCGGACCGGCAGCTGCAGCTCGCGCCACCAGGTCACGTCGGTGAGGTCGCCGAACGTGCAGCACATCGCGATGCCGGCACCCTTGTCCATCTCGGCGGCGGGGTGCGCCACGACCGGGATCTCGACCCCGAACACGGGCGAGGTGACGGTGGTGCCGACCAGGTCCTGGTAGCGCTCGTCGTCGGGGTGCGCGATCAGCGCAACCGCCGAGGCGACCAGCTCCGGGCGGGTGGTCTCCACCCAGACCGGGGTGCCGTCGGGGCGGTGATACGCGATCCGGTGGTAGGCGCCGGCGTACTCCCGCGCCTCGAGCTCGGCCTGGGCCACCGCGGTCTGGAACGTGACGTCCCACAGGGTCGGCGCCTGCTGAAGGTAGGCCTCGCCACGCGCGAAGTTGCGCAGGAACGCACGCTGGCTGGCGAGCTGGGCCTTCGGTCCGATCGTCGTGTAGTCCTGCTTCCAGTCCACCGACAGGCCGAGCGTGCGCCACAGCGTCTCGAACGTCTTCTCGTCCTCGACCACGAGTGCCTCGCAGAGCTCGACGAAGTTGGGCCGCGAGACCGACACCTGCCGCTTCGGGTCCGGCTTCTCCGGCGGCGTGAAGCCGGGGTCGTACGGCAACGAGGGGTCGCAGCGCACACCGTAGAAGTTCTGAACCCGGCGCTCGGTGGGCAACCCGTTGTCGTCCCAGCCCATGGGGTAGAACACCGACTTGCCCTGCATCCGCTGGAAGCGGGCCACCAGGTCGGTGTGGGTGTAGCTGAAGATGTGGCCCACGTGCAGCGATCCGCTGGCCGTCGGCGGAGGGGTGTCGATCGAGTAGATCTCCTCGCGCGGGCGTGTGCGGTCGAACGCGTAGGTGTCGTCGGCCTTCCAGCGCGCCGACCACTTGGCCTCGAGGCCCTCCAGCGCCGGCTTGTCCGGTACGGCGACGGCGCGGACTGCGCTCGTCGACTGCTCCGGTGCCGGGTCGTGCAGGGTCTCGGTCATGGACCGAAATCCTACGGTCCGGGGACTCCGGCCCGCGAACCGGTTCCGCGGCGCCTGCCCCGTAGGCTGTGCGACATGTCGTCGTCGTTGTCCCAGGATCTCGGGGGCGCTCCCGGGGAGGCGTCAGAACTCGGGGTGGCCGGATGGTTTGACCGATATGTCTGACTCGGACCTGGCCGGATCGTCCTCCGCCGCCTCCGCACCACGCCTCGCCCAGACGTACGCCGAGGTCGAGGACGCGCTGCTCTCGCGGTGGCCGGAGACCCGGATCGACCCGACCCTGGACCGGATCCGGGACTTTCTCGCGTTGCTCGGCGACCCGCAGGACGGCTACCCGGTCGTGCACCTGACCGGCACCAACGGCAAGACCTCGACGGCGCGGATGATCGAGGCCCTGGTCCGGGCGCTCGGGCTGCGCACGGGACGGTTCACCAGCCCCCACCTGGAGTCGATGACCGAGCGGATCGTGGTCGACGGCGAGCCCCTGAGCGAGGACCAGTTCGTCGCGGCGTTCAACGACATCGCGCCGTACACACACCTGGTCGATGCCCAGCACAGCCATCCGCTGTCGTTCTTCGAGACGGTCACGGCGATGGCGTACGCGACCTTCGCGGACGCCCCGGTCGACGCGGCCGTGGTCGAGGTCGGCCTCGGCGGCACCTGGGACTCCACCAACGTCGCCGACGGCAAGGTCGCGGTGATCACGCCGATCGCCGTCGACCATGCGAAGTACCTGGGCTCGACGCCCGCAGAGATCGCCCGTGACAAGGCCGGGATCATCAAGCCCGGCGCCACCGTGGTGACTGCCGTGCAGGACGAGGACGTGGCCCTGGTGCTGGGGGAGCGGTGCGCCGAGGTGGGCGCGACGCTCGCCCGTGAGGGCCTCGAGTTCGGGGTGGCCACCCGGGTGCCGGCGGTGGGCGGCCAGATGCTGACGCTGCGGGGAATGCGCGCGTCGTACGAGGAGGTCTTCCTGCCGCTCTACGGCGCGCACCAGGCCCAGAACGCCGCGCTCGCACTGGCCGCGGTCGAGGCGTTCGTCGGAGGCGAGGTCGCGCTGGACCCCGAGGTCGTGCGTGAGGCGTTCGGGGAGGCGACCTCGCCCGGCCGGCTCGAGGTGATCCGGCGCAGCCCGACGATCGTGCTGGACGCAGCTCACAACCCGCACGGGGCGGAGGCGGTGGTCGAGGCGATCGGGGACTCGTTCGCGTTCGACCCGCTGATCGGCGTCCTCGGGGTGATGGCCGACAAGGACCACGAAGGCCTGCTCGGAGCCTTCGAGCCGGTGCTCGCGCACGTCGTCTGCACCCAGAACTCCACGGACCGTTCGATGCCGGCCGCCGACCTGGCCGAGGTGGCGCTGGGGATCTTCGGGCAGGACCGCGTCTCCGTGGCGCCGGTGCTGGCGGACGCGATCGACCAGGCGGCGGCGCTGGCCGAGGCCGGGGGTGCGTTCGGGGAGGCGATCGGCTCGGGTGCGGTGCTCGTGACCGGGTCGGTGGTCACGGTAGGTGAGGCCCGGGCGCTGCTGCGGAGCCGCTCGGGTGGCTGAGCCCGTCCGCTCCGTCTCCGGCGCGATGACCCGGCGGTTGTGCGCCGCGATCCTGTCCCTGGAGGCGATCGCGCTGGGCCTGTGCACCCCGGTGCTGATCGCGGTGGCCGGCGTCGACACCGCAACCGCGCTCTGGATCGGGCTCGGCCTGTGCGTCGCCTGCCTGGTGGTCGCCGGGCTGCTCCGGATGCGCTGGGCCTACGTGCTCGGCTGGGCGATCCAGGTCGCCGCGATCGCGGTTGGGTTCCAGGTCGCGACCATGTTCTTCCTGGGCGGGATCTTCCTGCTGCTGTGGGGCACGGCGTACCTCCTCGGCCGCAAGATCGACACCGAACGCGCGGCCTGGGACGCCCAGGGTCCTCGGGTCTAGCCGACGGCGAGCACGAGCTTCCCGCGCGCGTGGCCGGACTCGCTGCGCTCGTGCGCCCGTGCGGCCTCCGTCCACGGGATCTCCTCGTCGACGATTACCCGGAACCTACCCTCCTCGACCAGCCGCCCGACCTCCCCGAGCGCGTAGTAGGCGCTGGCGGTGGAGCTCACGGTCACGCCCTGTGCCGCCGCGCCGTAGTCGGCGATGGTGGCCACCCGGTCCGGGTCGCCGGTGAGCGCCACCAGGTCGGGTACGCCGCCCTTGCCGGCCAGGTCGAGAGCACCCGCCACCGGCTGGTCGACCAGCGCGTGGACCCGGTCGGCGAGCCCTGCGCCGTAGGTGGTCGGGATCGCCCCCAGCTCCCGCAGATAGCCGTGGTTCGCCTCGGACGCGGTGCCGACGACGACGAGCCCACGGGCGACGGCGAGCTGGACGAGGCCGGTACCGACCCCGCCGGACGCCCCGTCCACGACGAGCAGCCCGCCGGGGTGAAGCTCGAGCAGGTCCAGCAGCCGGGCGGCGGTCTCGACGGAGACCGGGAGCGCGGCCGCCTCGGCCATGGTCAGCGCGACCGGGATCGGCGCGAACGCCTTCAGCACCGCCAGCTCGGCGTACGTCGCGGAGCCGTTGCCGAAGACCCGGTCACCGACCGCGACCCCGACCACTCCGTCACCCACCTCGTCGACGACACCGGCTGCCTCGAGGCCGAGGACGTGGGGGAGGTCGAGCGGTATCGCGTCCTTCAGCATCCCGGAACGGACCTTCCAGTCGAACGCGTTCACCCCGGACGCCTCGACCACGATCCGGACCTGCCCGGGACCGGCGTGCGGGTCGGGTGCGTCGCCGACGTGCAGGACGCTGGGGTCGCCGTACTGCTCGAACTGGACTGCGCGCATGGGTCACTCCTCGAGATCGGGGCCGTGGCCGGACAACAACCCGACGGTCCCAGACCTTCCGCCGCAGCCCGCCGGCGCGTCGCTAGGCTGCCGCCCATGACCCAGCGCACCCTGGTCCTGCTCAAGCCCGACGCCGTCCGGCGCGGCCTCGTGGGCGAGGTCCTCGGCCGGTTCGAGGCCAAGGGTCTCCGCATCGTCGCGATGGAGCACCGAACCATCGACGTCGCCCAGGCCGACCGCCACTACGCCGAGCACGTGCAGAGAGACTTCTATCCGCCGCTGCGCGACTTCGTGACCAGCGGGCCGCTGGTGGCGCTCGTGCTCGAGGGCGACGAGGCGGTCGAGGTGGTGCGCGCGGCCAACGGCGCGACCGACGGCCGCAAGGCCGCCCCGGGCACGATCCGCGGCGACCTTGCGCTCTCCAACCGCGAGAACCTGGTGCACGGCTCGGACTCCCCGGAGTCGGCCGTCCGGGAGATCGGGATCTGGTTCCCCGATCTGGGGTGATGTCCTGCGAGGCGCGCCCGGGGACCTCGCATTTGCGGAGTTCCGGGGGCTCGGCGACACGGCCTGACCCCAACAACTTCGCAAATGCGGCGTTGTCGGCCTTCGCTGCGCGTAACAACAACGCCCCCCCGGCGACCACACCCGTCACATTCGTCACACCGACACCGCGTGTCCCTGCACGGCTGGACGGTCGCGCGCTCCTACGCTTCAACCTGAGGGTCGCTAGCGCCTCGGCGACCCACCCTTCCCCCGCAACATCGAGCGCGAACGGGGCTACACCCATGGCCAACAGTGTCATCGGCCGCGACATGGCGGTCGATCTCGGCACCGCCAACACGCTGGTCTACGTACGGCGCCGCGGGGTGCTCCTGGACGAGCCGTCGGTCGTCGCCATGAACACGACCACCCATGAGGTCCTCGCCGTCGGCCACGAGGCCAAGCGGATGATCGGCCGCACCCCGGACAACATCCGCGCGATCCGCCCGCTCAAGGACGGCGTGATCGCCGACTTCGACGCGACCGAGCAGATGCTGCGGTACTTCATCCAGCAGGTCCACCGCCGCCGCTACTTCGCCAAGCCGCGGCTGGTGATCTGCGTGCCGAGCGGGATCACCACCGTCGAGCACCGCGCCGTCAAGGAGGCCGGCTACCTCGCCGGGGCCCGTCGCGTCTACATCGTCGAGGAGCCGATGGCCGCCGCGATCGGCGCCGGGCTCCCGATCCACGAGGCGACCGGGAACATGGTCGTCGACATCGGTGGCGGCACCACGGAGGTCGCCGTGATCTCGCTCGGCGGCGTCGTCTCCAGCATGTCCGTTCGTACGGCGGGCGACGAGCTCGACCAGTCCGTGATCGCCTGGATGAAGAAGGAGCACGGCCTGATGCTCGGCGAGCACACCGCCGAGGAGATCAAGATGACGCTCGGCTCGGCCTACCCGGTGCCCAACGAGGTGCAGGCAGAGGTGCGCGGCCGCGACATGGTCTCCGGCCTGCCCCGCACCGTGGACGTGTCCAGCACCGAGATCAGGCACGCGATGGACGAGCCGGTCAACGCGATCGTCGACGCCGTCCGCGGCACCCTCGACCAGACCCCACCCGAGCTGGCCGGCGACATCATGGACCGTGGCATCGTGCTCACCGGAGGCGGTGCCCTGCTGCGCGGGCTCGACGAGCTGATCCGGCACGAGACCGGGATGCCGGTCCACGTGGCCCAGGAACCGCTGACCTCGGTCGCGATGGGTGCGGGCAAGTGCATCGAGGAGTTCGAGGCGCTCCAGCAGGTCCTGCTCGCGGAGCCCCGGAGGTAGTGCGGCCGATGCCCAAGCGAGACCACGGCACAGGCGGGGTGGGGGCACTCGTGCTCCTGGTCCTGGCGTCGCTCGCCCTGATCACGCTCGACGCCCGCAATTCGTCGCCCGTCGACCCGGTGCGAGACGCCGTCGGCACCGCGGTCGGGCCGGTCGAGGCCGGCGCGGCGACCGCCGTGCGCCCGTTCAAGGAGGTCGCCCGCAGCCTTGGCAGCAACCGCGACCTGCGCCACGACGTGGCCACGCTGGAGGCCCAGAACTCCGACCTCCGCAGCCAGCTCGCGACCACGTCCACCGACCGCAACCGGCTGGCCGAGTACGACGGGCTCGTGCGCACCGCCCGCGACACCGGCTACGCGCTGGTGCCGGCGCGGGTGGTCGGGATCGGTCCCGCGCAGTCGTTCACCCGCGCGGTCACCATCGACGCCGGCACCGACGCGGGCGTGAAGCCGGACTCCACAGTGGTCAACGCCGACGGCCTGGTCGGCCGCGTGGTCCGGGCCAGCCGCAGCACCGCGACCGTGCTCCTCATCGTCGACAGCGACTCGGTCGTCGGGGGCCGACTGGGCTCCACCCTGAAGATCGGCTTCATCAAAGGACGCGGTGCCGTGGGCGGCAGGGCACGGCTGGACCTCGACCTGGTCGACGACGCGGCCACCCCCGCGCGCAAGGACGTCGTGGTCTCGTGGGGCTCCGGCACGGGTGGTCCGTACGTCGCCGGCATCCCGATCGGGCGGATCGAGTCGGTCTACAGCACCCCCCAGCAGCTGTCGAAGCAGGCGGTGATCGACCCGTTCGTCGACTTCAGCGCCCTCGACCTGGTCGGCGTCGTGGTGCCCCGAGGCACCCACGGTGACCGCAAGCTGATCCACGCGGACGGAGAGATCAAGTGATCCTGCTTCGAGGCCTCGCCCTGACCGGGCTTGTTGTCGTCGCCGTCGTCCTCCAGACCGCGGTCCTGGGACAGGTCGCCGTGGACGGCGTGGCCCCCGACGTCGCCTTGGTGCTCGTGATCGCGGCGGCACTGGTGCGCGGGCCGGAGTTCGGCGCCTGCGTCGGCTTCCTGGCCGGCCTGCTGGTCGACCTGGCGCCGCCGGCGGACCACCTCGTGGGTCGTTGGGCGCTCGCGCTCGTGGTGGTCGGCTTCCTGGCCGGCCGGCTGCGGCACGAGGCCGGGTCGCCGGTCGGAGCGGTGCTGGCGGTGGCCGCCGGCTCCTTCATCGGGACCTCGATCTTCGCGCTGAGCGGCCTGGTCCTGCATGACCGGGCGATGCCGGTCGGCGCCATGGGCCAGGTGATCCTGCTCGGGGTGTTCCTCGACGTGGTCATCGCCGCGCTCCTGCTGCCAGGACTCCTTCCGCTGTTCCGGCGGCTGAGTCCGCCCCAGGCGATCCTCTGATGGCAGCCGTCCTGATCCGGCCGCACCTCGGCCAGCGCAGCCGGTGGCGGCTCTTCGTGCTCCAGGTGCTGATGCTCTCGCTGTTCCTGACCCTGCTCACCCGGCTCTGGTACATCCAGATCCTCAGCGGTGAGGCGTACCAGGCGCAGGCGGCCGACCAGTCGGTTCGCGAGCTTGTCGTGCAACCGGCCCGGGGCCTGATCGTCGACGACATGGGACGGCCGCTGGTGGCCAACCGCACCAGCTGGGTGGTCAGCCTCGACCGCACGCTCTTCCACAAGCTCGGGGAGGCAGAACGCGACCAGCTGCTCCACCGCGTCGCGCGGGCGGTCAAGGAGCCGTACCGGAAGGTCAGGGCCCGCTCCCTGATCTGCGGCGAGCCAGGCTCGACGCAGGGCACCTGCTGGAACGGCTCGCCCTACCAGCCGGTGCCCATCGCCGAGGACGTCTCCCAGAAGGTGGCGGTCACGATCCTCGAGCAGTCCGAGGACTTCCCGGCGGTGCTCGCAGAGGCCCAGAGCGTGCGCGCCTACCCAGCGCCGTTCGGGATCAACGCCGCCCACGTGCTCGGTTACCTGAGCCCGATCACCGAGGGTGAGCTGAAGGCGGCACAGAAGGACGACGACCGCTCGGTCAACGGTGCCTCCGACGTGGGCCGGGCGGGTCTGGAGAAGCACTACGACGCCTGGCTCCGAGGGATGCCCGGCTACAAGCGGGTCACCGTCGACTCGATGGGGCGGGTGCTCGGCGACGACAGCGAGGTCGCCGCCAGCCCGGGCGACACCCTGGTCACCTCGATCGACGCCAGGGTGCAGTCGGTGGCCGAGAAGTCGCTGCACCAGGCGATGACGACCGCCCGCAAGACCTACGACCCGGTCACGCACCGGAACTACGTCGCCGACTCCGGCGCCGTCGTGGTGATGGACGCCCACAACGGCCGCGTCGTGGCGATGTCGAGCCAGCCGACCTACGACCCGAAGCAGTGGGTCGGCGGCATCTCCTCCAAGCAGCTCAAGCGGCTCTACTCCGCCAAGGCGGACAACCCGTTGCTCTTCCGGGCCACACAGGGCCAGTTCGCTCCGGGCTCGACCTGGAAGCCACTGATGGCGGCGACGGCGCTCAGCAACGGCTTCGCCGAGAACACGCTGCTGGACTGCTCGAGCGGGGTCCAGGTCGGCAACCGCTGGTTCAAGAACTACGAGTCCGCGTCGTACGGGCCGATTACCTTCGCCGAGGCGCTGCAGATCTCCTGCGACTCGTTCTTCTACCGGGTCGGGCTGAAGTTCTGGTCGCAGTTCGGCAGGGATCCGCGCAACGTGAACGCCAGGGACCCGCTGGTCTCGGGGGCCAAGGGCTTCGGCATGGGCAGCCAGACCGGCATCGACATCCCGGGGGAGTCGAGCGGCCGGATCGCCGACCGGCACTGGAAGCTGTCGTACTGGAGGGCGATGAAGGACTACTACTGCAAGGTCGACGAGAAGGGCTCGGCGACCGGCTTCCTCCGGGTCTTCGCGCACGAGTTCTGCCTCGAGGGCAACCTGTACCGCCAGGGCGACGCGGTCAACTTCTCGATCGGACAGGGTGACACCCTGGTCACGCCGGTCCAGCTCGCCCGCGCCTACGCGGCGCTCTCCAACGGCGGCACGCTCTACGAGCCCCGCGTGGCCAAGGCCGTCGTCTCGCCCACGGGCGAGGTGGTCAAGAAGGTCCCGCCGAAGGTGCAGGGCCGCGTGAAGGCGAAGAAGGCCGCGCTGCGCTACGTCGACAACGCGCTGAAGGGCACGCCCCGGGTCGGCACCCTCGCCTGGAAGTTCATCGACTTCCCGCTGGACAAGGTCAGGATCCGCGGCAAGACCGGCTCGGCCGAGGTCTACGGCAAGCAGAGCACCTCGTGGGTCGCGACGTACACCAAGGACTACGTGGTGGTGATGATGGTGACCCAGGCCGGAACCGGCTCGGGCACCTCGGGTCCCTACGTGCGCAAGATCTGGGAGTCGCTCTACGGCGTCAAGGGCATGGACGTGAAGCCGAAGCGGGCCGTGATCCCGGGCACCACGCCGCCCGCCGGGCTGCCCGTCTTCGCCTCCGACGGCTCGATCCTGCCGCCGAAGGGAACGGTGAGCCGATGACCCTGGTCCCGCCCAACCGCGCCCGGTTGCGGACGCCCGGCCTCGACTGGTCGCTGATGATCGCGGTCGGCCTGGTGCTGCTGGTCGGCACCCTGCTGGTCTGGTCGTCGACGTCGACCAACGACTCGCTCACCCATGGCCACGACACGGCGTACCTCAGGCGCCACCTGGTCAACATCGCGATCGGCTCCGTGCTGTTCGTCATGGTGCTCGCCACCGACCACCGGTGGGTGCGCATCCTGGCGCCGCTGGTGTACGTCGCCTCGGTGATCGGGCTGCTGCTCGTGCTGGTGATGGGCTCGACGATCAACGGTTCGCGGTCGTGGCTGGTGCTCGGCGGGATGTCCGTGCAGCCGGCCGAGTTCGCCAAGCTCGCCGTCGTGATCGGCATGGCCCTGGTGATGGCCGAGCGGCTCGAGAGCTCGCGCCGCCGCCGTGTGAACACCGTCGACGTCCTGCTCATGCTGGCGATCGCGGGCCTGCCGGCCGTGCTGATCCTGATGCAGCCCGACCTCGGCACCATGCTCGTGCTCGGCGCCACCGTCTTCGGGGTGCTCGCGATCGCCGGCACCCCCCGCCGCTGGCTGCTGGCGCTCTTCGCCGCCGGTGTAGCCGCCTCGACGGCCGCGGTCACCATGGGCGTCCTCAAGGCCTACCAGGTCGACCGGTTCATGGCGTTCACCAACCCCGCGCTCGACCCGCGCGGCGCCGGCTACAACACCACGCAGGCGCGGATCGCGATCGGCAACGGCGGCCTGTTCGGGCAGGGACTGTTCCACGGCTCCCAGACCCGCTCGGGCTTCGTGCCCGAGCAGCACACGGACTTCATCTTCACCGTCGCCGGCGAGGAGCTTGGCCTGGTCGGTGCCGGACTGCTGATCGCGCTGCTGGGTGTCGTCATCTGGCGGGCGCTGGCGATCGCACTCGGCTCCGCCGACATGTTCGGCCGGGTCGCCGGGGCCGGGATCGCGTGCTGGTTCGGCTTCGAGGCGTTCCAGAACATCGGCATGTGCCTCGGGATCATGCCGGTCACCGGCGTCCCGCTCCCGCTCGTGTCGTACGGCGGGTCGTCGATGTTCGCGTCACTGATGGCGGTCGGGCTGCTCCAGAACATCCACCTGCGCTCCGGTGGGTCGCTCCCGACCCGGTCCGTCGCGCCGCGGGTGCTGGTGGGGCGGTAGGGACCGGTCGAATTCCCAAGGGATCGACGTTTGCTGCCGCGCTTCCCAATCTGAACTGGCGGTTCCAGCGGCGTACCCGCTGGTGGATGTGCCAGAAGGCCTAGATACCTTGGGAATTCGCCGCCCCCCCTCGCGATTGGTCGCATCCGCGCCCGGAAACGTACCCTTGGCGCCATGTCCCCCCTCACGGCCTCGTCGGTCTTCCCACGTCTGGAGCCGCTGCTCCCCCTGGTGCAGAAGCCGATCCAGTACGTGGGGGGCGAGCTCAACTGCACCGTGAAGGAGTGGGGCGACGACGCGGCCACCGTCCGCTGGGCGCTGATGTACCCCGACGCCTACGAGGTGGGCCTGCCCAACCAGGGCGTCCAGATCCTCTACGAGGTGCTCAACGAACGTGACGACGTCCTCGCGGAGCGCACGTACGCCGTGTGGCCCGACCTCGAGGCACTGATGCGTGAGCACGACATCCCGCAGTTCACCGTCGACGCCCACCGGCCGGTGCGCGACTTCGACGTGTTCGGGCTCTCGTTCTCGACCGAGCTCGGCTACACCAACATGCTCAACGCCCTCGACCTGGCCGGCATCTCGATGCACGCCCGCGAGCGCACCGAGGACGACCCGATCGTGCTCGCCGGCGGCCACGCGGCGTTCAACCCGGAGCCGATCGCCGACTTCCTCGACGCGGCCGTGCTCGGCGACGGCGAGGAGGTGGTGCTCGCGATCACGGAGGTGGTCCGCGAGTGGAAGGGCGAAGGCCGACCGGGGGGCCGCACCGAGCTGCTGCGCCGGCTCGCCGTCAGCGGCGGCGTCTACGTCCCGGCCTTCTACGACGTGGCGTACGCCGCCGACGGTGGGATCGCGTCCGTCACCCCCAACCTGCCCGGCATCCCGCACCGCGTGCACAAGCACACGCTGATGGACCTCGACGCCTGGCCCTACCCGGCCAAGCCGCTGGTGCCGCTGGCGGAGACGGTGCACGAGCGGTTCAGCGTCGAGATCTTCCGCGGCTGCACGCGCGGCTGCCGGTTCTGCCAGGCCGGAATGATCACCCGTCCGGTCCGCGAACGCTCGATCACCACGATCGGCGCGATGGTCGAGAACGGCATCCGCTCCACCGGCTTCGAGGAGGTCGGGCTGCTCTCGCTCTCCAGCGCCGACCACAGCGAGATCGGCGAGGTCGCCAAGGACCTCGCCGACCGCTACGAGGGCTCCAACGTCAGCCTCAGCCTGCCCAGCACCCGGGTCGACGCGTTCAACATCGACCTGGCCAACGAGTTCTCGCGCAACGGCAGGCGTTCGGGGCTGACGTTCGCCCCCGAGGGCGGCTCGGAGCGGATGCGCAAGGTGATCAACAAGATGGTCACCGAGGAGGACCTGATCCGCACGGTCGCGGCGGCGTACTCCTCGGGCTGGCGCCAGGTGAAGCTGTACTTCATGTGCGGCCTGCCCACCGAGACCGACGACGACGTACTGCAGATCGCCGACCTCGCGAAGAAGGTGATCGCGAAGGGCCGCGAGGTCTCGGGCCGCAACGACATCCGCTGCACGGTTTCGATCGGAGGGTTCGTACCCAAGCCGCACACCCCGTTCCAGTGGGCCTCGCAGCTCGACTCCGCGACCACCGACGAGCGGCTGCGCAAACTCCGCGAGGCGGTGCGATCGGACCGGAAGTTCGGCCGGTCC
>Ga0105243_10002687_pt1 | contig 14776 bp, 14 predicted proteins | sample KBSM34metaG_FD_81525 | JGI IMG/M metagenome (GOLD analysis project Ga0105243, IMG submission 81525) | Miscanthus rhizosphere microbial communities from Kellogg Biological Station, Michigan, USA - KBS M3-4 metaG | ecosystem: Host-associated > Plants > Roots > Rhizosphere > Soil | place...
CCCGAGTTCACGATGATGGAGTTCTACGCGGCCTACTGGAACTACCGCGACCTGATGGACTTCACCGAGACGCTGATCCGCACCATCGCCGACAAGGCCGTGGGCACGCAGCAGCTCACCTACGGCGGCAAGGCCGTCGACCTGACGCAGCCCTTCGAGCGCCTGACGATCCGCGAAGCGATCCTCAAGCACACCGATGCGGGCGATGGCGTGGACGACACCGCCTGGCTCATCAACGCCCTGCGCAAGCTCGGCCTGAGCGAAGAAAAGGACAAGCTCTCGCAGCGCAGCCTCGCCAGCCTGCAGGTCATGTACTTCGAGGAGACCGTGGAAGAGAAGCTCTGGCAGCCGACCTTCATCATGGAGCACCCGACCGAGATCTCGCCGCTGGCACGCGCCAACGACGAGCGCCCCGAGGTCACCGAGCGCTTCGAGCTGTACATCACGGGCCGCGAATTCGGCAACGGCTTCAGCGAGCTGAACGACGCCGAAGACCAGGCCGCGCGCTTCAACGCACAGGTGGCCGCCAAGGACAGCGGCGACGACGAAGCCATGTTCTACGACCACGACTTCGTGCGCGCCCTCGAATACGGCATGCCGCCCACCGGCGGCTGCGGCATCGGCATCGACCGCCTGATGATGCTGCTGACCGATTCGCCGAGCATCCGCGACGTGATCCTGTTCCCGGCGCTGCGCCGGGAAGGCTGACCCACCCGACGGGGACGCTGTCCGTGACCGACTTTCTCTGGCAAGACCGCGACAAGAAGGAATACGTCTACCCGTTCAACCCCAGGCCCGAGTGCCTGGACATGATCCAGCGTCCTCCCACAGTCGCCCTCGACATCGGGTGCGGCTCCGGTGGCGTGGGCCACGAACTGCGCCGGCGCCACCCCGGCTGCGAACTCTGGGGCTGCGAGTTCAACGCCTCGGCGGCGCAGGTGGCGCGCGAACATTTCGACAAGGTCGTCGAGCAGGACGTGGAAACCGTCGACTTCGCCGCGATGGGCCTCACACGCCCCTTCGACCTCGTGTGCCTGTTCGACGTGCTCGAGCACCTCGTCAATCCCTGGCAGCTGCTCAGCGGCCTGAAGCGCATCGTCGCGCCGGATGCGCAGATCCTGGTCAGCCTGCCGAATGCGTCCAACCTGCCGATGCTGTACGACGCCATGCGCGGGCATTGGCGCTACACCCATTGGGGCCTGCTCGACTTCACGCACCTGCGCTTCTTCACGGACTTCGACGCGCGCAAGATGTTCTACCAGACGGGCTTTCGCGTGATCGACCACCGGCTCGACTACCTCGGCGAAGGCCGCGGCATCTACGAGCGCCACCAGGCCGAGCCCTTCCCCCTGGTGCTGACGCTGGGCGGGCTCTCGCTGCAGGTCGCATCGGCCGACGACCTGGCGCGGCTGTGCGCCGACCGCAACCTGTATCTGCTCAGCCCGCACCACGGCGATTTCCGCGACGACAGCGAGCGCGAGATGGCGTCGAACAGCTACCCCACGACCTACACCTTCGGCGGCTGAAGCGCGGCGCGTGCCGCCCGCTCAGCCCAGGCGCTTGGAGCGCGCGTCGACGTCCGCCATGTACACCGACCGGTAGGGCTCCCCGAGCCCCACGAAGTGCACCAGCAGGCTGTCGTCGCCTGCCAGGTGCGGCGGCGTGTTGATGCTCAGCAGGTCGGTCACGACCGCGTCGCCGATCAGGCCGTGTTCGCCCAGCACCACGTTCGTGTAGTACTGGTCGCCCTGGCTGGCGTACACGGTCGACTTGTCGTCGACGCCGGTGATGCGCTCCCACAATTGCGTGAGCAGTTCGAGGTTGCGCTCGGTGTGGCGGAACCCCATCACGCCCGAGTTGACGTCCCACGCGCCGATGTCCTTGGCGAACAGCAGGTCGCGACCTTCGAGCAGCGGCTCGATGCGTTGGGCCTGGTTGACGAACAGGGTGTCGGCGTCGATCCAGACCACCCACTGGTGCTGCGCGAGATGCCGCTTCACAAGCCAGCTCTTCACCCAGGCGCCGCTGATCGACGGATCAAGCTCGTCCGGGATGGCGCGGTAGACGTGGTAGCCGTACCCGTGCCGCTCACAGTAGCGCCGCACGTTGTGCTCCGACACGCGCGCGTAGTCGTTGATGTGGTGCGTGTAGAGCGTGACGAAGGCAATGGGCGCCTGCGGGTTGACGCATGAATAGGCGTCTTCCGAGATCGCCGGGTAGGCCGGCGGTGGCAGCACGGGCTCGCCGTCGATCAGCGCCGCGTTCACCCGGCGCACCAGCAGGCGCTGCAGGTTCGCGTCGTGCAGCAGCTCTTCCAGCACGCGACCTTCGGCATCCAGCTCCACCAAGGGCGCCAGGTGCACCACGAAGATGCGGGCGGTGAACCAGTTCGCGATGCGCCACGAGACGTTCACGTAGCAGTCGCCGATGAGCCCGTTGCACGGCAGCATGCCGGCCGGACGCAGCAGCGCCGCGGCGTCGAGGCGGGGCGTGACGCGCGCCACCACCTGGCTCGCCGCCCGGATGAGCGCATGCAGCAGCGCGCGGTTGGCCGCCGTGTTGCGCAGGATCATCAGGTTGCACAGCGGTAGGCCCTTGGGCCCGTCCACCACGAGCAGGTCGCGGCCTTCCAGGAGCGTTTCGACAGCCATCGGGTGGAACACCACCGAATCGCCGTCGAGAAAGAGCAGCCAGTCGCCTTCGTCGAGGCCGCGTAGACGGCGCAGCATCTCGGCGTACTTCGCGCAGTCGCGCAGCGCGGGATGCCCGGCGCGCTCGCTCTCGACCCAGGCATGGGGGTAGCCGAAACGGCGGCAATAGTGGCTGTGGTTGCGCAGCACCGGCTCGTCGAGCCGGTCGAAAAAGGTCAGGCACAGCGGCATCGACGGCGTCCGGGTGGGGTGGTCATTGGGGCGCAGTCTATCGCGCGCTCCGGCCGACCCTCTACACTCTTGGGCCCTCCGATTTCCTGCTTGAATGAATCCCTTACGCACCCCGGCCATCGGCATCGATTTCGGCACTTCGAATTCCGCGGTTTCCTTTGCCTCCCCCGGCGAGGCCGCGCGCCTGCTTCCCATCGAGGGCAGCGCCACCACCCTGCCGACCGCCCTCTTCTTCAACGCCGAGGACCGCAGCACGCACTTCGGCCGCGACGCCATCGCGCTGTACCTGTCCGGCGTCGAAGGCCGGCTCATGCGCTCGCTCAAGAGCCTGCTCGGCAGCCCGCTGATGCAGGAAAAAACCGCCGTCTACGACGGGCTGGTCAGCTTCGAGGACATCATCGCGCGCTTCCTGCACGAGCTGGTGACGCGCGCCGAACGCGAGCTGGGCCAGCGCCCCGAACGCGTGGTCATCGGCCGCCCGGTGCATTTCGTCGACGACGACGCCAAGCGCGACCAGCGCGCCGAGGAAAGCATGCGCCACGCCGCCCGCGCGGCCGGCCTGCGCGACGTGTCCTTCCAGTACGAGCCCATTGCGGCGGCCTTCGACTACGAGCAGCGCGTCACGCGCGAATCGCTGATCCTGATCGTCGACATCGGCGGCGGCACCTCCGACTTCACCGTGGTGCGCCTGGGCCCCGAGCGCATGGCGCGCGCCGACCGCGCCGACGACGTGCTGGCCACCAGCGGCGTGCACATCGGCGGCACCGACTTCGACCAGCGCCTGAACCTGGAGCGCGTGATGCCGCTGCTCGGGCTGCGCCACCTCGGCCCGAGCGGGCGCGAGGTGCCCAGCAAGGTGTTCTTCGAGCTGTCGTCCTGGCACCTGATCAACTGGCTCTACGCCCCGAAGGCCGTGCGCCAGGCGCGCGAGCTGCGCACCAGCTACAGCGACCGCCAGCTGCACGACCGCCTGATGACGGTGCTCGAGGAGCGCCACGGCCACCGCATCGCCAGCGAGGTCGAGCAGGCCAAGATCAACGGCTCGGTCAGCGACGCCGAGGTGCAGATCGACCTGTCGTGCATCGAGGCGGGGCTGGCTTCCGCGCTGACGCCGGCCGACATGGCGCAGCAGCTCGCGGCGCCGCTGGAGAACGTGGTGGCCTGCGCTCACGCCTGCGTGAAGCGCGCCGGCCTGCGCAGCGGCGACCTCGACGCCATCTACCTCACCGGCGGCTCGTCGGCCCTGCGCCCGTTCCAGCGCGCGCTGCGCGCGAGCTTCGCCGGCGTGCCGCTGATCGAGGGAGACCTGCTCGGCGGCGTGGCGGCCGGTCTCGCCTATTCGGCGCGCACGGCGGGGTGAGTCGCAGATGAAGTACCTGTCCGCGTACCCGCCCGCGCTGCTGGCGCAGGTGAGCGAGCTGATGGCAGCTGACAAGCTCGGCGCCCTGCTGCGCGGACGCTACGCCGGCCTGCACGACATCCGCACCGACCGCGCGCTGTACGACTACGCCTGCGAGCTCAAGGGCGAGTACATGCGCAAGGCCGAGCCGCTGGCCAAGGCGGTGTTCGACAACAAGCTGCACGTGGTGCGCCATGCGTTGGGCACCCACACCACCATCGCGCGCGTGCAGGGCAGCAAGCTCAAGACCAAGCGCGAGATCCGCGTGGCCAGCCTGTTCAAGACCGTGCCGCTCGAATGGCTGCGCATGATCCTCGTGCACGAACTGGCCCACACGCGGGAGAAGAACCACGACAAGCCCTTCTACGCGCTGTGCACGCACATGGAGCCCGAGTACCACCGCTTCGAGTTCGAGCTGCGCCTGTACCTGACGCACCTGGAGGCGGGCGGCGCGCCGCTGTGGCCCGCGGCGGTGGGTGCGCCGGCCGCGGACTGACCCGGTACAGTTATCGCCATGACCCTGCCACGGCTGCACTTCACGTCCCTGTCCGAAGACGCGGTCTGCGGCGACATCGTGCGGACCTATCGCCTGGCGGCCGAGCGGCTGGGCTACCCGACGAGCTACACGCCGGCGAACGTCGATCCCAGCGCGATCAACATCCTGTTCTTCTTCTGGGACACCCCCTGGGAGGGCATCGCGCCGCTTCACCCGAACTGCATCGTCGTCAACTTCGAGCCGATGGTCAAAGGCTCGCATGCCTGGAACGACCGTTACCTCGACCTGCTCCCGCGCTGCTACCTGTGGGAGTACAGCAAGACCAACTTCCATCGCCACCGCGAGCTCGGCTACCAGAACGCCGACTACGTGCCGCTGGGCTGGGAGCCCGACGCGGCCCGCATCCTGCCGTTGTCGGAAGTCCTGCCCGAGGAGGAGCGCGACATCGACGTCTGCTTCTTCGGCTCGTTCACGCAGCGCCGGATCGACGTGCTTGAAGCGCTGATGGCGCGCGGCCTGCGCCTCGAGATGACGCGCGGCGGGTTCTGGACCCAGGCCGAGCGCGAAGACCGCATGCGCCGCGCCAAGGTCATGCTGAACCTGCACAACTGGGAAGCGTCCCGCGTGGTCGAGACGCCGCGGCTGTCGATCCTGCTGCGCCATCGCAAGGCCGTGGTCTGCGAGCTCTACCCCGACAGCGAGATCGACCCCGCCTTCCGCGATGCGGTGGTGGGCGTGCCCTACGACCAGCTGGTCGACACCGTGGTCGCGCTGGTCGCCGATGCGCCGCGCCGCGCGCAGCTCGAACGCGACGGGCTCGACACGCTCGAGCGGGCCTTCGCGCCGCCGGACATCGGCCCCGCGCTCGAACGCTACTTCGCCTGGCGCGCCCAGCAGCCCGACCGCGTTCCGCCCGTGGCGATGCCGCGCGTGACGGTCTGCCTGACACCCGACGGCAGCGGTGATGATTGGCTGCAGGACCTGCGCGACTGGACGACACAAGCCGACGTGGCGCTGGAACTGGTCGTGGTGGCGGCAGGCCTGCCCGCAGCGGTCGAAAGCGAGGCGCGCGCCATCGCCCCCGACCTGCGCTGGATCGCGCTGCCCGTGCCCTGCGACCGCGCCACCTTGCGCAACCTCGCGCTCGCACAAACCACCGGCGAGCACGTCGTCTTCGCCGATGCGGGCGACCGCGCCCTGCCCGGCCGCCTGCAGCGGCAGGCCGCGCTGCTCGCCGCCTGCCCGGACCTGGACATCGTCGGTTGCTGGAGCGAGACGCCCGCCGGACCGCTGAAATACGCCCAGCGGCACGACGAGATCGTGGCCGAAGCGCTGGGCCCCGAGCCGCTGCGGCTGTCGGCCTGCCTGGTGCGCCGCGGCTTCCTGGAACGCACCGGCGTGCGCCACGACCCCGAGTTCGCTGTCCACGATGCGCTGCAGATGCTGTGCCGCTGCATCGTGGCCGGTGCGCGCTTCGCGGTCATTCCCGAGCTGCTGCACCGCGCGGCACCGGTCGCGCCGCCGGCCGACCTCGCGCAGGCCGCCTCGCTCGCCATGCGCGCGCGGCGCGCGGTGCTGCGTCACCTGCTGCCGCGCAGCCGTGTGGAAGACATCGACCTCATCGCCCAGCTCTACGCGCACCTGTGGCCGCCGCAGCGCGACTTCGCCGAACAGCTGCTGCGCACCGTGGCGCACGCCTGCGCCGCGCCCGCCGGCATGCCGCGAATCGACGCTGAAATGCTGACGCGCGCGCTGCGCACCGAAACCCTGCGGCTGCTGCAGGTGTTCTTCCAGGCCGGCCTGGCCGACAAGCTCTGGCTGGAGTCGCTGTTCGAGACGCCCGAGGTGGCCGCGTTGCTCGGCCCCGCGGCGAATCAGCTGCCGGTGCGGCCCTTCCGCGACTGAGCGCCGGCCAGCAGGCGTTGCGCCTGCACGTAGCGCGCCGAGGCCTTGAGCGCCTGCCAACCCAGCGCTTCGTCGCCCGGCAGCAGCGACCGGCGCCGCGCCTCGCTGGCCGCATCGCCCTGCCAGCGACCATCGGCCGCCGCGGCGGTGAAGCCGTCGAGCATCTCGTCCAGCGGCCGGCCCTCACCGATGCTCTGGTTGCACAGCAGCGCCAGGTCGCAACCCGCCGCAAGCGCCGCCAGCACGGCGTCGGTGTAGCTCAGCAGCTGGCCGTCGATGTAGCGACCGGCCTCCATGCTCAGGTCGTCGCTGAACACCGCGCCGTCGAACGCAAAGCGCTGGCGCAGGATGTCCTTCAACCATTTTTCGGAGAAGCCCGCCGGCCGCTTGTCGACCTTCGGGTAGATCACGTGCGCCGGCATCACGGCCGCGAGCGTGCCGCCCAGCCAGTCGTAGGGCCGCGCGTCGTCGGCCAGGATGGCCTTGAGGCTGCGCCGGTCGACCGGGATCTCGACGTGCGAATCGGCCTGCACGAAACCATGCCCCGGAAAGTGCTTGCCGCAGTTGCGCATGCCCATCTGAAGCATGCCGTGCATCACGCTCTTGGCGAGCAGCGCGACCACGCGCGGGTCGCGGTGGAAGCTGCGGTCGCCGATCACGCTGCTGCCGCCGTAGTCCAGGTCGAGCACCGGCGCGAAGCTGAAGTCGACGCCGCAGGCGCGCAGTTCGCCGGCCAGCACCTGTCCGGCCGCAGTGGCGACCTGCGTGGCGCGCAGGGCATCGCGCATCCACAGTTCGCCCAGGCTGCGCATCGAGGGTAGCCGCGTGAAGCCGTCGGTGCGAAAGCGCTGCACCCGGCCGCCTTCGTGGTCGACGCAGATCAGCAGATCGGGCCGGATCGCCTTGATTTCGGCGTTCAGCGCGGTCATCTGCGCGCGGTCCTGCCAGTTGCGGGTGAAGTGGATCACGCCGCCCACATGCGGGTTCGCGAGGCGCCGGCGGTCGGCGGCGGTGAGTTCGGTGCCGGCCACATCGATGAGGAGCGGCGCGTGGTTCAGGTCGGTCATGTCTCGGTGTCTATCGGTCGGTCGGCGTGGCCGCCGGGAGTCTTCAGGCCTTTTCCACCACCACGAAGCTGGCGGCGTACTCGGTTTCGTCGGTGACGGTCACGTGCGCCGTCAAGCCCTGCGCCTCGAACCAGTCTTTGAGCTCGCCGTGCAGCACGATCACCGGCTTGCCGCTGCGCAGGTTGGCGATCTCGCACAGGCGCCAGCTCATCGGCATGCGCATGCCCAGGCCGATGGCCTTGCTGAAGGCTTCCTTGGCGGAAAAGCGCGTGGCCAGATAACTCAGGCCGCGCTTGGGCCAGCGCGCGGCGCGGGCCTGCCAGATGGCGAACTCGGCGTCGCTCAGCACCCGGCGGGCGAAGCGCTCGCCCTGGCGCTCGAAGGTGGCCGCGATGCGGCGCACGTCGCAGATGTCGGTCCCGATGCCGTAGATCATGCGGCGTCGGCGATGCAGCGCAGGTAGTCGCGCGTGGTGGCGGCGTACCCGAGTTCGAGCGCATCGGCGACGAAGGCATGACCGATCGACACCTCGTGCACGCCGCGCACGGCACGCAGGAACGGCGTGAGGTTGTCGCGGCTCAGGTCGTGGCCGGCATTGACGCCCAGGCCCGCCGCATGGGCGGCCTGCGCCGCGGCCACGTAGCGCGCGAGCACGGCGGCTTCCTGCGGCGTGCCGCGCGAGGCAGCGTAGCCCTCGGTGTAGAGCTCGACGCGGTCGGCGCCCACGGCCTTGACGGCGGCCATCATCTCGGGGATCGGGTCCATGAACAGGCTCACGCGCACGCCCAGCGCCTTGGCTTCGGCGACCAGCGGGCGCAGGCGCTCGGCGTCCTCGGGGAAGCTCCAGCCGTGGTCGCTGGTCGACTGGGTCTCGCTGTCGGGCACGAAGGTGGCCTGGTGCGGCTTCAGGTCGCGCACGAAGTCCATCAGGTTGTGGAAGGGGTTGCCTTCGATGTTGAACTCGATGCCCGGCCAGTCCTTGGCGAGCAGTTCCGACAGGTCGCTCACGTCGTGCGCGCGGATGTGGCGCGCGTCGGGGCGCGGGTGCACGGTGATGCCCTGTGCGCCCGCCGCCAGGCAGGCCTGGGCGGCGCCCACCACGCTCGGGATGCCGAGGTGGCGCGTGTTGCGCACCAAGGCGACCTTGTTGAGATTGACTGACAGGGCCGTGGTACCGGCATCGCCCGAAGAAGTGCTCATAGTGCTTGCAGATCTCTCATCATTTGCCGCGTGCGCAGCGTGGTCACGCCGCAATGGTAGTTGAGCAAGGCCCGCAGCTGGTTGCGCAGGGCACTGTTGCTGCCGGCGTTCATCGTCGCGACCTCGCGCAGGGTGGCGGTGAACGGCGTGCGGTCGTCGAGCACGCTCTGCAGCACCTGCCAGTCGGCAGCGGCCAGCGCGGCCTCGTCCTTGGCCGCCTGGCGCAGGCCGGCTTCGGGCACGAGGGTGTAGCGCGTGCGGGCCGCCAGCGGCTCCAGGGTGAGCGTCTGCACGTCGAGCGAGGGCAGCAGGCCGACCGAACGCAGCAGCAGCAGCTCGAAGGCGCGCAGCGCGGCGGCCTGCGTCGCGGCCTGGGCGCCCGCGTGGTCGCCGGCCAGCACCTGCACCACGCCGGCGTAGGCGTCGAACAGCGCCTCGTGCGCGTCGTCGCGCGCCAGCAGGCGCAGCAGCAGTTCGTTGACGTAGTAGCCCGAGAGCAACGCCTCGCCGGTCGGCATGACGTGGCCGCCCATCCATTCGGCGCCCTTGAGCGTGCGGATCTCGGCGTCGCCGCCGTAGTTCAGCTGCAGCGGCTGCAGCGGCAGCAGCACGGGACGGAAATTGGAACTCGGCCGCTTCGCCCCCTTGGCCACGAGCGCGATGCGTCCGTGGTGGCGGGTGAAGACCTCGAGGATCAGGCTCGACTCGCTCCAGTCGTAGCGATGGAGCACGTAAGCCGGTTCATGCGAAACGCGATGAGCGGCGGCCACTTCATTCGTAGCCGAAGGAACGCACGCGAGCTTCGTCGTCGGCCCAGCCGGAGCGCACCTTCACCCACAGCTCGAGGAACACCTTGGCGTCGGCCAGCTTCTCGAGCTCGACGCGGGTTTCCATGCCGATGCGCTTGATGCGCTCGCCCTTGTCGCCGATCACCATGGCCTTGTGACCGTCGCGCTCGACCACGATGGTGGCGGCGATGCGCAGCAGGCGCTTCTGGCCCTTCTTCTGGGGCGGCTCTTCCTCGAACTTGTCGATGATGACGGTCGAGGTGTAGGGCAGCTCGTCGCCCGTGAGGCGGAAGAGCTTTTCGCGCACCAGTTCGCCGGCGAGGAATTTCTCGCTGCGGTCGGTGAGCTCGTCCTCGTCGTAGAACCAGGGCTGCTCGGGCAGGTATTTTTCGCAGATGCCGAACAGGCGCTCGACGTCCTTCGCGTTCTTGGCCGACATCGGCACGAATTCGGCGAAGCTGTGCTTGGCCTGCATCGTCTGCAGCCAGGGCGCGATGTCGCCGCGGCGGTGCACGTTGTCCAGCTTGTTGGCCAGCAGCACCGTGGGGATGCCCTTGCCCAGCAGCTTGAGCACGCGCTCGTCGGCCGGCGTGAAACTGCCGGCCTCGACCATGAACAGGATCAGGTCGACGTCGCCGACCGCGCCCTGCACGGTCTTGTTGAGCGACTTGTTCAGCGCGTTGGCATGCAGGGTCTGGAAACCCGGCGTGTCGACGAACACGAACTGCGTGGCGCCCAGCGTGCGCATGCCGGTGATGCGGTGGCGCGTGGTCTGCGCCTTGCGCGAGGTGATGCTGATCTTCTGGCCGACCAGCGCATTGAGCAGCGTCGACTTGCCCACATTGGGCTTGCCGACGATGGCGATCAGGCCGCAGTGCTGCGGCCCGGTGGCAGGCGTGTCGCCTGCGGTGTCTTCGGGTCCCGCTGCGGGATTGGTTACATCGTTCATTCTGATTTCACGCGGCGCCGCGTGCCTTGAGCCGGATCAACATGGCGGCCGCGGCAGCTTGCTCGCCGGCACGGCGCGAGCCGCCGATGCCGCGCTCGCGAAGGCCCAGCTCGGGCACCTCGCACTCGACATCGAAGGTCTGCTTGTGCGCTGCACCCAGCGTCGCTGCCACGCGGTACACCGGCAGCTTCATTTTGTGGCCCTGCAGCCATTCCTGCAATTCGGTCTTCGGGTCTTTCGCGGCGGCTTCCATGCGCGGATTGATCTCGACCGCCTCGTAGAGCCGGTGCACCAGCGCCTGCGCGGCGGCAAAGCCGGCGTCCAGGTAGACCGCGCCGATCAGCGCTTCGAGCGCGTCGGCCAGGATGGAGGGCCGGTTCGGGCCGCCCGAGCGGGCCTCGCCTTCGCCCAGGCGCAGCAGCGGCGACAGCGCCAGCCCCAGCGCGAGCCGGTGCAGCGTGTCCTGCTTGACCAGGTTGGCCCGCACGCGCGACAGGTCGCCCTCGGGCAGTTCCGAGAGGCGGATGTACAGCAGGTGCGAGACGGCCAGGTTCAGCACCGAGTCGCCGAGAAACTCGAGGCGCTCGTTGTGGTCGGCCGAGAAACTGCGGTGCGTGAGCGCGAGCTGGAGCAGGCGCGGGTCCGAGAACGTGTACTGAAGGCGCGCCTGCAGCGCGACGAGGCTGCCGTCCACCTTCTTGTTCGACACCGCGGTCAGCGGGACGCGCCCTTGTATTTGAGCGTCAGGTAGGCCGGCCCGAACAGGGGGATCTCGCGCTCGTACGCATACGACACGACGACCTTGTCGCCCACCTTCTTGATCTCGAGGTCCCGGCCGCTGACCGACTTGAAGTCGTCGATGGCCTGGGCGCGGTCGAAGATCGCGCGGATCTCGGGCACCGTGGCGCCTTCCTTGGCCTTGTTGGCGGCCTTGTCGATGGCCTGCCATTCGATCAGCGTCGGAATGACCTGCGCGACGACAACGCCCACGCAGCCCAGCACCGCCGCGACGAACACCAGGCCGATGAACGAGATGCCGCGCTGGTGCGCGGCACTGCCACGGACGGACCGACTGTTGGTTCTCATGCCCTCTTACCCCTCGAACAGTAACGTTGACTGTTGATTAATTATTGAAACGGACCGATGCGACCGAGATCGCCGAAGTTCATCCAGACGAAGAAGGCCCTGCCCACGATGTTCTTGTCCGGTACGAATCCCCAGAAACGGGAATCGGCCGAATTATCGCGGTTGTCGCCCATCATGAAGTAGTTGCCTTCGGGCACCTTGCACACCACGCCCTCGACCGAGTAGCGGCAGTTCTCGCGGAACGGGAAGTCGCTGGCACCCGGCACGAAGGCGGGGGCGTTCTCGTCGTTGAGGATCTTGTGCTGCTTGCCGCCGAGGTCTTCGTCGAATTGCTTCAGGATGCGCATCGACTCGCCATCGAGGTAGTCGGCGATCGGGGCCTTGCCCACCGGCTGGCCGTTGATCGTGAGCTTCTTGTTCAGGTAGGCCACCTCGTCGCCCGGGATGCCGACCACGCGCTTGATGTAGTCCATGCTGGGCTTGGGCGGGTAGCGGAACACCACCACGTCGCCGCGCGCCAGCGGCGTGCCGTCGGTGAGCTTGGTGTTGACGACCGGCAGGCGCAGGCCGTAGGTGAACTTGTTGACCAGGATCAGGTCGCCGGTCAGCAGCGTGGGCATCATCGAGCCCGAGGGAATCTTGAAGGGCTCGTACAGGAACGAGCGCAGCAGGAACACCACCAGGATCACCGGGAACAGGCCCGCGGTCCAGTCGAGCCACCAGGGCTGCATCAGCAGGCGCTCGCTGGCCTTGGCGTCGGTGGTGTCGACCTGGGTGATGCCCTGCCCCGCCAGCCGCGTGTTGCGTTCAGCGATGGAGCTCTCGAGCGTGGCGGCGGCGCGTTCGCGCTGCGGCAGGAAGTAGAAGCGTTCGGCCAGCCAGTAGACCCCGGTGACCACCGTGGCCACGAACAGCAGCAGCGCGAAGTTGCCTTCGAGCGCGCCGAAATACCAGGCGCCGACGTAGCTGGCGAACGCCGCGAGAACCAGGGTGGTGAGGTATGCCATGTTCGTGGTGATCAGTCTTCGACTTGCAGAATCGCGAGGAAGGCCTCTTGCGGGACTTCGACGGAACCGATCTGCTTCATTCTTTTCTTGCCCGCCTTCTGCTTCTCGAGCAGCTTCTTCTTGCGGGAGATGTCGCCGCCGTAGCACTTGGCGAGCACGTTCTTGCGAAGTGCCTTGATTGTCTCACGCGCAATGATCGTGACCCCGATGGCCGCCTGGATCGCCACGTCGTACATCTGGCGCGAAATGATCTCGCGCATCTTCGACACCACCGCCCGGCCGCGGTACTGCGACTGGCTGCGGTGCACGATGATCGACAGCGCATCGACCTTGTCGCCATTGAGCAGGATGTCGACCTTCACCACGTCGGACGCACGGTACTCCTTGAACTCGTAGTCCATGGAGGCGTAGCCGCGGCTCACCGACTTCAGCTTGTCGAAGAAGTCGAGCACGATCTCGCCCAGCGGCATCTCGTAGGTCAGCATGACCTGGCGGCCGTGGTAGGCCATGTTCAGCTGCACGCCACGCTTCTGGTTGGCCAGCGTCATGACGGAGCCGACGTATTCCTGCGGCATGTACAGATGCACGGTGACGATCGGCTCGCGGATCTCCGCCATCTTGCCGACGTCGGGCATCTTGGACGGGTTCTCCACCATGATCACTTCGCCGTCGTTGCGCACCACCTGGTAGACCACGCTGGGCGCGGTCGTGATCAGGTCCTGGTCGAACTCGCGTTCCAGGCGCTCCTGCACGATCTCCATGTGCAGCAGGCCCAGGAAGCCGCAGCGGAAGCCGAAGCCCAGCGCCTGGCTCACTTCGGGTTCGTAGCGCAGCGACGAATCGTTGAGCTTGAGCTTCTCGAGCGCATCGCGCAGCGAGTCGTACTCGCTGGCTTCGGTCGGGTACAGGCCCGCGAACACCTGCGGCTGGATTTCCTTGAAGCCGGGCAGCGCCTCGGTGGCCGTGGCGGCGGCGCCACCGGTGCCGGGCCGGATCAGCGTGACCGTGTCGCCGACCTTGGCCGCCTGCAGTTCCTTGATGCCCGCGATGATGTAGCCCACCTCGCCGGCTTCGAGCGACGCGCGCGACTCGTTGGCGGGCGTGAAGACGCCGATGCTGTCGGCGTTGTACATCGCGCCCGAGGCCATCATCTTGATGCGCTCGCCCTTCACGAGGCGACCGTCGACCACGCGCACCAGCATCACGACGCCGACGTACGGGTCGAACCAGCTGTCGATGATCATCGCGCGCAGCGGGCCGTCGGGATTGCCGCGCGGTGCGGGCATGCGCGCGACGATGGTCTCGAGGATGTCGTCGATGCCGACGCCGGTTTTTGCGGAGCACGGAATCGCGTCGGTCGCGTCGATGCCGATCACGTCTTAGATTTCGGTGCGCGCGTTGTCGAGGTCTGCATTCGGCAGATCGATCTTGTTGAGCACCGGGATCACTTCGACGCCGAGGTCGAGCGCGGTGTAGCAGTTGGCCACCGTCTGCGCTTCGACGCCTTGCGATGCGTCGACAACGAGCAATGCGCCTTCACATGCCGACAGCGAGCGGCTCACTTCGTACGAGAAGTCGACGTGGCCCGGCGTGTCGATCAGATTGAGGTTGTAGACCTGTCCATCGCGTGCCTTGTAGTGCAGCGCGGCGGTCTGTGCCTTGATGGTTATCCCACGCTCTTTTTCGATGTCCATCGAGTCGAGCACCTGCGCTTCCATCTCGCGTTCCGCGAGGCCGCCGCAACGTTGGATCAAACGGTCTGCGAGCGTCGACTTGCCATGATCGATGTGCGCAATGATCGAAAAATTTCTGATGTGATTCATCAACGGGAACGCTTAAGTACTTGAATTGGCTCGGGCGCCGAGGGGCGGGGCCAAGAAAAAAGGGCGCGTCTTCTGGAGACGCGCCCTGAACCAACAAGCAATGGCAACTGCAGTAGTTGGAACTTCATTGTAGGCAAAAAGGGAAGCACGTACATCCGGGAACAGGGTCCAAAG
>Ga0105243_10002690_pt1 | contig 14770 bp, 12 predicted proteins | sample KBSM34metaG_FD_81525 | JGI IMG/M metagenome (GOLD analysis project Ga0105243, IMG submission 81525) | Miscanthus rhizosphere microbial communities from Kellogg Biological Station, Michigan, USA - KBS M3-4 metaG | ecosystem: Host-associated > Plants > Roots > Rhizosphere > Soil | place...
CGAGGAGGTCGCCGCGGCCGCGCGGCGGCTGGTCGATTCGCTGGTGACCACGGCGCCGCCGCGCGATCGGGACATCGAGGCGGCGAAGGCGCGCGCCCGCGCCGCGGAGCGTTACGGAACTTCCGCCTAAAGGCGGAAGCTACGTGGTAAAGGCGGAAGCCACGGTCAAGGGGTGAGGCGCTGCTGCGCGGCCGCGAGCGCGGCGCGCACGTGGTGCGAGCCCTCCAGGTCGGGCAGATCGAGCTTCCGCACCCGCCCGTTCTTCAGCGTGATCGTCCCCCACCGCTCGGCCACGTCGATCGCCGCGATCTCACCCCACTTCGCGCGCAGCGATCGGAATGGCTTGCCGCCCACGTAGAGGCCCTCTTCGTCCACGCGCAGCGACCGGCGCTTCTCCGAGCGCCGCAGGATCCGGCCGTGGAGCAACCCGATCGAAAGCAGCGCGATCCCGAGCGCGATGGTCGGGCGCTTCACGTGGTGCGTCACGTGGTAGTGCTCCCAGGCTTCGGCGAACAGCACGGCGGCGGTGAAAATGTCGATCCAGTCGACGCCGTGATGGTGATGCGGATGCTCGGCCGCGTTGGCCGGGCGCCGCGCCTTGCGGATCGCGTGCGCGAACGATCCCATCAACAGCGCGCTGCTCACGATCTCGACGATCGCGAGGAGCAGCTCGGCGCCCTGCGGCCCCTCGCGAAGCGCGGTGACGCCGGCGCCGAAGAGGACGACCGCCGGCGCGGCGTGCTGAACCTTCTGGGCGATCACCGCGCGCTCGCGGCGTCTCGATCGCAGGGGAACGATCACGCTGGTCAAGGGATCAGAACGTACCGCGGGGATCCGCCTTGACGACCAGTGGCTGCGTCATCGTCTTCGCGCCCGTGGTGAGGCGGACGCTGTAAGTCCCCGGAGGCAGGCTGGCGCCGCCGCGGCCGAACCCGCCGCCGCCTCCACCACCCGCGCCGCGGCCGCGACCGCCCGGCTGCGGCGTCGGCCGGAAGTCCCAGACGAATCGATGCAGCCCGGGCGTCGCCGGCAGCCCCTGCGCCGCCGGCGCCCACACCGTCTGCACGTTCAGCGTGTTGGGATCGCGCGGCTGCGGACGGTCGTCGCTCGAGTAACGACGGATGACGGCGCCGCTGCCGTCGAGGATCTCCAGCGTCACCGACCCGGCCGGCGCGCTCTTCAGGTAATAGTCGATGATCGCGCCCGACGGCGGGTTCTCGGCCGACGGCTCGTCCTTGGGCAGCGGCGTGCCCTGCTCGCTCGCCTCGGGCAGCTTGATCGCGTCGGCCGGCTTGAACAGGAACGAGTCGCCCGCCGACATCGCCGCGTCGAGCTGGCGCAGCGGCGTGATGTCGTCGATCATCCAGAAGCCGCGGCCGTGCGTCGCCACGATCAGATCGTCATCCTTGATCTGCAGATCGCGCATCGACGCCGGGGGCAGGTTGAGCTGCAGCGCCTGCCAGTCGTCTCCGTCGTTGAACGACACGAACACGCCGCGCTCGGTGCCGCAGAACAGCAGCCCCTTCTTCTGCGGATCCTCTTTCACCGTCTGCACGTAGATGCCGGGCGGCAGGCCTTTGGTGATCGCCTGCCACGTCTTGCCGCCGTCACGCGTGCGGTACACGTGCGGCTCGTAGTCCTCGAGCTGGTGCCGCTCGGCGGCGGCGAAGGCCGTCTCGGGATCGAAGTGGGACGCCTCGATCATCACCACCTTCGTCCACGGCGTCATCTCCGGCGGCGTCACGTTCTGCCAGCTCTTTCCGTCGTCCCGCGTGACGTGGATCAGGCCGTCGTCGGTGCCGGCCCACAGCATCGGCGCGCGCAGCGGCGACGGCGCAATGGTGTAGACGACGCCGCGCCGCTTGTCGGCCGGCGCATCGGCGGCCGCGGCCGCGTCGAGGTTCGGCGGCACGCCGGGATCCTCACGGGTGAGGTCGGCGCTGATCTGCGTCCAGGTGTCGCCGCCGTCGGCCGTCTTGTAGACGAACTGGTTGCCGAAGTAGAGCGCGTGCTTGTCGGCCATCGAGAACACCAGCGGCTGCGTCCAGGCGTGGCGGTAGGTGACGCCGTCCTGCGGCTTCTCGGGCGTGATGTTCTTCGTCTCGCCGGTGACGACGTTGCACTTCTCGACCGTGCCGCCGAAGAGGATCTCGGGATGCAGCGGATCGGGTGCGGTGTAGCCGCTCTCGCCGCCGGCGCAGAGCCCCGTCCAGTGGTGCATCGAGATCACGGAGTGGCTGACGCGGCTGGGCGTCCCGACCGCGCCGCTGTCCTGCTGCGCGCCGGTCAGCCAGTAGGGGAAGCGGTAGTCGGCGGCGATGTGATAGAGCTGCGCCGTCGGCTGGTTGTACCAGGAGCTCCAGCTCTGCCCGCCGTCCACCGTGACGATCGTCCCCTGGTCGCCGCCGACGATCATCCGCGACGGATCGTCGGGCTCGATCCAGACCTGGTGATAATCGTCGCCGCCGGGTGACGCTTTCATCGGCGCGCCCCACGTGCGCCCGCCGTCGCTGGATTTGTAGACGCCGGTGTTGGGCACGTAGACGATCTCCGGGTTGCGCGGATCGACGGCGACCTTCGAGAAGTACCAGCCGCGTCCCCAGATGCGCTGATCTGCCGACGCCTTCGTCCACGTCGCCCCCGCATCGTCAGAACGAAAGAGTCCACCTTCTTTGGCGTCGGCGATCACGTAGATGCGCCGCGGATTGCCGGGCGCGACGGCGATGCCCATGCGGCCGAGCCCTTCGGTGGGAAGCCCGCCGCTCAACTGGTTCCAGGTGTTGCCACCGTCGGTCGACTTGTAGAGGCCGCTGCCGGGCCCGTTCGCCGGCGCGTAGATGAACCACGGCGGCCGCCGCACCGCCCACAGGGCGGCATAGATCGTCTGCGGGTTCGACGGATCGAACGCGAGATCGATCGCGCCGACGCCGTCTCCCTTGAAGAGGACTTTCTGCCAGGTGGCGCCGCCGTCCTTCGATCGATAGACGCCGCGATCGGGGTGCGGACCGTAGGCGTGGCCGAGCGCCGCCACGTAGACGATCCCGGGATCGCGCGGATGGACGATGATTTTGCCGATCTGCCGCGTCGACTCGAGCCCGACACGTCGCCACGTCTTCCCCGCGTCGCTCGACTTATAGACGCCGTCGCCGAAGGCGATCGAGTCGCGCATGTCCGCTTCGCCGGTGCCGACGTAGACGATGCCGGGGTTCGAGGGGGCGACGGCAATCGCGCCGATCGAGGCGGCGCTCTGCCCGTCGAAGATCGGGGTCCAGGTGCGGCCGATGTTGGTCGACTTCCACACGCCGCCGCCGACCGATCCGAAATAGAACGTATTCGGCTCGCCGACGACGCCGGTGACCGCGTTGACCCGCCCGGCGCGGAACGGTCCGACCATCCGCCACTTCAATCCCGAGTAGAGCGCCGGATCGATCGCCGCCGCCGCCTGCGCGGCGATCCGCGGCAGCGATCCGAACGTCGCCGCCGCTGCCACCACGAACGCCACTGCCGCCCGCAACAAGAGTTTGCGCATCATGACTCGCTCACAGTATCGCAACTGCGAACCGCATGCCGCCGCTATGACTTATCGCCCCTCACTCGTCGTGGTGGTCGTCGACACGCCCCAGATGTACTTGTCGAACCATTCGAGGTTGTGCTGCATCACGGCGCGGCTCGACTTGGGCTTCGACGGGCCGTGGCCGACCCCCTCGAACCCTTTATAGATGATCAGCTTCGACGGCACGCCGACGTCCTGCAGGCCGCGATACAGCTCGTAGGCGTTGGGCGGCGGTACGCGTTGATCGGTGGCGCCGTGCTGGATCAGCGTCGGCGCCTTCGCGTTCTTGACGTAGGTGATCGGCGAGGTCTTGGCGTAGATCTCCGGATCGTCCCACGGTGTCGCCTTGAGGTAGTGCCGTGTGAACTGGGTGATGTCGGTGTTGACGTAATACGTCATCCAGTCGGAGATCCCGGCGCCGACCGACACCGCCTTGAAGCGCGCGCTGTCGTGGGTCGTCAGGTAGGCGGAGATGTACCCGCCCTGGCTCCATCCCATCGTCGCCACCTTGTCGGGATCGGCGAGCCCCTGCTTGATCAGTTGATCGACACCCGACAGGACGTCCCAGGCGTCGCCGACGCCGAGGTTGCGGACGTTGAGGGAGCGGAACGCTTCGCCGTAGCCGGCGCTGCCGCGATAGTTCGGCTCGAGGACGAGCGCGCCGCGCGCGGTCCAGATGTCGATCGGATAGATGCTCGTGCTCGAGAAAGCGGCCGGCCGCGAGATGCCGGTGGGGCCGCCGTGAATGACGACGAGCAGCGGATACTTGCGCCCCGGCTGGAAGCCGATCGGCTTGTGCAGCACGCCTTCGATCGTCGCGCCGTCCTGGCTCTTCCAGGAGATCACCTCGAGCGCGCTCTTCGCCCAGCCGTCGGCCTGCTTCGACATGTCGGTGAGCTTGCGCGGCTTGAGCGCCGTGGCCACCGGCGCGACGTAGACCTCCGTCAGCGTGGACGCGTCGGACGCGGTGAACGCCGTCCACTGGCCGTCGGGCGTGATGCTGAAGCCGGATCCCATCCACTGATCGGAGGGGGCGTATTTCTTGATGGCGTGCGTCGCCGGGTCGATGCTGAAGAGCGCCGACGAGGTGCGCTGCAGCGCGCCGAAGAAGATGCCGTCCCGCGTCCAGCGGACCACCGACGGATCTTCGTCGAACGCGGTGCTGATGTAGTCGATCGATCCGCCGGCGGAGGGGACGACGGCGATGGCGTCGTTCAAGAACGAATACTCCTTCGTCATCGCCGAGGTGAACGCGATCTTCGAGCCGTCGGGCGACCAGATCGGCCCGGCGTCCGTGCCCTTCTGCGTGACCAGGGCGCGGACCTTGCCGTCGGCGACCGTGACGACCGAGATGTCGGCGGTGCCGCCGCTCGCGTTGGTCGGGTTGACGCGGTGATCGAAGGCGATCTGGCTGCCGTCCGGCGACCAGCTGAAGGAGCCGACGGTGAAGGCGCCGCTCGTCAGGCGCCGCGCCTTCGACGAGGCGACGTCGAACACCCACAGGTGCGACATCCGGTAGCCCTCGCCGATCACGTCGAACTCGCCGAACTGCTTCTCGCGCTCCTTGTCGGCGTCGGTTTTGGCGTCGGTGGACGTGAAGGCGATCGCCTTCCCGTCGGGTGACCAGTCGAACGCGCCGACCCCTTCGTCGACCGAGGTCAGCTTGCGCGCCTCGCCGCCGCGCGGGTCGATCACGTAGATCTGCCGCTTGTCGTCGCGGTCGGTGGCGAAGGCGAGCTTCGCACTGTCGGGGGACCACGCGGGAGACGTGCTCGACTTCTTCGCGTGGCTGGTCAGCTGCCGGGTCTCGCCCGACCTGGCGTCGGCAAGCCAGATTTCGGTGTGGTAGTTGTTGTCGTCCCAGTTCGCCTCGCGCACGGTGTAGGCGACCCACTGCCCGTTCGGCGAGATCGCCGGCGAGCCGGCCCGCTTGAGCGAAATGAGCTGATCGATGGTGGGCGTCGCTCCGGTGGAGGACTGGCCCTGAACGGACGGCTGCAGCAGCAGGCTGACAGCGACGATCGTGGCGGCGGCAAGTCTTGCACGCAGCATGCGGAACTCCTTGAGGAATCGTCAGGATATCACCGGCGAACGCGCGTCACGGCTTCGAGGCGGGCAACGACGTGACGCGGCGGCAACCGGATTACCGCATGCGTTATCTCCCTAATGCTGAAGCGGCGAAGGACTAGTCCGCCTGCGCCGAAGGACTAGTCCGATCGGTTTACGTTAACGATTCAGACCGAAGCTCGCGGTGACGCACAACGGGAACGTCCTTCCCCGTAGATTTTCACTTGAAATCCGATCGGCGCAGACATATCGTGCGCGCTCCCGGAGGACTTCGTCGCTGAAAGGAGCGCGTCCATGCAGCATCCCAGGGCGGTGGTGGTTTCCTTCGCGATAGTGTCGCTGGCCTACCTTGGCTCGTTCGCCATCACGGTAGAAGGGCAGGCGGCGACGGAAGCGCCAGCTGGATTCGACAACCGGACCAACGGGCTTTTGACCCAGGCGGATTTCGATGCGGCCAAAGCCGCGTTTGAAGAACGCGACGAGATCGCCGACGGTCTCGGACCGGTCTACAACGCACAGGGCTGTATCGAATGCCACCAGAACCCGGTCACCGGCGCGATCAGCCAGATCTCGGAATTCCGCGCCGGACACCTCGACGGGGCAGGGAACTTCGTCGATGCCCCCGGCGGATCGCTAATCAACGATCGCGCGACCAACGCGAACTTCCAGGAACGGGCGCCCGGCGCTGAGAACGTGCGCACCTTCCGCATGACGACCAACGCGCTCGGCGACGGGTTCGTCGAGGCGATCAACTCGAACACCATCGTTGCGCTCGCCAACGCACAGCCCGGCACCGGGCTCGGCATCGCGGGACAGGTGATCCAGGTACCGCTGTCCGAGGCGCCCGGCAACGTGCGCGTCGGCCGTTTCGGCTGGAAGAACCAGCACGCCAGCCTGCTTTCGTTCTCGGGCGACGCCGACCTGAACGAAGTCGGCATCACCAACCGCTTCAACCTCATCGAGAACACGTCGTTGGGTCGCTCCGTGGCGGGCATCGACACGGTGCCCGATCCGGCGCCGAACGGCGAGGACGCGGAGAACGACATCGACGAGTTCGCCGATTTCATGCGCGCGACCAAGGTGCCGCCGCGTGACACCGGGCTCTCCGGGACCGCCGATGCGGTGGCCGGCTCGAACCTGTTCGACCAGGTCGGCTGCAACGTCTGCCACACCCGCACGATCACCACGGCGGCCGCCGGCACCGTGATCAACGGCGGCGCTTTCACCGTTCCCGCGGCGCTGGGCAACAAGAACATCCACCCGTTCAGCGATTTCCTGCTGCACGACGTGGGCACCGGCGACGGCATCGTCCAGAACGGCGGCCAGTCGACCGCGAACAAACTGCGCACCTCCCCGCTGTGGGGCAGCCGCACGCACGCTCGCCACATGCACGACGGCGAGTCCCTCACCTTCACCGACGCGATCCTCCGTCACGCCGGCGAAGCCACCACCGTGATCAACCGGTTCCGTGCGCTCACCGCCAACCAGCGGAACCAGATCGTGGTTTTCCTTCAGTCACTGTAAGTCCCAGGGAATGGGACCGGCGTCTTGCTGCGAGACGCCGGACCCGCCTGCGCACGGTTTCTTCGCGGGGCGTGCTCCGGCGGGGCAAGGCCCTCTATCGATCTCGCCGTTCCTGCCTCATTGATCTACAGTCTGCGGATGGCATCCGACCCGCTCGTCCGCGACATCTCCGACACGGCGCGGTGGGTGGCCTACTACCGCGCGCAGGAAACCGACCGGCCCGACGCGCACTTCCGCGATCCGTTTGCGCGAAAGCTCGCCGGGGAGCGCGGCGAGAAGATTGCCAAGGCGCAGACCTTCGGCGACAAGAACTCCTGGTCGTTCATCGCGCGGACGGTGCTCTTCGACGAGTTCATCGACGACTGCGTCCGCAGCGGCGTCGATCTCGTCGTCAACCTCGCCGCCGGCCTCGACACGCGGCCGTACCGGATGGACCTGCCGCGCACGCTGCGGTGGGTGGACGTCGATCTGCCGGGCATCCTCGACTACAAGGAAGAGATCCTCCAGGGGGCGGAGCCGGTCTGCCGGCTCGAGCGCGTGCGGGTCGATCTGGCCGACGAGGCGGCGCGGCGCGCGGCGTTCGCGCGGGTGGCGGGCGGATCGAAACGCGCGGCGGTGGTCACCGAGGGCCTGCTGATCTACCTCGATGCCGCGCAGGTGGCGTCGCTGGCGCAGGATCTCAGGGTGGTGGCGCCGTTCGAGTCGTGGATCGTCGACATCGCGTCGCCCGGGCTGCTCAAGATGCTGAGCGAACGCGGCGGACAGATGATCGCGGACGCCGGCGCGCCGTTCAAGTTCGCGCCGCCGGAAGGACCGCACTTCTTCGAGCCGCTCGGCTGGAAGCCGGTACGCGTCGGCTCGCTCCTCAAGACCGCCGCGCGCCTGAAGCGGCTGCCGCTCTTCCTGCGGATGATCGCGATGTTGCCCGAGCGGCCTCCCGAGACCGCGCCCGATCGTCCGTGGTCGGCGGTGATGCGGCTCGATCGCGCGTAGTTCGATCAGCTCTGACGGGCGCTCACGTAGCTCTTACGAGCGCGGACGGTCAGCCCCTCGCCTTTGACGCGCACCTCGAGCGGGTGCGACTTGCCGTCGACCTTCGCCGGCGTGAAACCGAGCAGGTATTGGTGATGCAGCTCGTCGGCGACACGGGCAAACGTCCCTTCGAGGTCCGCGGTCCTCGTCAGCTCGAAGTAGCCGCCTCCGCTCGCGGCGGCGAGCTTCTCGAGGCCGGGATCCGGGCGATCCGGCTGGCCCTGCGGACGAGGGCCCAGGCCGCCCCGACTGAACTGTCCGCCGTAGCCGGCGAACGGATCGCCGACCAGGCCGATGCCGTAGACCATCACGTCTTCCTCGTCGGCCCGTCTCGACACGTCCTTGAGCGAGAGGTTGTTGCTGCGGCCGTTCATCGGCCGGTCCATGCCGTCGGTGAAGACGAGGATGACCCGCCGTCCGGTCTGGTGCAGCAGCGCCGTCATGCCGACGCCCATCGCGTTCCACAGCGGCGTCGGCCCGGGATCCTGCAGCTCGGTCTTCAGGATGTGCCGCAGCTCCTCCTTGTCGCTCGAGAAGTCGCGCGGGTCCACCTCGATGCGGTTCGAGAAGCTGCCGATGCGCGCCTTGTCGCTGCTGCCGAGCCGATCGACGAACGTCCCTGCCGCCTCTTCAACGAGCGAGAAGTTGTGCAGCATGCTGACGCTGCGATCGAGCATCATCACCACGGTGATCGGCTGCACGTCGTTGGCAAACGTGGTAATCGCCTGCGGCTTGCCGCCGTCGTAGACCTCGAACCGATCGCGCGTCAGATCGGTGACGATGTGTCCGCTGCTGTCGGTGACGGTGGCGTAGACGACCACCGTCTGCGCGCCGCTCTTGAACGGCTGCTGCGCGGCGAGCGTTGCCGCGGCCAGGGCCAGCACCGGAAACAGCCGCAGCGTCATGGCCCTTCATTCCGTCGCGCTCCGGGCCCGCGCAGCACTTTTCCTGGCCGCGCCCCCGTCGCCTTCCCCGCGGCGATGACCGGAACGCCGTTGACCAGCACGTAGTCCATCCCGACCGACAACTGGTTCGGCTGCGCGAACGTCGCCTTGTCGGTGACCGTCGCGGCGTCGAAGACGACGAGGTCCGCCCACATGCCGGCCTTGACGACGCCGCGATCGGCGAGCCGCATCTTCTGCGCCGGGAGCGACGACATCTTGCGAATCGCCTCTTCGAGCGACAACAGCTTGTCTTCGCGCACGTACTTGCGGATGACGCGCGGGAACGTGCCGTAGGCGCGCGGGTGCGGATGCTCCTGCCCGAGCAGGCCCGTGGGCGCCGTCCCCTGCGAGTCGTTGTTGAACGACACCCAGGGCTGCTGCACGGCCAGCGCGACGTCCGGCTCCGACATGCCGAAGACCGCCACGTAGGTGAACGCGTGGTCCCTGATCAGGATCTCGCAGACGGTGTCGATCGGATCCATCTTCCAGAGCTGCGCGACGTCCGCGAGCGTCTTGCCCTGGATGCTGGCCAGCTCCGGGTTCTGCACCGCCCCGATCAGGACCGCCTCGGGTCCGGGAATCTCCTGCCACTCGTTGTCCCAGCCCTTATCGTCGGGAGTGAGCATGTCGGCACGGATGCGCGCGCGCGCCTGCGGGTCCTTCAGCCGCTCGAGCAGCTTCTCGTCGCCGCCGTCGTGCGCCCACGGCGGAATGAACGCGGAGAACGAGTTGAACCAGGCCGGGTAGGCGTAGGTGTCGGCGGTGATGTCGACGCCGTCGCGGCGCGCCTGCTCGATCTTCGCGACGATGTCCTTCATGCGTCCCCAGTTGCGCTTCCCCGCGGCCTTGACGTGCCAGATCTCGACGGGGATCTTCGCGTCGCGGCCGATCCGGATCGCCTCGTCGAGCGCCTCGAGCACGGCGCCCGCTTCCGACCGCATGTGGCTGGCGTAGATGCCGCCGTAACGGCTCGCCTCCGCCGCCAGCGCGATCAGCTCCTCGGTCTTCGCATACGGCGCCGGCGAATACTGCAGCGACGTCGACAGGCCGACCGTCCCCTGCTCCATCGCTTCCCGGACCAGCGCCTTCATGCGATCGAGCTCCGCCGGCGTCGGCTGCTTGTCGGCGTCGCCCAGCACCATGCGGCGCACCTGCGTCGCGCCGACGTAGTGCGCCATGTTGATGCCGATGCCCTGCTTCTCGACGCGCGCGAAGTACTCCCGCCAGGTGCGCCAGTCGGGAGTGATCTTCAGGTGGTCGTAGCCCACCTTGTCCGCCTTGACGATGGCGTCGTTGAGCGGCGCGGCGGATCCGCCTTCGCCGGTGATCTCGGTGGTGATGCCCTGGAAGATCTTCGACGGCAGCGTCGGCTCGACCAGCACGGTCAGCTCGGACTGGCCGAGCATGTCGATGAAGCCGGGCGCGACGATCTTTCCCTGCGCGTCGATCGTCTGCTTCGCCGCCGCGCCCGCAAGCCGGCCGATCGCCGCGATCCGTCCGTCGCGGATGCCGACGTCGGCGGCATACCAGGGCGAGCCGGTCCCGTCGATGACGTGGCCATTGACGATGACCAGATCGTAGGGAGCGGCGGAGCCCTGTGGCCGGGGATTGGGCGAGGGCGTCGGAAACGTCGGCGACCGCGCCGGGGTAGCCGCAGGCGGCTGCGCCGCGGCGGCGAGGAACAGCGGAACGACCAGCCACACAACGCGCATCACTGACTCCTGTAAACCCTTCCGCCCTTCATCACGAACCTCACCCGGCGCACCGCGGTGATGTCGTCGAGGAGGCTGCCTTCGGTGGCGACGATGTCGGCGGCGTAGCCCACGGCGATCGCGCCGATCGTGTCGCCCAGGCCGAGAGACTGCGCGGACAGCGAAGTGGCGCTGACCAGCACGTCCATCGGCTTCTCCCCCGCTTCCTTGACCCGATAGACGAACTCCTCGGCGTTGCGGCCGTGCGCGCCGGCGACGGCGTCGGTGCCGAACACGATCTTCACGTGATGCGCCCGCGCGCGGCGCAGGGCATCGGCCATCGGCGCGATCCCCTTCTCGAGCGTGGCCAGCGTCTCTTCGCTGAAGCTCGGAAAGCCGCTGCGGTTGTCGAGGTAGTTGTGCAGGACGAGCAGGTTGGGATCGAAGAACGTGCCGTGCTGCACCATCAGATCCAGCGTCTCGTCGCTGACGAACGGTCCGTGCTCGATGGCGGTGCAGCCGGCGAGGATCGAGGCGCGCGCCCCCTTGTCGCCGATCGCGTGCACCACGCTGCGCAGCCCCTGCGCCTTCGCTTCACCGCACACCGCCTGAATCTGCTCGTCGCTCATCGTCTGATCGCCGCCGGCGCCGAGGCCGGAGGTGGCGAACAGCTTGATGACGTCCGCGCCGTCCTGTTTCGTCTTCTGGACCAGCGCGCGCAGCGCGGCCGGGTCGCCGCTGCGGTTGGTGATCTGGCGCAGCGAGGTGAGGACGCGCGGTCCCGGCAGCAGGCCGCGGTTGATGCGATCGCGCACCGGCCCGTCGATCGCCGCGCCGACGCTCTGCACCGTGGTGAAGCCCCCCTGCAGCGTCATCCACGCGTCCTCGGCGGTGAAGAGCGCCGCCTGCTCCGGCGGTTCTCCACCTGACACCGACTTGTGCTGGTCGTCGAAGTGCCAGTTCAGGTGCACGTGGGTGTCGATCCAGCCGGGCGAGACCGTCAGCTTGCGCAGGTCGTAATCGATCGGGGCCGCCCTGGGATCGACGGCGGCGATCTTTCCGTCCTGGATGACCAGCCGCGTGTCGCGGATGACGCCGCCGCGGCCGTCGAGCGCGGTGCCGACGGCAATGACGATGCGCGAGGGAGGCGCGGGCTGCAGGACGATCGCGGCGAGCGCCGCCGCGAGAGTGAAGCGCATCAGCGCATCATATCGGAGTGTAGTGGAGGCGGACGACGCCGTCCTCGTAAGCCTTGCTGGACGCCAGTGTCAGTTTGATCGTCCGCCTGGCGGGCGCCATCAGCGGGATCCCCTCGCCGATGAAGGTCGGAATGACGTGGATGATGAAGTCGTCCACCGCGCCGGCGTCCACGAACGAGGCGATGATCCCGCCGCCGCCCATGATCCAGATGTCCTTGCCGGGCTGCGCGCGCAGCCGCCGGGCGAAGTCCGGGATCGGCTCGGTGACGTACTCGACGCCTTTCGGCGCCGTGGCCGGCGGGTGGTGGGTGAAGACGTAGTTCTTCAATGTCCGGCTCATGGGCCCGCCGCCGCGGGCCTGCCCCTCGTCCCACGTCTTCCGGCCCCAGAGGATCGTGTCGACCGACGCGAAGAACTCGCTCATGCCGTAGCTGCCCTTCGGGCGCGGGCGATCGAGCCAGTCGACGCCGCCGTCCTTCCGCGCAATGAATCCGTCGGCGCTGGTGGCGATGTAAACAATGATGCGGCGCATGATGGGTCGTCGGTTAACGGTTCACGGTTCGCGGTTAACGGTTCACGGTTAACGGTTAACGGTTAACGGTTCAGTAGACGACGCGGTAGCTGGCGTAGATGCAGCCGTTCTTGAACGGGCGGGACTCCTCGAGCTCGAGGCCGATCGGGCGCGTCATCTGGTGGAAGAGCGGAATGCCGGACCCGAGGAGCACGGGATGGATGTTCAGTCCGAGGCGGTCGATGAGACCGGCCTCGAACAGCGAGCGCGCCAGATCGCCGCCGCCCATCACGCAGATGCCCTTCCCGTCCTGCGCCTTCAGCCGGCGCACGAAGTCGGCGGCGTCCTCGCGGACGATGGTGGCGCCGCCGTCAGGCCCTTCCGGGAGCGTCCGCGAGAAGACGTAGGTCTTGACGCCGGAGTAGTCCCCCTCGGGGGTGACGCCGTCCGCGGTCATCCGCCGCTGCACGTCGTAGGTCTTGCGGCCCATCACGATGGTGTCGATGGTCGGCCAGAACTCCGCCATGATCTGCGCCGCTTCGTCGCACCACAGCAGCCAGTCGACGGCGTGGTCGGACCGCGCGATGAAGTTGTCGAGGCTGTTCGCTCCGCCGAAGGTGACCTGGCGCATGGTGGTCCTCCGCGTGTCGGTTGCCGGTGGCCGGTTTTTTGTAAATCGTCGTTTACTAACTGCGCCTGAAAGTAAACGATCGTTTATAATCTGTCAAGCCCCATGGCGCCGCGGCCCCGCACCGTCTCCGACGAAGACCTGATCAACGCCACCATGCGCGTGATGTCGCGGCTGGGGCCGGTCAGGCTCACGCTGGCGGAGGTGGCGAAAGAGGCGGGGGTCACGGCCGCGACGCTGGTGCAGCGCTTCGGCTCGAAGCGGGCGATGATGCTGAAGATCTCGTCGGACGCGGCGGGGTCGGCCGACGCCTGTTTCGCCATGGTGCGCGCCGCGCACCCGCGCTCGCCGCTGGCGGCCATCTACGCCGCCGCCACCGCCATGACCGAGCACATGGGCACGCCCGAGGAGCTCGCCAACTCCCTCGCGTTCCTCCAGATCGACATCAGCGATCCGGACTTCCACGCGCACACGCTGGAGATGTCGAAGAAGCACGTCGCCGGCTACCGGGCGCTGCTCAAGGACGCGATCGCCGCGGGCGAGCTCGAGCCGCACGACACGCTCCGCATGGCCCGCGCCATCAACGCCATCGCCGGCGGGTCGCTGATTGCCTGGGCCATCTTCCGCGAAGGCACCGCCGAGCGCTGGGTCCGGCGCGACGTCGAGACGCTCCTCGCGCCGTACCGGCCCTAATCGCGTGTGGCTTCCGCCTTCAGGCGGAAGGCGACGCAACGGATCTTCCGGCTGAAGCCGGAAGCCACGTGGACGCCGTCAGATCCGCTCGACGTAGACCGCGGTCCCGTAGCAGAGCACCTCGGTGACACCCGACATGACCTCGGTCGCGTCGTAGCGCACGGCGATGACCGCGTTGGCGCCTACCTCCCGCGCGTGTTGCAGCATCAGCGCGAACGCTTCGCCGCGCGCCGTCTCGCACAGCTCGGTGAGCAGCGTGATGTTGCCGCCGATCAGCGTCTGCAGCCCCGCGCCGATCGAGCCGATCACCGACCGGGATCGGACCGTGATGCCGCGCACCACGCCGAGCGACTTCGTCGTCCGGTACCCGTCGAGCGCATTCGCCGTCGTCGTCATAGCGACTGAGAGTTCGGCCATTCGATGTCCTCTACTTCGTCCCGAGCTGCGTCGCGTCGACCCGCGTCGACGGACCGTGGAACATCGCGTTGAAGATCAGCTTGAAGGTCGCACGCGGCTGCGCCCGGAAGTCGACCTGGCTGCCCATCGTCACCACGTAGCCCTTGCCGACACGGAAGGCGACGACGTTGGCCTGGTCGCGGAGAAGATCCTCGCCGAGCAGCCAGCCGCTCTGCAGGATGGCGCCACGCGCGGGATACCGGGCGACGACTTCGCTCTGGATCTCGAAGCCGGGCTTCAGGCGGTAGGCCTGGTCCCCTTCGAAGAAGATCGGCCACGCCGCCGGCATGCCGAAGGCCACGGGGTGCCTCGTGTTGAACTCGTTCTGCAGCAGCGACCCCGGGCAGTAGAACAGCGTCGTCGGATCGATGACGCGCTCGCGCAGCACCGCATCGAGCGACGCCGGGCTCGAGAAGGCGTCGCGCAGCGCGCTCGTCGCGGCATCCGCGCCGCCGCCGCGTCCACCGCGGCC
>Ga0105243_10002693_pt1 | contig 14758 bp, 9 predicted proteins | sample KBSM34metaG_FD_81525 | JGI IMG/M metagenome (GOLD analysis project Ga0105243, IMG submission 81525) | Miscanthus rhizosphere microbial communities from Kellogg Biological Station, Michigan, USA - KBS M3-4 metaG | ecosystem: Host-associated > Plants > Roots > Rhizosphere > Soil | place: Michigan...
AATCCCGCGGCAAGCGCAAACGGGACTGTCAGACCATCAGCCATTCCGATGACAATATCGCGAACGACTTCACTGGATGTGAAGTGACGTTCGATGTGGGGAGTCTGGGGCATAGTGAGACAGGATTAACAAGATTTCTTCAGGATTTACAAGATAAATCCTGCACATCCTGAAGAATCTTGTAAATCCTGTCTAAAATTTACCTAACAACATCAGTACGCCGATTACGATGAACGCCGTCGCCGCTACTCTCTTCACCCACACGAGCGGCACGTAGTCGCCAACAACACTTCCCACCAAAACTCCCAACGCCGACACCGCAACAAGCGCTAAACTCGCACCCAAAAACACAGCCCACGGCTTCTTCGAATCGGCCGCCATCGTCATCGCCGCCAGTTGCGTCTTGTCACCCATCTCCGCCAGAAAGATGATGCCAAATGTTGTCAGCAGTACACGCAAATCCATTGTTATCTCCAAACCTCACTTCGTTTTTGTGACATCCGTGATCAGAACCGCATCGCGCAATAGGGATCCGCGAGTGCACGCTAGCTGCTTGCCATCGCTTGACCATGAAAAGGCTGTGATCAACAGGTCTTTGAAATCTGTGACCTGCTTTGGCGGCCCACCATCGAGTGGCTGGCTCCAAATATTACTCACGTTGTTAGCGTTCACGGAATAGAAGATCGACTTACCGTCAGGTGTCCACTGAATGACAGTTGAAACCGTACCACTAGCACTGATCTGAAAGGTGTGAATTGTTGGACCACCGTCGATAGGAATCACGGCGATCCGGTTTGACGGCGCAAAGGGATCGATCGACTCAGGATAGGTGTAAGCAATAAATTTACCGTCGGGTGAGACGCTCGCCACGGCTACCACGTGATCGGTAATTCTAACCGGTGTGCCACCATCGATCGACACCTTCCAAAGCGTCGGCCTCGGTGATTCGTAAGCCGTGTAAATGACCCAGCGGCTGTCAGGCGTAAGGGTTGGAAATGAGTCGCCCGGACCCGGTGTGAGTTTTATCGGATTACTGCCATCAAGATTCATCCGCCAGAGGTTTCTCTTGCCGTCCTGCCACAACCCAAACACCACATAACGCCCGTCGGCAGTGACCACCGGAGAAACACTCGCGGCGCTGTTTGCGGTCAGCTGTTTGCGATTCGTCCCATCCTGGTTAGTAATCCAAATGGCTGCGTTTCCACTCTCGTTTGAGACAAAAACGATCCGGCCGTCCGGCGTCCAGGCGATATTACTGCCTGTGGAGCTAAAGAAATTGCTCACATTTCCGGTAGGCAATCTGTTTGCCTTTAAGGCGTCGCCTTCGGGTACGACCCATAGATTAACCAGGCCCTGCGATTGAACCGACACCAGCTTTTGGCCGTCCTCAGTTAGTGCGATGGAACGATAAGAGTTCAGATCATTCGTGATGCGCCTGAGTCTTCCGTCAGGATAACTAATAATCCAAAGCATCGCTCCGATCGGACTCTCGCCGGCAACTACCAAAAGCCCACTCATATCAGGAAGCCAGTAAACACGGCCGGCAAACGGCCATAACTCAGTTGAGAGTTCTCTTTCGGTTCCGTCAGCAACTGAAAAACCGACAACTTTACTGCGCCCGCCAAACATTGCGACACTCGAGGCAATTATCTTTCCGTCAGGAGACCACGAGGGACCAGCGAAGAATATCGGAGTCAGACGTTGCGGAGACTTTTTCACGACGAGATTGCGTTCACCGCTACCGTCGCTGTTCGCAATCACAAGCGCGCTTTCGCCTGGATTCGGGTAGTTGCCCCGAATAAACACGAACTGTTTGCCGTCAGGTGAGAAACTTATTGGTCCGTCAATTCGCTCTATTAACTTGACCGGCATGCCACCGAGCACGGGAACACGATAGAGCGTGCCCGCGTCGAGATTGGCTTTGATGGCGTAGTAAAGATCGTTACCGTCGGGAGAAAACGTAATGCCAAAAAACCCGACGGGGGCCGGCGCCACGATCTCTTTGTCGTTCGCGGTGCTGACCTGACGAATGAAAAGACTCTGTTTACTGCGTTCGCTCAATACGTAAACGACGTATTTGCCGTCAGGCGAGATGGTCGCATCAATTGCGTTTCCTGAGTTCGTCAAACGGTTCAGTTTGATGTCCCAGAAGTGTGTGACCGACTCTTCTTTATGCAGCAATTTATAAACGCCAAAACTACCTGCCGCGATGACGAACAGCACCGCCAGTAACGTGAGTGCTGCGCCAATCTTGTGTCGCTTGATCTCGAGACTTATAGAATCGCCAATGTTGCTAATCGCACTCCGTGATGACGTGTGCCGTGGACCAGATAGTGTTGCCGTTGCTTCGCTCGCCTGCATCGCTGCGGTGGGATCAGCTTCCGTCGATGCCGAGCGATCGAGTTTGTCCTGAAACTCGAGATCCTGTTTCAGCGCTTTCAGATCGAGCCAGAGATCTTTGACGACTTGATAACGCTCTTCGCGATCCTTTCGCAGCGACTTGTTGACGATACGTATCAGCTCAGAAGGAATTCCTTTCGCGACACGCGCAAGTGGCACTGGTTCGGTCTTGAGTATCGCCGCCATCGTGTCGCTCGGCGTCTCGCCTTCGAAAGGCTTGCGACGTGCCAGCATTTCGTAAATGACGGCGCCAAGACTGAAGATGTCTGAACGATGATCGACGCTGAGTCCGCGTGCCTGTTCCGGCGACATGTAACCCGCCGTACCGATCACGATGCCTGAACCCGTGCGCACCTGGATTGTCGGCGCTTCAGCCGCGACGACGGGCGATGCTTGTTCACTAAGTTTTGCGAGTCCGAAGTCGAGCACTTTCACATAAGCGTCGGGCCGCAACATGATGTTTTCCGGTTTGACGTCGCGATGAATGATGCCTGCTTTGTGTGCTGCAGAAAGTGCGTCAGCAACCTGCGTAGCGATGTTGAGTGTTTCCGCGAGCGAGAGCGCCGAGCGGTTCAAGCGGCTCCGCAACGTCTCGCCTTCGACGAATTCGGTTGCGATTACGTGCGAGCCTGCGGCCTTTGTGATTTCGTAGATGGTGATGATGTTGGGATGATTGAGCGCCGACGCCGCCCGTGCCTCTTGTTCAAATCGCCGGAGTCGATCGTCGTCAGTCGTGAACGAAGCGGGCAGAAGTTTCAGAGCGACTTTGCGACCGAGTCGCTTGTCTTCCGCGAGATAAACCTCACCCATGCCGCCGCGGCTGATAAATGAGACTACTTCGTACGAGCCGATCATCTGACCGGAGTTGAGTTCGATCTTTTCGCGCGTCAACAACGACGCTGCGGCTTCGAACGCCGGCTGGTCTATGAAGCTCCCGCTTTGTTCGTGCGAAGCAATCAACGACTCGACTTCATTGCGCAACTCCTCATCGCCCGAGCATGCGCGCGAAACGAACGAGCCCCGCTCCTCCGGCTGATGGGTGATCGCCGAATTGAAGATCTCTTTAACTTGTTGCCAGCGCTCCGGGGTCATCCAAATAAAATCCGCGTTTATCCGCGGCTAAAATAAGGCTCCTAATTAAGACGCGAAGGAACTATCCGAATTCCCTCACTGCAACTGCCGCCGCAGCCAGGCACGCGCCATTTTCCAGTCGCGCTCAACGGTTGCATGCCCGATTCCAAGCACTTCTCCAATTTCTTCAATCGAAAGGCCGCCAAAAAACTTCAGTTCGACGATCCGGCTCTGCTGCAGGTCCATGTGCGCGAGTTCGTCAAGCGCTTCATTTAAGGCAAGTAAATCAACTTCTGGTTCCTGCGCGAGCTTCTCGACGCTGGTAATCGAAATTCGTTGCTGCTGCGAACCACCACGCTTTACGGCCTGATGCTGGCGCGCATGGTCCACCAGAATACGACGCATCAACTGTGCAGAGATTCCGAAAAAATGGGCGCGATTCTGCCATTTCGCATTTCGCTGATCGACCAGCTTTAAATACGCCTCATTAACGAGGGCAGTGGGTTGCAGTGTGTGTTCGGCGCGCTCGCGACGCAGATAGTTGCTCGCCAGCCGGCGCAGTTCGCTGTAGACGAGGGGCATCAGCTTCTCGAGCGCGGCCTGATCGCCCTTTTCCCAGTCAATCAGAAGCTGCGTTATGCCTTCAGGCGTCTGCATATTTGCGGTTCTCGCCGAGAGTTTACAACAAATGTTTCGGGCCAGCTTTGTCTAATCTGGTCGTCGAGCTTGGACACAGTCAGAACCACCTCGCGGTAGCGGGTGGGTGCGCAGCCAAAGTGCTCGATAGCAACTAGCGCGCTGCGCTTGCACCCACCCGCTACCGCGAGGTGGTTCTGACTGTGTCCAAGTGCGATTTCAGACTCCGAAGCAACAAACATCGAACCTGTGAGGGAATCCGGTCCAAACCTCCGCGTGAATAAATGTAGGGCAAAAGAGCCAACGAAAATATGGAGGTTTGACCATGAAACGAATCATCAGCATGACCTTTGCGATCATCATTCTCGCAACCGCGTACACCGCCGGCGCGCACCAAATCAGCGCCCAACGCGTGATTGCCAATATCCCGTTCGCATTCACCGCCAATAACAAAACCCTGCCGGCGGGCAAATACACGATCACTGTACTCAATTCGAGTTCTGACAAAGGAGCGCTGCAGATCCGAAGCATGAACGGTCGCTTCAGCGCGATGGTTCTGACGAACACAGTAATCGGAAACGTTTCCGATAATGCCAAACTCGTTTTCGAGCGTTACGACGATCGATATTTCTTTGCGCAGGCGCAGCTGGCGGGCGACTCGACCAGTCTCGCGGCGCTGCGGTCAAACAAAGAGCCCAAGCACATCGCCGCCACTGCGAAAAAGAAGAGCATCGTCGTCATCGTCGCCGGATAATAAACAGACAAAAAAATCTCGGCCCGCAGAAGTTGGGGAACTCCTTGCAGGCTGAAAGCAACGACCCGAAGTCCGAGCAGGGGCTTCGGGTTTGTTGTGTTATCCTGTGCGTCCTGTAAATCTTGTCAATCCTGTCCCCCGATGACCCTTCGCTCCGAAGCAATCGCCGGCATCACCACCTTCTTCACAATGTCGTACATCGTCGTGGTGAACCCTACGATTCTCTCGACGCCCGGCACCGGCATGGCTTTCAGCGGCGTCCTGACTGCCACGGTGCTGATCTGTTTTGTGATGACACTCCTGATGGGTGTCTACGCGAAACTTCCGTTCGCCGTCGCGCCCGGAATGGGCATCAACGCTTTCTTTACTTTCACGATCATTCTTACGCAGGGAGTCTGGTGGCAGACTGCACTTGGCATCATCTTCTGGGCCGGCGTGCTGTTTCTGATCATCTCTGTTACTCCGATCCGCGAAACGATCGCGAAAGCGATCCCAGCGGAGTTAAGAATTGCAACAGCTACTGGCATCGGCGTCTTCATAACCTTTATCGGTTTGAAGAATGCCGGGTTCATCACTTCCGATCCAGTCACGTACGTGAAACTCGGAACGCTCGGCATTCAAACGGTTCTGGCAATACTCGGACTGGTTGTGACCGTCATACTTTTGATTCGCCGAAGTGCGATGGCTTACCTGTCGGGAATGTTCGTCGTGACCTTGATCGCGTGGGCAGCGGGACAAATCAAAGCGCCGCCAACGCTCTTGAGCCCGCCGGACTTCCACACCGTATTTTTGAAACTCGACATTCTCGGCGCGCTGAAGCTCTCGCTGTTGCCCGCAATTGTCGGCATTCTCTTCACCGACCTCTTCGACTCCATTTCGACGTTTATCGGCGTCGCTCACGCAGCGAACCTGCTCGACGAAAACGGCAACCCACGCAATTTGCGACAAGGATTGATCGTCGACTCTCTTGCGACCTTCGGCGCCGGACTCGCAGGCACGTCATCAGGCACGGCCTACATCGAAAGCATCGCCGGGATCGACAGTGGCGGGCGAACGGGAATGACTTCAGTGTTTACGGCGCTCTGTTTCCTGCCATGCTTCTTTCTGGCGCCTCTCGCCGGAATGGTTCCAGTCTACGCAACCGCGCCGGTTTTGATTCTGGTGGGCGCGTCAATGTTCAAGAGCGTCAGCCACATCGATTTTCGAAAAATTGAGGAGGGTCTTCCGGCTTTTTTGACTATAATCCTCATTCCCCTGACCTTCTCGATTACCCAGGGAATACTCTGGGGCTTCATTTCGCACGTTGGCCTTTATCTCGTTGTTGGCCGTCGCAAAGATATTCATCCGGTAATGTTCATACTCGCGCTGGTCGCGGTAGGTTTGCTCATGTTGGAGCATTCGGATTTGACATGGGGGCAGTATGGGAAATAAAGAAAACCTTATTTCACGCAAAGGCGCAGAGACAAGAATGAGTCGCAAAGTTAGTTTGCGTCTTTGCGTCTTCTTTGCGACTTTGCGTGGAACCACTTTATTGCTGTTATTCGCTGCATCGGTGTTTGCGCAGTCGCCATCTCCAACTCCGCCAGACAATCGCGGTCTCGGTATTCAAAGCGGTGGACAAACTCCGAACACGTCCGGCAACCAAGGCTCAAGAGAAGCCAAACCTGAACTCGTTCTCCAAACCGGCTACAGCAATTTCTTCGGCGCTGCGCGTCTACTCTTCAGCCCTGACGGCCGGCTGCTCGCCACCGCCACGTATCGCAGCAACACGATCAAGCTTTGGGAAACCGCAACAACTCGCAAACTCCGCGATCTTTCAAATAGCGGACAAGCCGTGTCTGCACTCCCTCCGACCGTGGCATTCAGTCGTGACAGTCGTCTCGTCGCCGCTTCGGGCGGTGATAACTCGGTCACTGTTTGGGACGTTGTGAGCGGGCGCGAACTCTACAAACTCGGCGGCACTTCAGTAGGTTCAGTGAGCACTGCGCTGGGTGTTTACTTCATCGCCTTCACTCCGGATAACCGCCTGGTCACCATGAGTGACGCCGTCCGCATTTGGGATCTCTCAACCGGCCGTGAGCTCCAGACGTTTGCCGTAGAGATGGCGGGCGGGTCTGGTTTCAACGGCTTTGATTCCGGCCTCACACTCTCGCCTGACGGCACTCAATTGCTTCTCATCACCGCGGGTTTCGACGCAGAAGTCAGGTTCATTGATCTCGCCAGTGGCCGTGAAGCACGTAAGGTGAAGTTGCCCGGCGATCAGATCGACAGTTTGCAACTCGCATTCAATCCGGAAGGACATCTGCTCGCTGCCGGAGTTCATGACAAACGTTTCAAGTTCTGGGACGTGACCGCCAAAAAGGACCGTGAACTTGGACCAACGACCAATGAGTTTCCCCAGGTGAAGTTCAGTCGCGACGGTCGACTGCTCGGACTTTCTGATAACTACACCATCAAGGTGTGGGATACGGCCACGTTTCGCGAACTGCCCGCTTTGACAGTTCCGACCAACATCGCAATTCCAAGCGGCTATGTTTCCATCAGCTTCAGCGAGGACGGCAAACGAATCGCGACGGGAGGCATGGGCACCGACACGATTGTTTGGGAAACCGAAACCGGGAAGCGACTCTCGACGATGAACGGCCGCACGAACATGGCCTACAACGTCGCCTTCAGTGCTGATGGCATGGAACTAATTTCGGGAGGCCGCACGCGTTGGGATCTGCGCACAGGTCGTGGGCTACGAATCGCACCTGACACGAGCGACAAGACATACGGAATCGCAAGTCCGGACGGCAAAGTTTTAGCCGTCATGAAATTCAATTCAAACGTACTCACGATTGTTGAGAGCCCGAGTGGACGTCAGTTATATACACTCGTGCCATCAGACGAGACCGGACAGATCCTGAGAAGCCGATTTAGTGCTGACAGTTCGCTGCTTGCTGTTGTGTATGGAGTGGTTGAGAATCAGAAGCCATCGCCGGGGATGTCTTTCACGCGTGGCGCCCAGATCAAAATCTGGGACGTTAAGACTGGCCGCGAATTGCGCTCCATCACGCCAAGCGAAGTTGCAATGCAAGTAGAGTTCGCCGGCGACGGACGTTCTCTTGCGATCACCGGCGGGATGGGGCAGATCTCGCTTTGGGATGTTCAGTCAGGAAGTAAGCTCCGCGATTTGACGTCGTCGCCGATGGCTGCGTTTAAGCCTCCGGCCATCACTCCCGGCATGAAACCCGGCCAGATGCCGACCATGCCAAACATGGACGACATGGCAAAGGTCATCACGAACATGATCGGAACAATGTCGGCCGGCACGATGGGCCAGTCAGTTACCTCGCTCGCATTCACGAACGACGGGCGCACGCTCGCCACCGGAGGAGTTGAGTCGAAAAGCAACTTCGATCTGGCAGCGATGATGAAATCGGCGATGAACCCGCGCCAGAAGAAAGGCTCGAAACAACCCGACCCGGCCGACATGATGAAGGATTTCAAAGTTGAAGCAGTGGGTCGAGTGCAACTCTGGGATGTCGCGAGCGGACGTGAGATCGGAGCGATCAGTGGACACGGGCGAGGCGTGAGTAAGGTCGCTTTCAGTCGTGACGGCAAGTTGCTCGCTTCTGGCGCCACTGACAGCACGATCAAGATCTGGGATGTTGCAACGCAAAAAGAGTTGCGCACGTTGACTGGTCACACTGCGCCGATCGAGTCGATCGATTTCAGTCCTGACGGACGTTTGCTTGCATCAGCCGGTGACGATGGCAGTACGTTTGTCTGGGACACAAAAACGGGCGAGCACTTGTTGACGCTGATCTCGCTCGATGATGGTGGCGAGTGGATGGTCATCACACCGCAGGGTCTCTTCGATGGCACCCCGGTTTCGTGGAATCAGATTCTCTGGCGTTACAACCAGGACACATTCAACGTTGCGCCGGTCGAGTGGTTCTTCAATGAGTTTTACTATCCCGGCTTGCTTGCTGACGTCTTTAACGGAAAACGTCCGAAGGTCGCGCAGGATGTTTCGAAGAAAGATCGCCGGCAGCCCGTGGTGAAGTTGTCGCTCCCCGGCCAGGCGCCCGATTCAGCCGTTGCGACGCGCACAGTCAAAGTAAAGATCGATGTTTCTGATGCGCCGGCTGACAAGGACAATCCGAAGGGCACAGGCGCGCAGGATGTGCGACTCTTCCGCAACGGATCGCTCGTGAAGGTTTGGCACGGAGACGTGCTGAAAGGTCAGGCCGCCGTCTCGCTCGAGGAAGAGATCACGGTGACGGCTGGTACGAATCGTCTCGTGGCGTACGGATTCAATCGCGACAACGTTAAGAGTAAAGATGCGCCGCTCGTGTTTAGCGGCGCCGAAACTCTCAAGCGCAAAGGCACTGCTTACATCATCGCCGTTGGCGTCAATGAGTATGCTAATTCGCAGTACAACTTGAAGTACGCGACTGCTGATGCGCGCAGCTTCGCGGAGGAGATGCGCCGGCGGCAGACTCAGATTGGCGGCTTTGAACGGGTTGAAGTAATTCAGTTGCTCGATCAGGATGCGACCAAGGCCAACATACTTGCAGCGATCAGCCGGCTGTCGGGCGCGGCTGTTGGGCCACCGAGCTTAAAAGCGTCGCCGCTCGATGCGCTGAAACGCGCCGAACCGGAAGATACAGTCGTGATTTACTTCGCCGGGCACGGAACAGCGCAGGCGCAACGGTTCTACCTGATCCCACACGATCTCGGTTACACAGGCGAGCGCACGAAACTGACCGAGCAGGGTTTGAATACAATGCTCGCGCATAGTATTTCCGATATTGAGCTGGAGAATGCGGTTGAAGGGCTGGATGCTGGACACCTTTTACTGATCATCGATGCCTGCAATTCGGGTCAGGCGCTCGAGGCGGAGGAGAAGCGGCGTGGTCCGATGAATTCTAAAGGCCTGGCCCAACTCGCGTATGAGAAAGGAATGTACATCCTGACTGCGGCGCAGAGTTTTCAAGCAGCGCTCGAAGCAGCGCAACTCGGTCATGGTTATTTAACCTACGCGCTTGTTGAAGAAGGATTGAAGACCCCCCTTGCTGACAGTTCACCGAAAGATGGGGTAGTCATTGCGCGGGAGTGGCTAAACTTCGCGACCGAACGCGTGCCGCAGATGCAGGAAGAAAAGATGAGCCAGGGCCGTGGAATCGGGTTGGAAGAGATAACGTTTAGTGAGGGTGAAAAGCGCTCCGTTCAACGGCCCCGTGTGTTCTATCGGCGCGAACTCGAGGCAAACCCGTTAGTGATTACAAAGCCTTAGACAGGATGAACAAGATTTGCAGAATTTACAGGATAAGAATCTTGTAAATCATGAAAATCTTGTTCATCCTGTCCAAACAAAGCCGTAGCAATGGACCATCCCATCGGCAAACCAGTTCCACGTAAAGAAGGCCGCAAAAAAGTCACCGGCCAGGCGCTTTACGTCGACGATCTGTCATTCCCGGACATGCTCCACAGTGTAACTGTGCGCAGCCCTGCCGCGCGTGGGAAGATCACGAACATCTCTTTCGGCGGCAACATCCCCTGGGACGAGTTCACCATCGTCACGGCCAAAGACATCCCCGGCGCAAACTATGTCGCACTGATTCTCAACGATCAACCGTACCTCGCCGAGAGCTTCGTCAATCATCCGGAAGAGCCCGTTCTGCTCCTCGCGCACGCTGACAAATATCTCCTCGAAGAAGCACGTCGGAATGTGCATATCGAAATCGAAGAGCAGCCCGCGATTTTTTCGCTCACCGACTCGCTCGTGAAGAAGGAGATCATCTGGGGCGAAGACAACGTCTTCAAAAAATTCCTCGTTGATAAAGGCAATGTCGACGACGCCTGGGCCAACGCCGATTTCATCGTTGAAGGCGAATACGAAACTGGCGCGCAGGAACAACTCTACATCGAGAACAACGGCGCAATCGCGATCGCTAATGAGACCGACGGCGTGACAGTTTGGGGTTCGATGCAATGCCCTTACTACATTCACAAGGCGCTCGTGAAATTGTTTGGCCTGCCGGAAGAAAAGATCCGCATCATTCAGACTGAAACGGGCGGCGGCTTTGGCGGTAAAGAAGAATACCCGTCATTGATTGCCGGACACGCAGCACTGCTCGCATGGAAATCAGGCAAGCCAGTCAAAATGATCTACGACCGCGCCGAAGACATGGTAGCGACCACCAAACGCCACCCGTCGCGAACGCGTCACAAGACGGCTGTCACTCGAGACGGAAAACTTCTGGCGATGGAGATCGACTTCGTCATCGACGGCGGCGCTTACTGCACCCTCTCACCCGTCGTGCTTTCGCGTGGAACGATCCATGCTGCTGGTCCATACGTTTGCCCCAACGTGCGGATTCACAGTCGCGCAGTTGCCACGAACGTCCCGCCGCACGGTGCGTTCAGAGGTTTCGGCGCGCCGCAGAGCATCTTCTCGCTCGAGCGACACATGGACAAAGTCGCGCAAACGGTTGGGCTGACGCCGGAAGAGTTTCGTCGGCGCAACTTTATTCACGAAGGCGAAACAACCGCAACGAGCCAGATGATCCGCGAGCCCGTCGATATGGACCAACTGCTCACGCAGGCATTCCAGCACAGCGACTACCACGCGAAACGCGAACGCTTCGCTCGCGAAAACAGTGCGAGCAACGGCCGCTTTTCCAAAAAGCGCGGTATCGGTTTCGCGTCTTTTATGCACGGCGCCGGTTTTACCGGTTCCGGTGAAGTTTATCTTCAGTCAGTTGTTTCCGCTGAAGCGACTGCTGAAGGCATAGTGCGGATACTCGCAGCCAGCACCGAGATCGGTCAGGGCACCAACACGATCTTTTCACAGATCGCTTCGGAAACTCTCGGTCTCGATTTCGATTCGATTGAGATCGTTCAACCCGATACCGGCCGCGTTCCGAACAGCGGCCCAACCGTCGCGTCGCGGACTTCGATGGTCGTCGGAAAGCTCGTCGAATCTGCTGTGATGGGTTTGAAGCAAACACTTGCGGGCAGTGGCCTCTTGCCGGATAAGTATTCCGAGTCGGAGTTTAAGAAAGCCTGCGCCGACTACATCGCCAAATTCGGTTCGTTGAAAACTTCGTCGACGTACCAGCCACCACCCAACGTTCACTGGGACGATGAAAAATATCAGGGCGACGCGTACGGTGCGTACGCATGGGCCATTTATGTCGCCGAAGTCTCGTTCGATGAATTGACTTATGAAGCACGAGTCGAGGATTTTGTGGCACTTCAGGAAGTCGGGCGCGTGTTAAATCCCGTGCTGGCCGCGGGCCAGATCGAAGGCGGTGTAGCGCAGGCGATCGGGTTTACGTTGTTTGAAAACGTCGTGTGGAAGGAAGGCCGGATGGCAAACAATCAGATGACCAACTACATCATCCCCACGCCCGCCGACATTCCGCCGATTCGCGTCTACTTCGAGGAAAACCCGTACGCCTATGGTCCCGGCGGCGCAAAAGGCATCGGCGAACTCCCCATGGACGGCGCCGCCCCCGCAATCCTCAACGCGATCGAAAACGCCACCGGTGTAAGTTTCACGCAAGTTCCGTTGATGCCCGAGCAATTAATGGACACGATGAGCAAGATGGAACAGGCTTTCACATGATTTATTCTTGTAAATCCTGCAAATCTTGTTAATCCTGTCAAAAGCTTTCTTATGCAAATCAACTTCAGAGTAAACGGCGAGGAGCGGAGCGTTGAGGGGTTTCCGATGGCGCGCTTGCTCGACGTGCTGCGTGAACAACTTCATCTGACGGGTACGAAGGAAGGGTGTGGTGAGGGGGAGTGTGGCGCGTGTACTGTGATAATTGATGGACAGATTGTGAACAGTTGTCTCGTGCCGCTGGCCCAGGTTAATGGCGCGGAAATTACAACGATCGAGGGCGTCGCAGGCAACGGAGAACTGCATGCAGTCCAGCAGGCATTCATCGATCACGGCGGCGCGCAATGTGGCATCTGCACGCCGGGAATGGTCCTGGCCGCGGTCGATCTGCTCAAGAGAAATCCACAACCGAACGAGAACGACATTCGCAACGGCCTGGCCGGTAATCTGTGTCGCTGCACCGGCTACATGAAGATCTTCGAATCAGTAGTGCGCGCTTATCAAAAGTGAGAGCCTTCATTCCAAATTACGAGTTACGAATGCCCACGTCGCTCGCAGATGCACTCGCGTTGCTGAATACCGAACCGGGTGTTTGGAAACCTTTTGCCGGCGGCACCGATCTGATGGTCCTGCTTGAGGCCGGCAAGTTGGACCATCACAATTACGTCAACATCTGGAGCTTGAACGAGCTGCGTGGAATCGATGTAACTGACACCCAAGTCACTCTCGGCGCGCTGACAACCTACACTGAAGTTCAATCACACCCCGTTCTGAAAACCGAGTTTCCGATGTTGTGTCAGGCTGCAAGTGAGACGGGCGGTCTCGCCATTCAAAATCGCGGCACACTCGGCGGCAATATAGTCAACGCTTCACCAGCAGCAGACTCTCCTCCGGCCCTGCTCGTCTACGACGCCGAGATCGAATTGACATCGGCGCGTGGTTCACGCTGGCTCCCGTACAACGGATTCCACACCGGCTACAAGCAGATGGCCATCGCTCCGGATGAACTGCTCGCGCGAATTCGCCTGCCACGTAGCACGAGAGGCGCGTCTCATTACTATCGCAAAGTCGGCACGCGGAAAGCGCAGGCGATTTCGAAAGTCTGTTTTGCCGGGCTCGCGCGTATTGACCAGGGACACATTGAAGATGTAAGAATCGCTCTCGGAAGTGTCGCGCCCATAATCGTTCGCTGCGTAGAAACAGAGAATGCGTTGCGAGGACGCGCATGCGGCGCTGAAACCACTCAGGCAGCCTGCGCCAGCCTGTCGCGAGAAATCTCCCCAATCGACGATATTCGCTCGACGGCGAAATATCGTTTGCAGGTTGCCCAAAACTTGCTCAGTGACTTTCTGTCAACTTTAGAAATTTAGCTCTCGGTTTTTTTAGATGTCATACCCACCACGCACCGCTTTTTGGCGTTGGCCGACTCTATTGCTCCTCATCGTGTTGAGCGCAAGTGTCTCGAGAGCGCAATCGAATGTTGATTTTGAAGGGTTCATGAGTGGAATCCGCGTCAACGCTGTTAAGGGCGCGGCAATTTATCAACGGGATAAAGGCAAGTTCATTCTGGAGCCGGGTCTCAGGATGAAAGTAGGTGATTTCGTTTACACTGATGAAGGTTACGTTGAGCTACTGCTACAGCCGGGAAACCTCTTGCGCGTGGGCAACAACAGTGTGTGCCGGATTTTCAGTGATGAGCACGACAAGATGCGATTCATTCTCAATCGGGGTGCGATTAGTTTCGAGATCCTGCAACGAGGTGGTTTTCAAAGCTTCTTCTATACTGATGATCAGGCCAACGAGTTAATCCGCGTGATCACTCCAAATGCCGAAGTGTTCATCACACGACCGGGTATCTATCGAATAAACGCCTCATCAGCAGATCGAACAGAGCTGATCTCGCGAGATGGTGAAGCCTTGATTAATGGTCAGCGCGTTAAAGAGAAACGACGCGGCGTGGCTACAAACGAAAACGTGACAATCGACGAAGTTGATTCCCGAACGGAAGACGGCCTTGACGGCTGGGCTCGCGAACGCGCGGACAAGATCGTCAAGGCAAACAAGTCATTGAAGCATAACACCTGGGCCAAAAAAGCCAAGGCGGGTCTCAATCCGGTGACGTTGGAAGCACCAGAAGAAGAAGCGAACGTTCTCAAGGGACTCGTTATTTCGGTGACACCCGGAACCGTAAACTTCGTGGAAGTTGGTGTGGAGTTTAGTCACGCAGGCGAGTGGAAGCCACTCGGTGAGAAGTCACAACTCGTTACTGGTGATTCGGT
>Ga0105243_10002694_pt1 | contig 14757 bp, 16 predicted proteins | sample KBSM34metaG_FD_81525 | JGI IMG/M metagenome (GOLD analysis project Ga0105243, IMG submission 81525) | Miscanthus rhizosphere microbial communities from Kellogg Biological Station, Michigan, USA - KBS M3-4 metaG | ecosystem: Host-associated > Plants > Roots > Rhizosphere > Soil | place...
CAGGCTGGTCTTGAGCGGGTTGCGGAAGACACCGAGCGACTGGGCCAGCTGCGAGCCGAGGTTGAACGGGTTCTGAATGTCGGGCCCGGACTGCAGGATTCGGCCTGCGCGGCGCAGCAGAGACTTCAGCCGCCGCAGTTCGCGCGGCTTGGCATACGTCGAGGGCAGGGTTCGTGACCGGCAGACGTCACCGTCGAGCTTGTCGAAAAGCAGTTGCTGCGAGGACATTCCGACGAAGCCTGCCCGCAGCGCCTCGGCGAGCATGCGCTCCATCTGGGCCTGTTCGCTCCTGGTCGGTCGTTGCTTCTTCTGCGTGGCGCGATCCAGGCCCATGGTCGCGGCACGCATGTCGGAGTGTCCGATGAACGCCGCCAGGTTGGGGCCCAACGGTCGCGCCTCGAGCGCCTGGATGTACTCCTCTGCGTTAGTCCAGGTCTTGTGCTCGTCGACGGCGCCGATCACGCATTCGCGGGGGATGGCCTCGACGCGCCCGAAGATGTCGCCTGCGTCCACACCTCCGACGTGGACGGTGGACAGTGAGCACGACCCGAGCATCACGGTGGTCACCCCGTGGCGAAGCGACTCCGACAGCGACGGGCCGACCAGCACCTCGACGTCGTAGTGGGTGTGGATGTCGAGCATGCCGGGCAGCACCCACTTGCCGGTCGCATCGATGATCTGCGGGCAGTGCTTGTCGTCGAGGGCATCGGGCGAGATCGCGACGACGTGGCCATCGCGGATGCCGATGTTGCGCACCGCGGACGGCGCGCCCGTGCCGTCGAACCAGCGCCCGTTGCGGATGATCGTGTCGTAGGTCACCAGGTCATAGAACAGCGCGTGCTGGCGGGTGTCAACGAAATCCGTGAACAGATTCGGAAAAATGTCTACTTTGGATGCTGACCTGGGCTTATACCTCCGCCCAGCCGTCCGGCTGGTGGCCGTCGATGTCGGTGAAGCCGTACTCGCGGGCCAGCTCGGCGGAGGTGACCGAGCGCTGGTTCCAGCGCGAGCGGTTCTCGTCGGCGGCCATCGCGGCGATGCCGCGTCCGACGTACCGCGGCGACTCCGATACGGCGAATCCCGGGGGAGCTGTGGGGCCGTCGGACCGGGCCGGGTTCAGCGCGATGTGCCAGTTCTCCTCCGTGACGCGCCAGTTGTCGAGCATCATCTCCGAGCGCAGCCAGCCCGGCGTGACGGCGACGGCGGTGGCGCCGAAGCGCTGGAGGTCGTGACCGAGGCTGTAGCCAAGCCGGTTCACCGCGACCTTCGACAGGTCGTAGAACACCGAGATCCGGTAGACGTGATCGTTGTATTCCTTTGTCCCGTCGGTCACTTCGATGTGTAAGCCGCCGGGCCGCGTGACGAGTAGCGGAAACAGGCAGTGCGCGGTGATGAGGTGAGTGTCGATGCCCAGCCGCAGTATTCGCAGGCCGTCGTCGAGGTCGTGTTCCCAGATCGGCCGGTTCCACGTCGGCGGGTGACCCTTGAGCACCTCGGCACCCCAGATGTCGTTGACCAGGAGGTCGATAGCGCCGTAGTCGTTCCGGATGCGATCGGCGAGCGCCTGCACCTGCGCCGCCTCGAGGTGGTCGACCTGGATGGGAATACCGACGCCACCGAGTGACGTGACCAGTTGCGCTGTCTCTTCGATGGTTTCCGGACGGTCGTAGTCGGACAGCGCATTGCCCGACACGCTGCTGCGCCCGGTACAGATCACGGTCGCGCCTGCCTCGCCGAGCGCCGCCGCGATACCGCGCCCCGCGCCGCGGGTGGCGCCCGCGACGAGCGCGATGCGGCCGCGCAGCGCATCTGCATCCGGAGTCCAGTTCATCGAAGTCTTCTTCGGCTCGAAGCCCCGGACTTCAGTGCCGGGAAGCCGATTCCGAGGCGTTCGCGTGCGGCTAGGCCGCGAATGTCGGTGTCGGTGGTTACGGTGCGGTCATGTCGCGGTTCCGGCTGTTGCCGACTCATGAGCAGGAGGAGGGATTGTTGGCGCACTGTCGGGATGCGCGATATGTGTGGAATCTGGCGGTGGAGCAGCGGCAACACTGGCATCCGGGGCATAAGGCGCCCGGCTATGTCGAGCAGTGCGCTCAGTTGACCGAGGCCCGGGCCGAGTACGAATGGCTGGCGGCCGGGTCGCAAACCGTGCAGCAGCAGGCGCTGCGGGATTTCGCCCATGCCATGCGCAACTTCTTCGCTGGCACGCACCGCCGCCCGACCTGGCGCAAAGCCGGTGTGCACGAAGGATTTCGCCAGGTCGGGGTGAAACCGCATCACATCGAACGGCTGAACCGCCACTTCGGTCGGGTATGGGTACCCAAGGTCGGGTGGCTGCGTTTTCACCTGTCGCGCCCGGTGCCAGCCGGTGTCAAGTCTTACCGGGTCACCTGTGATCGGGCCGGCCGCTGGCACGTCGCATTCGCCCACATTCCCGACCCGATCACCGGGCCGAGCGACGGCAGCGTGGTCGGCATCGACCGCGGCGTTGCCGTCTCGGCTGCACTGTCCACGGGCGAACTGCTGCACGCACCCAGTCTTACCCCGGGAGAGGCGAAGCGGGTGACGGTTCTGCAACAGCGGCTCGCACGCTGCCAGCGGGGCTCCAACCGCCGCGAAAGGACGAAACGGGCGATCGCGAAACTGAGAGCCCGCGAGAGAGATCGGCGCAAAGACTGGGTCGAGAAAACCACCACCGACCTTGCGCGGCGCTTCGACCTGATCCGAGTCGAGGCCCTCGACGTGCGAGCGATGACCCGCTCCGGACGCGGCACCGCTGGGCAGCCAGGGATGCGAGTCGCCCAGAAACGAGGGCTCAACCGCGCGATCAGGCAAAGCGGATGGGGCCAACTCGTCTCACGCCTGCAGCACAAAGCATTCAGCCGAGTCGAGCAGATCCCGGCCGCGTACACGTCGCAACGATGCTCCGCATGCGGGCACATCGAACCTGAAAACCGCAAGAGCCAAGCGGTCTTCGAGTGCCAAGCCTGCAACGCCGGGCGGCGCAACGCCGACGTGAACGCTGCACGCAACATCGCCGCCGGACGGGCGGTGACAGCACGGGGAGACCTCGCCAGTAGGCGGTCTACGAACCGTGAACCTCAACCCGTTTCTCCTGCCGCGTAAGCCGATGGGGTCGGTTGGAATCCCCGGACAGCAGTCCGAGGAGGACGTCAAAGGGGCATACTCGCGAACGTGACACCCTTACAGCGCTATATCGCCGAAGAAATTGCCACTGATCATGTCGACGGTTTGTTGTCCAGGCGCGAAGCCCTACGCCGGCTGGCACTGCTGGGGATGACCGCCGCGGCGGCCACCGCATTGATCGCCGCGTGCGGCGAGAACAAAACGACCACCTCCAACGCCCCGGTGACGTCCAGCGGAGCTGCGACGTCCAGTGCGCCGCCGCCGGGATCGGCCAAGGCGCTGCCCACCACGCCGATCACGTGGGCGGGACCTCAGGGGGAACTGCAGGCAGCGTGGGCAGAGGCGCCGAATGCACGCGGCGGCATCCTCGTCATCCATGAGAACAAGGGCCTCAACGACTGGGTCCGGTCGGTGGCGGGCCGGTTTGCAGGCATCGGCTACTCGGCCCTGGCGATCGATCTGCTGTCCGGACAGGGCGGCACGGCAAAATTCACCGACCCGGCGCAGGCCACCGCCGCACTGGGTCAGATTCCGCCCCAAGAGTTCGTCGCCAACCTCAAGTCCGGCGTTGACGAGCTGGCGCGGCGCGTTCCGGGCAAGAAGCTCGCCGTCGTGGGGTTCTGCATGGGCGGCGGGCTGACGTGGCAGCTTCTCGCCGCCGGCGAGCCGCGACTGGCCGCCGCGTTCCCCTTCTACGGGCCTGCCCCGGACAATCCCGACTTCCGCGGTTCGAAAGATGTTGCTGTGCTTGCGTTCTACGGCGAGCAGGACCAGCGCGTCAACGCCACCGAACCCACCGTGAAAGCGGCGCTAGAACAAGCCGGGATGGTTCACGAGCTCGTCACCGAACCCAATGCCAACCACGCGTTCTTCAACGACACCGGCGACCGCTACAACGCGACCGCGGCCGACGACGCCTGGCAGCGGGTGCAGGACTGGATGACCCAACACGTGGGCTAGCACTGCTCGCGGTAATTCACGACCTGTTTTCCTACAGGTTGATGTCGCTTTGTTGACCGCACATGCGTGCCGGTTCTGATCAGCGCATGCGGGTTGTACAGGTTGCGAACTTCTACGGCCCGCGTTCGGGGGGCCTTCGGACGGCGGTGGATCGCCTCGGCGCGGAATACTGCGCCGCAGGTCACGAGGTGTTCCTGGTGGTGCCGGGCCGATGCTCCGAATGGCACGAGCTGCCCTCGGGCGTCGTTCGTATTTCCTTACCCGCCAGGCTGATCCCGTTCACCGGCGGCTATCGCGCGGTGCTGCCGGGCCCGGTCACCTCACTGCTCGGCCGGCTCTCGCCTGACGCACTGGAGGTATCGGACCGGCTGACCCTGCGATCGCTGGGCAGCTGGGGCCGACGACACGACGTGGCCACCGTCATGATCTCCCACGAACGACTGGATCGCCTTCTCGGACAGATACTTCCCCCACGCATGGCGCGCTCGTTCGCCAACGTGGCCAACCGCAGGACCGCCGCCACCTACGACGCCGTGGTCTGCACGACGGCGTTCGCCCGCGAAGAGTTCGACCGCATCCACGTGCCGAACGTCGTCACCGTGCCACTCGGTGTGGATCTCGACCAGTTCCATCCGCGTAGGCACTCGGCGACGGTGCGGCAGCGCTGGGCCCGCCCCGAGCAGACCCTTCTGGTGCACTGCGGGCGCCTCTCGGTCGAGAAGCACGCGCATCGCAGCATCGATGCCATTGCCGCGCTGCGCAATTCGGGAGTCGACGCCCGGCTGGTGGTGGTCGGGGAGGGCCCGATGCGCTCGCGACTGGAGCGCCAAGCAGCCCGGCTGCCCGTCGACTTCACCGGCTTCATCGGCTGCCGCGACACCGTCGCGACCATCCTCGCCACGGCCGACGTCGCGCTCGCGCCAGGGCCGCACGAGACGTTCGGACTGGCGGCCCTCGAGGCGCTGGCGTCCGGAACGCCCGCGGTGGTGTCCCGGACGTCGGCGCTCGCCGAGATCCTGACCACCGAAAGCGGCGCCACCGCTGACAACGACCCGGACGCCATCGCCCGTGCGGTGACGTCGATCATCAGCAGGCCGGAAGGGCTGCGCCGCAACAGCGCGCGCAGGCGCGCCGAACAGTTCACCTGGCCCAGGTCGGCCGCGGGCATGCTCGACGCACTGGGCGCAAGCTAGGCGCACCGCGGGACTGCGGCTACGTTGTCCGGGTGAGCGGCCCCGACACCGGACCCAAGGACACCGAACGCGCGAGAAGTTTGTGGTTCGCGCTGCTGCTCACCCTGGCCAACGGCTTTCTCGACGCCCACACGTACATCGCTCGCGGCGGGGTGTTCGCCAACGTGCAGACCGCCAACGTGATCTTCGGCGCCATCGACACCTCGAAGCGGGAGTGGGCGTTGGCGCTGGCACACGTCTGGCCGCTGCTCGCTTTCATCGCAGGCGTGGCGCTGGCGTCGCACATCAAGTCCGGCCGGGCAGAACGCGTCGTGCCCCGGCCGCTGGTCTGGACGATGGCCATCCAGGCCGTCGTGCTCGCGGTCATCGGCTTCGTCCCGGCGTCGGTGCCACACAGCTACGTCACCGTGCCGATCTCCTTTCTGGCAGCCGTGCAGATCGGCTTGTTCCGCAACATCGGCGAACTCGTCTACCTTCCGGTCGCCACCACCGGCAACCTGATGCGGTTCGTCGAGGCGGGATACGACGGGTTGGTCGAGAAGCGGGCGGAGTCACTCCGCGCGTTCGGGGTCTACGGCGCACTGATCCTCGCGTTCGCCGCCGGCGCGTTGATCGGCGCATTCGCCAGCCGGGCGTTCGGAGTGCACGCGATCTGGCTGCCCGCCGGTTTCCTCGCGGTCACGCTTTGCCTGTTCATCATTGATGAGAGGTACATGAGTTGAATTACCATCCAGGCATGAGCCGGTCGCCGATCGCTCTCACCGCCGCAGTGGTGTTGACTCTGAGCGGGACTGCGGCCGTGGCAAACGCCGAGCCAAGCGCTCCGCCGTGCTCATACCGGCTGTCGCCGCCGCAGGTCGTGCAGCTCTCCGGTACCAATGTGGTGACGGCGACGCTGTCGCCGGCAGCGTGTAACCAATCCACCGCGTACCTGACCGTGGCCTGCGTGCAGTTGCAGGGCAGTGACGGACCCGGCCAGTGCGCGCAGCAAAACGGGATCCTGACCGCGCAGGTGTTCTACCAGCCGTACCGTCCGGGTGGGACGTACGTTTCGACGGGCAGGGGGTGCGCCAACACCGGCAATCCACCGCAAGGCGTCTGCGTGCCGATGGGCCCGCTCACCGCGACCCTGTAGAGCTCAGGCGCGGCGGGCGCCGACGCCTGCGGCCGGATACTGGACGTCGGCGCCGGGATCGAAGCGGTAGCCCCGCCCGCGGATCGTCGTCAGCACTCTCGCGTGCGGCCCGAGTTTGGCGCGCAGCCGCCGCACATGCGTATCGACGGTCCGAAGCGACACCTCGCCGCCCGGCGCCCGGTCGTGCCACACCTCGCGCATGAGCTCGGCGCGTGACACGGACCGCCCCGGCAGCGCCGCGAGGTAGCACAGCAGCTCGAATTCGCGGTACGTGAACCGCACCCGCTCGCCGTTGATGCGCACCTCGCGGTTGAAACGGTCGATCGTCAAACCGGCCGATCGGACCGCGGTGGCCATCCTCGACGGTGTGGCGGACACAACCGCCTTGCGCGCACGCACCCCCGGCACCGAGTGTGCGATCAGCCGACCGAACTCGTCGGCCAATTGCGTCGTGCGACTTGCTAATTCCGCCGAGCCCGCCGGAACGTCGAGCACGAGCACCACCCGGACGGTGTCGGCGGGTGGCCTCGCCCGCCGCGGCGCCGCTTGGTACACCCGTTTACTGTCGCGGCAGGGCGATGATCGGGACAGGGTTTACGTCGCCCTGAGCGCAACTCAGAACGCCGCCAGCACCTGCCCGGCATAGGTGTTCGTAATGAACTCGCGGGTGGCCTCGGCGTTCAACACCTCTGCCAGCACGCGGACGTCGAAGCTCTCGCGGTTGTCTGCCCGCGCCACCAGGTATTCCGCGTAGGCGGGGTTGCCGCGATCGCAGTACAGCGAGCTGCCGGTGTCGACGCCCCACTCCATCGCCTGGTTGCCGAACAGGAACACCACGTCAAAGTCCTCGCGCACGCCGCCCAGCAGCCAGCTGGTCAGCTCCTTGAACACCAGGCGCCGCGGATTGGCCCGTACATCGCCGACGGTGGCCAGGGACCGGCGCGCGGGCGCGCATTCGATCAATCCAAGCCGGTCGAGCATCATCAAGGACCGGTCCACGTTCACCGGATCCGACGGCAGCGCAACCTCGGCGTAGTCGGGGATCGCGCCGAGGTCGGGTATCGACGACGAGTACAGCCCGAACGGCTCGATGTGGACGGGCACGACCGGCACCAACCGGTTGCCGGTGCGACGGTTGAAATCGTCTAGGAACGGCAGGTACTGGAAGAAGTTCGCATGCAACCGCCCTGCGACCAGCAGGTCGTTCGGCTCTTCGAAACTCTCGAAGATCTCGATCTGCAGGTCGATGTCGCGGGCGGCCAGCGGCTCCCGCACGAAATCGAGAATCTCGGCGTGAGGCACCGGGGTGGCTCCAACGCGCAACGGCCGCTTGCCCTTGGCGCCGACGGCACGCACCGAGCTGCTCACCGCCCGAAGACTACCGACGCCCGGCGATGCCGCAAGCCCGGGCGGATCGGCGAATGTGTCCAATTGTTACAACATATGACTCACGGTGACTCCAGATGTGGTGCCGCCCATGGTGTTCCTCCTATCGTCCCGCTAACTACCACCGACAGGACGGTTACCCATGTCCGAAACCACCGCCACCCCAGAGGCTTTGGGAAAGCAGCCACAGGCGCCGGTACGTCAGCTGAAGGGCAACCTCGGCGTGCCGTCGATCGTTTTCATGGTCGTCGCCGCGGCGGCGCCACTCGGCGTGATCGGCGGCGTCGTGCCGCTCGGTCTCGCCTCGGGCAACGGCGCAGGCTTCCCGGCGACATTCATCGCATCGACGGTGATCCTGCTGTTCTTCGCTGTCGGATTCACGGCGCTGACGCCGTATGTCGAAGAGGCGGGGGCGTTCTTCTCGTATGTACGTAAGGCATTGGGATTCCCCGCGGGCATCGGCATCGCGTTCGTCGCGCTGGTGAGCTATGTGGCGATCGAGGCGGGGGTATACGGCCTGCTCGGCCCGGCAGGCGGCGCCGTCGTCAAGCTGTTCGGCGGCCCGGCACTGCCGTGGTGGCTGTTCGCCGCTCTTGCATTCGCGGTCACCACGTTCCTCGGCTACCGAAACATCCAGCTGTCCAGCCGAGTGCTCGCCGTGCTGCTGACCGCCGAGATCGCCATCGTGTTGGTGCTCGACGCCGTCATCGTCGCGCAGGGTGGCGACCACGGGCTGTCGAACGGCATCGTCAACCCCAGCGCGATCTTCTCGGGCTCCGTTGGCATCGGCCTGCTCTTCGCGCTGATCAGTTTCGTCGGCTTCGAGGCCACCGCGATCTTCCGCGATGAGGCCCGCACCCCTGAGCGCACCATCCCGCGCGCCACCTACGCCGCGCTGATCCTCATCGGCGTGTTCTACGCGGTGACGAGTTGGGCGCTGGTTTCCGGCTGGGGCGACGCGGAAGCGGTCAGCCGAGCCACCGATTCGGGCAGCACCTTCCTGTCTGACACCGCGCAGCGCTACATCGGCGTCGCCGGCAACGACATCATCACGGTGCTGTACTTCACCAGCCTGTACGCCTGCATTCTGTCGTTCCACAACGTCGCGTCGCGCTATGTCTTCGCCCTGTCGCAGCGAGACGTCCTGCCCGAGTCGCTGAGCTACCCGCACACCAAGCACGGATCACCGCACCAGGCCTCCTTGTGGATCTCCGGGGTCGTCGCGATCAGCATCGTTCTTGCAGTGGTCTTCAAGCTCGACCCGGCCGCGCAGTTCTATACCTGGTTCGCGGGCGCCACGACGGTCGGATTCGTGGTGCTGCTGATCGCCACATCCCTGGCCGTGCTGGTGTTCTTCGCCCGCGACCGGCGCGGCTACTCGCACTGGCGCGTCCGCATCGCGCCCGCCCTCGGCCTCATCGGGCTTCTGGTTTCGCTGATCCTCATCCTGGCCAACCTGAAGGATTTGGTCGGCGGCTCAGCCATTCTCGCATGGGTGATCATCGGCCTGCTGATCGGCTCATTCGCCCTCGGCGCCGTCGTAGGGACCCGGGTTTCCGACAACACCGTCGCGGCATCATGACGCAGACGGTGGACGCGTCAGCAGCCGAGCGCGACCTGTTGCGGCGGCTCGCCGACGGCTCGCTCGCCGAAATCGAGGTGGCATGGAGTGATCCGTTCGGCCACGCCCAGGGCAAGCGGATACCCGCCGCTCAGTTCCTCAATCGGGCCCGCGGCGTCGGATTCGCCTTCTGTGAAGCCTCGTTGGGCTGGAACACCGACGGCACCGTCATCGACGGGCTTGGCCTGACCAACTGGGACGGCGGTTATCCGGACGTGTTCGCGGTACCCGACTTCGCCACGTTCCGGCCGCTGCCCTGGCGGCAGGGAGTCGGTCACGTCATCTCGGATATCGTTGCGCACGACCGCAACCCATCCCTGCTCGACCCGCGGACCGTGCTCAAGCGGGTGCTGGCTCGGCTGGCCGGACTCGGCTACACCGCCAAGGTGGGGGTGGAGCTGGAGTTCTATCTGCTCAACCCCGATGGATCGCCGTTCCAACATGACATCCACGCGTACTCCCTGGAGAATGCCAACGCGCTGGATCCGCTGATCACCGATCTGAACGAAACACTGGGCGCCTTCACCAGATTGGAGGGCATTCAGACGGAGTACGGTCCCGGTCAGGTGGAGACGAACCTGGTGTACACCGACGCGCTGGAGGCAGCCGACGATGCGGCGCGCCTCAAGTACGCCGCCAAGGAGGTGGCCCGCAGGCACGGCAAGATCGCCAGCTTCATGGCCAAGCCGTTCTCCGAGCACTCCGGCAGCTCCCAGCACCTACACATCTCGTTGTGGCGAGATGGCGCACCGGCTTTCGCTTCACAGGACGGTGCCGAGAATGCGGTGGCGTTACATGCGATCGCGGGTCTGCTCGAGCACCTGCCGTCGATCACGGTGTTCGGCGCGCATTCGGTCAACGCCTATCGGCGGTTCGTCCCCGACTCGTTTGCACCTGCGACCGTGACATGGAGCCGCGACAACCGAAGCGCGGCGGTCCGTTCGCTGATCGAACCCGATCCTGCTGCCACCCGCATCGAGCTGCGCAGCGGCGCATCAGATGCGAACCCGTACTGGTTGGTGGCCTCAGCGCTGGGGGCGGTGGTCGCCGGGCTGGAGGCCGGACGTGAGCCGGCGAAATCCGAGGGCGGCAACCTCTACTTCACCGGTACGCGGCTGCCCGAGTCGCTCGGCATCGCCATCGCCCTAGCCACGCAGGACGACACGATCCTCGACATCCTCGGCGCGGAGTCGGTGCGCGACTTCGCGGCTATCGCGCGCAGTGAGTGGCAGCAGTATTCGAACCACGTCAGCGACTGGGAACGCCAGCGCTACCTGGCGACTTCGTGAGCACGCCACGGTTCGGCGTCTGGGCGCCCGTCTACGGAAACCATGGCGCCCGCAACCATCCGGCCGACGCGCCGGACGCCGGATACCGCCGCAACCGGGACCTGTTGGTCCGGGCGGAGCAAGCCGGATTTGACTCGACCCTGTTGGCACAGCACGTCATCCATCCCAGCAATGTCGAGGACGACGTGCTCGAGACGTGGTCGACGCTGGCCGCGCTGGCCGAAGCCACCAGCCGAATCGAGCTCATCGGGGCCATCAAGCCGTTGCTGGTCAACCCGCTGGTGTTCGCCAAGCTCGCAGGCAACATCGCCGAGATCTCCGGTGGGCGGCTGGCGATCAACGTCGTCAGCGGCTGGTTCTTGCCCGAACTCGAAGCGCTGGGCCTGGACGCCGCCGACCATGATGACCGCTACGCGTACACGCGCGGTTGGCTGGAGACGGTGCTGGAGCTGTGGGCAGGCAAGCAGGTGGACGTCACCGGCCGCGCCGGCCAACCGGCGCTGGTGCGCCCGACGCCCGACGAACAGCCGCCCGTTTACTTCGGGGGAGAGTCCGAGCCGGCCCGCGCATTAGCAGCACAGCACGCGGACGTGTTCTTCATCAATGGACGGCCGCTGCAGGACACCATCGACGTGATCACCGACCTACGTGGCCGCCCACGCGACCGCGAACCGTTGCGGTTCGGCTTGTCCGCGTTTGTGATCGCTCGCGAAACCGAGGCCGAGGCGATCGCCGAGCTGGACCATCTGCAGGCGCTGGTCGATGCCGAGCGACGGCCCGAGATCTCCTCGGGCACCGACCCGAAGACCCAGATGTACAAGGTGCTCTCGGGTACCAGCCGCGTCGGCTCCAATGGCGGCACGCTCGCCGGCCTGGTCGGCAGCTACGGGCAGGTCATCAAACGCATCGGGGCGTTCCATGCGGCGGGCGTCGAATTGTTCATGCTCCAGTTCCAGCCGCTCGATGCGGAGCTGGACCGGTTCGCGGACAAAATAATTCCGCAGTTCCGCTGAGTGCAGGAGACAGCAGTGACTCTTGAAGTGGTCGGGGCTCGCCCCGCGTTTTCCGAAGAGCCACTCGGTGGCTCGACCGCGGACCGGTTGGCCCGGTTACCCTCGATCGTCGACGAGTTGCGTCGTGCCGACGCCGCCGCCGAACGGGACCGGGTGCTTCAGTACGGCGCCGTCGAGCAGTTGCGACACGCCGGGTTGCTCAGTCTTCGGGTGCCCGAGCGCTACGGCGGCCCCGGCGCGGGTGCGCGCGACGTGCTTGGTGCGTCATTCAGGTCGCGCGCGGCAGTTCCAATGTGGCGCAATCGCTTCGGGCCCACTTCGGATTCTCCGAGCGGTTGCTGAGCAACCGCGCCACCGAGGCCGAACGGGCGCAATGGTTCCCAGTCGTGAACTCCGGATTGGTGTTCGGGAATGCAATCACCGACGCCAACGGCAAGGCGCCGGGAAGTTCTGACACCACGCTGCTCGCCGATTCCGACGGGGTGCTGCGGCTCAACGGCTACAAGTTCTACTCCACCGGAACCCTGTTCGCCGACGTCATTGCGGTCTCCGCGGTCGACGCCGACGGCAAGGACCTGCAGGCGATCGTTCCAGCCGACCGGCCCGGCGTGGAGCTCTACGACGACTGGGACGGCTTCGGCCAGCGACTCACCGCCAGCGGGGGGACCCGATTCACCGATGTCGCCGTGGCGCCGATCGAGGTGACCACCGTGTCCGACGGCAAGCACCTCGGCCACTCCACGGCATTCCTACAGCTCTACCTCGCAGCGGTGGCGGCAGGCATCGCATATGGCGTGCACGACGATGCGGTGTCCTACGTGCGGGAGAAGGCGCGCCCCGCTTCGCATTCGCTGGCCAACACGGCGTCGGAGGATCCGTTCATCCTTGCGGCCGTAGGCGATATCGCCGCCGACGCCGCCGCTGCCGAAGCGCTGGTGCTCACCGCCGCCGCCGCGATCGACGCCGTGGTCGACGATGCGCGGCAGGCCGATCCGGATGCGCTTGCCGAGCTGTCGATCACCGTCGCCAAGGCCCAGCTGGTCGCGGAACGCCTGACGCTCGCGGCTGCAGAACGATTGTTCGACACCGGGGGCGCGTCGGCGACGGCCCGCAAACTGAATCTGGACCGGCATTGGCGAAACACCCGCACTCTGGCAAGCCATAATCCGTTGGCCTACAAGGCTTATGCCGCAGGCAACTATGCGGTCAACGGCGTCTGGCCTCCCGCCAACGGCTACTTCTGAGGTCGCGCGCAAGGCCTCAAAGACGGTAAATTGGGTCTACTTTGAACTAATTAGGACCGCTGAACGTGTCTCTCCCGAGGGTCCAATCGAGAGGGGTCACGATGAAGAGATTCGGTTTGTTCTGGGCCGCCATGTGTCTCGCCGCGGCGTTGGCCACGGCATGCGGCGGATCGAACAACTCCACCCAGGCAACGGGGACGGCGACCGCGACCGCCTCGGCCAGCGGCAGTGAGGCGACAAGCGCGCCCGCGTCCGCTGCCGCGGCCACCATCACGATCGCGAGCATGAACTACGGCGATCCCGTCACGGTGCCGCCCGGAGCCCAGATCGCGATCAAGAACAACGATTCGGTCGAGCATTCGGTCACGTCGGACACCGCAGGCAAGTTCACCGTCGACGTCGACGGCAACGAAGAGGGCACACTCACCGCGCCATCCGAACCGGGCGAATACGCGTTCCACTGCAAATATCACCCCTCCATGCACGGGACGCTGATCGTCAAGTAGTCGCGGAGGAGAACCTCTCCCATGCCGACTGGCGCGTCATGCCCAATGCCGCGCCGATGCGAGCCCATGACACGCCGCGGTCGCGCAGTTCGTGAACCCGGTCGCGAAGCCCGGCCTCGATGTTGGCCGCCGACGCTGCGATGAGCGGAATCCGTTGCAGCAGTTCGTCATCCGACATTGCTGCCCACTCGGGAAGCGTCGGCGGTTCCGCCTCCGTCGCCCCGGCGATGACGTCCACGCACAGGTTGACGCAGCCGTCGCATATGTAGACGCCCGGACCCGCGACGAGCTTGGCGACGTCGGTGTGCAGCTTGCCGCAGAACGAACAGCGCATTTCTGACGTCTTCGGTGGCATCGCTCTCCTTCGGTGTCAGGCATCTCCTGACATTTGTCAGGCTACACCTGACAGCGCTGGTCGGGCCTTCGTGTTTAGGTGCAGTCCAGGGAGGGCATCCGGCGAATTAGCGGGTTCGTGAATCACCCAGCGGCCCGACCGACCGAAGGAGTCGACGTGGATAGCAACAGTGCGGTATGGATCGTCATCGCGGTGGCGGCCATCGTTGTGATCGCGCTCGTCGCGTTCCTGGCCCGGAGTGCACGCAACAAGCGCCGGCACGCGCAGGCCGAGGAGATGCGTCAAGAGATCGGGCAGAAGACCGAACACGTCGAGAAGCGCGAGGCCATCGCGGCCGAAACCGAGGCGAGGGTCCGGGCCGCGCAGGCCGAGGCCGAAGTCAAGGCCGCGGAAGCCGCCAGGCTGGCGGGCACCGCGCGCACCCATCGCGAGTCCGCGTCCACCTCGCGTGAAGAGCTGGACGCGCATCGGGAGCGCGCCGATGCTCTCGACCCCAAGCACAAGGACGACCAGGGCCCCAAGGACGATTTGCGTGAATCCGAAACGACCGACGCCCGGCAGGCGCAGGCCGAAACGCCGACCAGCCGGCAGCGACACCGGTTGTGACACGTGCCGGCGCCCTCCCGGCGGTGCTGTTCGACGTCGACGGCACGCTGGTCGACTCGAACTATATCCATGTCCATGCCTGGTACCGCGCATTCGACGAAGCCAACGTCGAGGTGGAAGCGTGGCGGATCCACCGGTCGATCGGGATGGACGGCTCCACGCTCGTCTCATCACTTGCCGAGGGCGCCGATGACGGAACCCGCTCGCGGCTGAAGGATCTGCATTCGCGGTACTACCAGGAGACCGTGCCGCTGTTGCGCCCGTTGCCCGGTGCACGTGAGCTGTTGAACGCGGTCGACGAG
>Ga0105243_10002698_pt1 | contig 14743 bp, 11 predicted proteins | sample KBSM34metaG_FD_81525 | JGI IMG/M metagenome (GOLD analysis project Ga0105243, IMG submission 81525) | Miscanthus rhizosphere microbial communities from Kellogg Biological Station, Michigan, USA - KBS M3-4 metaG | ecosystem: Host-associated > Plants > Roots > Rhizosphere > Soil | place...
ATCCCGACGGCCTGGTGCGCGTAGAACCAGCCGGTGCGGCCGATCCCGGTCTGTACCTCGTCGAGGATCAACAGCGCGCCGCGTTCCGCGGTGATCTGGCGGGCCGCGGCCAGGTAGCCGTCGGGCGGCACGACGACGCCGCTCTCGCCCATGATCGGTTCCAGGAACACCGCGGCGGTGTCGGCGTCGACCGCCCGGTCGAGCGCCTCGATGTCGCCGTAGGGCACGTGCGAGACACCGGGCGGCATCGGCTCGAAGGGCGCCCGCTTGGCGGGCTGCCCGGTGAGCGCGAGCGCCCCCATGGTGCGGCCGTGGAACGCATTCTCCGCGGCGATGATGTTGGGCCTGCCGGTGGCCCGCGCGAGCTTGAACGCGGCCTCGTTGGCCTCGGTGCCCGAGTTGCACAGGAACACCCGGCCGTGCACATCCCCCGTCGCGCCGCTCGCCCCGTGTGCGCCGAGATGCGCGAGCAGCTGCTCGGCGAGCGCGATGCCCGGCTCGGTGGCGTACAGGTTCGAGGTGTGGCCGAGCGTGGAGAGCTGCGCGGTGACTGCCTCGACGATTGCGGGGTGCGCGTGTCCGAGGATGTTGACGGCGATCCCGGCCAGCAGGTCGAGATACTGCTTGCCGTCGGCGTCCGTGACCACCGCGCCCTCGCCGCGGACCAGGGCCAGGCGCGGGACCCCGTAGGTGTCCATCAACGCGTTCGACCAGCGCTGCTGCAGAGGTTCGGTCATGAGGCGAGGTCCTTCCGGAGCATCGTAGTAAGTGCCGTCGGTGCGGCACCGTGGCGGTAATCGGATACAGCGAAGCGAGGAACGCAACGAGGAGCGGACGGAAGGGCCGCGACGGGGTGCACGGTCATCACTGCCCTTCCTGATTCGTCTGGGTGACCATGGTGCCGATGCCCTCGCCCGTGAGCAGCTCCAGGAGCACCGAATGCGCCACCCGGCCGTCGATCACGTGCGCCGACGAAACCCCACCGTGCACCGCCCGCAGGCAGGCCTCCATCTTGGGGACCATCCCCGCGTCGAGCGTCGGCAACAGCAGTTCCAGTGCGGCCGAGTCGATCTCACTGGCGAGGGAGGAGCGGTCCGGCCAGTCGGTGTAGAGGCCCTCGACGTCGGTGAGCATCACCAGCTTCTCCGCGCCGATCGCCTCGGCAAGCGCCGCGGCCGCGGTGTCGGCGTTGATGTTGTGCACGACCCCGTCCGCGTCGGGCGCGATCGTGGAGACCACCGGGATCCGGCCTGCCTCGATCAGGTCGAGCACCGCGTCCGGGTTGACCGTGGTGACGTCGCCGACGAGCCCGATGTCGGTAGCCACCCCGTCGACCTGGACCGTGCGCCTGGTCGCGGTGAACAGGTGAGCGTCCTCGCCCGAGATCCCGACCGCGTACGGGCCGTGGCTGTTGATCAGGCCGACGAGCTCGCGCCCCACCTGACCGAACAGCACCATCCGGACCACGTCCATCACCTCGGGGGTGGTGACACGGAAGCCCCCGCGGAACTCACCCTCCATGCCGAGACGCTTGAGCATGGCATTGATCTGCGGGCCGCCGCCGTGCACCACGACAGGGTGGATGCCGACGGTGCGCAGGAACGCCATGTCCGCGGCGAAGGCCCGCTTGAGGTCGTCGTCGACCATCGCGTTGCCGCCGTACTTGACCACCACGATCTTTCCGTGGAACCGCTCCAGCCAGGGCAGTGCCTCCGCGAGGACGTGTGCCTTCTCGGTGGCGGTGATGTGCTCGATGCTGTCGATGTGCCGGGTCATGACGAGTACGCCGAGTTCTCTTCCACGTACGCGTGCGAGAGGTCGGTCGTGCGGATGGAGACCTCGGCATCACCGACGCCGAGCTCGATCCGCAGCGCGATGTCGATGCCGGAGAGGTCGACCTCCCTGGCGCCGGGCGCGCCGACCCCGTCGATGCAGACCGGGTTTCCGTTGAAGGACACCGAGATCCGGTTCGGGTCGAGCTCGATCGGGGCGATACCGACGGCAGCGAGGACGCGGCCCCAGTTCGGGTCGGAACCGAAGAGCGCCGTCTTGACGAGACTGTCGCGGGCAACGGTCCGAGCGGCGACGAGCGCGTCCTGCTCGGAGGCCGCACCGGACACCGTGACGGTGACCCGCTTGGTCACGCCCTCCGCGTCGGCCATCAGCTGGTCGGCCAGGTCGTCGCAGACCGCGAGCACGGCGGCGTTGAGCTCTTCCTGGCTGGGCGCAACGGAACTCGCACCCGAGGCGAGGAGGAGCACGGTGTCGTTGGTGGAGGTCGCGCCGTCCACGTCCAGCCTGTCGAAGGACAGCCGGGTCGCGTTGCGGAGCGCCTCGTCGAGCTGCTCGGCGGTGGCGATCGCGTCGGTGGTGACGACACAGAGCATGGTGGCCAGCGCGGGGGCGAGCATGCCCGCACCCTTGGCCATGCCACCGACGTTCCACTTGTTCGTGTGATGCAGCGCAGCCTGCTTCGGCACGGTGTCGGTGGTCATGATCGCGTAGGCGGCGTCGGTGCCGCCAGAGATCCCGCCCGCCAGTTCGTGCACGATCTCGGTGACGCCCGCGAGGAGCTTGTCCATCGGCAGCCGGTCTCCGATGAGTCCGGTCGAGCACACCGCGACCTCCCCGGCGCCGGTCTCGGTGCCCCAGTCGCTCAGCGTCGCGGCGACGTGCTCGGCGGTCTGATGGGTGTCCTGGAATCCGGGCGCGCCGGTGCAGGCGTTGGCGCCGCCGGAGTTCAGCACGACCGCGCGGACCCTGCCGCCGGTCAGCACCTGCTGCGACCACAGCACCGGCGCGGCCTTGACCTTGTTGCTGGTGAACACCCCGGCGGCGGCGGTGTCCGGGCCCTCGTTGAAGACCAGGGCCAGGTCCTGGCGTCCGCTGACCTTGATGCCCGCCGCGATGCCTGCGCCACGGAACCCGGCAGGCGCGGTGACGCCCTGGGTGCGCACGAGCTTGCCGCCTGCGACGGCGACCGAGTCGGGGATGACGGGGGTGGTGTTCACGGGGCTACTCCCACTGTCGAGAGACCATCGGTCTCGGGCAGGCCAAGGGCAAGGTTCATCGATTGCACGGCGCCGCCCGCGGTTCCCTTGGTGAGGTTGTCGATGGCGGCGATGACGACGAGCAGGCCCGCGTCGGCGTCGACCGTGACGCCGATCTGGGCGGCATTGGATCCGATCACGGCGCCGGTCTGCGGGAAGACGTGCTCGGGCAGCACGTGCACGAAAGGCTCATCGGCGTAGGCCTTTTCGTACACCGCGCGAGCCTCCGCCTCGGTGACGGTGGTCGGCGCGGTGCAGGTGGCCAGGATGCCACGGGGCATCGGCGCCAGCACCGGGGTGAAGGACACGGTGACCTCGGTGCCCGCGAGGGGCGAGAGGTTCTGGATGATCTCGGGAGTGTGCCGGTGCACGCCGCCGACCCCGTACGCCCGGGCCGACCCCATCACCTCGGAGCCGAGCAGGTCGGCCTTGGGCGCGCGGCCCGCACCGGAGGTGCCGCTGACCGCGACCACGGTCACCCGAGGCTCGACGATCCCGGCCGCGACCGCGGGGGCGAGGGCGAGGCTGGCCGCGGTCGGGTAGCAGCCGGGGACCGCGATCCGGGTCGCGCCGACGAGCTTCTCCCGGTGGCCCGGCAGTTCCGGCAGGCCGTACGGCCAGGTCCCGGCGTGCTCGCTCTTGTAGTACTTCTCCCAGTCCGCCGCACTCGCCAGCCGGAAGTCGGCGCCGCAGTCGATGATGACGGTGCTCTCCGGCAACTGCTTGGCGATCTCGGCCGAATTGCCGTGCGGCAGACCGAGGAACACCACGTCGTGGCCGGCGAGCTGCTCGACGGTCGTCGGCTCGAGGACGCGATCGGCCAGCGGCAGCAGGTGCGGATGATGTTCGCCGAGCGTGCTGCCCGCGTTGCTTCCCGCAGTGAGGGCGCCGATGGTCAGCGAACCGTCGCGATAGGCGGGGTGCCCCAACAGCAGTCGAAGGACCTCACCGCCCGCGTATCCGCTCGCACCGGCGATGGCGACCCGGATCGGCGTGGACGCCGGGCCTGAGGAAGCTGCTGAAGTGACCATACGATTGATTATGCATCATCATGCAAGCCCATTCATATCCAGGGCCGCGGGCTGAGGTCAGACGACGAATGCAACCCAGTAGAAGGCCCAGCAGGACACCGCGGTCAAGGTCATGCCGATCGCGGCGATCCGAGCCCATCGCCGATGCCACGCACTGTGGACCCCTGGCTGCGGCGAGCTGCCGAAGTTCCGCATCGCCCGAACGATTACCACCGGCCACAGCAGGACCGAGAAGACGGCGAAGACCAGGTGGACCCACAGCACCGACCACACCAGGCTCGAGCCGAGCCGCCGACAACACCCGCGGACCGCTCCTCCCACCCATTGAAGCGCACGTCCAACTCGAAAAGGACGACCGCCACGAGCAGCGCGACGCCGAGTGCCAGCTGCACCGACCTGTGCAACCGGAAGCGCCTGCCGACCCTGACCTGATAGACGCTCCAACCGAGGACCACGACCACAAGTGCCATCAACAGCACCATCATGTCCATGGCCGAGGAGGCCCTCGTGCCGAGGAAGCCGTCGATCCCACTGAAATCGTTCATCGCCGAAACCACACCCTTGTCCCAATCTTCCCGACACCGTGTCGGGAAGATGCGTGGTTCGCAAGCTATCAGGCCACCGCAGCGGGCCCCGCGCCGGTCAGGACAGCACCGCCTCCCGGATCACGTGCTTGGTGAGCTTCCCGGAAGGATTGCGCGGCAGTTCGTCGACGACCACCAGCTCCCGCGGGATCTTGTAGCGGGCCAGCTTGTCCGCCAGGTAGTCCCGCAGCTCGTCCAGGTCCAGGTTCGCGCCGCCGACGGTCGCCACCACCGCGACCACCGTCTCGCCCCACTGCGGGTGCGGCCGCCCGATCACCGCCACGTCGACGATGTCCGCGCGCGGGCGGATCGCCTCCTCCACCTCCTGCGAGTAGACGTTCTCGCCGCCGGTGATGATGACGTCCTTGGTGCGGTCGACGATGTACAGGTAGCCGTCCTCGTCGATCCGCGCGACGTCGCCGGAGCGGTACCAGCGGCCCTCGAACACCTCGGCTGTGGCCTCGTCGTTGTCGAGGTAGCCGAGCATCCGGGTGTCCCCACTGAGCCAGATCTCGCCCGTCTCCCCCGGCCCGGCGTCGAGACCGTCCGGCCGGACCACCCGCAGGTCGACGCCGGGCATGCCGCCGCGCCCGATCGACCCGGCCTTCGCGATCTGCTCGTGCGGGTAGAGCGCGGTGCCGGTCGGGCCCATCTCACTCATCCCGTACACCTGATAGAAGTCCTCGGACCGGTACGCCTGCTGCAGCTGCCGCGCCACCTCGGCTCCGATCGGCGCACCGCCGTAGGTCCATCGCCGCATGGTCGAGAAGTCGTAGGTGGACATGTCGATGCCTGCGGCGCGGGCGACCTGCAGCGGAGCCAGGTACGCGATCGGTGCGCCGAAGAACGCGGTGATCTTCTCGGCGCCGATGATCTCGAGGAAGGGCAGCGGCGCATACTCGCGCATCAACACCACCGTGCCGCCGAGGAACATCGTCGGGACGAACCAGACGTTGAGCGGGGCCGCGTGCCAGATCGGCATCGCGATCAGCACCCGTTCGTCGCGGTCCAGGCCGAGGGTGGTCGCGATGTACGGCGCGACGGTCGTGATCGAGCGATGGGTGTGCAGACAGCCCTTGGGGGCACTGGTGGTCCCCGACGTGTAGAGCACCTGGGCGATCTCGGTCTCGTCGACGGCGACGCCGTCCCACTCGTCGGCGACGTCCACGAGCGCGTCGAAGTCCCGATCGGCCTGGCCCTCGGCGTCGCCACCCAGCTCGGTCAGCAGCCAATCCACCTGCGGCGCACCGGCCTCCGCATTCGCTCGGAGCCCAGCGGACACCACACCCACCTTCGCGCCGCAGTGGGTGAGCGTGTACTCGACCTCCGGGGGCGCCAGCTTGTGGTTGACCGGCACCAGGACCGCGCCCGCCCGCCACGCCCCGAAGGCCGCGATCACGAAGCCGGGGGTGTTGTACGTCATCACCGCGACCCGGTCGCCGCGCCGGACGCCCCTGCCGCGCAGCACCTCGGCCGCCCGCTTCGACGCGGCGACGAGTTCGCGATAGCTGAGGCGCTCGGCCCCGTAGACCACCGCCTCCTTGTCCGGGAACTTCCTGCAGGTGCTCTCCAGCATCGTCGTCAGGTCCATGGGTCCTCCTCGGGTGGCGCCCGGCCTGCGTTGCGGCCGGATTGCCGTCTACGGCGATTCGTTCTACAGTCGGGATCGTCAAGGATTGAATCACGATTCATAGTTTTGCGAAAGGCGCCGCCGAGATGGCCTACCGAGCGACGGAGAAGACCCGCGCGGCCCAGGCAGAACGTCGGGAGGTGCTGCTCGCCGAGGCCGGGAAACTGGTCGCGGCCGGCGGATTCTCCGCGGCCTCGGTCAAGGCCATCGCGGAGAACTGCGGCGTCAGTGTCGGCTCGGTGTACTCGTACTTCGACGGCAGGTCCGACCTGCTGGCCGCCGTGTTCCGCCGCGGCGCCGACCAGGAACTGAATGAAGTGCGGATGGCCGTCGCCGAACACTCGGGCGCGGCGGACCGACTGCGCGCGCTCGTCGAGACGTTCGCCCGCCGCGCCATCCGGGGCCGCCAGATGGCCTGGTCGCTGCTGTTCGAACCGGTCGATCCCCTGGTCGACGAGGAGCGGCTCATCTACCGCGGCTCCTATGCCGAGCTGACCACCGCGATCCTGCGCGACGGCATCGAGGAGGGCGAACTGCCCGACCAGCACGTCGGGATCACCGCGGCGGCGCTGATCGGCGCCATCAGCGAGTCCCTCACCGGCCGGCTCTCCCCCATTCCGGTGGAGCTGCCCGACACCTTCTCCGACGACGCCATCGTCGACGCCATCCTCCAACTGTGCCTGCGCGCGGTCGGTTTCACCGCCTGACCGCAGCCGATACCCAAGAAGGAATCACCATGACGAACACAGTCGCCTCGCCGCACAACACCCACGAGGTCTTCAACCAGGCACCCCCGCGGGTGGAGGTCAACGAGTACACCTCGAACGTCCCGCTCGTGGAGGGCGTGCGCCGGTACGACGCCGACTGGGCGCACAACGATCTCAGCGAGGTCGGCGCCCTGGTCGGCACGGAGGAGTTCCAGCACGACGCGGAGCTGGCCAACACCGTGCTCCCGACCCTGCACTCGCACGACAAGTACGGGCATCGGATCGACGAGGTGGAGTACCACCCGAGCTACCACCGGATCATCGGCGCGGCCGTCCAGCACGGCGCCCACACCTCCGCGTGGGCCGACCCGAAGCCCGGCGCCAATGTCGCCCGCGCCGCCACGTTCATGATGTTCGCCCAGGTCGAGCCCGGCCACTCGTGCCCGGTCTCCATGACCCATTCGGTCGTGCCGGCACTGGACTTCTCCCCCGAGCTGGCCGAGCTGTGGCTGCCACGCCTCTATGCCCGCGGCTACGACGGCGGCCTCGCCGCGCCCGGCGGCAAGCCCGGCGTGCTGTTCGGCATGGCGATGACCGAGAAGCAGGGCGGATCCGACGTCCGCGCCAACACCACCCGCGCGGTCCCGAACTCCGACGGCACCTGGTCGCTGACCGGGCACAAGTGGTTCTGCTCGGCGCCGATGTCGGACGGCTTCCTGATCCTGGCCTACTCCGACGAAGGCATGTCCTGCTTCCTGGTCCCCCGGGTGCTCGAGGACGGCACCAGGAACGTCTTCCGGATCCAGCGTCTCAAGGACAAGCTCGGCAACAAGTCCAACGCCTCGTCGGAGATCGAGCTCGACGGCACCATCGGACATCTGGTCGGCGAACCGGGCCGCGGCGTCCGCACCATCATCGAGATGGTCTCGCGCACCCGCCTGGACTGTGTGTACGGCTCGGCGGCGGGCATGCGCCAGTCGGTCGCGGAGGCGCTGTGGCACGTGCGCCACCGGGCCGCGTTCGGCGCGACACTGATCGACCAGCCCGCGATGACCGCGGTCGCCGCCGACCTGGCGCTCGAATCGGAGGCCGCCACCGCCACCGCGCTGCGCCTGGCCCGCGCCCACGACGAGGACGCCGACGACGCCGAGAAGGCGTTCCGCCGCCTCGCCACCGCGGTCAGCAAGTACTGGATCTGCAAGCGCGGACCGCATCACGCCTACGAGGCGCTCGAATGCCTCGGCGGCAACGGCTACACCGAGGCGTTCCCGCTGGCGCGCCGGTACCGCGAGCAGCCGGTGATGGCGGTGTGGGAGGGTTCCGGCAACGTGATCGCCCTCGACGTGCTGCGCGCCATGACCCGAGAACCCGAATCCGTGGCAGCCTTCGACGCGGAGCTCGCGCTGGCGTCCGGGGCGTCGCGGTTGTTCGACGACCACCTCAGCCGGATTCGCGGCGCGCTGGCCGAGCTCGCAACCCTGGACACCGCGCAGGCCCAGCTGCGCGCGCGTCCCGTAGCCGCGGCGATGGCCCTCGGCCTGCAGGGCGCGCTGCTCCTTCGCACCGCGCCGACCGCGGTCGCCGAGGCCTTCCTGGCGGCGCGGCTCGGACCCGAGCGCGACCTCGAATACGGCACGCTCCCCGTCGGCACCGACTTCGGGGCGATCCTGGACCGCCAGTAGTTCGAGGACGGCCGGCTCGGCGGGACCCAGGTCCGACCGGGCCGGCAGTTCGTCTCACTCCAGGCGCAGTGCCGCCGATCGGCTCCGGCCGTCCGGTTCGTCGGGGAATCCGCGGGGCTTGCGCTGCCCGAAGTTCTCCCAGATCGACACGATGAAGAGCATCGTGACCCCGATCAGGACGACCACGATTGTGGTGATGACGACCGCGAATCCGAACACGACCCCGATGTCCGACCAGACCATGGCGCTACCTCCACGTCTTTGTTATGAAGTTGCACTTTGGATGGCTACACCGTACGCCGAGGGACCCCGGGGAGCGCCTCGAATCCGCACGACACTAGGAGTCCGTCAGCCACGCGAGCATGCGGCCCCGCAACCAGCAGCGGCCGATTGCCTCAGCCCTGCGCACCGATCCGTCGAACACCGCCAGGCCGATGATGCTGTGGCCGGAGGCGTGGCGATCGCCGAGTGTCGGGATCGCGGGCGCGACTCCGACCCCCTCTGCCGACACCCACGCCACCGCCCGCCCGGCCGCCGCTTCGTCGAGACGGTGCAGGAAGCGCAGTCGACTCTCGAGCGGGAAGCGCGACAACGCCCACGTCGTGGTGACGACGGGCAGGGCGTCCGCGGGCACACGCGCGAAGGCGTCGGGCAACACCTCGACGGCGTCCCCGTGCAACAGCTGTGGAGGGGCGGTCGCCGCCAACGTCATCTCCGCTTCGAGCCTCGCGCTCCGCTCCGGCTGGTCCGGCCACAGGCAGGCGCGCAACCATCGGGCCTCGTCCGGGTCGGTCACGTCGACCGGATCGCGGTCGATGCCGATCCTGGCGACGACCTCGGGCATCGCCCGCGGCTGGACGGGCCGATCTCCCACGATCGACGTCGACAGCTGCACAGGAGAGGACGGGTCGCCCAGCGATTGTCCGTTGCTGTACGTGATGCCGACGCGATCGACGGTGAGATTCAGCCCGGCCGAACAGCCCACGTCGATCAGCCCGAGCGCGTTCGCGCCCACCCGGTGCGCCGCCTCGGCGATGGCCGGATACAGCACGCCGCCGTGTCCGGTCTCGTCGGTCCGCGGCTTTCGGCGCGCGGCGATGGCCACGACCGAGTCGGTCGATCGCAGCAGCGTGTCGATCGCCGCGCTCGCGGCCGCGTCGCCGTCCGCGGCGGCATAGGCCGCGGCAAGTGCCGGGGCGCGGCCGGCGAGGGCGAGGTCGTGCAGCGCGGCGAGGATCAGCGTGGGGTGCCGCTTGCGCGCCGGCGCCGTCTCGATGGCGCGCAGCGCCTCGTCGGACCCACTCAGCGCGACGGCGATGCGCTCGTACAGCGGCGATGTGCCGGCGGCGTCGACCTCACCGAAGCGTCGGTACGCCTGAGCGAGGGTGCGGGCCCTACCAGCGGGCGCGGCGCTTCCCACGGCCGGCCTCCGCATCAGGTCGATTCTTGCCAGTGGACGACAGCCCTAGGAGTCCATGGTCTTTCGGATCTCGTCCAGCTTGCTCTTCGCCGCCTTCTGCCGCTCTTCCCACTGCTCCGCGACGGTGCGGCCCGCCGGGGACTCGGCGTCGAGTTCGGTGGCACCCGCCGCGGTCCCGGCGCGGGTCTCGATCTTCTCGCGCACCGAGTCGAAAGTCGGCACACCGGAGTCGGTGTAGTCGGGTGCCGGCATCGCGGTCGGCAACCCGGGTCCCGCTGTCGGCACCGGGACGTCCACCCCCACCGTCGGGTCAGGCGGGATCGGCACGTCGGCCGGGAAGGGCACCTCCGCCGGGATCGGCGCATCCGGCGACGCCGGGATGTCGCCGCCGATCGCGTTCGCGGCGGCCGCGATCGATGCGAGCCCCGGTCGGCCCGCGGTCGCGGCGGCGATCATCCGCACCAGTTCCTGGTCGGTGAGCCGGCTCAGCCCATCGGCAACGCTCTGGGAATCGGTCATGACACCTCATTCCGTCGACTTGCCGCAAGGCTACGTGAGCCCGCGTCGAGAGTGCACCTGCCGTACGGCCTACTCGGCCGATGCCCCGGCAGGTGCACTCTCGACGGTTGGGTCAGGCCCGAAGCTGCGCACCCACCGCGGCGGACGCCGCGGCGACCGCCGCGTCCCGTGCCGCGGAGGCCTCGTCCTCGGTGAGCGTCCGATCCGCGGCGCGGAACCGCAGCGCGAAGGCCAGGGACTTGCGACCCTCGCCGACCTGCGCACCCTCGAACACATCGAACAGGCGGATCTCCTCGAGCAGCTCGCCCGCGCCGGAGCGCAGCGCCGCCTCGACAGTGGCGGCGGGCACGGTGGCCTCGACCACGACCGCGACATCCTGGAGGACCGCCGGGAACGGCGAGACCCGAGGCGCAGGAAGCGATTCGGTGATCGGCAGCGCGGTCAGGTCGATCTCCACCGCACAGGTACGCGGCGGCAACCCGCTGCGCTCGAGCACCGCCGGGTGCAGCTCACCCGCGTGCCCGACGACAATTCCGTCGACCAGCAGCTCGGCGCCGCGGCCCGGATGCCAGGGCAGGTACTGAGCCGCCCTGCGCTCGAGGGTCACGCCCGCCGCATCGGCGATCGTCTCCGCGGCCGCGAAGGCATCGGAGGCCTCGACGGCGCGGCCCGAGCCCCACGGCCCGCTCGGCACCCTGAGCCCGGTCAGCACCGCGGCGACGTGGGTCGGCTGCGCGGGCAGCGACTTCAGCAGATCGGCGATCTGGTCGTCGGTCGGGCGACGGTCCACCGGCAGTGCCTGCACCGGCTTGGTGTCGGGTCCCGGCAGGACCACCTGCGCGATGCCGAACAACGCGAGGTCGCGCTGACCGCGAGAAGTGTTGCGGGACAGGATCTCCAGCAGACCGGGCAGCAGGGTGCTGGCCAGCTCGGGGCGATCGGTCTCGAGCGGGTTGAGCACCTTCGAGGTGGTGCGGCGCGGATCATCGGCGTCGAGGCCCCAGGTGTCGAACACCCCGGTGGGCAGGAACACCGTGGGCAGCACCTCGACGTACCCGTCGAACGCGAGCGCCCGACCGACGGCGCGGCGGCGACGCTGCTGCGGGGTCAGGCCGCGGCCTGCGGGCGCGGCGGGCAGCACGGACGGGATCTGCTCGAGGCCCTCGAGGCGCAGCACCTCCTCCACCAGGTCCGCGGGCTGCTCCAGGTCCGGCCGCCAGGTGGGCGGGGTGACCACGAGCTGGCCGTGGCCGGACTCGCTGACTCCCACGTCCACGGCGCAGCCGACCTGGGTCAGCCGCCTCGCCGCGGTGCCGTTCGGGTATGCCACACCCGCCACCCGATCGGGCAGGTCGATGTCCATGCGGATCGGAGCGGGCTCGTTGACACCGCCGACATCGGTCAGCACCGGTTCGATCCGGCCGCCCGCGATCTCCACCAGCAGCGCGGCCGCACGGTCGAGTGCGGCGACGGGCAGGGCCTGGTCCACCACGCGCTCGTACCGCTTGCTGGCCTCGCTGATCAGCTTGTGCCTGCGGGAGGTCCGGAACACCGCGAGCGGATTCCAGATCGCGGCCTCGAGCAGCACCTCGGTGGTCCCTGCGCCGACCTCGGTGCTGGCACCACCCATGACACCGGCGAGGGAGACCGCGCCCGTGTCGTCGGCGATCACCACGTCCTCGGCGTCGAGGGTCCGCTCCACCCCGTCGAGGGTGGTCAGCTTCTCGTCAGCGGCGGCCCGCCGCACGACGAGGCCACCGGTCAGCTTGTTCGCATCGAAGGCGTGCAGCGGCTGTCCCAGCTCGAGCAGCACGTAGTTGGTGACGTCGACCGCCGGGGAGATCGGACGCACACCGGAGAGCAGCAGCCTGCGCTGCAACCACCACGGGGAGACCGCGGCGGGATCGATCCCGGTGACGCGACGCAGCGCGAAGCGCGGCGATCCGGACTCGGGCAGCACGGTCAGCGGCCACGCCTCTCCGTCCGCCCCGTGCGTGGGCAGCACCGCGGGATCGGCGAACTCGAGATCGAACCCGCAGGCCAGCTCCCTGGTCAGCCCGCGAACCGAGAAGCAGTACCCGCGGTCGGGGGTGATGTTCAGCTCGATGATCGTGTCGCCGAGACCGAGCAGGTCATTGGCGTCGGCACCGGGCTCGGCCGTACCGGGCTCGAGCACCAGGATGCCCGAATGATCCTTGCCGATCCCGAGTTCGGCCACCGAGCAGATCATGCCGTCGGACACCTGACCGTAGGTCTTGCGCGCGGCGATCTTGAAGTCACCGGGCAGTACCGCGCCGGGCAGAGCCGCGACGATCAGGTCGCCCTCGGCGAAGTTCCTGGCACCACAGACGATTCCGCGGGGCTCGGACTCTCCCACGTCGACCTGACACATCCGGATCGGCTTCTTGAACTCGGTGAGCTCGGTGATCGAAACGACCCGGCCGACCACCAGCGGCCCCGGCACCCGGTGCAGGACGTCGACCTCCTCGACCTCGAGGCCGACGCGCACGAAACCGGCGTCCAACTCCTCGGCCGTCACCTCCCAGTCGGGGGTCGCCCGCTGCAGGATCTCGGTCAGCCACGATTGCGCTACTCGCACGTCTTCTCAGCTCTTTCGCTCGTGATGAAGTTCGTCAGGCCTGGACACCGAAGGGCAGCGTGAATCGCACGTCGCCCTCGACGATGTCTCGCATGTCCGGGATGCCGTTGCGGAACTGCAGGGTCCGCTCCAGGCCCATGCCGAACGCAAATCCGGAATACTCGTCAGGGTCGATTCCACTGGCCCGCAACACCTTCGGGTTGACCATGCCGCAGCCGCCCCACTCGACCCAGCCGGCGCCGCCCTTCTTGCCGGGGAACCACACGTCCACCTCGGCGGACGGCTCGGTGAACGGGAAGTAGTTGGGCCGCATCCGGGTCCTGGTGTCCGGGCCGAACAGCGCCCTGGCGAACGCGTCGAGGGTGCCGCGCAGGTGCGCCATGGTCAGGCCCTTGTCGATCGCGAGGCCCTCCAACTGGGAGAAGACCGGCGTATGCGTGGCGTCCAGCTCGTCGGTCCGGAAGGTGCGCCCCGGGCACACCACGTAGATCGGCACCTCCCGCGAGAGCATGGTGCGGACCTGCACCGGCGAGGTGTGCGTGCGCAGCACCTGTCGCGAGCCCTCGGGCGCGATGTGGAAGGTGTCCTGCATGGTGCGGGCGGGATGGTCCGGCAGGAAGTTGAGCGCGTCGAAGTTGAAGTGCTCGGTCTCGACCTCGGGGCCCTCGGCAACCTCCCAGCCCATCGCGACGAACACGTCGGAGACCTGCTCGGAGATGATCGTGATCGGGTGGCGGGCCCCCACCGGACGGCGCTGGGCGGACAGCGTCACGTCGATCGCCTCCGCGACGAGCACGGCGGCGTCACGCTCGGCCAGCAGCACCTCGCGACGGGCGTCGAATGCAGTGGTGGCCCTGGTACGCGCCGCGTTGACCCGCTTGCCCGCGTCCGCCTTCTCCTTGCCGGGCAACGCGCCGAGCGCACGCCGGACGAGCGACAGCGGCGCCTTGTCACCCAGGTGGTCGATCTTCGCCTTGGCCAACGCATCGAGATCGCCTGCGGCCGCGAACGCCGACTCGGCCTGCTCGGCCGCGGCACCGAGCGCGTCCTCGGTCAGAGCCTCGGTGTCGATCGGTCCTGAACTCTCGGCCTCGTTCTTTGCCACGGCTGGTCAAACTCCTCGTCGATGGTCGTCGCGCCGTGCGCACCCGGCGCACGGCAGAACAATCCTAGGTTGTCGGTCGGTCCTGCCGATGCTGCACCCGCGCGCTCGCGTACAGGCAGATGGCGGCGGCGGTCGCCAGGTTGAGGCTCTCCGCGCGGCCGTGGATGGGAATCCGCACCCGATGGTCGGCCCTCGCGGCGATGGCCGGGTCCAGCCCGTGCGCCTCGTTGCCGAACAGCCAGGCGGTCGGCCTGGCCAGCAACTCGTCCGCATCGTCGAGGTCGACCTCGCCGTCGGCCGCGGTCGCCAGGATCTGCACACCCGCGGCGGTGATCTGCTCGAGCACCAGTGCCACGTCCCGCTCCCGCGCGATCGGCAAGTGGAAGACGCTGCCCGCCGAGGAGCGAACGCACTTG